>Ga0126306_10000944_pt1 | contig 14910 bp, 17 predicted proteins | sample Plot27_FD_92592 | JGI IMG/M metagenome (GOLD analysis project Ga0126306, IMG submission 92592) | Serpentine soil microbial communities from UC McLaughlin Reserve, CA, USA - Plot27 | ecosystem: Environmental > Terrestrial > Soil > Grasslands | place: USA: UC McLaughlin Reserve, Lake County...
CGAGCTCGGACACGGCGGCGAGCACGTTGGCCGGCTCGCCACGCTGCTCGGTGAGCGCGAGCCGGAGCGCCTCGGCGAAGAGCCCGTCCCCGGCGAGGATCGCGACGTCCTCGCCGAAGGCGACGTGGCAGGTGGGCTTCCCACGGCGCAGCTCGTCGTCGTCCATCGCCGGCAGGTCGTCGTGGATCAGCGAATAGGTGTGGATCATCTCGATTGCGGCCGCAAGCGGGAGCACCTCCCCGGGCGGGCGCCCGAGCGCTTCGGCCGTGGCCAGCGCGAGCACGGGCCGGATGCGCTTGCCCCCGGCGAGCAGCGAGTAGCGCATCGCCTCCTCGAGGCGATCGGTGCCGGGCTCGGCGGCGAAGTGCAGCCCCTCGAGGTAGTCATCGACCTGCTCCTGGAGCTCGACCGGGTACGCCGGGGCCTCGATGCCGGCTGTCACAGGAGCCGTTCCTGGCCCTCGACCGCGCCGGCCGCACGGCTGCGCGAGTCGATCTCGGCGCCGATCCGCTGCGCCAGCTCGGCGCAGCGCTCCACCAGGTCGGCCGCCTCGTCGGCGTCGATGGCCTCGGAGCGGAGCTTGTCGGCAAGGGACTCCAGCTCCGCCGCGAGATCCTCCAGGGAGGGTGGGTCCGTCGTCACGAGACCACCTCCTTGCGCTGGACCGTGCCAAGGATGCCGTTCACGAAGCCCGGAGCGTCGACCGAGCACAGCTCCTTGGCGGCCTCCACGGCTTCGTCGATCGCGACCTCGGCGGGCACGTCGGGGCGGTGCAGGAGCTCGTGGAGCGCGACCCTGAGGATGTTCCGCTCGAGCGGGGCGATGCGGTCGAGGGACCAGCCGGTCGCGTAGCGCTCGATCAGCTCGTCGAGCTCGGCTCGGTCGCGGATGGCGCCCTCGACGAGCTCGCGCGTGAAGGGGCTGGCGTCACGTTCGAGCAGATCGGTCGCGGGACGGCCGGTCACATCCGCCTGATAGAGGGCGACGACGGCGGCCCTGCGCTGATCGCTACGGCGCACCGGGAGCCCTACGCGCGCGAGACGTACTCGCCCGAGCGGGTGTCCACTCGCACCCGGTCGCCTTCGTTCACGAACAGCGGCACGCGCACCACGACGCCCGACTCGAGCGTGGCGGGTTTGTCGCCCCCGCCCGAGGCGGTATCGCCCTTCACGCCCGGCTGCGTCTCGGTCACCGTGAGCTCGACGGCGCTCGGCACCTGCACGTCGCTGGGAGCGTCGTCCACGTAGAGCATCTCGATCTCCTCGTTCGGGACGATCCACTTGAGCGACTCCCTGACCTGGTCCTCCGGAATCGCGAGTTGGTCGTAGGTCTGCGTGTCCATGAAGTGCGCGTCGGTGCCATCCGCGTAGAGGAACTGCATGCGGCGCGCCTCGGTCCGAACGGGGCGGAACTTCTCGCCCGCCCGAAACGTGCGGTCGAGCACGGCGCCATCCTCCACCCGCTTGAGCTTGGTGCGAACGAAGGCGCCACCCTTGCCGGGCTTCACATGCTGGAACTCGACGAGCTTGAAGACGGTGCCGTCCACGTCGACGTGCATGCCGTTCTTGAATTGATTGGTGCTCAGATGCACATTGGGCATTCTGGAGGACTCTAGGACACACGAGAGTCCGTGCCGCGCATCCGCCCGTGATCGGGACGCGGCAGGGACTCAATCGCGTGAACACGAGCGCGGCGGTGATCTAGGCGACCTCGCTCAAGAGGAAGCCGGGGCGACGGCAGGTCCAGGACCGTCGCCCCGGAGGAGAGGTCAGCGGCGGTCTCTACGGCTCTGCGGTTCGGCTTGGGGTTGGGCTTGCCGCGACGAGCCTCGGCTGCGGCCGCCCGCCGTTCACCTTTCGCCAGGTGGCTCGGGCGCTGTCTCGTGCGATGCCCGCGGCGACCGACCCATTAGCTACAAAGTGACAGTCACTTTCGGGACGAGCCAACTGCTAACCGTCCGCAGCCCATAGGAGTAGTCGTTACTATACACATACACGATGTCCTCAAGGCCGACGGCTAGCCTTAGCGGTACCTTCGCCTTGTCCAAATCCTTGAGGACGAAGTCTCGCTTCTCAATCTGGCCGGGCGGAACATAGGAAGTCTCCTTCGCGGCATCGTCCTCGCCCTCCGCATCTCCTTCACTGAGTGCGCCCGCGTACACTCGCTTGTACCCAGGGAGATCCACAGTCGCATATGGCTTGGAGAACCACCATATATGCAAATGACTAAATCCCCACTCATCGCTGACGTCGAAAAACTTATGGTCCACGTCCTGAAGCTCATACTGAGCGTCGACCAGCAGTGGACCGGACTCCGAGGGAAGCTCTTGTACTTCAATCCATACCTCGGTACTCATAACGACTTTGTCCTCGGTCTCGTCAGCCGAGTCAGTAAGTCGTACGGTCATGTCTGACCCGAGCCTGCCGAGCATGTGGTCGTAAATAAGACGCGCTGAAAGCGCTGCAAACGCTGGGTCGTCGCTGACGTACTGATCGACCATGGGCGCCGCCCATTTGTAAGGTGCCATAAAATCCATCTACGGACCTCCGAAGGTTGGCCGCGCCTCCCACGCTCCCGTCGCGCGAAGCCTAGCGCGCACGAGGTCACCAGTCCAACTGCGCATGCCCGGCCTCGGCGCCAGGGAACGGGTACCCGCGTACCACTTCCTCGCGGCGACAAACAGCTTGTGCCCCGGAGCGCTTTGGCGAGCCTCACGGGAAGGACGTTGATCATCGCCTGGTCAGCAAAGCGGCGTAGGCACTCGCCACTGGCGCTCAACCGAGGTCATGTCAAGGGCGATACGCAATTTTGATCTTGTCTGTGCAAGCCCTGTAAAATCCCCACTTTGCCTCGACTTGGTTTATGGATTGAACGGTTAGCGTCGGGGACTTATATACCGCAGTGCCATCTACGTCCCATGCTGAAAACGCGTATTGTTTCAGGTCGATGCACCGCGCATATCTAACGACGCCGGTCTGGCCTGGCTCGATATAGGCGGTTTGATCTACACGAAGCAACCCGTTCCAAAGTTCATACGTCCAAACAAACTGCACCTGCACGTCAACACCATTTTCGAAGTTGACGGTGTAGGGACTAGAGAACATTTCTTCGAGGATGTCCAAGAGCAGCGCGGAAATGTTCCGGCTGGCCCGGAACGGGAAGTCATGGCTCAATGGCTTCATAGGCCCGAGTGCGGGGGGACGATAAAGCTCGCCGCTCGTGACGTATCGCGACAGAATCTCGACGTCCTCAGTCGTCAGACCCTCCAGCGACCCAACGTGCTCGACAAAATCCAGCCACTCAACCTCTGAACGTCGCTCAAACCTCAAGTCCCGCCGCTCTCGCGAGTCAACAGAGTGTGATGCCATAGCACTGCCCTCCTTCGTTGACGACGAGACCACGCAGGACGCTACGCCGGGCATGCAACGATTGCAACGTAGTCCAGCATCAGCGGGAACCTTCTTAGGGATGCTCGTCCCTAATCTCCGGCAACCCCTTGCATCTCGTCCGCGAGGCTCTGCGCATTCTCAGCCTCATCTGTCCGGCCCTCCACGTGATAGCCACAGATGTCGCGGCCCCACTCCTCGGCCGCGATCCATGCCGGGCAGTCCGAGTGCGCGCATGGGCGCATGCGCGGGCCGCGCCGCTCGGGACGGGGATACTCGTGGTCACGGTCGCGCCAGCCGCGCTCACGTGGCTTAGGTACTCGGCCGCGGCGGCTCGGCGTGTCACTGCGCGGCACGCCCCTCTCACCGTCCTCGTGGCCTCCTATGCTTCGGGCGCTTGCCGCGCACGGGGATGCTCTGCGGCAGGTTCGGTCCATCCACGATGCCCGACCGGCGCATCTTGCCGGTGTATGCGTCGCGGACCTCGGGCAGGTTCGGGCCTGCGGCCTCCGCGTGCCTTCCGACCTTCACGCCTTCCGCGCGCACGACGTCCGGGTGGCCCTGCTCGGCGAGCTTGCGCAGCTCGCGCTGGCGGCGTCGGATCGCAGCCTGGCGGCGCTTGGCCTCGCGGTCGCGGCTCTCCTGAAGCACGACGAGGTAGCTGTCGCCGATTTTGCGCACGGCGAACTCCGTTTGACGGTCGAGGCTCGTAGGAGCACGCCTCCTCCGGTCAGGCCAGCGACGAATGTGATCGCCGACGCGACGGCGCAGGTGACGCGCAGCCTCGCGTCCGCTTCCTCGCGCTCGCGGTCGAGCTGGCGCTCATGCCTCGCCTGCTGGCGAGCGAGCACTGCTTCGCGCTCCTCTGCCTGGTCCTGCTCGAAGCGCTCGGCGCGCGCGCGGAGCTGGGCGTGGTCGCGCTCGATGGCCTGGCGGGCATCCGCCTGGGCCTCCTCATGCGCCTGCTTGAGCGCCTCGCGGTGAGCGGCCTTGGCGATCTCCTCTCGGAACTACGGCGCCCAGTCGAGCGAGCGAACGAGGCGCTAGAGCAGGCAAAGCAAGAGATGGCGGCGTGTGAGGCCGAGATGGAGGACGCTAGAGCGGCCGTAGAACGCGGCGACGCGAACGCCGAGCGAAAGATTCGCGACGCCCAGGCACGCCTCGCATCCGCCGATTTCTCTCTTGAGATGGCGAAGCGCTACGCGGACGAAGTGCGGGGCATCCCGCACGAGGGCCACCATCACGAGAAGGTCCAGAGGCAGTGGTCCGAGCACCGCCGAGAAGATGCTTGACGTAGCGGGTTACGTTCCCGGCGCAGGGGCCGAGGCTTCCATCACGGCGACGATCTCGCAGCTCGTGACGTCGCCGACATCCAGCTCCCGCGAGACGTTCGACGACGCCACCGTGCGGCGCAGAAGCGGCCGAGGCGGCCGGTCGATTCGCAGACGTGGGCGAAGTCCTGCCTCAACAGTCCTGCACGAGCGCGACCAGGTCGCGCACGAGCAGCGCAAGGGCCGCTCGTGGCTGTATGAGCACGTCGAGCAGGGGTCACGAAGCGGACCCCTGGAGCCTCTGAGAGCCCGTCTGCCGGGCAGAGCGGCCCAGGTGCGGGGTCGCGGCTGAACCTGGGACTCGGGGACGCAGCGGCGCCGGTGACATGGACTCTCACGCACAGGTCCTCAGGCGCCTCAGAAGGTAGGCTCTGCCGCGTGACCCACGAGCAGCTCCTCGCGATCTCAGCGGCGGGTTGGGCGATCGTCTGGTTCCGACCGGAAGACGGCAGCTACGAATCGGCGGACGTCCTAGGGGTCACGTGGCGGCCAGTGCCGGCCGTGGCCTACCCGCACGACTGGCCAGAGTGGCGGCCGGCCGGCGTGCCCGCGTAGGCCAAGCAGACAGCGCCCCCGACGCGGGGGCGCTTGTAGGCAAGTGGCATCCGCGCACCAAAGTGAATTGATTGGTCGATACCACGGCGAGGAAGGGTAGTCGCGCGCCCGGGCCGCGCGCTATTCCGACAGGCCTGCGGCTTCGACGGCGATGCGGCGCTCGCGGAAGTCCTCCCACCTCACGAGCTTTCCCTGCTTGAACGTGAAGATTCCAGCCACGGGAATGTCCGTCTCGAGGGCGCTCCCTCGCACCCGGATGTGAATCACGCCAACTGCCAGTATCCGGTCTCCGAGGTCGCGCACCTCACGGAAGTCCGGCTCGAATACCTCGAAGTTCTCGTCGTTGTCGGCGAAGAACCTCCGAAGGCCGTCGTGGCCGCGGTACGTGCCTCCACAGCGCTTCTTGCCGCGATCCAGACGATGTCGTCGTCCATGAGCGCCAGGAAGCTCTCCATATCGCCGCGGCCCAGCGCTTCCCCGGCCTTCTCGAAAACGCGCATGTTCTCCTGCGACATCGGTTGCCGAGTATCCCGCAAGCGACCCAGGAGGGCTCTGGCGCGATCGACGGCTCGCTCAATCGTCGCCGGGCTGCACCAGACGCGCGACCAGCCGTATGTGTTTCGGCTGCCGTTCTTGAACTGGTTGGTTGAGACCACGGCGAGGAAGGGCAGCCCGGGGTCCCGCGAAGGTTGCCCCGCCGGCCCCAACAGTGAGAGAGTCGCGCGACCAGCAACCAGTGTGAGGAGAGCTCATGGCCAAATTCCTGATCGAAGCCACCTACACCGTCGATGGCATTCGTGGCATCCAGAGCAGCGGCGGCTCCAGCCGCCGCGAAGCGGTCGCCAAGGCGCTCGAGAGCGCCGGCGGCTCGCTGGAGAGCTTCCACTTCGGCTTCGGCAGCGCCGATGCCTACGTGATCGCCGACGTGCCCGACAACGTGACCGCGGCGGCTGTCGCGCTTACGGTGAACGCCAGCGGCGCTGCACAAGCCAGAACCGTCGTGCTGCTCACCCCTGAGGAGGTCGACGAGGCGGCCAAGAAGTCGGTGAGCTACGCCCCACCCGGGGGCTGATTGGCCGCTCTGAGCGACGCCTATTCCGACAGCCCCACGGCTTCGAGACCAGCCGCCTGCTCCGGGAACGTGCGCCAGCGCACCAGCTTGCCGTCCCGCAGAGTGAACACCTGCGCGTAGGGAGGGGCTCGGTGACGATCCCGGTATGGCGTCCCCATTGACTCTGATTGTGGATCAGCGCGACCACGTCGTCGCCTGCGTCCCGCATGTCCTGGATATCGAACTCCAGGTTGCTCCATGCCTCGAACCAGCGCCGCCAGTAGGTCCGCACGCCGTCGTGACCCCGATAGACCTCGGCCGGGTCGGGATCATCTCTCCGGGCTGCGAGGCATCCCACTCGACATCCGGATCAAGCCACCCCAGGTCGAGCTCACCGCGGGCAAGCAGCGCTCAACTCCGGATTCCGGTAGGCCTCCAGTACTGCCCGCACCGCGTCCACATTCCCCTGGGACCTCGCCGGCCGAGTATCCCGTAAGCGACCCTGGCCTACCGCAGGACTCTCGCCTCGCCGCGCCGGATCACGCCGAGTGTCGCCTCGGTCGGCCTCAGGCCGACGGATCCGACACTCGATGCGGTTTGGGGGCGCCCGCGGCGACGAGGCGCGCGAGCGTTTGGCGTGGCCGGGAAACGGCTTGATCCCATGTGACCCGTACCACGCGCTCGCCACGCGCCTCGAGCAGTGCTTGACGCTCGGCGTCATCCTCGCGCGCGAGCTTGTCGTCGTGCCAGGCCGCGCCGTCGGCCTCCACCACCAGCCGCTCGGCCGGCCAGCGGAAATCCGGGATCACACGGCGGCCGCCGATCACGAGCGGCACATTGACGTCAGGCGGCACGAGGCCGCCAGCGACGATCAACTCCAAGACCGTGTCCTCGAGTTCGCTACGGGTGAGCGCCGGACCGGCAGCCACGATCGCGCTCAGCTTGCGAACGCCGCGGCGCGGGCCCAAACGTGCCAGGACCTCGGTGAGGTCACGCAGCTCGACCCGCCGCATCGACAGCGCCTGGCGCACGGCACGACGCAGCGCCCGGTCGTTGAGCGACGAGGCCAGGTCGGCGAGCGTCCGAGCCGGAGATGTGATGGGGATGCCGCCGTAGCTCGTGACATCCGGCGGGTCGAGCCATCGCGTCCGGTGGACGTGCACACCGCGATGCGCGCGCGGTGCGGTCCCGGGCACCGTGACCTCTGGATGCCTGCCGTCCCACGGAACGAGCTCGAAGAGGGCGGCCGCGGCGAAGTGGCTGACGACCGCGCAGGAGCCGCAGGCCTTCGCGGCGGCGAGGAAACGTCCTTCGAGGGGCGGGTTCGGATGCCCGACGGCGTACACCTGCCGGTGCAGCGGGTGGAGCCAACCCCGGCGGACGCGGACCCTGACCGAGTCCCGCGACAACCCGCACTCGCGAAGCTCCTCGAGCGAGAGGACGCCCCACGCACGGGCCGCCCGAAGCGCCACGCGGACATCGGGCCGAGTGTCGCCTGCGTCGGCCTCAGGCCGACGCATCCGACACTCGGTGCGGGTGGGGGGGTTTGCCGCATCTCGCATGCGGCCAAGCTGCAGCACCGCGTGTAACAGCACAACGCCCGACTGTGCCGAGCCTGCATCGGCTCTCCGCCTAGCGCTCCACGCCCTCCGGCAGGCGCCCCTCCTCCGCCAGCTTCTCCAGGTGCGATGCCAGCGAGAGGGCCGCGAAGTCGCGCAGCTCGGGCGGCGCGTCGGACCAGGCCGAGTCGAGCAGCTCGTCGCGCATGCGCAGCCCGGCGTCGAGTGCCTCGAGCAGGCGGCGCTCGCGTTCGAGGCGGTGCTCGATGTACTCGTCGAGCTTCGCCGCCGGGTCCCACACGTACGGGCCGTGGCCCGGGCACAGCACCTCGAGGTCCAGCGCGCGCAGCCGGTGCAGCGACTCGAGGTATGCGGACAGCGAGCCCTCGCCCGGCGCGATGAAGACGCTTCCGGCGCCGAGCACCGTGTCGCCCGTGAAGCATGTCCCGCCGCTGATCAGGGAGACGCTGTCGGGCGAGTGCCCGGGCGTGGCCACCACCTCGAACGGCCCGGCGCGCTCCCCCTCCACCGGCCGGAGCACCGGGGCTCCGAGCTGGGCCGCGCCCTCCGCATGGTCTGGATGGCCGTGCGTGAGCACCACGCCCTCGACAGCGCCGCGCGCTGCCGCCCGCACCGCCTCGAGGTGGCCCTCGTCGGCGGGACCCGGGTCCACCACCCAGCTCCCCACCACGTAGGTGTTCGTCCCGTCGAGGGTGAGCGGCGAGGGGTTGGGAGCACGCACCCGCACCACACCGGGGGGATTCTGGTCGAGACCGTGCACGTCGGCTTTGTACCGGAGTACCCTCGACGGTGGTTGGGCTCGCAATCCCAAACGTGGCTGATACGCCGCGAACGGGGGATCTTTCTCCTCGCGCTGGCTGCGATCTGCGTCGTGGCCGCGCTGGGCGTTGCCCTCGGCGACCGCGCCGCGGTGGTCGAGCTGCTGCTGATCGGGCCCGTGATCGCGGCGTTCGGGACGAGCTCGCGACACACGGCGATCGTGGCCGGCCTCGCCCTGCTCGCCTCGATCCCTCTTGGTGCCGTGGGCGGCTCCTTCGGCTCGGGCGACCACCTGACGGGGGTGATCGCGGTGGGCCTCGTCGGTGGCCTGGCCGTGGGCATCGCCCGCCTGCGCTCAGGCCGCGAGCGCGACGCCGCTCGCCTGTCCGTGCAGTACCGGGTCGCGCGCGTGCTGGCGGAGGCGGGCTCCCTGGACGACGCGGCCCATGACCTGCTCGAGGCGATCGGCGAGCCGCTCGGCTGGGAGGTGGGCCACGTGTGGGAGGTGCCCGACGCCGGAGCACTGCGCTGGGTGGCCGCGTGGACGGCGCCGGGGGTGCAGGCAGAGGAGTTCGAGGTGCTCACGCGGCAGGTCGCCTTCGAGCGCGGGATCGGACTTCCGGGCAGGGTCTGGCAGAGCGAGGCGACCGCATGGCTGACCGACGTGATCGCCGAGGACAACAACCCGCGCGCGGGGGCCGCCGCCACCGCTGGCCTGCGCGGCGGCATGGCCTTTCCGGTGCGCGCGGACGGCAAATGCGCGCTCGTGATCGAGTTCTTCGCGCGCGGGACGCGCGAGCCGGAGCCCGACACGATCGCGCTGACGGAGGCGCTGGGCGGGTTGATCGGCGAGTTCCTCGAGGCCCAGCGCGCGGAAGCGGCGGTACGCGCGAGCGAGGCCGACGCCACCCAGGCACGCGACCAGCTCCAGGCGATCCTGAGCGGCGTGGCCGACGCGGTCACGGCCCAGGGCGCGGACGGCAGGCTGCTGTTCGCCAATCCGGCGGCGCTCGAGCTGATGGGCTTCGACTCGACGGAGGAGCTGCTGGCGGCGCCGCCGGAGAAGCTCCGCCAGCGCTTCGAGATCCTCGACGAGGAAGGCAAGCCGTTCCCGGTGGAGCGCTACCCCGGCAGACGGGCGCTGGCCGGCGAGGGCAACGCGGAAGCGGTCATGCGACTGCGCATGTACGACACCGGCGACGAGATCTGGACGACCGTCAAGTCCACCCCGATCCACGACCCGCTGGGGCGGGTGGTGATGGCCATCAACGTGACCGAGGACATCACCACCCACATCCGCGCCGAGCGGGCGCAGCGCTTCCTGTCCGACGCGAGCGCCGTGATCGGCGCGTCGCTCGACCCGAGCGAGGTCCTGGGCCGGGTGGCCAGCCTCGCCGTGCCCGAGATCGCCGACTGGCTGTTCATCGACATGCCAGGCGAGGACGGGACGCTCGAGCGCGTCGCCTCCGCGAACGGCGATCCCAAGCAGCTGGAGCGGGCGACCCGGATTCACCTGGAGCACCCTCCCTCGCGTGACGCCCCACGCGGCGTGGCGAACGTGCTCCGCACGGGCCGTCCGGAGTTCTATCCCGATCTCGAGGAGCTGGCACGGGAGACGCCGGGACCGTCGCATTTCCGGCTCGCCCGCGAGTTCGGCATGCGCTCCGCGATCGTGGCGCCGCTGGTGGCCCGCGGGCGGACGCTCGGGGTGCTCACGCTCGCCACCGACCGGAACGGTCGGCGGTTCGATTCGCAGGACCTGGAGCTCGCCGAGGAGCTCGCCCTGCGCTGCGCGATGGCGGTCGACAACGCCCGGCTCTTCTCAGAGCGCGCCTACATCGCGCGCACCCTGCAGCAGAGCCTGCTGCCTGTGGAGCTCCCGCATATCCCCGGCATCGAGACCGCGGCGCGCTTTCGCCCCACCGGCCAGGGAAGCGAGGTGGGCGGCGACTTCTACGACCTGTTCGCCACGGGCAGCCGTGGCTGGACGATCGTCATGGGCGACGTGTGCGGCAAGGGTCCCGACGCAGCCGCCGTCACCGCCCTCGCCCGCTACACGCTGCGGGCCGCCGGCATGCATGAGCGGGTGCCGAGCCGCAGCCTCGAGCTGCTGAACGAGGCCCTGCTGCGCCAGCGAACCGACCGCCGCTTCTGCACCGTCGCTTACGCGTTCCTCGAGGCCGGCGAGGATGGGACCCGCCTCGGCTTCGCGAGCGGCGGGCATCCGCTGCCCCTCCTGCTGCGCCGGGACGGCACCGTCGAGCCGGTCGGAGAGCCCGGAACGCTCCTGGGGGTCGTACCCGATCCGCGCTTCACGGACCATTCCGTGACGCTCGAGCCGGGCGACACGGTCGTCTTCTACACCGATGGGGTAATCGAGGGGCGCGGCGCCAGCGCTGTGCTCGACGAGCAACGGCTCGCCGAGCTGCTCGAGTCGAGTGCCGGCACTGGAGCCGACGCCATCGCCGGCGTCGTCGAGGACGCCGCGGTGGCGGCCCAGGGCGGGAGCCCGCAAGACGACATCGCGGTGCTCGTACTCCGCGTGGCCGGCTGAGCCATCACCGTTTCGGCGCAAGACCGTCCCCACGAGGCGGTACCGCATGTTGGAGTCGGAGGGCACCTGGGTACATGAGGGGCAGTCTGCCCCACCGACCTCTGAGCAGGGGCGCAGTGAAATATCTTCGATTCGAGACGGGAGGGCTCGTATCGCTACCGACTACGGCGCGACGCGACGGGCCGCGGGCTTGCCGGCTGACGGTCCGCCGCTCCTAGGATTGATGAGCTCTGGCGCGCGCAGCGTGGATGACGGACTCAGCCTGCGTCTCCAGGGCGGGCCAGAGGCGGCTGCGCGGGCCCGTCGAGCGATCTCCGGGCTGCGCGCGGACATCGATCCGCCGCTGATGGAGACGCTGCGGCTGCTCGTGACAGAGCTCGTCACGAACAGCGTCAAGCATGCCGGCGCCGAGACGGTCGTCGTCAAGGTGCTGGTCGGCCGCACGGCCGTGTTGACGGAGGTGACGGACGAGGGGCCGGGCTTCGACCCGGCCGGCATGGGCAGGCCGCGGCAGGACTCGACCGGCTGGGGCCTGTTCCTCGTCGAGCGGCTCGCTCACCGCTGGGGCGTTCGCCAGGAGGGCGACGCCACACGGGTCTGGTTCGAGCTGGTCCGCGCCTAGCCCTACAGGCGAAGCTGCTCCTCGCCCGCCGACGCCTGCCCGAGCAGCGCGCGGAAGCGCTGCGCCGCCGTGGGAGCGTCGTCGTCGCGGTTGTTGTTGAACGCCACGTGCACCTCGCCCGCCTGCTCCGCCAGCGCCTGGGCGCGCCCGGCGATCTCCTCGAGCTCGTCGTCGGCGTAGCGCCAGCCGAAGCGCTCGGCAACCGACTGGCCCTTCAGGTAGCCCTCGGTGTTGCGGCCGTGGAGGCGGAGATACGCGAGATCGTCACGGGTCACGGCGTCGAGGTCCGAGGGCATGATCGGCACGTGGTCGCCGGGTGGGGCGTCCACGCCGACGAAGGCCACCCCGCGGTCGGCGAACCAGCCGAGCGTCCGCTCGCGTCGTTTCTCGCGCACCCAGCCGCGGTGGCGCAGCTCCACCGCCACGCGGTGGGGGGCGAGCGCCTCCACCAGGCGGTCGAGCTCCTCCAGCTCGTGCCGGTGCGGTGCGAACGCGGGCGTCAGCTGCACGAGGTAGGCACCGAGCTTGCCCGCCTCCTCGAGCGGAGCGGTCTCCTCCACGAGCCGCTTCGCGAGCGCGGTCTCGAGCTCCAGCCTGAGCTGGACACGGCCGCGCCCGGTCGTCTCGACGCCGTCGCGCAGGTCCTCGGGGAGCGAGTCGACCTGCGCCGCGTGGCGCGAGAGGGCGCGATGCACCTTCACGTCGAACACGAAGCCATCGGGGGTCTCGTCCACCCACTTGTGAACGTTCGTGCGGTCGGGGATCGCGTAGAAGCTCGAGTTGAGCTCGACCAGCTCGAAGTGCTTCGCGTACCAGGGAAGCCGCTCCCGAGTCGGCATCTTCGGTGGGTACCACTCCTTAACGAACCCGGGATCCGCCCAGCTCGACGTGCCCACGAGGATGCGTCCCGCCATGTGCTCACGGTACCCGGCGGCGGGTCAACCCGACAGCGCCGCGGCTAGGGTAGGTTCGATGACGTATCCCGAGCTCGCGTGGAAGCTCGATCGCATCTCGCCCCGTGCGTACCAGCACCCGGCCGACCGAGCGGCCACCGCCGCGCTCGCCAAGGTCCCGTACCTCGACGAGGTCGTGCGCAGGCTGGTGGCCCTCGGCTACGAGCGAGCGCTGCGGGCGGCCTCGCTGGGCTCGGCCGTGCGCCTCGGCCAGGAGCAGCTGCCGGGGATCTGGGTGCTCCACCGCCAGGTGTTCGACGCGCTCGACATCGAGGAGGTCCCCGACCTCTATCTGACCCAGTTCCCGCTGGCGAACGCCTTCACGCTCGGCACTGACAAGCCGATCGTGGTGCTGAACTCGGAGCTCGTGCGAGTCCTCGACGACGAGGGTCGCCGCGTCGTGCTCGCGCACGAGGCGGCCCACGTCCACTCCGACCACGTGCTCTACCGCACCGCGCTGCTGATCCTGCTGCGGCTCGGAGGGGCGGTGCGCCTCCCGATCCTGGCCGGCCTGCCGCTGCTGGCCATCCAGCTGGCCCTGCTCGAGTGGGCGCGGGCCGCCGAGCTTTCCTGCGACCGGGCCGCCGCGCTCGTCACGCGCGATCCGCAGGCCGTCTGCCGCGCTCTGATGGTGATCGCCGCAGGCGAGGCCGCCGACGACCTGAACCTCGACGCGTTCGTCGCGCAGGGCATGGACTACTCGGAGAGCGGTACCGGGCTCGAGCGCCTGACGCGGCTGCTCCAGCAGCTCCAGGTCACGCACCCCATGCCCGTGCGGCGCGTGCGCCTGATGCTCGACTGGGTCCGCGAGGGCGATTACGACCGGATGGTGCGAGGCGACTACCTGCGCCGCGGGGAGGAGCCCTCCGCCGGCGAGGAGGCCGACGCGGCGGGCACGTTCTACGGGGACCGCATCTCGGGCGCCTTCCAGGCGGCGGGCTCCTCGATCTCCGACGTGGGGCAGCAGCTGGGCGACTGGCTCAAGCGCAACCGCGACGTGCCGTAACTCCGGACGCACCGGCGGGTTGACGGAACATGAGGCGCACCGCCCTCGCATTCGTGATCGCGCTCCTTGGAACATGGCCCGCGGGAGCGACCGCGGTAGCGCCCGGCGGCAACGGCGAGCTGGCCGTCTCGGCTGAGGTGGCGGGCTCCTGGACGTCGCTCGTGTACCTGGGGCAGCGGGACGGCACAGGGACCAGGGCGCTCCCCTCACCCTGCCCGCCCGGGCCACTCGAGCTTTCCACCCGGTGCTACGCGGGCGGCCAGGCCTGGTCGCCCGACGGGTCCATGGTCGCCTTCTCCACCAGCGGGGAGCTCGAGCCCCAGCTCCACGTGGTCGGCGCGGACGGCTCGGGACTGAGGGCGGTGCCTGGGGCACATGGGTTCTCGCCCACCTGGTCCCCCGACGGCAGCAGGTTGGCCTTCAGCGCCGACCGGCCCGGCGACGACTGCGGGCTGCGGGACCTCTACGCGGTGGCGCTCGACGGCACCGGGCTCGAGCTGATCGCCCGCGGGGGCGACGATCCCGACTGGTCGAGCCGCGGAGAGATCGCCTATGAGCGCCTGCGGCTGAGCTTCCCGCCGCCGAACGAGGAATGCGAGACGGTGGGGGGTGGCATCGCGGTGGTTCGTCCGGGCGGACGCCCACGCCGCATCACGCTGGGAGGCAACCCCAGCTGGGGGCCATCCGGGCACACGATCACGTTCGTGGGCCCCGACGGCCTGTACCGGAGGAAGACGGACCGCCGGCCCCGGCGCGCACATCGGTTGGTCCGCGCCGGCTTGATCTGGGAGCCCGCCTGGTCGCCCGACGGCCGCCTGATCGCCTACCGGCGCGGTTCCCGGCTGCGGCTCATCGGCGCGCGGCGCGGCCGGCCGGTGGCCGCCGCGTTCAACCCGCCGGGAAGGGACTTCTCGCCCGCATGGCAGACGCTGCCGCGGTGAAGGATCAGCCCCCGCGGCGGCCGAAGCTGTGGCCGGCCGGCGCCACCGCGCGCAGGTCGGCCTCCTCCTGAGTCTCGGTGCTCCAGGCGCGGCGCGGCTCCGCGCGAGCGGTGTGCCCGAAGGGCTCACCCCGTAGCGGGGTGACCTTCGCGCTCGGCAGGTCCGGCCGCTC
>Ga0126306_10000945_pt1 | contig 14906 bp, 14 predicted proteins | sample Plot27_FD_92592 | JGI IMG/M metagenome (GOLD analysis project Ga0126306, IMG submission 92592) | Serpentine soil microbial communities from UC McLaughlin Reserve, CA, USA - Plot27 | ecosystem: Environmental > Terrestrial > Soil > Grasslands | place: USA: UC McLaughlin Reserve, Lake County...
CTATCGCTTTCCGTACGGCCACACGCACAAGACGCAGGAGGAGGTGTACGTGGTCGTGCGCGGGAGCGGGCGGATGAAGCTCGACGACGAGGTCGTCGAGCTCAAGGAGTGGGACGCGGTCCGCGTCCCGCCCGGTACGTGGCGAGGCTACGAGGCCGGGCCCGATGGCCTCGAGATCCTCGTCATCGGCGCGCCCAGTCTCGGCGACGGTCGGCGCGAAGACGTCGAGGGCCAGCGCGACTGGTGGGCTGATTAGCTCGATCCGCTCCGGAGTCTGTGCAGGCGGGCCGGCATGGTCGCTTTCCGTGGCCGAGGAGGCACATCGCGGTTCCGCCGAACCGCGAACCCTTCGGTTTCCGTCCCGCGCTCAATGTGACGGGAATGTCGCGGCGGGTATGAGTGAGGTTCAGGCATCGATCCCGTTGCACCGGGAAAGGAGGAGTTATGGGCATCCGTTTGGCAGTGCTCGTCGCGGCGCTCGCGGTTGCGCTGTCGGTGGTGAGCGCGGCCGGCGCCGGCACAGGCGGTAGGTCGCTTTCAACCACCCTGACCGGGGCGGAGGAGGCGCCCGACCCAGGCGACCCTGACGCCACTGGGCAGGCCGACCTCAGGCTGAACCAGGGCAAGAATCGGGTCTGTTTCGACGTCAACTGGACTGGAATCGACGGAACGGTCTTCGCGGGCCATATCCATGTCGGACCACCGGGCGTGGCGGGACCGATCGTCGTGACGCTCTTCAGCGGCTCGTTCGCGGGCACGGACGCGGTCAGCGATTGCGTTGGAGACGTCGATCGGGGCCTGATCAAGGCGATCCGCAAGGATCCCTCGGACTACTACGTGAACGTCCACAGCCAGCCGAACTTCCCCAACGGGGCGGTGCGCGGCCAGCTCAGCAAGTAGTTCGCGGTGCTGGCCCGGCCACCGCGGCCGGGCCAGCTCGCCCCGCCTCTAAGGTCGACGCCGCTCGGATCTCCGCCGGACGTAGCATCGGTCGGAGATGCTGCTCGTAGGCACGATCGCTCTTGCGCTTTTCGTCCTGCCCCCGGGCCTCGGGATCGCGGCGGTGGCGCTGGGGATAGTCATCGAGGTCGCGGAGGTCGGATTCTGGATCCGATTCCTACGCCGCTACCGCGTCAGCACCGGTGCGGAGGGGCTGATCGGAGCAACGGCCAAGGTGATCGAGGCCTGCAACCCCCACGGCCGGGTCCGCCTGCGGGGCGAGATCTGGCACGCTCGCTGCCCAGTTGGAGCGAGCGTCGGCGACCGAGTCAGGGTGGCCGGGGTCCATGGGCTCACCCTGGAAATCGAGCCCGAGAACGGAAAAGGGCCCCGCTGAGGGGGCCCTTTGTTTCCGAAAGGACGTGCCACCGGCCAAATCCACTTCAACCGGCCCGTCGGTCCTTCAAGTCTTATGGCTCAATGTCGGCGGCTCGGTGGCCCGACTTGAGCCTGTCGAGAGAAAGTAACACGAGTCTTCGCCAGAGGTTGCAGTTCTCCGCGTAGTTGCGGGCGATTTTGCGAGGTCTGCGGATTTCCCGCAGCCGGGCGGTGAAGACGATCCCTCAGGGCATCGGCTGTGCGGCCAGGATAGGATCCGCTCGTGCGCTATCTGATCACAGGCGGTTCGGGCTACATCGGCGGCCGGTTGACCGACGAGCTCTCCGGGCGCGAGGAGACGGAGAAGATCATCGATGTCGACCTGCGCCCCCCGCCGCGGACCTGGCCGAGGCACGAGTTCGTCAAGGCCGACATCCGCGATCGCCGCGTGATGCAGGAGCTGCTCGAGAAGCACGAGATCGACGCGCTCCTGCACTTCGCTTTCGTCCTCAACCCGATCCGCGACGAGGCGAAGATGTATGACATCGACGTCAACGGCACCCAGGCGGTCCTCCAGGCCGCCGCGGACGCCGGCGTCAAGCAGGTGATCCAGACCTCTTCGGCGACGGCCTACGGCGCCTTCCCGGATAACCCGAAGCCGATCGCCGAGGACTGGCCGGTGCGGGGCGCCCCGGACTTCTCGTACGCCAAGCACAAGGCCGACTCCGACCGGATCGCCCAGCTCTGGGCGCTGCAGAACCCGGATGCCGTGATGACGATCGTCCGACCCTCGATCGTCTTCGGACCGAGCGTCGACAACTACATCGTTCGCGCCTTCCAGAACAACCCGTTCGTGCCGCTGCTCGACGGCGTCGACGAGGAGTTCCAGCTGGTGCACGAGGACGACGTCGTCTCGGCCCTGATCGCGCTCCTCGACGGCAAGCACGAGGGTGCCTTCAACCTGGCCGGTGACGGGCTGATGACGTGGGGGCGCGCAGCGGAGATGGTCGGCAAGAAGACCCGCAACATCTCCCTGAAGAACATGAAGCGGTTCAACAACGCGATGTGGAAGCTCCACGTCCCACGGACCGAGGCGCCGGCCGGGAACCTCGACTTCATCCGCTACCCGTGGGTGGTCTCCACCGAGAAGCTCAAGTCGACTACCGACTGGCAGCCGAAGTACGACACCCTCGAGACCTTCAAGGTCACGGCGCGCGCCAAGGGCATCCTGCCCGAGGCGCCGACGACGGTCCGGACGCCGACAGCGCCGGTCGCGTAGCGACTACCAGCCGCTAAATTTCTGTGCCCGGGCGCATAGCTCAGTTGGGAGAGCGCCAGCTCGACAAGCTGGAGGTCACTGGTTCGAGCCCAGTTGCGCCCATCTCACTCGTGGCGTCGACTCAGGAGTACGAGTCCCAGTAGAGGAGTTCCGGGAGCGGGTCATAGGCTGCGCCGCCCAGGTACCAGCCGGGCGCCGACCAGCGCTCGAAGTGCAGGTGGCAGCCGATGGCGGAACCGGTGGCGCCGACCCGGCCGATCTGCTGCCCCGCATAGATGGTGGTCCCGACCGGGGCCCAGCTCGGCCGCTGCAGATGCATGTAGACGAAGCCGGTGCCGGTCAGGGTGCCGTGGAGCACGACGTAGTAGCCGGCGCCCGAGGCCTGGTAGGCGTTCACCGTCACCTGGCCGGTTTCAGCGACCATCAGCTTCTGGCCGCAGGACGCCGGGAGGTCCTGACCCTGGTGGATGTGGCCGGACCGGGGGGCCCCGAAGCCGGCATCCGCTCCGCCGAAGGTGTGGGGCCCCGGCACCGGGAAGGCGTGCAGGTGCATGCCGAAGGGCTGCGCCTGGCCCGTGGCGCTTGCCCTCGCCGTGTTCGATTTGCCCAGCTTGAGCTGGTAGGTGCCGTCGGGGACGGGCCCGGCGGGAGTCGTCCCATTCCAGGCGATGTCGTGCGACTCCGCGCCCGCGAAGCTCACCGGGATGAGATGGATCCGGTTGCCCGCGGCGTCAAGGACCTTGACCTTCGCGCGCCCGGCGTGCCGGGAGCTGACCTTGAGGGTCGGGCTGGTCAGGCCCTGGACGAAGAAGCTGCCGCTCACCCTGCGTTTCGCGATCAGCTTCCGGATCCGGTTTGCGTCCTTGCGGCTGACCACGCCGTTGACGGGCCAGCCGCGCTGGGTCTCGAGGGTCTTGACGCTCCTCTTGGTCCCCTTGCCGAAGGCGCCGTCGATCGCGGTCGCGATGCCTAGCCGCGTCAGGGCGCGCTGCAGGTAGCGGACGTCCTTGCCCTTGGCTCCCGGGCGCAGGACCCGGGAGCCGAAGGGGTGCTTGTGCTTCAGCTTGGCCTCGGCGGCCGGGGGAAGCGCGGCGATCAGCGCCACCGCGACCACCGCGCACACGACCGATCTGGGTTTGTTCGAAGCCATTGGCACTCGTAAGGGCTGTACGGCGGCCGAGTTGCGCGCCCCTGCAAGCTGGGCGGAAACACCCACGGATAGCCTTAGCCGCGATGGCGACGAAAGAGAAGATCGAGGTGAAGCTGCCTGACGGCTCCGCGCTGGAGCTGGAGAGCGGGGCGACGGGGACAGACGCCGCCGCCGCGATCGGCTCGGGCCTGGCGAAGGCGGCGCTCGCGATCAAGGCCGACGGCGAGCTGAGGGATCTCTCGGCGTCGCTCAGAGGTGGCGAGTCCATCGAGATCGTCACCGACCGCAGCCCGGAGGCGCTCGAGCTGATCCGCCATGACGCGGCGCACGTCCTCGCCGAGTCGGTGCTCGATCTCTGGCCCGACGCGAAGATCTCGATCGGGCCGCCGATCGAGAGCGGCTTCTACTACGACATCGAGTTCCCCGACGGGAATCCAGGGGAGGAGGACCTCGCTCGGATCGAGGAACGGATGGCCGAGCACGTCAAGGCCAACGAGCCCTTCGAGCGTCGCGAGCTGCCGGCGAAGGAGGCGGTCGAGCTCTTCCGCAGCCAGGGCCAGGACTACAAGGTCGAGCTGATCGAGGACCTGATCCGCGACGAGGGAGCCGAGACCGTCTCGCTCTATCGCAACGGCCCCTTCGAGGACCTCTGCCGCGGCCCGCATGGCCCCTCGACGGGCCGGATCGGCGCCTTCAAGCTGACCTCGCTGGCGGGCGCCTACTGGCGCGGAGACGAGACCCGCCAGATGCTCACCCGGATCTACGGCACCGCGTTTCTCAACAAGAAGGACCTCGAGCAGCACCTGGAGCGCCTCGAGCAGGCGCGCGAGCGCGACCACCGCAGGCTCGGCCCCGAGCTCGACCTCTTCCAGTTCCGTCCCGAGGCGCCGGGCATGCCCTTCTGGCTGCCGCACGGCACCGTCCTGCTCAAGCTGATCGAGGCGGAGGTCCAAAAGCAGCTCGACGCCCGCGGCTACCTCGAGATCAAGACCCCGCAGGTGCTCGACGTCGAGCTCTGGCACCGCTCGGGTCACTGGGACAACTACAAGGAGAACATGTTCTTCACGGCTCCCGCGGAGCGAGAGGGCAAGGGGAAGGAGCGCGAGTACGCGCTCAAGCCGATGAACTGCCCGGGCGCCTGCCTGGTCTTCGCCTCGAGACGCCACTCCTACCGGGAGCTGCCCCTGCGACTGGCGGAGTTCGGGCTTTGCTCCCGATACGAACGGGAGGGGGTCCTGCACGGGTTGCTTCGCGTCCGCGCCTTCACCCAGGACGACGCCCATGTCTTTTGCGCTCTCGACCAGGTCACGGACGAGGTCGACTCGATCTGCGAGGCGATCGACCAGCTCTATGCGCGCTTCGGCTTCGACGAGGTTCGGGTCGAGCTCTCGACGCGGCCCGACAAGTCGATCGGCACCGACGAGCAGTGGGAGCGGGCCGAGGCCGCGCTCCGCGAGGCCCTCGAGCGACAGGGGCGCGAGTACGACGTGAGCCCGGGGGAGGGGACCTTCTACGGCCCGAAGATCGACTTCCACATCACGGACGCGCTCGGCCGCTCCTGGCAGTGCGGCACCTGCCAGCTCGACTTCCAGATGCCCGAGCGGTTCGAGCTCACCTACACCGGCGCCGACAACGCCGAGCACACCCCGGTGATGATCCACCGCGCCCTGCTCGGCTCCATGGAGCGCTTCGCCGGCGTCCTGATCGAGCATTACGGAGGCCGCTTCCCGCTCTGGCTGGCGCCGGTGCAGGCGGTCGTGTTGCCGGTGGCCGACCGGCACAACGAGCGGGCGGCCGAGGTCGCCGGTCGACTGCGAGCGAGCGGGCTGCGGGCTCGGGTCGATGACCGCACGGAATCCGTCGGTCGCAAGATCCGCGACGCGGAGCTCTCGAAGGCGCCCTACATGCTCGTGCTTGGGGACAAGGAGATCGAGTCCGAGACGGTCTCCGTGCGCCACCACGGCGATGGCGACCTGGGCGCGATGGGGATCGACGCAGTGATCACCCGGATGAGCGAGGAAACGGGCGATTAGCTGCGCATCCGCCGAGTCGCGGTGGGAGCCAGATAAGGCGTCTATACTGGCCGCAATGCCGGGCACCCACACCACGCCGCGCGTCTAAGCGCTCTCGTGCCCGCCTACCCGAACCACTCTCGCCCATCAGCTTGAAGCTCTACCCAATGCGCAGCTAGTGGCGGTCTCCCGCTTCGATCGCCGACCGCCCGAGCGCGACACCACTCGTATCAACGAGCGGATCCGCGTGCCCGAGGTGCGCCTGATCGATGAGAACGGCGAGCAGGTCGGGATCGTCCCGACCCCGGAGGCCCTGGAACGGGCGCGCGAGCGCGATCTCGATCTGGTCGAGGTCGCTCCCCAGTCGAAGCCGCCGGTCACTCGAATCCTCGACTACTCCAAGTACAAGTACGAGCAGGAGCAGAAGGCCAAGGCCGCCCGCAAGCACCAGCAGCAGGTGAACGTGCGGGAGATCAAGCTGCGGCCGAAGATCGCCCAGCACGATTACGAGACCAAGCGCGGCCATGTCGAGCGTTTCCTGAAGCAGCAGGACAAGGTCAAGGTGACGATCATGTTCCGCGGCCGCGAGCAGAGCCATCCCGAGAGGGGCCGCATGCTTCTCGACCGCCTCCTGCAGGACGTCTCCGACATCGGGGTCATGGAGCAGGAGCCTCTTCAGGAGGGCCGCAACATGACGATGCTGCTCGCGCCCGCCCGAAACGCCGGCCAGGAGAAGGAAGCGGCCGCAAGCTAGCGCCGCTCCGGCACCCCGCCGCCGGTGTTTGATGGGAGGAGGGAGATGAGATCTCGACTGCTCATCGGGTTGGCCGCGCTGCTCGCGATCGGACTGACCGCGCCCGCGGCCGATGCGGCAACGCAGCTCAGGCGGGTTCAGGTTCCGATCCCCGGGTCGGCGAGTAATCCACCCACCCCGCCGGGGACTCTCAGTCTTGACTTCGTCTTCAAGAACAAGCGCGCCGACAAACGGAGGTTCACGCCGCGCCAGCTGACTCGCATTGACTTCGCGCAGGTGCCGCTGCTCTGCATGAACGCCTCAGGTAATGGCACATCGCGGCTCCAGCTGACCACCACCCTGAACACAACCGTCAAGCTCACCAAGGCCCCGCAGCCGAGCGGGAAGAAGCCGAAGGCCCGCCGCTTTGCTTTTCGTTTCTCCTACAGCTTCCATACCTTCACCGGCACGCTCCGCGGCACGATCGACAAGCCGAATCACGGTCCGAGGCGCCTCAGGTCACAGGGCTCGCTCAGCATCGTGGATCTGGACGCCGATCCGGGCCACATGAACTGCTCCACGGCCGGGCTCAAGCAGTGGGGCGGCCTCTCCGTGATTCGCGTTCAGTAGCGCGGACGTCTGCTTCAATAGTCGGCTCCGATGCCGAAGATGAAGACCCATTCCGGCTCCAAGAAGCGCTTTCGCAAGACCGCGAAGGGCAAGCTGCGCGGCAGGCGTGCGTTCTCGAGCCACATCCTCGAGAAGAAGTCGCCAGCGCGGAAGCGGCGCTTCAAGCGGCCCTCGGAGATCTCTAAGCCTGACCGCAAGCGGGTCGACACCCTGCTAGCGGGGGGTGGTCGCTGATGCCCCGCGCCACCAACGCCGTCGCCCGGAAGAAGCGGAAGAAGAAGGTCCTCGACCGCGCCAAGGGCTACTACGGACGCAAGCACTCGAGCTACCGGCTCGCGAACGAACAGCTCATGCGCTCGGATGCCTACGCGTACCGCGATCGGCGCAACCGCAAGCGTGACTTCCGCCGGCTCTGGATCACCCGGATCAACGCCGCCGCCCGGCGCGAGGGGATGAGCTACTCGGAGCTGATCCACGGCCTCCAGAAGGCCGAGGTCGACGTGAACCGCAAGATGCTCGCCGACATCGCCGTCAACGATCCCGAAGGCTTCCGCCGATTTGTCGAGCTCGCCCGGGAGGCTGCCGCCACCTAGATCACGGCAGCCAGAGCAAGATTCCCCGGGCGGTCCGCGAGGCGGAGCCGCCCTTTTCATTTCAGGACAACACGATGATCACCAGCCCCCACAACGAGAAGCTCAAGCTGATTCGCCGGCTCGGCCGGCGGCGGAGCCGCGAGCGCGAGGGGCTCTTCATCGGCGAGGGCGAGGACCTGCTTGCCGCAGCTCGCGACGCCGGGGTCGAGCCGGTCGAGCTGCTCACGGCGGCGGGCGAGGGTCTTGGCGGCATCGAGGTCGAGCCGGCGCTGCTCGCCCGCGTCTCCAAGCTCGGATCGGGAACCCGGGCGATCGGGGTCTGGCGGGAGGCCTGGGCGGAGGAAGCGGTAGCCCCATGCGTCTATCTGCACGGTGTCTCCGACCCCGGGAATGTCGGCACCGTGATCCGGGCGGCGCGTGCGCTGGTTGGTGGCTCGGTCGTCCTCGGCCCCGACTGCGCGGACCCGTTCGGGCCACAGGCGGTGCGGGCGAGCATGGGGGCGGTCTTCGCCGAGCCCTTGCTCCGGGGCGGGATCGAGGCGACGCCGGAGCCCCGGGCGGCGCTGGTCGCTCACGGCGGCGAGCCACCCGAGGCGCTCGAGGGGATGGTGACGATCTGCCTCGGCGCCGAGCGGGAGGGGCTGCCCGAGGCGACGCTCGCACGCTGTGACGTCCAGGTGACGATCCCACTGCGCGAGGGAGCCGAATCGCTGAACGTCGCGGCGGCGGCTGCGATCGCGCTGCAGCGGATAGCGTCCGGCTCCGGAGAAGGCCATGGTTGAGCGAATCGAAGAGATCAACACGGAAGCCGAGGAGGCAATCGCGGCTGCGGCAAGCACCGACGAGCTTGAGCAACTCCGTGTCCGGTTTCTTGGGAGGAAGGCGGAGCTCCCAAACATCCTGCGAGGGGTCTCAGATTTGTCAGCGGACGAGCGGGCGGCCGTCGGCAAGGCTGGGAATGAGGCGAAGGTGCGCATTGAGCACATGCTCGGGAGAAAGCGCGAGGAGCTCGACGCGAGCGAGCTCGGCGCGAGGCTGGCCGAAGACGCGATCGATGTCACCCTGCCGGGCTCGCCGCTGGTCCCGGTCGGCGCCCAGAACCCCCTGATCCGCACTCAGCGGGAGATCGAGGACATCTTTATCGGCCTCGGCTACCGAGTGATGGAGGGGCCCGAGGTCGAGCTCGACTACTACAACTTCACGGCGCTCAACCACCCGCCCGGCCACCCGGCGCGGATGGAGCAGGACACCTTCTACGTCGACCCCGCGAGCCTGCGCTCGGATCTCCGGATCCGCTCGAACGGCGATCAGTTGCCGCCGGGGCCTGAGGACGTCGTCCTTCGCACCCATACCTCGCCGATGCAGGTCCGGTCGATGGAGGCGCAACCGCCGCCGATCTTCATCGTGGTTCCGGGTCGCTGCTACCGCTCCGACCCGTTCGATGCGACCCACAGCCCGATCTTCCACCAGGTCGAGGGCCTGGCCGTCGGCGGGGACATCACGCTCGGCGACCTGAAGGGCACGCTCGACGAGTTTGCCCGGGCGATCTTCGGCCCCCAGCGCCAGACCCGCTTCCGGCCCGGGTTCTTCCCGTTCACCGAGCCGAGCGTTGAGGTCGATGTCTCCTGTTTCCGGTGCGGCGGCACCGGCAAGCTCCCCGACGGCTCGCGCGACCCGATCTGCAAGGGCGTCGGCTGGATCGAGATCCTCGGCGCCGGGATGGTCGACCCCAACGTCTACGGCTTCGTTGCGGAGAACGGTTACGACCCCGAGCGGGTCCAGGGCTTCGCCTTTGGCATGGGAATCGAGCGGATCGCGATGCTCAAGTACGGAGTCCCCGACCTGCGCAAGTTCTTCGAGAACGACGTCCGGTTGCTGGAGCAGTTCCGATGAAGGTCCCCGAGAGCTGGCTGCGCGCGTACTGCGACCCGGACGTCGGGCTCGACGAGCTCGGCGATCTGATCGCCATGCACACGACCGAGGTCGAGCGGATCTCGCAGGTCGGTGCTCCCTCGGCGGACGGCTTTGTCACCGGCAAGGTGCTGTCGGTCGAGCAACACCCGGACGCCGACCGCCTCAGCGTCTGCGAGGTCGACGCCGGCGAGGGAGGGCGGACGATTGTCTGCGGCGCGCCCAACGTGGCCGCGGGCCAGACCGTGCCGGTCGCGCTCCCCGGTGCCGTGATGCCTGACGGCACCAAGCTCGGCAAGGCGAAGCTGCGGGGCGTCGAGTCCGACGGAATGATCCTCTCGGAGGCCGAGCTCGAGATCGGCGAGGACGCCGACGGGATTGCCGTACTCGACAACGGTGTCAAGCCGGGCACGCCGCTCGGCGACGTCATCCCGGTCGCCGAGTCCGTCCTCGAGCTGGAAGTGAACTCGAACCGCGTGGACTGCCTCGGGGTCTACGGGGTGGCGCGCGAGTTGCACGCCATCTCCGGCGCCGAGCTGGCGGAGGTGCCCTGGGAGGGGGATGCCGAGGCGGACGGCGACGCTGAGGTCACGGACTACGCCTCCGTCACCGTCGAGGTGCCTGAGCTCTGCCCCCGCTTCACGGCGCGCGTCTTCACCGGCGTGACCATCGGGCCATCGCCTCTCTGGCTCAAAGCGCGCCTGATCGGCGCCGGGATGCGGCCGATCAACAACGTGGTCGACATCACCAATTACGTGATGCTGATGACCGCGCAGCCGCTGCACGCCTTCGACCTCGACAAGGTGCCCGAGGGCGCGCTCACGATCAGGACCGCTGAGCGGGAGGAGAAGATGACCACGCTCGACGGCGTCGAGCGAACCTTCGATGAGGGCATGGTCCTCGTCTGCGACCGGAACGGGCCCTCGGGAATCGCCGGGATCATGGGCGGCCAGGTCTCCGAGGTATCGGAGACGACCACGCGGGTGCTACTCGAGATCGCGACCTGGAACGGAGTCAACATCCTGCGCACCTCGCGCAAGCTCGGCCTCCGATCCGATGCGTCGAACCGCTTCGAGAAGCAGCTCCATCCCGAGCTCGCGATCAGGGCACAGCGGATCGCCTCGCGGCTCTTGGTCGAGCTCTGTGGCGCCAAGCTGGTTCCGGGGACCATCGACGAGGCGGCCGAGATCCCGGAGCCGCACCAGCTCGAGCTGCGAACCGAGCGAGTCGAGGCGCTGCTGGGAATGCCGATCGAGCCGAAGCTCTGCTGGGAGTACCTGCAGCGCCTCGACTTCGAGGTCTCCGGCCGGGGCAAGACTCTGAAGGCGACCGTTCCGCTCCACCGCCATTACGACGTCACCCGCGAGATCGACCTGATCGAGGAGGTGGGGCGGATCCACGGCTACGCGAAGCACTTGCCCGCGACGCTTCCGTCCACCAGCTGGCAGACCGGTCGTCTTACCCGCGAGCAGCGGTTGCGGCGCCGCGCCGAGGACGCGATGCGCGACCTCGGGTTCGACGTCGCCGTCAACCTGAGCCTGACCGATCCCGGCATGTCCGGACGCCTGCGGGTCCCGGACGAGGACACGCGCGCCGATCCGATCCGGGTCTCGAATCCGCTGTCCGCGGAGCACTCAGTGATGCGGACGGCGCTGATCGGCACGCTGCTGGATGCCGCCCGCTACAACCGAGCCCATGGCGCCGAGCGGGTGACGCTCGCCGAGTCGGGCCGTGTCCATCTGCGCGAGGGCTCGTCGCCTCACAGGGGAGTCCTGGCCGGCAAGTTCGCGGGCAACAGTCCGGCGCCGGCGTACGAGCCCTGGCGAATCGGTGCTCTAGCGGTGGGAGAGCTGCGGTCGGCCGGCTGGCGCGGTGAGCGGGTGGCGGCAGACTTCTACTCGCTGAAGGGCGTGCTCGAGGCGATGGCCACCCAGCTGGGCGTGCCGGTTGAGGTCGACCCCGGCGACGAGCCCTTCCTTCACCCAGGAGGCTCCGGCCGCGTCGTAACCGGGGACGAGCAGATCGGCTGGATCGGCGAGATCCACCCGCTCGTCTGCCGCGAGTGGGACCTGGACGCTGCCGCGGGCTTCGAGATCGATCTGGCGCCCTTGGTGGCCGCATCGCCCGTCGGCGAGGAGACCTACGAGGACGTGATCTCCTATCCGGCGGTCCATCAGGACGTCGCGGTGGTCGTGGATGAGTCCGTCCCGGCCGCCGAGGTCCGCTCGGCCGTGCTCGAGGGAGGGGGCGAGCTCCTCCGATCGGCCGAGGTCTTCGACCTCTACCGCGGCGAGCAGCTCGGCGCCGGGCGCAAGAGCCTGGCGCTGCGGCTCACCTTCCGCGCCGCGGACCGCACCCTGACCGATGACGAGGTCGCCGAACGGCGTCGGGCGATCGAGGCCGCCGTACAGAACATCGGAGGGTCCCTCCGTGAATAGTGTCTTGGTGGCCGGCGCCTCGGGATACGCCGGGGCGCTTGCGGCGGAGCTGACCAGGCGGCATCCGAGTCTCGAGCTCGCGCGCGTCACCGCGCGGACGGACGCGGGCAGGCGGCTCAACGAGCTCTACCCCCGGTACGAGGTGGACCTGGTGCTCGAGGAGCCGGCCGCCGAGGACGGGTCGGACATCGACGCCGCGATCGTCGCCTACCCGCACGGGGCCGCCGCGCCCGTGGTGGCGGCGCTCCGCGAGCAGGGTGTGAAGGTCGTCGACCTTTCCGCGGACTTTCGCCTGCACGACCTGGAGACCTACTCCCGCTGGTACGGCGAGCACGGCGCTCCGCGGCTCGTGCCGGAGGCCGTCTACGGATTGACGGAGGTTCATCGCGAGGCGATCGCCGGGGCCGAGCTGGTCGCCAACCCCGGCTGCTACCCCACGGCGAGCGTTCTGGCGCTGGCGCCGCTCGCCGCGGACGGCCTGATCGAGGACGTGGTCATCGACGCCAAGTCGGGCGTCTCCGGCGCCGGCCGGGCGGTGGCGGAGGAGATGGTGGTCGTCAAGGAGTCAGACGACACCAGGCCCTACAACGTCACCGCCCATCGCCACACGCCGGAGATCGCTCAGGAGCTCGGGGAGCTCGCCGGGAACGGGTCGATGCCAACACCCACCTTCGTTCCCCACCTGATGCCGTACGACCAAGGGGAACTGGTCAGCTGCTACGTGCGGACGTCGGACTCGGTCGACATGGCGCGGCTGCTCGGCCTGTACGAGGAGCGCTATGGAGATGAGCCGTTCGTCGAGGTGAGCGGGGAGCCACCCGGCGTGAGCGGTGTCCGCGAGACGAATCTCTGCCGGATCCATCTCGCGCAGAACGAGGCCTCCGGACGGGTGATGGTCTTCGCCTCGATCGACAACCTCTGGAAGGGCACCGCTTCGCAGGCGATCCAGAACCTCAACCTGATGCTCGGGCTCCCGGAGGGTGAGGGCATCTCATGAGCCCGGCGATCAGGGCCTTCTTCGCCTCGCGCTGGGTCGATCCGCCCGAGGGGGTGGAGGAGCTCGATCCGGCCCAGCTCGCGCCGGGTTTCCGTGCGGCCGGCGTCGCCTGCGGCCTCAAGGGCGGCGGCGGAACGGACGTCGGCGTGCTGGCCTGCGACGAGCCGGGCGTGCGCTCGGCGCTGGCGCTGACCCGCAACGCGGCGGCCGCCGCGCCCGTCCGGGTCTGCCGCGACGACTGCGATGCCGGGGCGATTCGCGCCGTGGCCGTCAACTCGGGGAACGCCAACGCCGCGACCGGGGAGCAGGGGTACCGCGACGCCCTGGCCATGCGCGATGCCGCGGCCGAGGCACTCAGCGTGGAGCCGGAGGCCGTGGCGGTCGCCGAGACCGGCACGATCGGGGTCCTGCTCGACATCGAGGCCGTCACGACCGGCGTCCTCGAGGCCGTGGAGAGTCTCTCGGCCAACGGCGGCGCCGGCTTCGCGGAGGCGATCATGACCACCGACAAGGATCCAAAGGCCTGCACGGTCCGCGCGGACGGCGTCACGATCTCGGCCCAGGCCAAGGGCGCGGGCATGATCGAGCCGGGCTTCGCGACCATGCTCTGCTTCGTCCAGACCGACGCCGAGCTCGGCGATCCCGACGCTGCCCTCCGCTCCGCGCTTGCCGGATCGATGGAGCGGATCACGGTCGACGGCCAGCTGAGCACCAACGACACGGTCCTGCTCCAGGCCACGGGCACGGCCGGCGCGCCGCTGCCCGAGGGGCTGCTCGACGCCGTTCTGCTGCAGCTGGCCCTCGAGATCGTCGCCGACGGAGAGGGGGCGACGAGGGTCGGACGCGTCGAGGTCACCGCCGCCGAGGACGAGGACGAGGCGGAGCGGGTCGCTCGCGCGATCGCCAACTCGCCGCTGGTCAAGACCGCGATGTTCGGTCGCGACTCCAACTGGGGCCGGATCGCGCAGGCCGCCGGCATGGCGCTCGCGGGCGAGGAGATCGACGAGCTCGGCCCGGACCGGATCCAGGCGGCCGAGCTGGCATCGGACGCGCCCGAGGCCGAGCTCTCGGTCCGCCTGGGCCGCGGGGACGCGCGCGCCCACGTCTACTTCAGCGACCTGACTCCGGACTACGTCCGGATCAACTCGGAATACACCTCATGACCGCCGGCTCCTCTACGGGAAGCTCCTCGGTCGAGACGCTTCTCGAGGCGCTCCCCTACATCCGCGAGTTCCACGGGCGCACGATCGTGATCAAGTACGGCGGCGCCGCAATGCGGGACGAGGAGCTCCGCGAGGCGTTCGCCCGGGACGTTGTCCTTCTCAAGTACGTGGGGATGAACCCGGTGATCGTCCACGGCGGCGGGCCGGAGATCACCCACTACATGGAGCGAATGGGCATGGAGGTCAAGTTCGTCGAGGGGCTGCGCGTCTCGGACGCGGAGACCGTCGAGGTCGCGAAGATGGTCCTGCTCGGCAAGATCAACTCGGACATCCTCGTGAGGCTCAACCGGCACGGCCAACAGGCGGTCGGCCTTGGCGGCGAGGACGGCTCGCTGTTCGAGGTCCGGCAGGTCGAGAGCGCCAAGGACGTCGGCTTCGTCGGCGAGATCGAGAAGGTCAACGTCGACGTGATCGATCACATCGCCGAGGACTACGTGCCGGTGATCGCCTCGGTGGGAGCCGACCGCGACGGCGCCTCCTACAACGTCAACGCGGACGAGGCTGCGGGCAAGGTCGCCGCCGCCATGTCCGCCCACAAGGCGATCTTCCTAACCGACGTCGACGGCTGGCTCCGGGATCCGGACGATCCCGAGTCGCGGATCTCGACCGCGTCCGCCGACGAG
>Ga0126306_10000946_pt1 | contig 14894 bp, 18 predicted proteins | sample Plot27_FD_92592 | JGI IMG/M metagenome (GOLD analysis project Ga0126306, IMG submission 92592) | Serpentine soil microbial communities from UC McLaughlin Reserve, CA, USA - Plot27 | ecosystem: Environmental > Terrestrial > Soil > Grasslands | place: USA: UC McLaughlin Reserve, Lake County...
CTTAGTCATCAGGCTCTAGCTGTCGGCAGGAATCGAGAAGGGCGACGCAGTGCCAGCTGCGTCGCCCTTTCCCTGTAGTGCTGCTCCAAACGAGAAGCAACATGCTCTACACCGGAGCATGATACGTCCCAACCAATACGGATCGCGCCTCTGCAAAAGTACCCACGATGGCCCCGCACAGCTGCTGTCGACAGGCGGTCGTGGGAGTGGCTGTGCCGGAGGTCACACAGCCTTTGTGACCTCCGGCATTGACCGGCGAGCAAGGCGACCGTAGAACGTGACCTAACGATGGCCCAGCCCGGATACGCCGCGGAGAACCAGCCGGTCGCGCTCGACGGCGTGACCGAGCTGCTGGTGCACGGCGTGGGCGGGGAGTCGGCCGAGACCACCCTGCGCGAGCCGCACCCGATGCTGGTGGCCGGGGACGCCACCGCCGGGTTCTATCGGGGGCCGGACACCGACGGGCGGCACCGGGAGTCGTACTCCTGGGGCGGGCTCACCTCGGGGCGGGCCAGCCGGGCCCTGTGGCTGCTGCTGCTGCCGTTCGCGCTGGCCAACCTGGCCGGGTGGATGCACTGGCGGCGGCGCGGCCAGCGCGAGCCGGGGCACTTCCGGGCCCTGATCCGGGTGTTCGGGCTGACCCTGACCGTGCTCGGGGTGCTGTACGTCTGCTCGATCGCCTTCGACCTGATCGCCTACCAGTGCGGCGGCGACCCGGCCTGCGTCGGCGCCCAGCGGTCCTCCCAGCCGTGGTGGTCGCCGCTGCGGTGGGTGTCGCTGCTGGACGCCGGCTGGCTGGCCGGCAACCAGCTCCGGCAGCTGGCCGCGGCGGCGGTGCTGCCCCTGGCCGTGGTCGGGCTGCTCGGCTTCCTGGCCCGTAGCACCCGGGAGCGCTACGAGCAGAGCAAGCCGACCGGGGTGGTCGACTACGAGCTCGTCGGCCGCAACCCCTTCCACATGCACACCGAGAAGGCGCGCAGCATCGGGCTCCACGCGCCCTGGTTCTGGTACGGCGAGCCGCTGGCCCGGACGCTGGGGCGGGCCCATCTGGCCGCCGGGATCGCGGTGATCGCCTGGAGCCTGGCCGCCGCGGCGGAGGCGCTGGGCGGGGCCAGCCGCTTCATCGCGGCCGGGCGGGTCCTGGCCTGGGTGGTGCTGGCGGTGGCGGTGGTGGCGATGTGCGCGCCCCGGCCGCTGGGCGTGAAGCGGTGGCGCTGGGACCTCCGCGGGCTGGTGTCGGTCGCCCTGGTCGCGCTGGCCCTGGTCGCCGCCGGCTGCTGGTCCCAGCCGGCCAGCGCCGGCACGTCCCGCAGCCTGCCGGGGCTGAGCGAGGTGGCCGGGATCGTCTTCGGGACCCACCTGCTGCTGATCCTGGCCCTGGTCGTCTACTCGCTGGTGGTCGCCGTGGCCATGTGGCGGAAGCGCCGCCAGTCCGGGTCGGACATGGACGACGACACCCTGCGCTGCGGGCCGCTGGCGGCCGTGGTGCTGTCCACGGTGACGCTGAACTCGCTGCTGGCCGGGCTGTCGGTGCGGACCGCGGACGCCCTCGGCCGGGGGGTGGCGATCGGGTCGCCGACACCGGGCGACCCGGCCCCGGCGATCTGGTACCCCCGGGTCTACAACCTGTTCGCGGTCGGGTTCGTCGCCGGGCTCCTGCTGGTCCTGGTCCTGCTGGCGGTGGCCTGGCTGAGCACCGGCCGCGACGAGCCGACCAGCGAGATCGCGACCGAGTACGACGACGACCAGGCCGCCGAAGACGCCACCCTGAGCGCCCTGCCGCCCGCCCCGGGCGCCGGCGGCCGCAACGACCTGGAGCGGAGCCAGCGCCGCTGGCTCGACGGCATCCGGTTCCGGCGGCGGCTGGCCGAGCTGGTGACCCGGCTCGACTGGGCCCTGCTGGCGGTGTCGGTGGTCACGGTGGCCATGGCCCTGATCGGCTTCGTCGCCGACCAGCTCGGCCGCCCCCTGAGCGTGCCCAACGGCGTCTGGTGGGGCCGGCTGTCGGCCGCGTGCACCTGGGTGGTGACGCTGATCCCGTGGGCGGCCGTGGCCGTGGTGCTGTCCGGCTACCGCGACCGCGGGCGCCGGCGGCAGCTCGGGGTCCTGTGGGACGTTGGCATGTTCTGGCCGCGGGCCTTCCACCCGCTGGCGCCGCCGTCGTACGCCGAGCGGGCCGTGCCCGACCTCGAGGAGCGGATCGGGCGGCTCGCCAAGGACCGGAGCGGCCGCCAGGGCCGGGTGCTGCTGATGGCCCACAGCCAGGGCACCGTGCTGGCCGCGGCCGCCGTGGCGCAGCTGGCGTCGTCGGAGGGGACCGCCCGGCAGCGGATCGCCCTGGTCACCTACGGGGCGCCGCTGGCCCGCCTGTACCGCCGGGCCTTCCCGGCCTACTTCGGCGACGGCATGTTCGCCAAGCTGCACCACGATCTGCGCGCCGGCGGAGCCCGCTGGCGGAACTACCACCGCAAGACCGACCTCATCGGCGGGCCGGTGTTCACGGACACGGACACCCTCGACCGCGGCGACGGCGACCGCTGCCTGCGCGACCCCTTCACCCACTGGTACGTGCCCCGCGACCCCATGCCACAGGCGCTCGGGCACTCCAGCTACATGCGGGACCCGGCCATGCGCCACGAGGTCGACTGCCTGGCCGGCGAGCTGCTGGTCGAGGCGGCGACGCCGGCGCCGCCGCCGCCGGCGCCCCAGCCCAGCGCGCCCGAGACCAGCGGCGTGTGAGGCGGCGATGAGCTCCGGGGCCGTGTTGGAACCCGGCGGGTCGGCGTAGGGTTCGAGCGGTCGTCGCTGGAGCAGCTGTCGTCGCCACCGGGAGGTCCGCGGTGAAGGTTGGCCTGCACTACTGGAACTACTCCACCCCCCCGGACCCGGCCAAGATCGCCGGCACCCTGGCCGAGGGGGCCAGCCTGGCCGACCAGGCGGGCGTCTCGACCTTCACCGTCATGGACCATTTCTTCCAGATGGAGCAGGCGGGGGCCGACGAGCCGATGCTGGAGGCCTACACCACCCTCGGCTATGTGGCGGCCAGGACCGAGCGGATGACCCTGGGGGTGCTGGTCACCGGGGTGCCGTACCGGCACCCGGGGCTGCTGGCCAAGATCGTCACCACCCTGGACGTGCTCTCGGGCGGCCGGGCCCGGCTGGGCATCGGCGCCTCCTGGTACGAGCGCGAGCAGGTCGGCCTGGGCGTCCCGGTGGTGCCGGTGGCCGAGCGGTTCGAGCGGCTGGAGGAGACGCTGCAGATCTGCAAGCAGATGTGGAGCGACGACAACGGCCCGTATGACGGTCGCCACTACCAGCTGGCCGAGACGCTGTGCGAGCCGGCGCCGCTCAGCCCCATCCCCCGATCCTGGTCGGCGGGGGCGGCGAGCGCAAGACCCTGCGGCTGGTGGCCCGCTACGCCGACGCCTGCAACGTGTTCGGGACCGGCGCCCAGGACGTGGGCCGCAAGCTGGACGTGCTCCGGTCCCACTGCGAGGCCGAGGGCCGCGACTACGACCGCATCACCAAGACCGTGCTGGCGGTGACGCCGGTCCTGGCCGACGTCGACGGGTTCGTGGCCGCGGCCGGCGACTACGCCCGCATCGGCGTGACCGAGATCGCGGTGATGCCCGACCGGCACCCGGTCGAGTTCACCGAGCAGCTCGCCGAGCGGGTCCTGCCCAGGGTCGCGGAGATCGGCTAACCGGTCCCGGCCGACCGGACGTCGGCCTCGATCTCGGCGTTGTCGGCCTTGAGCTGCTTGGCCTGCATCTTCTCGGCGTGGGCCATGGCCCGCTCGATCTTGGCCCCCATGTCCGAGACCCCGACCACCACCAGCCCGGCCTGGCCGGCGTCCAGGTGCTCGCCCAGCTCCTTGAGGTCGGAGCGGCTCAGCCCGGCCGCGGCGTGCCCGGCCACCGCCCCCAGCACCGCCCCGCCGGCGGTGGTGGCGGCCAGCAGCCCGCCCCCCAGGGCGGCGAACGGGAACAGGGCCACCACCAGCCCGGTGGCCAGCCCCACCCCGCCGCCCAGGACCCCGCCGACCCGGGTCGGGGTCTCGTGCTTGCGGGTGATCCTCACCTTGCCGTCGTCGCGCCGCTCGATCACGGCGGCGTCGTAGGCGTCGATCAGCCCGGCCTCGGTGTGCAGGTCCTTGACCAGGTCGTAGTCCTCCTCGGCGGCGGCCACGCTCGGGTACACCCCGACATAGGCCATGAACGTGTCGACGGCCATCGCCCACCTCCCTCTCGTCGCCGCCCACCATGGCCCAGGACCAGGTGAGCCGGCCTCACCCGCGGGGGGTGATTCGGTAAGAATTGCCGGCAGGCGACACAGAGGAGCGGCGATGGGCGAGCGGGTGGTGGCGGTGGCCGGGGAGGCGCTGGTGGACTTCGTGCCCGCCGGCGGGCCCGGGGTGTTCCGGGCCGCGCCCGGGGGCAGCCCGGCGAACGTGGCCGTGGGGCTGGCCCGGCTGGAGGTGCCGACCCGGCTGCTGGCCCGGATCGCCGACGACCTGCTCGGCCACCGGCTCCGGGCCCACCTGGACGGCAACGGGGTCGACCTCTCCCGAGCCGTCCGGGCGGCCGAGCCGACCTCGCTGGCCATCGTGGCCGTGGGCCGCGACGGGGTGGTCGAGTACGACTTCCGGGTCGAGGGCACGGCCGACTGGCAGTGGCGCGACCACGAGCTCGCCGGCGCCCTCGACGGCGGGGTGGTGGCCCTGCACGCCGGGTCCCTGGCCCTGACCATGCCGCCCGGGGCCGACGTGCTCCAGCGGCTGCTGGCCGGGGCCCGCCAGGCCATGACGGTCAGCTACGACCCCAACTGCCGGCCCCTGCTGATGGGCTCCCCCGACGCCGTCCGGAGCCGCATCGAAGCCCTGGTCGCCCTGGCCGACGTGGTCAAGGCGAGCGCCGACGACCTGGCCTGGCTGCTCCCCGACCGGCCGCTGGACCAGGTGGCCGAGGCCTGGCTGGCCAAGGGCCCGTCGCTGGTGGTGATCACCCTGGGGCCGGCCGGGCTGCTGGTCGCCACCCGCCAGGCGGGCGTGCTGCGCCGCCCCGGCCGGGCGGTGGAGGTGGTCGACACCGTCGGCGCCGGCGACGCCTGCATGGCCGCCCTGCTGGCCGGCCTGCACCGCCGCGACCTGCTCGGCGCCGACCGCCGCCCCGCCCTCCAGGCCATGGACGCCGCCACCGTGACCGAGCTGGCCGACGAGGCCGTGCTGGCCGCGGCCATCACCTGCACCCGCTCCGGGGCCGAGCCCCCGACCGCGGCCGAGCTGCGCGACCAGGTTCCCGGCGCAGGCTCCATCAACTAATCTACGTGCATTGTGCCGTTTCGCCCCTTCTGCTCCCCAGGGGCTGCGGACGCGCTGAAGCGCTCCAGGTTGGAGGGGACGCCGGCCTGGTCGGCGTCCCCCGCCTGGTAGTGGCGGAACCGGAAGGGGAGGCCGGCGGCCAGCAGGACGCTGGGGTGGTCCATAAGCTGGAAGTGCAGGTGGGGCTCGGTCGAGTTGCCGGAGTTGCCGCAGTCGGCCAGCGGCTGGCCGGCGGCGACCCGGTCGCCGACCCGCACCCGGAGCGAGCCGCGGCGCAGGTGGGCCAGGGCGGCATAGACGCCGCCGCCCAGGTCGAGCGCCAGGTGGTTGCCGAGGATGCGGCCGGGGCCGAGCAGCTCGCGGACCGCCCCCTCGACGGCCAGGTAGAGCAGGGCCGGCGGCGAGGTGCGGCTCCAGTGGTCGCGCTCGGCGTCGTGGGCCCGGACCACCGTGGCGTCGGCCGGGGCCAGGACCGGCTGGCCGAACCCGGGGAAGTCGCCCGGGCGCCGGCCCGGCGGCCACCAGGCCAGCCCCGGGCGGCGGCCGCCGGCCGGGTCGTGGACCAGGTCGATGGCGTAGGTCTGGCCGTAGGCGTGCAGGTGGTGGCTGGGCACCCGGTCGGCCGGGCTGTTGAAGGCCAGCCACCGCCCCGCGACCGGCGGGTCGACCTCGACCGGGGGGCGGCGGACGGTCCCCAGCCGCAGGTAGATGGCGAAGGCCACCGCCAGCAGCCCGAGCAGCGGCCAGCGGGGCAGGTCCCAGAGGAAGCTGTCGACCGCGATCGCGGCCAGCCCCAGGTAGATCAGCGGCATCCGGAGACGCGCCAGCGCCACGGCCATTCCACGGCCCTCCTCGGATCGGCGGCTCACTTCTGACACTCCGTGCCATATTGGCATAGAGTGTCAAGTGGCACTGTGAGTCACCAAATGACTATGCTGGCGTCATGGCGGAGTCACTGCGCGACCGGCGCAAGCGGCGCACGGCCGAGGCGATCGTGGCCGGCGCCCTCGAGCTGTTCGAGGCCCGCGGCTTCGAGCGGACGACCGTTGACCAGATCGCGGCCGCGGCCGACATCTCCCGACGGACCTTCTTCCGCTACTTCGCCGACAAGGAGGAGCTGTTCTTCGCCGAGGACGAGCGGCTCCTGGAGGTCATCGGCGAGACCCTGGACGGGGCTCCGGCCGGCGAGCCGGTGCTGGAGCTGGCCCGCCGGGCGACCCGCGCCCTGGCCGCCCACAGCGCCGCCGACCCCGAGCGGCGCCTGGCCCGGGAGCGGCTGATCGCCACCACCCCGGCCCTCCAGGCCCGCCGCATGGCCAAGACGCTGCGCTGGGAGGAGGCGATCGCGGCCCGGCTGCTGGCCAGGGGCTCGACCGAGGAGGAGGCCCTGCTGGTCCCCAAGCTCGCCCTGGCCTGCTTCCAGACCGCCTACCAGCGCTGGGTCCGCGACCCCGGCCAGGACCTGCCCGGCCTGGTCGACGACAGCTTCGCCGCCCTGGCCCGCCTGACCGGTTAGCGCCCCGTTGGCCGGGGCTGCGAGCCTCGACCGGTATGGGAAGGGGCCCGATCCACCAATATCCCCGGCATCTCTCGGCGGCCCGGCGGTCCAGGACGGATCCCCGGGAGCACGTGGTCGCGGAGCTGGTGCTGGCCGGGGTGGCCATGGCGCTCACGATCGCGGTGGTGGTCTCCTCCATGTTCGGGCGCCCGGACCAGCCCCAGCCCGACCCACCGGCGACCTCCACCCGGCCGGCGGCCACCTCCCCGCCGGTGACCACGCCCACCCCGGCCGCCTGGCGGGCCATCCGCGGGGCCAGGGTCGAGCGGGCCGCGCCGGCGACGGCCGGGCGGGTGGCGGCCGGCTTCACCGCCGTCGGCGCCGGCGACCAGGGCATCGCCCTGGCCGAGCTGCTGCGCTGCGCCAAGGGCCGCAACTACGCGGTGACCGTCCGCCTCCGGGCCAGCCAGCCCGAGGCGGTGGTGCAGGTGACGGTGCTGGAGCTGACCGACGGGCGGCGGCTGGCCGCCGACACCGTCGGGGCGGTGCTGCTGGACCGCCGCTGGCAACGGGTCGAGGTCACCCACGACGCCCACCTCCCGGGCGCCGCCCTGGCCCTGGAGGTCGTCCTCCCCCGCGGCTCGCCCCGGGCGACCGTGGAGCTCGACGGACTGGAGGTGGTGGCCCGCCGGATCGGGCACCAGGTACGATTCGGCTGATGGCCACAGACGAGCAGCAGCTGGCGGACCGGCTGGTCAGCATCGTGGTCGTGGTCTTCGTTCTCAAGGCGGCCGGGGTGGTCCTGCTGCTGGCCTCGGCCAGCTTCCGCGCCACCTCCGGCAGCGGCGTGCCCGTGGCCGTGCTCCTGGCCGCCGGGCTGGTGGCAGCGGCGGTGGGCCTGCACAAGGACCTGCGCTGGGCCTGGCCGCTGGCCCTGGCCGTGCTGGTGCTGGACGCCGTGCTGATCCCGGGCATCCTGCGCTGGCTGATCGACTTCGGCCTGGCCCTGGTGCTCACCCGGCCCCAGGTGCGGGCCAAGTACGGGATCCGATGACAAGGGCGTGGAGTCGGCCTTTGGCCGACGATCGACTAATTCCGACCGGCAGATTCGCCGGTCGGCTAAGCGCCCAGCTCCATCGAGGCCTCGGCGGCCAGGTCGCGGATCACCCGGACCAGCGACCGCTGCTCGGCCTCGAAGCGCCGCGCCGGGACCGAGATCCCCAGGGTGGCCACCAGGGCGTTATGGCCGTCCCGGACCGGGGCGGCGATGCAGCAGGCCCCGGTGGTGAACTCCTGGACGTCGAAGGCGACCCCGCGCTCGCGCACCGACAGCAGGTGCCGGCGCAGGGCCGTCGGGCTGGTGATGGTGGCCGGGGTGTAGCGCTTGTAGGCGGGCCCGTGCAGGGCGGCCGGCCACTGCTCCTCGGGCAGCTGGGCCAGGAACAGCTTGCCCAGGGCCAGGCTGTGGGCCGCCCCGCGGAAGCCCTTGGTCACCTCCTGCAGCTCCCGGGCCCCGCGCCGGCCCCGGATCTGCACCACCTCGAGGTCGCCGTTGCTCCAGCGGGCCGAGTACGCCCGGGCCGAGGCCCGGTCGCGCAGCTCCTCCAGCACCGGGGTGAGCCGCTCGGGCTGGCAGGTGGCGGCCACATAGCCCTCATAGAGGAGGCTGACCTTGGGCCCCAGGGTGTACAAGCCGGGACCGGCCGGCGACACCTCGGCCAGGCCCTGCTCGCGCATGGAGCTGATCAGGTAGTAGCCGGACGACAGGCTGATGTTGAGCCGCCGGGCCAGCGCCTTGATGGGGATGCCCCGCGGGTTCTGGGCGATGATCTCCAGCGCCTGGAAGGCGTGCTGGGCCGTTGACAGGACGCGGCCGGACCCGCGGCGCCCTTGACCGTCGGTCTCCTCCGGCACGGCAGCCCCTTTCGACGGGGACCGGATCCGGTTAGCTTACCTGCTTGCCTGGCTGGCGGCCAGGGGTCGGGCCAGCAGCCGGGGCCCGGTCGCGGGCCGCCACGGCCGTCCAGACGCCCAGGACCAGCCCGAACGCCAGGTGGGCGGCGGTGGCCACGGGCCAGCCGATGAGGGCCGGAGCGTCGGCGATCAGCTGGTCGCCGGCGGTCTCGCCGGCCAGGGTGGGGATCAGGACCAGGCCCATCAGGGCCATGATGGCCAGGCCGTAGGCCGCCCCGACCAGCACCGCCACCGCGCCACGGAGCCGCAGGGCCCGGGCCAGCAGGGCGAACAGGGCGCCGAAGCCGGCGCCGATCCCCAGGTGCACCGCGAAGCCGGCCGCGGCTCCGCTGACCTCGAGGTAGAACCTGAACCCGGCCTCGGCCTCCTGGATCGACTCCACCAGCGGCCCGGGCTCCACGATGGCGGTCACCAGGTAGATCGGGGTGTAGAACCCAAGGTCGAGGACGGTGGCCGCGGCCACCATGGTGACCAGGGCCATGGCCGCGGCCGCGGCCACCCCACTGAGCATCCCGTTCTCGAGGGTTCGCTCCAGGGACGGGACCGGCGGCGGCTCAGGCGGGCGGGTCGTCAGGAGGGAGGCTCCGAGCCCCAGATGACGATAGCGACACAGGCGATCGTCGCCAGCCCGATGAAGGCCGCAAACAGAAGTCCTGCCATCGTCCCGACTCTCCCGTCTCCTGGGTCAGCGCCGAGTCTTGAGCTTGGCCACCGGCGGACCGACGGCCCGCGATGCGCTCGACGGCTTGGCGCCCGACCTGATCTGCATGTGGACGTGGTACAGCGGCCGCTCCTCTCGCGTCGGCAGGCGCGGCGGGCCGTCGTCGGGCTTCCGGTCGATCTTGTCGGTGAAGGCCCGCATGATGAAGGCCAGGCCGGCCCCGGCGACGATGAACGGTAGGAACACGAGCAGGGTGTTGCTGGCTACGAACATCCCGCCGTTTGCGAGAAGGCTGGACATCACTCCTCCGGCACCTCGGCGCCTCTCCTGTCCCCTTCCTCCTTGCCGAATCGCAGGATCACAAACAATCCGATGGCCATCACCAGCGGTACCCCGATCACGGCGGCGAGGAGGACGCTCACCGCTGCTCGTCCGTCATGTCGGCGTCCTCCTCGCTCGTCTCCTCCTTCCCATCCTCCTTGCCGGTGCGGAAGATCAGCCACAGGCCGATGCCCATCACCGCCGGCATCCAGATGACTGCCAGCTCGTCGATACCGCCGTAATGCCCGACTACCAAACCGTGCCTGCTTCCTTAGCTCATTCGAAGCGTGGTGTCAGGTTGGCCTGCAGCTCGGTGTAGTTCTTCTCGCCGCCGGCCTCGAAGACCAGCACGCCGGTGATCAGCAGCGACGACTCGCCGATCGGCACCAGGCGCTCGGTCTCCCAGGCCGGGTCCTTCATGGTCAGGGTCACCTGGGCCGGCGCTCCGGGCGCGATCGTGGGTGAGGGCGAGACCGTCATCACCCCCGGCCCCGGTGTCGTGCCCGTGGCGAACTTGAGCGTCGTGGTCGTGAACTGGGTGAGGTTCATCGGCGTGTCGCCGGTGTTGGTGACCTGGGCCTGGACGGTCAGGGTCTGGGTGGCGGAGTCGTACTCCGCCTCGCCCAGCCCCACCGTGGCGAACACCGGCGCGCTGGCGATCGCCGGGTCGGGCGGCGCGAACTGGAAGATCTGCTGCGGCATCTTGTCCGGGAACGCGGCCGACTGGTAGATCCAGCCCGCCACCAGCAGCAGGGCCGTCCCCAGGGCGAACCAGTTCATGTTGCGATGGTCCTTCTTGGTGATCAGCCCGTAGTCCATCCCGTCCGTGTTGAGCGGGATCTGGCTGGTCACGGCCAGGTTGGTGACCGTCCGCTTGGGCACCGTCCAGTAGATCATCCAGGCCAGGCCGATCAGGAACGTCAGCACCAGCCAGATCCAGGTGAACGGCAGCTGGTAGTTCTCGAGGTTGATGGTGCCGCCGCTCACCAGGGTCACCGGGTTGTCGAAGCCGTCGGGGTTCTCCTCGACGGTGATCCACTCGCCCGGCCCGAGCAGGGTGCCCGCCCCCTTGACCGAGAAGGCCGGGTGCACGTGCCACTTGCCGGGACGGCGGCCGGCCACGGTCATGCTGTACTCGTAGATCTTGCCCTTCTGGACATCGATCCGGGAGGGGGCCGAGACCCCGTTGATGGTCCGCTCCTTGAGCAGCACCACCGGGCCCGGGGCGATGAGCCCGATGTAGCCGGTGTTGGGGTTGCCCTTGGCCAGGTTGGTCGGCCAGGCGTCGAGGATCTTGGCCGTGCCGCTGATGGTGAAGGTCTCGCCCTGCTTGACCGTGGTCGCGGAGAAGGTGGTGTCGATCCAGGAGACCGTGCGCATGCGCAGGAAGGCCTCCTGGGACGCCTCGCCGTGGGCGGAGGCGGCCGGCGCGGACGCGACCAGCACCGCGCCGGCGGCGAGGACGGCCCAGAGGATTCGGTGGACTCGGCGTCGCATCGTCATCACCACTTCTTCATGAAGCGGCCGATCGGCCAGATGGCCAACCCGCGTCCGATGAACTGCCCGACCCAGTACCCGGCGACGGCGACCGTCGCCCCGAAGACCAGCGAGACGTACTGCGTCTCACCCAGGAAGGTCCGCAGCGAGCCGTGCTCGATGATCCTCAGGTACTCGGGGGTCTGGCTACGGACGTACTCGATGCCCTGGATGTCGGAGACGGTCACCACGCGGTCCATCCATTGCGCCGGTTGGAGGAACGCCGCCATCGGTATGTAGTTCGAGATCCACCAGGTGACGGAGAACAAGATGGACCCGATCAAGGAGGTGAGCACGAAGCTCTTGGTTTTCAGCAAGACCCAGTCGGCGAAGATCGCCGCCGCCACCATCGTCGCCGGCCACACGAAGTTCATCGGGTAGTAGACGAAGGCGCCCCATTGCAGCCAGCGGCCGATCAGCGTGCACAGGAACATGGCGGTGGCCGTGTAGGTCATCCCCGTCGGGAAGCGCCAGGCCAGCCACTGGATGTACTGGAGGGCCGAGCCGATGATGATGATCGCGAACGGCGTGATGATCGGCCACCACTGCCGGTCCTTCCAGTCGGTCCAGAAGTCCCAGTCGCCCGCGAACAGCTGCTTGGTGATGTCGGCGGCCGCGCCCACCACGAAGGCGGCCGTGATCCAGAACACCGCATCCCACTTGCGGTCGATCCACCGGTACTGCTTGTCCTTGAGCGCGCGCAGCTCCAGCGTCTTGGAGTCAACGGCCACGGCCCACCCTCCCGTCCTCGACCCGGCCGCCGCGGCGGGTGCGCCACGGCGGGACGTGCGCTATGCCGGAAGAGGCCCTGGCGGCCCTAGGCGACCTCTTCCGCGGGCTGCCCTGCCTCGGCCTCGATCTCGCCCTCGATCTGGAGCAGGCGGATCAGCGTCTCGGCCCAGAGGGCGAAGATCCCGGCCGCCAGCCAGCCGTAGAACACGAACGGCCAGTGGAACGGGACGGCGAAGATCTCCTCGGTGATCCAGAGGCTGTGGCCCCACTCGTTCATGGCGACCTGGGCCATCTCGGTGACCGAGGCGGCGATCAGGAAGAAGAACGACCAGGGGAAGCCCTTCTCGGCCCCGTAGATCTTGGGCAGCCAGTAGCGGCCGTACAGGTAGGTGCCCACGGTGATGGTGATCCCGAGGGGGAAGAAGAGGAAGAACATCGGGATGTGGGCCGGGGTGAGCGCGGTGTCGCGCACGGCCGTCTGGTGCCAGGAGCCGTCCTGGTTGGGCCAGAAGCTGGCCATGATGTACAGGATCACGGAGGTGATCCCGACCAGGCCCCAGAACACGGCGATCCGGCGGACCTCCTCGGGGTGCGAGGCCTCCTTGAGCACCATTTTGCGGCCCCGCCTGACCAAGTAGCCCCACCACATCAGCGTGGCCACCGTGACGCCGACCACCTCGGCGATGAACAGGCTCCGGTAGTACAGGCCGAAGTCACGGCTGGAGGCGTCGATCCCGATCGACCAGGCGGTGAACTGCTGGAAGATCCGGATCGCCAGCGCCAGGGCGATGAAGGCCAGGCTGCCGATCCAGCAGACGCGCCACCCGCCCATCCAGTCGATCGGGCCCCTGCCGGGCTTCCACTCCGGCTCCTCGGCCGTCGGGCGCTCGGTCGTGGGCGTTGCTACGTCCGTCATGCCTGTTCCTTTCTCTCGGCAGGACCGGCGACGAGACTTTCAAGCTAACTTGAAAGTAGGAAGCCACGAAGGCCGCCACAACCTACGAATGGGCATAACCTCGCATCGTTGCAACAATGTGCGAATCGACGCCGAATTAGGCGACCGTCGCCCGCCCGTCAGGGCGGCGCGCACGGGGCCAGCCGAGCCGGGAACCGGGCGGCCAAATCGAGCAACCACGGCAATGCGAACGCCCATGCGGCGACGTCCCGCGCGGCCAGGGAGGCCAGCCGGCGCTGGGCGTCCAGCGCCGCCGCCGGCGGCCACGGCGGCCCCATGGCCGGATGGACGAGGGTCCGCAGCAGCCGGGCGGCCACCCCCAGCAGCGGCCCGCCCAGGTGCGACTGCCGGCTGACGTGGTCCAGCAGGCGGTCGACCGTGCCCGGCCGCCGCCAGCTCCCGCCGCCCTCGGGCCCGGCCACCGGGAAGTCGCGGACGGTGCCCAGCCGCACCCTGGAGCCGGCGTGGTCGAGGGCGTGCCGGCCGGTCGGGTCGCACAGCAGGACCAGGTCGGGCCGGTTCAGCGAGGGGCGGCCCGGCCAGCCGCCGGTGGCCAGCTCGCAGGCGACCAGGTCGGCCCGGCGACCGCCGGCCGGGTCGCCAGCCAGCCATGCCCACTGGGCCACGGCCGAGACCTGGCTGCCGAGCCGAAACCGCTCGGTTTCGGGGCCGGGGCGCTCCAGCCGGGCGTCGAGCACGGCCAGCCCGAGCCCCGCCTGCTCGCCCCAGACCCGGCGAGCGGCCTCGGGCCCGTCGATCGCCCAGGCATACGCCCCGGCGGCGCCGGCGGCCAGCAGCGCGGCCAGCCGGGCGGCCGGGTCGCCCCCGGCCGCCGGGCGGGGAAGGGCCGCCGCCGCGGCCACCAGGCCGGGCGGCGGCGCGAGCCGGATCGCGTCCACCCCGGCTCCGTCACGCCGCGCCCGGCTCGTACTGCAGGACGTAGAGTCCGGCGTTGTAGTCGGTGACGTACATGACGCCGTCACGGTCCACGAACACGTCGCAGGACTGGATGACCCGGGGCCGGTCGGGCCGGGTGTCGGACAGCCGCTCGGGGGCGGCGGGCACGAAGGCGCCGACCTCGCGGGGGGCGAAGGGGTCGGCCAGGTCGAAGACGCGGACGCCGGCGTTCTGGTAGGTGGCGAACACCAGCTGGTCGCTGACGAAGCTGCCCGGCCGGTTCTCGTGCAGGTTGTGCGGCCCGAAGTGGCCGCCCTTGGCGCAGTAGTCGACCTCGGACGGGGTGGGCAGGGTGGCGATGCTCACCGGGTTGACGGGCTCGCGGACGTCGAAGACCCAGGTGTACTTGACCTGGTCGGCGCAGTTGTCGGCGATCCCCTCGTCGGCCACCACCAGCAGCTCCCGGGCCGGCAGGGGCAGCGCCGTGTGGGTGCCGCCGCCGAACGGCGGCGACCAGTTGCGGTGGACCAGCAGCCTCGGGGCGGCCGGGTCGGACACGTTGTGGACGGTGAGGCCGCCGTCGCGCCAGGAGCCGTAGGCGAGGCCGTCGGTGACGATGGCGTGGTGCAGCGCGTAGCGACGGTCGGCCGGCCAGTCCGGCCACTCGCCCCCGGCCAGGCGCATGCCGGGCAGCCACCAGCTGCCGGCGATGGCCGGGCGGGCCGGGTCGGCCAGGTCGATGGTGACCAGGATGTAGTCGCTGTACCCGCGCAGCAGGGCCGAGGCAAAGGCCCAGCGGCCGCCCACCCACCAGATCCGGTGCAGCCCGAAGCCGTCCACCGGCATGAACCCGATCTCCCGGGGATCGGCGGGGTCGGCCAGGTCGTACACCTGCATCCCGGCCCGGAACTCCGGCGGCGGGTGCTCGGCCAGCACCTCCCCGATGGAGCGGCCGTAGTAGGCCGACTCGTCGGCGAAGGCCTCCGCCGCGAACAGGTTC
>Ga0126306_10000947_pt1 | contig 14889 bp, 14 predicted proteins | sample Plot27_FD_92592 | JGI IMG/M metagenome (GOLD analysis project Ga0126306, IMG submission 92592) | Serpentine soil microbial communities from UC McLaughlin Reserve, CA, USA - Plot27 | ecosystem: Environmental > Terrestrial > Soil > Grasslands | place: USA: UC McLaughlin Reserve, Lake County...
CACCTCGAGGATGCGCAGGTTGCGCCGGGGCATCTTCTTGGCCAGGTTGCGGACGGTCCCGACCAGGGTGACCTCGGCGCCCTTCTTGGCGTGGGCCAGGTCGGTGAGCTCGCCCCTGGTCAGATAGCGGCGCGGGTAGTGCTCGATCAGGTCGCGGGCGGTGCGGTAGCCGAAGCCGTCCTCAAGCGCCTTGGCCAGCGCGGCGGACACCCCTGGGGCCTTGGCCAGCGGGGTGCCGAGCGGGTCGGGAGGTCTGGTCTCGGCCACCGGCCCAGTATAGGTGCGGCCTCGGACGGGGCCGTGCTACCCTCTCCCGGCTCTCTGGAACTCGCGCGAATTCACTCTGAAAGAAGGTCTCCCGACGATGGCCGCCGTCTGCGACATCTGCGGCAAGCACCCGGGCTTCGGCATGAAGGTGAGCTTCTCCCACAAGCGCAGCCCGCGCCGCTGGAACCCCAACATCCAGCGGATCCGCATCCTGGAGGGGCGCACGCCGCGCCGCCGCAACGTCTGCACCTCCTGCATCAAGGCCAACAAGGTCCGCCGGGCCGTCTGAAGCCTGTCAGACGACCTCGTGGTGAGGTTGTCGACAGCACCCTTCTCGGGTGTCCGAGCTCATGCCACTGGGGCATGGGCTTCGGTTCCCCCTTCGCTGGGGCTGGTTCCACCGTCACAAGGCGACGGTCAGCGCCTTCCCCTCCAGGGGCCTTGATCACCCGGCCGCCCGCTTGGCGGTCCGGAGCCTGGGCATGGGAGCGCTCGGCCCAGGCGGCGAGATTGGCAGCCGCGTTGCGGTCGCGATCTATGACCAAGCCGCAACCGGCGCAGCGGAAGGTCCGCTCGGCTAGCCCCATCTGCTGCTTGACCATCCCGCACCACCAGCACGTCTTGGTGGACGCAAACCAGCGGTCACATACGACCAGCTCGGTGCCGAACCACGCTGCCTTGTAGGTCAGCTGGCGGGCCAGTTCGGACCAAGCGGCGTCGCCGATGACGCGGGCCAGGCGGCGATTGGTCATGAGGTTGGCAACGGCGAGGTCTTCCAGACAGAGCCGGTCGTGGGTCTGAACGAGCTGGCCGGAGACCTCGTGGAGGAAGTGTCGACGCACATCGGCGATGCGGGCATGCTGCCGGGATAGCCGCCGGGTCGCCCTGGCTCTGTTGCGCGAACGCGGCTTGGTCAGGGAGGCGCGACGAGACAATCGCCGCACGCGCAGAATGCTGCGCCGAAGAGGCATTGGCGACTCAAATCGGCCGACCTCGGTCCCGTCTGCGGTGGCCGCTACGGCGAACGCTGTAACGCCGCGGTCAATTCCGACGAACCCGCTAGGATTGGCGGCCGTGCAAGGCAGGTGACGGCGCTCGGCGTGGAAGTCGGGGGCGAGCACGTTGAGGCTGACATACCAGCGGGAGCCGTGCCGGCTGACCGTGGCAGAGAGGATCCTGGCCCGTGGCGCCATCATCACCGGCTGTCCTGTGTCGGGGTGGAGGTGGGCGACCGGGCGGAGCAGCCGTCGCAACCGACGGGTGTCATCGTGCACTCGGACGGTGCCAATCGCCGGCAGGGTCACAGAGCGGGGATGGCCCTCCCCGACCCGGATCAAGAATTTGTCGCCTGTAGCGTGTTTGTTGCGGAGGCGGAAGCTGTCTCTACAGCGGCCCTTGCGTTTCCATCGTGGAAAGCCGAACCGTCGGCCCTTGCGGTTGCTGGTCTTGGCGTGGCTGTAGGCCGACAAGGCCCGACCCAGATCGACCGCTGCCTCCTCGAACACTTGAGCAGAGACCTCATGGCGCCATCCAAGTCCGGTCACCTGCTTGGTGACCGTACCGTTTGGAGCGGCGACGAAGAGACGCCCGGCGCTCTCACTCCGCTTCCAGGCATTGAAGGCGTTGATCAGGTCAAACCCCGACCATGGGACCTTCGCATCGGATCCTGCCCGCTTGGCGGCAAGGGCATCGACGACCAGCCGGAGGCATTGATTATAGGCGAACCTGGACACCCCGGCGTGTCGGGCAAGCATCGCCGCCTGCGTGGGGGTGGGAGCAATCGCGTACCGGAAGGTGGTGTGCCGCATAGCATCTGAACCGTATCTGACGGATGCGACAACTGGGACTGGGGCTCAAGGCTCGAACCGCCAGCACCACTTCTCGCACGAGAAGGCGTCATTCGGCCCCGGCCCGTTCGCTGGTCTCGGGTTCGGGCTCGCCCGGGTCGGCGGGTTCGCCGACCGGTTCGCCGCGCAGGTAGGTGCCGACCGCGGTCACCACGGCGGCGATCGGCACGGCCAAAAACGCCCCGATGATGCCGCCGAGGATGGCCCCGGCGGCCAGGGCCAAGATGATCACCACCGGGTGCAGGGAGACCGCCCGGCCCAGCAGCAGCGGGGCCAGCAGGTGCCCCTCGAGCTGCTGCACCAGCAGGGTGATGCCGACCACGATCAGGGCGGTCGTTACCCCCTTGGTGACCAGGGCGACCAGCGCTGCCAGGGCCCCGGCGACCACAGCCCCGACCAGCGGGAGGAACGCGGCCACAAAGGTGAGGAAGGCCAGGGGGACGACCAGGGGGACGCCGAGGATGGCCAGCCCGATGCCGATGAAGATGGCGTCGACCGCCCCGACCGCCGCCTGGCCGCGCAGGTAGCCTGAGACCGCGGTGGCCGAGCGGGTGCCCATCTCGCGCAGGTGGCGTTCGCGGTCCCGGCCGGCGAAGTCGAGGATCCAGCGGGTGAAGCGCTCAGAATCCTTGACGAAGAAGAAGGTCAGGAACAGGGACAGGATCAGCCCGGTGAGCAGCTCCCCGAGCAGGGTCACGCCCTCGACGGCCCCCCGGGTGAGGCCGCTGGAGTTCTCGGTGAAGCGCTGGCGGGCCTGGTCCAGGTAGCGGTTGAGGTCGGCCTCGCTCAGGCCGAAGGGGCGGGAGGCGATGTACCGCTGGACCTCGGCCACGCCCTCGTCGGCCCGCTGGCGCAGCGTGTCCAGCTCGTTGCTGATCAGGGGAATGAACCCGAGGATGATCGCGACCAGCAGCAGCACGGCGCCAGCGAACACGGTCAGCACCGCCGGCAGGTGCTTCCAGCCGCGGGCCTGGAGCCAGCTGACCAGCGGGACCAGCAAGGTGGCCAGGAACAGGGCCACGATCACCGGGACGACGACCACCTTGAGCAGGATGAGGAGGTAGAGCACCAGCCCGACGGCGGTCAGCACGACCAGCAGCCGCCAGCTCCAGGCGGCCAGCCGCCGCAGCATCGGGGGGACGTCCGGCCGGCCGCGGTCCTCCACCGGGTCGTCGGGTGGCCGTTGGCCGTCGGTGGGGCCGGGCTGGGACTCGGCCTGGGTCATTCGTTCGCTCATCGACTGGTTCCTCTCAAGGTCGCTGCTCGCTTGGCTAGCCGTGGCCGGGCCGGCGAAACCTGACCAGGACGGCCATACTGGCGGACGCCCCGACCGTGCCGGCGGCGAGGAGGCCGACCCTGTACCAGCGCGACTATCTCATGCGGCAGATCGAGCAGGTCGGACGCATGCTGGCCGCCATCGTGGGGCTGGCCAAGGGCGGGCGGGGGGACGAGGCGCTTGGCATGTTCGACGAGGCCTACAGGCCGCTGGTCGGGGTCGGGTCGCGGGTGGTGGCGGTGCTGGACGACGCCCAGCTGGTCGACATGCTGACCTCGGGGTCGAACCCGGACATGCGCCGGGTGGCGCTGGCCCTGGAGCTGCTCAAGGCCGAGGCCGACCTGTACGCCGAGGCCGGCCAGGAGGGGGAGGCGGCGATCCGCTACCGGCGGGCCGTCGCCCTGGCCGGGACCCTGGCCGCCCGCTCGGAGCGGCTGCTGGACCGGGAGCTGGCCGGCGGCCTGGTGGAGCGGGCCGGGGAGCTGGAGCTGTCGCTCCCCCAGCGGCTGGCCGTGGCCAGGGTGCTGGAGGCGCTGGGCCGCTACGCCGACGCCGAGGACGCCCTGTTCGAGGTGATCGACGACCGGCCCGACGACCCGGGGCCGGTCGAGGAGGCGATCGCCTTCTGCCAGCGCCTGCGCCCGCTCGAGCCCGGGCAGCTGGCCGAGGGCGGCCTGACCCTCCAGGAGGTCAACGCCACCCTGGCCGAGCTGCTGCGCCGCGAGCCGCTGGCCGAGGAGGAGCGCTAGCCCCGGTCCAGGGGCCCGCCGCGCAGTGGCCGGTCCTGGGTGGCGCGGCGCTCGTTGTCGCGGACCCGGGGCTCGTAGTGGGCGAAGAAGACCTTGCCGACGAGGTCGCGGCGGCTGCGCACCCCGGCCTTGTCGAACACGCCCTTGAGGTGCTGCTGGACGGTGTGGACCGAGACGACCAGCCGCTCGGCGATCTCCGCGGTGGAGTCGCCCTGCAGAACCAGCCGGGTGACATGCTGCTCGCGCTCGGTCAGCCCGTAGGCCGCCATCAGCAGCGGGGCGATCCGGGCCGGGTGGGCCGGCTCGACGATCACGGCCACCCGGAGGTCGCCCCTCGAGACCAGCGAGGCGCCGTGGAGCACCACCCAGGTGCCCGAGCGCGACAGCACCCGCGACACCGCCACCTGCCCGGGCTCGTCGGGGTGCTCGGCCGTCCGCAGGGCCCGGCCGGCCACCGCCAGCACCGAGGAGGGCAGCCTGCCGGCGTCCCAGTCGCCGTCGGGCAGCTCCTGGAGCCAGCGCTCCACCCCGGGCGTGGCCGACTCGACCTCCCCCGCCTGGGAGAGGACGACCAGGCCGGGCCCGTCCGGTCCCTCGGGGTCGGCGGCCTCGCCGACCAGCAGGGCCCGGCGGGCCCCCTCGGCCAGCGACGGCGCCACCCGCCGGACGAAGCCGAGCTCGGCGTCGTCGAACATCGGCTGGCCGGGCTCGCGGTACAGACCCAGCGCCCCCCAGACCTCCCCGGCCGGGGTGCGCAGGGCGGCGATCAGCTCCTGGTCGCCCCCGAGGGCCATGTTGGCGTGCCAGCGCGGGCTGGCGGAGGGGTCACCGCCGGTGGCCTCGTGCAGGGTCGAGATCCCACGCTCGGAGCGGGCGACGTCGGCCAGCCTGTTGACGTCGTCCTGGTAGTACTCGACCAGCAGCCAATCCGCTGGCAGCTCGGCGATGCCCTCCTGGAAATGGCTGGTGACCAGCAGCGAGGCCGGTCCAGGGTGTACCAGCACGGCGCCCAGTAGTGCGGGACGGCGCCGGCCAGGACCTCGGCCGCCTCCCGCCAGAAGCTCACCAGGTCGAGGCCGTTGGTGGCCAGCCGGGCGATCTTGTCGCCGGCCCGCCGCCTGGCGTCGGTCCCCATGAGGCATGCTACGGGGGCCCGGCCGCGCCGCACATACCACCTTTCTGGAATGGGCGGCCCGCCCGGTGGCTCTTAGCCTCGGGCAATCGGCAACCGGCGGCGGAGGAGGGGCGATGCACACCATCAGGGCACGGGTGCTGGGACCGGAGGACGGCGAGGTCGCGGGAGCGCCCGGGTTCCGGCGGGACCGGTTCATGGTCGACGGCGCCGACACCGGCAGCCGGCTGTCGGTGGTCGAGCACACGCTCGGCCCGCGGGTCCTGGCCGGCCCGCTGCACTTCCACACCCGCGAGGACGAGTTCAGCTTCGTGCTCGAGGGCCGGCTGGGGGCGCTGCTGGGCGACCAGGAGGTCGTCGCCGGCCCCGGGGAGCTGGTCTTCAAGCCGCGAGGGCAGTGGCACACCTTCTGGAACGCGGGCGAGGAGCCCACCCGCATCCTGGAGCTGATCACCCCGGCCGGGCTGGAGGACCTGTTCCGCGAGCTCGACGCCATCGGCGACGACTTCGACCCGGCGACGCTCCCGGCGATGGCCGAGCGCTACGGGGCCAAGGTCGACTTCGAGGGCACGGCGGCCGTGATCGAGCGGCACGGGCTGCGGTTCTGAGCGCCCGCTAGGCCTCGGGGCGGGACAGCTCGGGGAGGTTGCCGAGGTCGAGCAGCTTGAGCAGGGCGGCCGGGCGGAAGTCGCCGGCCAGCAGCTCGTCCGGCGTGCGCCAGGCGACCTCGGCCAGGTTCTTGTCCCCGCTTGGGTTGGGCTCGATGCCGAGGACGCCGTCGTGCCCGGCGGCCAGCCAGCCGGCGAACACGACCACGAACTCGTTCTCCTCGAGGATGTCCTGGAGCCAGATCACCCCGGCCAGGCCGATCGGCAGGCCGGTCTCCTCCTGGAGCTCGCGCCGGGCGCCGTCCTCGACCCGCTCGTCCGGCTTGACCTTGCCACCGGGCAGGCACCAGAAGTCGTCGCCGTCCTCGTGGTGATGGTGGGCGGCCAGGACCTTGCCGTCATTGACGACCAGGGCCCTGGCCACCAGCGTCGCCTTGCGTGAGGCCATTGTCAGCCCTCGTAGGGGTTGGGCCCGTACGGCCAGGGCACGGGCGTGGGGTGGCTGGGGCCGCCGGGGCGGAGCAGTCCGGCGGCCCGGAACCGCCAGGCGTGGTCGGTGGGGCCGATGCCCTTGCCCAGCGGGAAGCCGCCGGCGATCGCGCCCGACAGGTAGCGCTTGGCCGCCTCGACGGCGGTGGGCACGTCCAGGCCGTCGGCCAGGTTGGCCGCGATCGCCGAGGCCAGGGTGCAGCCGGTCCCGTGGGTGTGGGGGGTGGCCAGCCGGGGGGCGGTCAGCTCGATCGCCTCGTGGCCGTCGAAGAGCAGGTCCACGGCGTCGCCGCCGGGCAGGTGGCCGCCCTTGACCAGGACCCAGCGCGACCCCAGCTCGTGCATCGCCCGAGCCGCGGTGAGCAGGTCGCCCCGGTCGCGCACCTCGACCCCGCAGAGCAGCTCGACCTCGCCCAGGTTGGGGGTGATCACGGTGGCCAGCGGGGCCAGCCGCTCCCGCAGGGCGGCCACCGCGTCGGGCCGCAGCAGCGGGTCGCCGTGCTTGGACGCCGCCACCGGGTCGACCACCAGGTTGGGCAGGGCGAAGCGCTCGCAGGCCCCGGCCACGGCCTCGATGATCGGGGCCGAGGCCAGCATCCCGGTCTTGGCCGCGTCGACCCCGATGTCGGTGGCCACCGACTCGATCTGCTCGTACACGGCCCGGGGCTCCAGCTCGTAGAAGCCCTGCACCCCGACCGAGTTCTGCACGGTCACGGCGGTGACGGCCGACATGCCGTGCACCCCGTGGGCCAGGAACGTCTTGAGGTCGGCCTGGATCCCGGCCCCGCCGCCGGAGTCGGACCCGGCGATGGTGAGCACCCGAGCGGGCACCGGCACGCCGTCCACCTCCTGTCTGGGCCGTTTCGGACGGAACAATCGGGCCAGGCTACCAGCGTCGCCCTCGTAGACTGCGGCCATGGACCGCCGCCGCCAGATCCGCATGAGCGAGGCCGAGCTCGCCGCCTTCCTGGACGCCCAGCGCACCGTGACCTGCGCCACCATCGGCCCGCAGGGCCGCCCCCACCTGGTTGCCCTCTGGTACGTCCCGATGGGTGCGCATCTCGACTGCTGGACCTACGCCGCCTCCCAGAAGGCCCGCAACCTCGAGCGCGATCCCCGCGCCACCCTCCTGACCGAGGCCGGCACGACCTACCAGGAGCTCCGCGGGGTCAGCCTGGAATGCGACGCCGAGCTGGTCCGCGACCCCGACCAGGTGCTCGACATCGGCGTCGCCCTGGCCACCCGCTACAGCGGCGTCTCCCCCACCCCCGACCTCCGCGCCGCCCTCACCCCCCAGGCCGCCAAACGGGTCGGCGTCCGCTTCCACCCGACCCGGGTCTCGAGCTGGGACCACCGCAAGCTCGGCTGAGGGCACGGCGGGCGAGCAGGACCGGGAGGATGGCCGCGGCGACCAGGAGGGCGAGGGCGGTCGAGAGGCCGGTGAGCTCGGCCATGACGCCGACCAGGGGTGGGCCGGTGAAGGAGCCGAGGTAGCCGAGGGTGGTGACGGCGGCGATGGCCACGGGCGGGGGGAGCTGGCTGGCCGTGGGGGCGGCGCCGAGGACGGCCGGGGCGATGGTGGCCAGGCCGGCGCCGAGGGTGGCCCAGCCGAGCAGGGCCAGGGGGGCGGTGGGGGCGGTGGCCACGACGGTGGCGCCGGTGGCGGCGAGCAGGCCGCTGGCCTGGACGACCCGGAGGCGGCCGAGGCGGGCGATCAGGCGGTCGCCGGCCAGGCGGGCGAGGGCGAGGGCGGCGGTGAAGGCGCTGAAGCCGGCGGCGGCCAGGGCGGGGCTGGCGGCGTGCTCGTCGTGGAGGTGGGCGGCGCTCCAGTTGCTGGCCGCGCCGTCGAGCAGGAAGGCGCAGAAGGCGATCGTGCCGAGAAGCAGGAGCCGGCCGCCGGGGCGGGCCAGCAGGGCCTGGCCGGGCTGGCGGGGCTCGACGGCCAGGTGGCCGGCGGCGGCCAGGCCGGCGAGCAGGCCGGCCGTGGCGGCGAGGGCGAAGTGGGCCAGGACGGCCAGGCCGGCGGCGGCGGCCGCGGTCCCGGCAAGGCCACCGGCGAGCATGCCCATGGGGTGGGCGGCGTGGAGGCCGGAGAGGATCGGGCGGCGGTAGCGGCGTTCGAGCTCGACCCCCTGGGCGTTCATGGCCACGTCGACCACGCTGTTGGCCGCGGCCATCACGGCCAGGGCGGCGGTCAGCCAGGCCAGCCCGGGGGCCAGGGCGACGCCGGGGAGGGCGGTCGGGTAGACGGCGAAGCCCAGCCGCAGGCATGGGCGGCTGCCAAGGCGGGCGACCAGGGCGCCGCCGGCCGGCAGGCCGGCCAGGGCCCCGGCCTCCAGCCCGGCCACGGCCAGGGCGAAGGTGCCCGGCGAGAGGCCGAGGCGCTCCTGGACGGCCGGGATCCGGGTCGCCCAGGCGGCGACCACGAACCCGGTGAGGAAGAACACCAACGCGGTGGCGGCGCGGGCCCGGTGGTCCCCGGGCGACGGCACCACGGCCTCGCGGCCCCCGGCCCGACGGTCCTCGAACGACGTCATGGCGATCTGCTACCCGACCACCGGGATAACGATTCATATGGATGTTGCATGTATGTTCTAAGCTTCTTGCATGCTTGATGTCGGCCGGCTGGCCACCCTGCGGGCGGTGCTGGCCCACGGGTCGTTCTCGGCGGCCGGGCAGGCGCTGGGGCTGACCCAGCCGGCGGTGTCGCGGCAGATCACGCTGCTGGAGCGGCAGGCCGGGACCCGGCTGGTCCGGCGGACCCGGCAGGGGGCCAGGCCGACCGAGGCGGGGCGGCTGCTGGCCGCGCATGCCGAGGCCATCCTTGACCGGCTGGCCCTGGCCTCCGAGCAGCTGGCCGAGCTGGCCGGGCTGCGGCGGGGGCGGGTCCGGCTGGGGTCGTTCTTCACCGCCTTCGCCCAGCTCACCCCGACGGTGGCCGCGCTCACCGAGGCCCGGCTGCCCGAGCTCGACCTGGAGCACGAGCTGGTCGACCGCCGCACCGCCTTCCGGCGCCTGGCCGCCGGGGAGCTGGACCTGGCGATCGTGTTCGAGCACGGCTTCGAGCCCGACCCGCCGCCCGGCGAGATCGAGCTGGTGCCGCTGTTCACCGACCCGGCCCGGGTCCTGCTCCCGGCCCGCCACCCCATGGCCGGCCGGCCGGTGGTCGCCCTCGAGGGCCTGGCCGGCGAGACCTGGATCCGGGCCCACGACGGGTCGGCCGCCCGGCTGCTCGACCACGTGCTGGCCGGGGCCGGGCTGCGCCCGCCGCTGCTGCTGGCCGGCCACGGCGACGAGCCGGTCGAGACCCAGGTCTACGTGGTCGCCGGCGACGGCGTCGCCCTTGCCTATGCGCTCAACGTGATCATCAACCCGGCCGAGATCGCCGTCCGGCCGCTGGCCGGGGACGCACCGGTCCGCCACGTCCAGGCCGCGCTCCTGCGCGACCAGCGGGCCCCCGGCCCGCAGGCCCTGCTCGAGGTGCTGGGCGAGCTCGGGCCGGGCCCGGTCGGCGGGAGCTAGCGCCGGGGGGCGCGGCCGTGGCGGAGCTTCATGGCCCACTTGACGGCCGGGAGGACGTAGCCGGGGCGGTCGAAGCTCTGCATCGGGAACGGCAGCGGGAAGCGCTGGCGGGTGATGGCCTTGGAGCGGGCGAACTCGCGCAGGCCGTCGGGGCCGTGGATGCGGCCGAAGCCGGACTCGCCCACCCCGCCGAGGGGAAGGGACGGCATGCCGGCGAAGGTCAGCACCGAGTTGACGCTGGTCATGCCCGAGCGCAGGGCGCGGGCGATGCGGAGGGCCCGGCGGCCGGCGAACACGGCCGCGCCGAGGCCGTAGGGGTTGGCGTTGGCCAGGGCGACGGCGTGGTCGGCGTCGCGGGCCCGGGTCACCGGCAGGACCGGGCCGAAGGTCTCCTCCCGCATGACCAGGGCGTCGAGGGGCACGTCGACCAGCACCACCGGGTCGACATAGGGCGGGCGGACCGCGTCCGGGCCGCCGACCAGCGCCCTGGCCCCGCGGGCGAAGGCGTCGTCCAGGTGCCGCTTGATGATCTCGAGCTGCCGGGGCAGGGTGATGGGCCCGAAATCGGCGCCGGGGCGGATGCGGGCGGCCCGCTCGACCAGCCTGGCCAGGAACCGGTCGTAGACCGGGTCGACCACGTACACCCGCTCGACGGCCAGGCAGGTCTGGCCGGCGTTGGCCATGCCGCCCCAGACCGCCTGGTCGGCCGCGGCGTCCAGGTCGGCGTCGGCGTCGACGATCATGGCGTCCTTGCCGCCCAGCTCCAGCACCACCGGGGTGAGCCGCTCGGCGCAGGCGGCCATGACCTGGCGGCCGGTGGCCGGCGACCCGGTGAGCGCGACCTTGTCCACGCCGGCCAGGCACAGGGCATGGCCGGTGGCCCCGTCCCCGGTCACCACCTGGAGCACGGGGTGGGCGGGCACGGCCTCGGCGAAGGTGTCGGCCAGGACGCAGCCAACGGCCGGGGTCAGCTCGCTCGGCTTGAACACCACCGCGTTGCCGGCGGCCAGGGCGTAGGCGATCGACCCCAGCGGGGTGAACACCGGGTAGTTCCAGGGGCCGATCACCCCGACCACCCCGAGGGGCTGGTACTCGACCGAGGCGGCGTGGTTGGCCAGCACCAGGTTGCCGCGGGCCCGGCGCGGGCCCAGCACCCTGGCCGCGTTGCGGGCCGCCCAGTCGAGGTGCTCGACGATCATCAGGACCTCGATGAGGGCGTCGGCGTCGGGCTTGCCGTTCTCGCGGTGGACGAGGGCGACCAGCTCGTCGGTGCGCCGGACCAGCAGCGCCTTGTAGGCCAGGAGGGCCCGCCGGCGGCCGTCGAAGCCGAGCCCGGCCCAGCCCGCGGCCGCCTCCCTGGCCCTGGCCACGGCGGCCGCGACCTCCTCGGGCCCGGCCACCGGGAAGGTCCCCACCACCTCCCCGGTGGCCGGGCTGGTGGAGTCGAAGGTGCGGACGCGGTCTTCGGTGATCGCCATGCGTTCCCCTTTCCCCACAAGGACTCTAGCCACTCGGGCGACCGGCCGGCAGATGATCGTCTCGAACCGGTCACCGCGCTGGAAGTCTGCGTCCGCAAGTTCGTAGAGTTCGGCCCGCATCCCGCTCGGCGCTCGCGAGTGGCCGTGACTCGCCCGACCGCCGTGCTCTGCCAGGCGTCGCCGCAACCGGACGCCACCGAGCGAGGAGAGAACGTTGACCGCCGCAACAGACGTCGTCGTGGTCGGGGCCGGCCTGGCCGGGCTGGCCGCGGCCAGCAGGCTGGTGGACGCCGGGGCCGAGGTGGTGGTGCTGGAGGCCCGCGAACGGGTCGGCGGGCGGACCCTGACCCTGCCCGCGGCCGACGGCACGCCGATCGACCACGGCGGCCAGTGGATCGGCCCGACCCAGGACCGCATCGCCGCCCTCGCCGACCGCGTCGGCGTCACCACCTACGCCAGCTACGAGCACGGACTCAACACCGAGTTCCGCGACGGCCGGGCCCACCGCTTCGACGGCCAGCTGCCCGACGGCAGCGACCCGGTGAGCGCCGTGGCCATGGGCCAGGCCATCCGCGAGCTCGACGCCATGGCGGCCAGGGTGCCGCTGGAGGCCCCCTGGACGGCCGAGGACGCGCTGGTCTGGGACTCCCAGACGGTCGAGACCTGGCTCCAGGACCGGGTGACGGCCGAGCGGGCCAGGAACTGGCTGCGAGCGGTCATCCGGGGGACGCTGGCCGCCGAGGCCCGCGACCTGTCGCTGCTGCACACCCTGTTCGTGATCCGCTCGGCCGGCGGCATCGCCCCGCTGATCGCCACCGCCGGCGGCGCCCAGGAGCGCCGCTTCCACGGAGGCGCCCAGACCATCTCGATCCGGCTGGCCGAGTCGCTGGGCGAGCGGGTCGTGCTCGGCGCCCCGGCCGAGGTGGTCCGCCACGGCGAGAGCGGGGTGGTGGTCGAGGCCGGCGGCCGGGCGGTCGCGGCCGGGCGGGCCATCCTGGCCGTGCCGCCGGCCATCGCCGGCCGCATCGGCTACCGGCCGGCCATGCCCGGCTGGCGCAACCAGCTCACCCAGCGGGTCCCGATGGGCAGCGTGATCAAGGTCCACGCCCTCTACGACGAGCCCTTCTGGCGCCGCGAGGGGCTGTCCGGCCTGGCCGTCAGCGACAACGGGCCGGTCAGGATCGTCTACGACAACTCCCCCGAGGACGGGTCGCCCGGGGTGCTGGTCGGCTTCATCGAGGGCCAGCAGGCCCGCACCTGGGCCCGCCGCAACCGGGCCGACCGCCGGGCCGGCATCCTGGCCTGCCTGACCGACTACTTCGGCGAGCGGGCCGGCCGGCCCCGGGAGCTGCTGGAGCGGTCCTGGGCCGACGAGGAGTACAGCGGCGGCTGCTACGCCGGCTACTTCCCGCCCGGGGTCTGGACCTCATTCGGCCAGGCCCTGCGCGAGCCCATCGGCCGCCTCCACTGGGCCGGGACCGAGACCGCCACCGTCTGGACCTCCTACATGGAGGGCGCCGTCCAGTCCGGTGAGCGAGCGGCCGACGAGGTCCTGGTCGCCTCCTGAGCACATGGAGGCGCGGCCGACCCCACCACCCTGTTGGTGGGGCCCCTACCGGGAGGGTAGCTCCGGGCGGGGAGGGAGGCGAACGGCTGTCCACACCCCCCGGTCCACACCCCTACCCCTCGCCGCGGAAGTGGTCGTAGGACAGGCCGGCCAGGGGCTGCGGGCCGGACCGGGTCATCCGGACCCGGGTCGCGGGGTCGGCGGTGAAGCGGCCGCAGTCGAGCACGCCGCCGAGGTCGGCCGCCCGGGGCAGGGCGGCGGCCAGGACGAAGTCCTCTCCCCCGCCGAGGGCCAGGGCCAGCGGGTCGAGGCCGAGCAGGGCGGCCGCCTCGGTGACCCCGGGGGCGAGGGGGACGGTGGCGTCGTGGACCTCGACCCCGACCCCGGACGACTCGGCCAGGTGGAGGGCGTCGCCGGCCAGCCCGTCGGACAGGTCGATCATGGCCGTCGCCCCCGCCCTGGCCAGGGCCACCCCCATGGCCAGGGCCGGCTGGGGCCGGCGGTGGGCGGCGGCCAGGGCCGGGAACCGGCCCAGCAGCTCGGCGGCCGCCGGGTCGCCGGACCGGAGCAGGGCCAGCCCGGCCGCGGCCGCCCCCAGCGGGCCGCTGACGGCCAGGCGGTCCCCGGGCCGGGCCCCCGACCGGAGCACCGGGCGCTCGGCCTCCCCCAGGGCGGTCACGGCCAGGGACAGGACCGGGCCGGCGGAGACGTCGCCCCCGACCAGCGTCACCCCGTACGCCCGGCAGGCCTCGCCGACCCCGGCGTAGACCCGTTCCAGGGTCGGCACCGGGGTCGCATCGGGCACGGTCAGGGCGAGCACCAGCCAGCGGGCCTCGGCGGCCATCGCGGCCAGATCGGAGAGGTTGGCCGCGACCGCCTTCCAGCCCCAGTCCTCGGGCTCGGACAGCTCGGCGGTGAAGTCCAGCCCCTCGACCAGCACGTCGGTGGTGACCACCAGCCGGTGCCCCGGGGTCGGCAGCAGCACGGCCGCGTCGTCGCCGACCCCGGCCTCGACCCCTGGCCCGGGCTCCAGCCCCCCGGTGAGCCGGGCGATCAGCCCGAACTCACCGATGGACTTCAGCTCGTCGGTCAGGAGACGGCCTTGACGATCGCCTCGTCGAGGCCCGGGAACTCGGCCAGGTAGTCGGCCCGCTCGGCCTTGAGCCGCTCGACCTGGCGGCGGTACTCGTCGGTGCGGCCCTGGCGCTCGTACAGCCGGCGGGGCTGGAGCAGCTCGGGGTCGTCGATGCCCGGGACCTCGGCGGCGACCTGGTAGCCGAAGTCGGGGTCGTCGTCCCAGGTGATGCTGCCCTCGGCGATGGCCCGGACGATGGCCGAGGAGTGGGGGATGCGCAGCTTCTTGGAGCGGTCGTCGCCCTCGGGGCCGCCGACCCGCCCGGTGTTGAGCAGGAACACCTCCAGCGGGTGGGTCTCCAGCAGCTCGGCCAGCCGGTTGCCCTGCTGCTCGTGACGGAGCGGGAAGAACGGGTTGGTCCCCGGGACCCGCAGCGACCTGCCCTCCTCGTCCTTGCCCCCGGCCGAGGTGCCCTGGGTCTCGCCGAGCATGAAGTAGCCGGCCGCCTGCTCGATGTTGAGCCGGGCCACCCCCGGGATGATGTTCTCGTTGCGGTTCAGCACCAGCAGGAACGAGGCCGGCGGGACCTGGTCGGCCGGGTAGTTGTCGATCGAGCGCATGTTGAACACGGCCCGGCCGTTCCGGGTGTAGGAGGTGTCGAAGAAGTCGATCTTGTCGCCGTGCTGGGAGACGTTCTCCAGATAGGCGTCGGGCTTGGTCACGGCGCCGTGGATGGCCGGCTCGTCCTCGGCCGAGAGGGCGAAGGTCTTGGCGAAGCAGCCGTCCTCGGTGGAGACGATCCTGCCCCCGGCGAACAGCCCGATGAAGTCGTCCTGGACCGCCTGGGAGCCGTTCTGCTTGGTGAAGGTGGTGGTGGTC
>Ga0126306_10000948_pt1 | contig 14887 bp, 20 predicted proteins | sample Plot27_FD_92592 | JGI IMG/M metagenome (GOLD analysis project Ga0126306, IMG submission 92592) | Serpentine soil microbial communities from UC McLaughlin Reserve, CA, USA - Plot27 | ecosystem: Environmental > Terrestrial > Soil > Grasslands | place: USA: UC McLaughlin Reserve, Lake County...
ACCCCGGGGGAATAATAGTCACCATCATCATCGGTATAGTAGGAGCGGTCCTAGGGGGATGGCTGCTGAGCCTCCTAGGCATTGGAGCCGGGGCCGGTAGCGGGGGGTGGATATTCTCTATCATCGCTGGAGTTATTGGGGCGGTGATACTGCTGGCTATCTACAGGGTGGTTGCGAACCGGGTCGCCTAGAGTAGGGATTACCTCCTTCTAGGGATTACCTCCTTCACGGGCCGGGGCGTAGAAGCCCCGGCCCTCTTCCGTGGTGGGTACTTTGTTCTCGGCTGTACAACGCGACTTTTTGACGGCAGGAGAGCGATGGAGGCTCCTTGCCTGTTAGCGGACTCGCGGGAGGCGGGAGCTCGAACGGGAGCGGTTGAAGAGGCGATCCAGGTAGCGGTCTGCCACCCAAGCTCCAGCCGCGCCCCCGAACACGCCCAGCACTACATCGAAGATCGTGTCGGGGAGGGCGTGGTCGATGCTAGCTGCGGGGAAGAGGTAATCGAGCAGGATCTCGATGCCCTCCCAGCCCGCAGCTCCTACGAGTCCGATCACGCTGCCCGTGACCAAGGCGTGGCGAGGCGTGTCGAAGAACTCGTCGTCTCCGCCGGCCCGGTAGATGATCTCCGCCGTTACGGCTACGAGCGTCAACGGAGTGATGACGTGGGCAATCTCGTCGTAGAGCGGCACCGGCTCGAAGATGTCCCAGAGAAAGCCCGCCCCGTTCAGCAAGGTGCAGAGCACGATCAAGCCGAAGACCCACCGCCGCGGCATCTAGCCGGTCCTGTCGTCAAATGCTTCTATACAACGAAGTCTACGCTATAACAATCCACCCCCTCAATCTGATCAATTTGGAGGCAGACCGTAGATATACGGAGACCCATAAAGTTACTCCGAGACTGGCGGGCTGCTCCTTAAGGTTTAATTTGTACTGGTACAGGCAAACCTTAACCTTGACGAAAGCTGAGGACATTCCAACCTTAACTGCGATTAAAACGGTTGCTGGGGTTCGCGGGAAGAAAAGCTACCCACCTATGTAGGCGCGAGCCAGTATGAGGAGGGGCGTAAGGGGAAGGCTAGACGTCCAAGTAAAGTCCGCAAAACATCGACCGCATCGAGCGCAACGGGTGCACAAAGTACGAAATACCTGCAAAACGGTAAGTTATTGCACGGACGATAACGCGGTCGATACTTATGGTTGCGGTCGATATTGATCGTTTTGCGGTCGATATTGATCGTTTTGCGGTCGATAACCGTGGACAATATCGCCCGCACAAATCACCTGCAAAATATCGCTTTTATCACCACGCGGGCGATGCGGTCGATATTTTGGGAGATTCTTTTGTTTCTAGGAAGAGGGTTACATCAGAGCTCCTCAAAGGTTCTCCTACCCCCATCTCGCCTTTCGTCACGCTTCGCTAGCGCTAAACTCTTTGGAACGCTTCTTCAATCGATCATACCTACCGTGTGTCCTAGCGGTGGTATTCGCTGGTCACGCTTATTAGTGAGGGGTGCAAAGTACCGTTGCTTGCCACCACCTCGCCTATCTCCAGGTCGAGTTCGTGCCCCAAATAGTCGGAGGCTTTGCCTCCCGCCTCCCTCAGTATCAGCACGCCCGCTGCAATGTCCCAGGCCTTGATGCCGCGCTCGTAGTATCCGTCGAGCCGCCCCATAGCAACGTAGCATAGGTCGAGCGCCGCGGAGCCTAACCGCCGCATGCTTTGCGTACGCATAGCGAATTGCCCGAAGATATCTAGGGCTACTGGCACTTCGTCGCGATCATAAGGGAAGCCGGTAGCCAACAACGCTCGTATAAGAGCGTCGGTATCAGACACTCCTATAGGTTCACCGTTAAGGGTAGCGCCGCTCCCGCGCTCGGCTGTGTAGGTTTCATTTGCTATTGGATCATGCACTACACCCAGGACTAACTCGCTATCCCTCTCCAAGGCTATGGAAGTGGAGAAGACAGGGAAGCCATGAGCGTAGTTGGTGGTGCCGTCCAGGGGATCGATGATCCAGCGGGAGTCCCCTTCGCCTTCAAGTCTTCCGCTCTCTTCGGCCAGCATTCCGTAATCTGGGAAGTTCTCTTGAAGTACCTCCTTGATCGTCTGCTCGGCGTTCTCGTCCGCCTTAGTGACGAGGTCCACTTCTCCTTTGTATGTGACCTCTTGGTGCTGACCAAAGCTGTTTCGCAGCACCTCTCCAGCCGCCTTCACTGCTGCAACTGCCGCCTCGAGCTCCTTGCTCAAACCTCAGACCTTTCTGCACATCAAATAGCAAGCCTCTAAATAGTAACCTTACAGTAGGCCTTGAACGGTATGGGGGAGTAGTGAAAGCGTAATGAATCACGCAAAACATCGACCGCATCGACCGCAACACCCGTAAAGAGCGTATCTACGGGGGTTTCACGCGGTCGATAACTGTACATATTATCGACCGCAAGTCGGTCCTTATCGACCGCAACCATAAGTACCGACCGCGTTATCGACCGCGTAGGAATTCCCGCTTTTGCAGGTCTTTTTCTTAGATTAAGCCGCTTGGGGGCGATGCGATCGGTATTTTGGGGGGTTCTCTTCTACCTTGTGGGACGGCCAGGATACCGTCTCAAGGACTTCATCGATAGACCGGAGGACGAAACCTTCTCAAAGCTGCCAAGAGGACCGGTCTTCTCGGAAACTCATAATCTATTAGGGTATAGAAAGAGGGCCGGGGAGGAGTTGAGGACCCAACCCGCCAAAGAGAGACGGCGGGGAGAGGTAGAAGGCCCTTTACCCGGCGCGGCGACAATACCCGTTGAGTGGGGCAACACTACCGCGAACCCGGAACCCCTCGCCCGAGGAGACGTGTTTGACGCCCCGAGCACGCTTTTTTCTTCCGCACGTCGTCCTTCTTGCTCCCGATCTCCCCATCAGACCAACGCCTGAATACCGATATGATGGGTAGGGAAAGCGGAGGAAAGAAGCTATGCACATCCTGCGAATTGGGCTTTGAAATCCCCGGCTAAGTAGACGACGGGCGGATACAATAAGCGACAACGGTAGCAAACCCAGGTGGGATTATATGGTTATGAGGTGCTCCCATTAACGAGAGTATCTCAAAGCGACTGGCGGGCTTGGTTGCCCTTTTGTCCGTTGCCCTGCTGATGGTCGCGCCCAACGCCGGTGCGCAGAGCCAAAAAGTGGCGACGGTGGCGATTCGCGATTTCTACTTTGAGCCTTCCCAGCTCATCATCGAGCCAGGGACAACGGTTCGGTGGGTCAACGAGGGCACCACCCAGCACACTGTATTCGCAACCAGTCCTGCTGGAACATTTCTCTCCGGGACATTGAATCCTGGGGAGTCCTTCACCTACACCTTCCCGCAACGTTTCCCAAGACCATCACCTGATAGAAGCACAGTACAACCCGGGACGTTCAGGTATATCTGTAAGATACACCCGGAGATGAAGGGTAGGGTCATCTTCGGCGAACCCAAACGCGAGGCTCTCCCCGTTGAGCAAGCTCCCCCCATTGAGCAAGCTCCCCCTGTTGAGCAAGCTCCCCCCGAGCAGCAACCTCCTACCAGCGTCCAGCAACCCCCCACGACGATTCCTAGGACCGGTGGGCTTAGCCCGATCTTGCTGATCAGCTTGGCTGTGGTGGTAACCGTAGGCCTCTTGGGTTGGGCTATTAAGCGACGCTCTTCATAAAATAGGCTGGATACACAGTCAGTCAAACGCCGGTTCGGCTAAGGATCACATAGTAGGAACCGAGAGAACGCTACCTAATCACCGAGCTGCCGAGAGGGCTAGTCTTCTAAAAAACCACCTCTCCCTTGCCTGCTCCTTAATTGCTAGATTACCTAAAGGGACGAGGTAGAAAGGAGGAGGCGATGGCCGAACGAATGGCTGCTGGTGGTCTGGACCTGGAGGCCTTGCGTCGCGCCGCCGAAGGGAAGGATACTGAGGCAATGCTCGACCTCTATGCCGAGGACGCCGAATACATGCGCGTCGATCGCAACCACACCCCGAGCTCACCCATGACGCTTCGGAGCAAGGAAGCGATCGCTGAATACTATAGAGACGTCTTCACCAGAGACATGAGCCACCGTATCGAAAGCGAGGTTGTTGGCGAAGACCGAGCGGCGTTTAACTGGGCGTGCGAGTACTCGGACGGCATGAAGGTTCTAGCTGCGACGACCCTCCAGTTGCGCGGCGGCAAGATCGTGCGCCAGGTGAACGTCGAGGCTTGGGACGAGTAGACTATATAGTACCTGCCGTGGCTGTTAAGGGGACAAGACCAGGCATTGGTGGGTCATCCCAAGAACAGTCAAGAGATAGGTAACCAGCTATTCACCGAGCTTCCTAGAGTTTCCATTACCGGAAGCCTGGCTTCCGGCATACAGTATTCTCGGAAATAGGGGCTTCTCGGACCCCCGGCCATGCCAGCAGCACGGTCGTGAGGTCAGCACACCCCGAGCAGCATACTCGCGACGATGCCTATGCTACCCACAAACAGCTCGGCGTTCAGAATAACGACGACCGACCACGGGGAGGCCACAAGACATGGCGGACAGCTACTTGGTGCGATTAGGGGGTGTCTTCGGATTGCTGGCGGTAGTCGCCAACATCCCGGGCTACCTCGTCGGTTATCCCGATGCCCCAGGCTCCCCGGCTGAGGCCGGCTCCTACTACGACGCTGGTTTCGGCACGCTCGTGTTCTCCAATGGAGTGCTACCGCTCTTCCACGTGTTTTTCTTCATCTTGTTCCTTGGGGTGCTGTATGGGTTGCTCAGGCGTGCCCAGGACGCCGCTCAAAGGGGGGTAGGACTCCCGGCTGCAGCCCTAGCGGGGGGTATCGTATTCGTGGGGCTAGAGGCAGCTGGTTTCGCGGCGGAGATCCTCTACCCGGCGACACTTCTTCGCTTCGAGGGCATTTCCGTTTGACCCTAACAGCGAGGACTGTTTGTCACAGGAGGCGTTTTCCTTCAAGTCGCACCAAGCTTTGTCCCAATCCTGCCGTCGAATAGGCCGAGTACGATCCGCGGCAAGAACAAAGGAGCAGCGTTTGAAGATAACACTACTCTTTTAAAACTGCCAAGATGTGGTGGATGCTATTCGAAGGTCGAATGTTTCGGGCCAGACGGGAGGCCTTATGGTGAGTGAGCGGTTGCAGCGGGTGCTGCGCACACCGGGGGTACTGTTTATAGGGATCAACGGCGTGGTCGGCGGTGGGATCTTCTTGTTGCCTGGGCAAGTGGCGCAGTCGGCGGGCGCTGCAGCGGTATGGGCCTACCTGGCGGCGGGCGGCGTGATCCTCTTAATTGGGCTCTCCTTCGCAGAGGTCAGCACCATGTATGATCGGACCGGCGGCCCATTAGTCTATGCCGAGGAGGCGATAGGCAAGACGGCAGGCTTCACGGTCGGATGGATGGTGTGGGTGATGACGCGGATATGTAAACAGTCTCCGTGTCAAAGAGCCCATTAACTTCGATTTCCTCTTTAGAGTGGGCCACCACTCTCAGCTCGAGCTCCCGGTATCGCTGCCGCCGTTGTTCAGGCGTGAACTGCTTCAGGCCACGGAGAGCACCTTCCCGACCCGCCTCTCGAAGGCTCGTCTTGAACTCGTCGGGGAAGAAGCGCACCTGGTACTCGCCGTCCGGAGTGTCCACCGTGGTCCACTCCCCGGTTTCTTCGAGCCACCCCCAAGACGCTCCTCTGAAGGCGAACAGGTCTTGCGTTTCTTCAAGCTGCCGCACACGCTCTCCGCGGTTCTTGCAAGCCTCCAGCTCACGTTCTACGGCTTTTGTGACCTCCTCCAGCTCCTCCAGCTTTGCGCCGAGCTCTTCGAGCGTCATGTAGCCGGCGGCTTGCTGGTCCTGATACGCTCCCCGTCTACCACCGAGAGCCTCTAGCCTGCCGTGCAGCGCCCGGATCTCCTCGTCGGGGTCGCCACGCAGTTTCGACCGCTCTTTCTCAATGAGGCGGTCGAGGCCGGTCACGATCTGCTCAGGGCTCGCCGACAAGCCGGCGATGAAATTCCAAACGGCCGCTTCGACGTGCTTGGCGGACAACCGGACGTTTGCCGGGCAAGGCTCCTTGGTTGTCTCCTGTATCGTGGCGCACCTGTAGTAAAGGTGAGTCGTACCGTGCCGAGGACTCCTGATCGCGTGGGTCTGCATCCGGCGGCCACATCCTGCGCAGATGAGGAAACCATGCGATAGCTCCCAACATTCACGGCCCCCCGCGGTTGAGGCGCGGTGGAGATTGGCCTTGAGGATCTTGCGTCCGGCGTTCACCCACTCGCGCGGGATGCCAGCATCACACACGGGCACGGCTACGCGGTGGTGGTTGCCGTCATAGTCTTTGCCGATGTACCACCAAATGCTGTAAAGCTCCTCCGGGTCAAGGAGAGCCGCAACGTCGGGAGACATAAAGCCCTGCTCTACCAGCGCCGCGATCTCCTCGGGTGTGTGCGGCTTGTACGCATCGTTTAAGATGCAGGCACGGATGAACTGCCGCGACCAATCGCGGCCTCGCTCGGGATTCTTTCGCTTGGTGGGAGTCGGCGGCGTGGGGACGCCCTCCTGGTTGAGCCTACGCGCCACGGCGTGTATACCAAGCCGCTCGACGGCCATCATGCGGAAGATGTACCGGACTATACGCATATGCTCCTCGCGCACCTTGTAGGTGCGGCGCTTTCTCGGGCCGGAATACTCGAAGCCATACGTGGGTGTGTGAGAGGCCACCACGTAGCCGGATCTCGCCTTCTCCAGCTTGCCCATGCGGGAGCGCTTAGCCGTCTTGCGCCTCTCGCGCCGCGCCATCCAATCGTTGAACATGTTGTGTAGCTCACCGGCTTCGCCTTCACCGCTGTCGTCTAGGGAGCGGAGCATTGTACCGTGACGTGCCAGCTGCCCGGTCAGCACGTCCGGCAGTGGATACTCCCCGAAACGGTCGCGTTGCCAACTCATAACCACGTCCACGCGCCGCTCCTCGCAGATGTCCAGGATGCGGTTGATGCCGGGCCTATCGAGGGTGTCCCGTTTGAACGCCCCGTCCTTGACCTCTTCCAGGACGCGAACACCTTCGTGCTCCGCCCACGCCCGGAGCTCACGTAGCTGGCCGTCGAGCGAGTGACCCTCTTCCACCTGACCCCTACCCGAGACCCTGGCGTACAGGATGGCCGTCTCAGAGCCGTAGCTGTTGGTCTTGCTCATGTGTCTCCTTTCACTCGTACTCGAACAATGCTTCCAGAGCCGGGGAAGATGTCCCGGGCAGCACCATACCAGGCGCCAGCTCCGGGACCTCTTGGCCGGTCCTCTCCTCAAGCCAGGCCGCGAAGGTGCGCCGGTGACACTTCTCGCCCTTCAGCACGTTCTCGAAGCACAGCAGGGCCAGCGGCCTTCCGCCGTGCTCCTGGCTGATCCTGTGGAACTCTGTAGCGATTCGCTCCGGGGCGATCTCATCGAGTCCGGCCAGGTACGAGGCTTCGTACTCCTCAAGGTCCTCTAGAGCGAACGTCTTGCGGGACGGTGCTAGCAGCCTAAGCAGTCGATAGGAGTAAGGCGTCCTCCACCTGGGAACGCCCCTCGAGATCCCGACCGGGACAACATCGAGGTGGGCGAGGTCCCGATTCGCCCACCTGCTCGTGAAGATCTCCATCCGCTACTCCTCGCCTTCTTCCTCGTCCTCCTTTTCCCGCTGCCACTGCTCGTAGTTTGGTCCGGGCAGAAGCGTGTTGGGGTCGCCGGGCTTATGCACCAGGACGCCCTGCTCGAACAGCTCGGCGACGTAAGCCGCCTCCTCCTCGTCAAACATCGGCTTTATGTTGCGGTCTATGAACCGGCGGGCGGCAGCGGTGTTCTTCTGCTTGTAGAAGTCGATAATCCCTTGCGGCTCGGGCTGCTCCTTGACTTTCATCGCTAGGTTGGCGAGGTAGTCTTTGTGGATGGCGACATTCAGCGCCTCGTAAGCCTGGCTCTTCAGTTCGGCCCACTCCTCGTCGGCCACCTCTTCCTCGCCCTTCGGCCTCTCGGCGGGCGCCGTGCTGATTATATCTTCGATGTTCTGGCGCGACTCCTCGAGATCCTTCGCCGCCTCGGGGGGCATGTCCTTCATCCACTCCTCGAAGGGCAGTTCTTTGGCGACGAGGCGCAGAGCTTCAGCTTGCTTGCGGTCCAGCTTGATTATCTCGTCGCCGCTGGGGACGCCGAAGCCTTTGGGGCAAGCCTTCTTCGTTGGGATGCCATTCTCGTCGGTCATGACCTCCGACCTTGGGATATGGACCCAGGTTTCGGGCGCTGGCACCTTAAGCTCGATATTCAGCTCATCGTCGGAGACCTGCGTCGCTATACCGTGCTCTTTGAGCACTGCCGCGGCCTCCCCCAGGGTGTTGACCGAGGGGTCCACCTCCCGCGCCCGCTCGATGTCTTCCATCGCCCGTTCGCCGATCGAGATGTAGCTCTCGCTCTCCTTGAGGCTCCTCTCGTATGCTTTCATGAGCTCGCCGGTTATCATCGCTACCTGCTCCCGGACGTCGGGCTCTAGCTCGGTGATCCTGTCGGCGACCTCCTGCGCCTCCTCTGGGCTGCCGCCGTCGACGGTAGCGATCACCAGGTCGATGACCATCTGCGCCTCGTCACTCAGGGGCTCGCGCAACTCGCGCATTCTCTCTTCACTTATCGGTAGCTCGTTCATGCTTCCTCCTTCTCCGCCTCGATGTAGTACAGCCACAACAATTCCGCCACCTCATCATCGCTCAAGCGCAGCGCTCTGCGGGCGGCTGGGAACCAATCCGGGAACAACCTCCACCGCTCGCGCAGCCAGTTGGACACGATCTGCTGGCCGCTTCCGTGCTGGTAGCTCGCTCTCACCATGGCGGCCGCGAATTGCGCCTGGGTCAGGTGCCGCTGTTCTAGGTGCTGGCTCAGCCGGCGGCCGAATGCGGTGTAACCTTCAGCGTTCATGCTTCCTCCTGTTCGTAGTGGCCTCGTTCGGCCCGCTTGATCAGTGCCTTCTGCTTCTTCAGCGAGACACTGTTCATTATGGTGGCTTATGGTGGCACCGATTATGACGAACCGGTCACCACCGGGAGGCCAGCACTTGAAGTGGCCGGCTTACCGGCGGTCTTCTCGATCCTCCACCCTCCCCGCCTAAGCTCTTTGGCGAGCTTCTTTGACTCGCCGGTCATGCTCGGACCTCCGTTTCAACCCCCGTTTCAACCCCCAGGTACCGTTGACCGCTGCAACGACCCTCGTCCACGTTGTCCGAGAGAACCAGCTTCCCGCTGCTGTACTTCTCGCCGAGCCGGACCTCGAAGCTCCCGTCCCGGTACAGCGTCGTCTCCAACTTCCCCTCCCACGTCTCCAGCTTCGACGTGATCTGGTAGTGGCCCGTGCGGGTCACTTCACCTCGCCCACCCTGCAGCCGGCCGTAAAGGGCACTCATGCGAGCGCCCTTCGGGAGAGGCGGCTGATCCGGTCGGCGAGAAGCATCCGCTTCTCGTCGTCGAGCAGCTCGTTCCTGTACCTGTCCTCGGCTTCGCGGAGGATCGCCAACCTCAGCGGGTCCTCCTGCTCCTCCTCGGCCAGGTCCGCGTCCGCCGCTGCTGCAAAGATGTGAAAGCAGCAAAAGTGGTGCAGGTCGCCGTTGTAGTCGAAGTCCCTACACTCGCAGGATGGGCGCAGGCCGAGCGTGACCTCGTAGACGCTCATAAGGTCGGAACATGAGGGCACCAACCAAACACCGCACTCGAAGCGGAACTCCTCGGCACGCTCGGCGTAGAGTTGGCGACCTCTCTTGGTTCGCGTGGTGGATTCTTGCGCAGGACGCGCTAGACTCTTCTCGATCAAGGAACCATCCTCCTTGGTCCGGGCTCCGGGGTGTTGCTGCACCGCCGGGGCTTCTTTGTCTGACTAACCATTATTGTAGCACAATTGTGGGGGTATCTGATACAATCCGGGGAAGAAACTTCGTGTCACGAAAGGAGGGGAATGCTCACAAAGACGCCGCACCTGAAGAGGCTAAGAGAGGAGCGGCTTCTCTCACTGCGCCGGCTCGGGAAACTTGCGGGTGTAGATCCACGCACCGTCAAGGACCTCGAGGAGGGGACCCGCGCCGCCCAGGGCGTCACCATAGCGCGACTGGCCAAAGGACTGGGGGTTCTGCCCCACGACTTGACGGGCCGCGAGGGTGTCCCGGAGCAGCAGACGGACGCGTTCTTAGAGCACCTCGCAACCGAGAAGAAGACCTATAAGCCGGGCGACGCGCTGTATGACTCCGACCTTACCGCCGGGCTCACCGACATTCAGCTAGCGGAAGTCGTTCGGCACAGTCCGGAGCTCCGCGCCGCCGTCGAAGCGCATCTCCGCTTACGGCGACAGGTGGAACACGCCGACGAGGACCGCCAGCGGCGAGAGGCCGAAAGCCAGAGGGATGCGGGATAGCGGAGACATGAAAAGGCCCCGAGCTGTGGAAGGCACACGGGGCGCAAAGGACTGAAGGAATTATACTCCAATGAACGAACAAACCAACAGGGACAGCACGGGAAACATGCTCGCGGCGGCCGCACGATACCGTGAACAGGGTTTCGCAGTGGTCCCCACTAAAGGTAAGGATGCGTTTCTTACCGGCTGGCAGCGGAGAGGGACGCCGCCTGAATCCGACGTTGACTATTGGAGCAACGGACACAGCCTCAACATCGGCCTAGTCTTGGGTAAGCCTAGCGGCGGTCTAGTCGACATAGACCGAGACTGCGACCTACCGGGGCGCATAGAGAAGATGTTCCTTCCAGACACCCTTATGAGCGGGCGACACAAGCGCCCTTACACGCACTCTTGGTACTTCTGCCAGGGCATCCGGTCTCGCGCTCTTTACGACGCGAACGGGAAGAAGTTCCTCGAGGTACGTAGCGACGGACACCAGACGGTCGTCGCACCGTCGCGGCATCCTGAACAGGATCGGTACATCTGGCATGCCGACACCGGACAGATTGCCACCGTCGACGTCGACACGCTCAACCAGGCAGTCAACGAGTACGCGACGGCGTTGCTCTTAGCGCTCCACATGCCGCCGACCGGCTCCCGCCACGATTACGCCCTAGCGGCCGCTGGTTTCTTGCTTCGCCCCCGTCGGTTGGAGCCGGACACCGTCTACCGTATCTGTCTGGGCGCGTGGAAGGCGCAGAACGCAGATGCGTCGAAGACCTTAAAGAACTAGAGGGCGTCGTCTTCGACACCGCCGAAAAGCTCGCTGGCGGCGACGAGGTCAAGGGCGGAGTAACCCTCGCCGAGTTCGTCGAAAAGCTGCCGAAGAAGATCTCGAAGATATGGCGCTGGGATTCTTCATCACCTTCACTTTCCCTTAGAGGATGTGAAGGTGATGAAGAATCCGCCGGCACCGGGGCGCGGTTGTTGTGGGTTGGGGAGATGGGGGAACCGGAGGAACGTGGTTACATAGTCGGCGACCTGATACCCAAGAACCATGCCACCACCATCCACGGCGGCGGAGGTTCGGCTAAGAGCATGTTGGCGGCCGACCTCGCCGTCCGCTACACAAATAAGGGCGGCATGTGGCTCGGGTATCCGATGCACGGCCAGGGTAGGGCCCTGTTTGTTGACTTCGAGCTAGACGCGGCCGAATTTAACCGCCGCGTTAAGGCGGTTGCTGCAGGGGCGCATATCTCCGGCCCTCTGAAGAACCTCGCTTACTTCGAGGTCGGCGACATGCCTACCCCACAGGCATTCAAAGCGGTCCGCGCGTTATGCAACGAACACGACTTCGACTTAGTGATAATCGACTCTGTAGGCCCTGCTCTAGAGGGCGACGTCGGCCAGGCCAAAGACGTCCTAGCGTTTCACCGCAAGTACATATCCCCGCTCCGGAAGGACGGTCGAACTCCCGTTCTGATAGATCATCAGGGACGCTCTTACTCTGAGGGTGAGTATCAAGGCAAGGGCGCATACGGGAACAGCTACAAAGAGCATCTGTCCCGGTCGGTGATCCAGGCCGACCCCCAGCCAAAAGACGAAGACTCAAACGAGCTGGTAGTTCGGGTACGGCAGAAAAAGGCTAACTTCGGAGCGCAGCGCCGGCCCTTCGACGCAGTCGTAACGTTCGGTGAGGGCGTAGTAATCATAGAGCGCCGCGACGTCGAAGACGAGGAGCTTGTGGCGGAGCGCACGGTAAGTATAGAGAAGCGCATCAAAAGCGCCCTCGCCGACGCGAACCTTGACAAGTACGAGATCGCGGCGCGGCTGGGCTCCGACGTCGGCTACATAGCTAACAAACTCTCGAAGCTGAAGCGCTTCGGTGAGGTCGAAGAGGTCGGCAAGGAAGGGCGCACCCCCATCTATGGGCTTTGCGGAGATTCTTCATCACCTTCACATCCTCTAGGGGTAGGTGAAGGTGATGAAGAATCCAGTGACGGCGATTCACAGCCCCGGATCGCGAAAGACTTCGGATGATAGCCGCCGCTCCGACCACGGCCACCGACATCCTCCGCGAAATCAAGCGGCGGGGATTTAAAGCGCGTCTCGAGTATCCCCCGCCGCAAGATCCGTCCTACCCCGTGCGCGAGGTGCCTCGCCTGATCGTCGAGGGGGACGCGCCCATACTCGAAGACCTCGACGCCTCGATAAGGGCGAATCGCGACGCGCTCAAGGTAGCGGTCCTCCTATGGGACCCTCCGCCGTGGCTCGCCGAGCTGATCGGTCGGTTCTGGAGCGGAGACGAGCGGCCTGTTCGTCTCCGCAGTCCGGCCAGTGCCAGGACGGAGGTGTACCTGGTGAGCTTATCCAGCAAGAACATCGCCGCAGCGGTGGCAACGGAGATAGGCGCGTCGGGGTGCGCGTGGGAAGCTTTCGTCCCCCTGGTCGAAGAGGCTTTGGGCGTATGGCAGGACGCAGGATGACGGAAACGAAGCCAGAGAGGAGCTAGAGCATGGCGAAGCGTAAGGGACAGCGGAGCGGGCGTCGGCGGCGCTCCAACGGGCAGTTCGGCTCGACGTACTCGACTGGTGGTAAGAAGAAGTGAGGCCAGCCTTCAAGCGTAGGTTAAGGGAGGCGGAGGCTCGACGCGAGGCCGTGAGGGCGGCTCGCGAGGCCGTCGAGGACCGAGAGCGGGCGCTCGAGGCGAAACACCCCGAGGTCCTGGCGGCCGCGAGCGCATTCGAGGAGTCAATCCGTATCTGGTGGCAACGGCGGCAAGAGCTTGCGGCGGAAGGGCTATCCGATATGGAGGTCGACCGGGCAACGCGAAACCTGGCGCGTGAGGCTAGCGATCTCCGCTCGAAGGAATGGGCGGCTCGAAGGCGTGCTCTTAGCCGCAACGGCGGGGAGAGGGGGGAGCCCTATGCATGAGCAGAAATGCGCTGGTGTACGCCGGGACGGGCGGCCTTGTACGACTATCGCACACGGTCCGGAAGGGTACTGCTGGCACCATGACCCCGCGAACGCACAGCAGCGCCAGCATGCCGCCTCACTGGCCGCTAGAGCTAAGGCTAGGCCCAGCGAGATCACCCAGGTTAAAACGGCCCTCAAGGATATAGCGGAGCGCGTTGCGTCCGGTCGGCTCGAACCGGGGCGCGGTAGTGTTGCGGCTCAAGCCTATGGCGTGTACTTACGTGCGCTGGAGCTGAAGCGCAAGATCAAGGAAACCGAGGAACTCGAGGAACGGCTCGAGGCTCTGGAGCAAGAGACTGCCGAAGAGCAGCGGCGCGGGGCGTGGCTCAGATGAGCAAAGCGCGTCTTCGGCGGCTAGAGCAGCGCAGGCACGACGCCCGAGAGCAGGCAGAAGGCCGGCGCGAGCTAGAGGAGCGTATCGCGCTCGAAGACAAACGGATGCGAGAGGACCCGGAAGGCTGGGACCGTTATCTGTGGGCGCAAAACCTGCTGCTCGAGGCTATAGACGATGCTGAGCGCGAGGGCTATGACTTGTACGGCAACGAGCCCGAGCCGGAGAGCTTATCCGAAGCCTGGCAGCACATGTGTTCGTGCTATGAAAGCTGGACGAAAGGAGAAGTATGGGAGCAGTAAGACGCAGACAGCAAATAACGGTGATGTCAAGAACGAGGCGGGGTGCCCGTATTCACCGAGCTGCCGAGAATATGTATTCTCGGAAACCAGCCCTACCCATTTATGCAGCGTCTTGCATGAGTATCCGGCCCGCGTTACAAACGGCAGCAAGCCCAAGTGACGAGAGTGTCGATCTCTTAGGCTAGGAGGGCAAATCGCTGCCGAGAATGGGCCGCGGGATGCTACGGTAGTAGTCGTGCCCGTTGGCCGCGTCTGTTTTTATGCAGCGAGGTGAATTTCCGCCAAATATGATTCTCGGAAACTCAGCTTCCGGAGATGCAGACTCTAGGAAGCTCGGTGAATAGAGACAAGCTCATTTGTCTATACGCTGTATATTCGTCTATAGCGTTTAGACGGAGGCTAGAGCATGGCTAGAAGCAGGCTAGACGTAAAGCAGGCGGCACAAGTATTGGGAATCAGCACCGACGCCGTTCACAAGAGGGCCAAGCGCGGCACTTTAGCGTCAGAGAAGGATGAGGACGGGCGGATCTTCGTGTGGCTAGACACTGAAGACAACGGCTATACCTCATCTAGCCAAGACGTCCAACCCTTGCTAATGGCACGCTTAGAAAACGAGAACGAGTTCCTTAGACAGGAGCTAGAGCGCCGCGCGGACGAACTGTCGGAGATGCGAAGGATCGTAGCGGGGTTGGTACAGCGCGTTCCAGAGCTGGAACCTACTAGAGAAGCCTCCTCAGACGAGCGAGAATCGCCAGAGAGGGACGCCGGGAGCAAGTTCGAGGAGACGCCCTTCACGGAAGAGGAGCGCCCCTCAGCAGAGCGCCCCTCAGCAGAGCGCCCCTCGCGGTGGCGCAAGTTCTTTGGGTTTGAGTGAG
>Ga0126306_10000949_pt1 | contig 14880 bp, 13 predicted proteins | sample Plot27_FD_92592 | JGI IMG/M metagenome (GOLD analysis project Ga0126306, IMG submission 92592) | Serpentine soil microbial communities from UC McLaughlin Reserve, CA, USA - Plot27 | ecosystem: Environmental > Terrestrial > Soil > Grasslands | place: USA: UC McLaughlin Reserve, Lake County...
ATGCTCGTGCGCCTCGTGGTGATGCTCGTGCGCCTCGTGGTGATGTTCGTGCGCCTCGTGGCCACCGCCTGCCAGCGCCGCCGGCAACAGCTTCATCTGGCACTTCGGGCAGTGGCCCGGCTCGGCGCTGATGACCTCCGGATGCATCGGGCACGTATACGGGCCCTCGGACGCGTCCATGTCCATCTCCGCGATGAACGCGATCGTCTTGTCGAGCTCAGCGTCCACGTACGGGGCGATCCGCTCGCGCTCGGCGACCATGTCCGCGTTGGTCCGGAGCACCACGAAGTCCTCCTCGAAGGATGGCTCGACGCGCGCATCGCCGACGTGAACCGTGGCGAGGGGATAGACACGGTCGGGCGTGCGGTGTTCGAGCGTGACGGTTCCGGGCTGATCGAACAGGACATCGATGACCACTCGCTCGGAAGGCGCGATGACGACGTCGTCGACGAACTGCTCGCGTTCCACGTGCCCGCTGTCGCCGCCGACCAGCTTGACCCGCGCGCCCGGCACCGCCACCTTGAAGGTGCGCGTGTTCGCCGTGTTCGTCAGGTACAACCGGATGACCTCCCCGCGTGATGCTTCCACGGACAGGTGGGTCTCGCCGTTTACGAGCAGCACCTCGCCGAAGCGGCCCATCGCGACGTGGGTCGTCTCCGAGCGACTGAACGGCGCCACGCTTCCGTCCTCGAGCAGCAGATCGTCAAGTGTGAGCACGACCTCGCGGTTCGCGCGGGGCCAGTAATCCGGGTCGGCGGGCTGGACCACGACGTTGCCGTACAGGCCCATCTCCTGGCCGTAGTCCTCGCGGATGTGCGGGTGATACCAATAGACGCCCGGATCGGGGAACTTGACTCGCGCGGTGAAGCGCTCCCCCACACCGATCGGCGCCTGGGTCTCGTGCGTACCGTCGTAGCGGTTCTCGAGCCGCAGGCCGTGCCAGTGAACGGTTGCCTCGAGGTCGCCCTGGTTCTCGACCTCGACGGCGATCTCCGCGCCCTCCGCCACCTTCAGGACCGGTCCCGGGATCGAGCCGTTGTAGGCGAGCATGCGCACGGTCTCGTCGCCCAGCCGCTTGGCCACCGGGGCGATGCGCAGCTCGAACTCGTCGCCGTCCGAGAGCTCAATGTGCTCGGGCGAGCGAGCCTCGGGCAATCCGGTGACGTCTGTCGGGAAATTGTCTCGGGTCGTGCTCATGCGGCTCTCCTGCGGTTCAGTTGGTTGTGGCCAGAGCCGGCTGAGTCGCCGGCTCGGGGCGGAATGAGGCGATCTCGTGGGCGATGTGCTCGGCGTCGTCCTTGACCCAGCCGAGGAGCGCGGAGCCGCGCGTGTGCTGCCAGGACAACCCAAGGAAGTAGAGCCCGGGCGATCCGGTAACTCCGCGCTGGTGCATGACGCGGCCGGCGTGATCGAACACCGGCGCGTCGACCCAGGAATGGTCGACGCGGAAGCCAGTCGCCCAGACGACACCCGCGACTTGGAGCTCGCTCCCGTCGTCGAATCGCACGGTCGATCCATCGGCGCTCACCGCGCGGCCGTGGAGCTCCACGGCGTACCCGCGGCGCAGCCGCCGCGGCGAAGATCCGATCAGCGTGTCGCGCCCGGACAGCCGGCGCCCGATGCGCGACTCCGTGGTCTTGCGAAGGAGCCCCGTCGCGTCGAGATACCAGAACAGGTCGCGGCCCAGGAGCCGCTGAGGCAGGGGCGTCTGGCGCGACCCGATCGACAGGTGGACCACCCGCGAGGCCGACAGCTCCTCAGCGATCTGAAAGCCGGTGTTGCCGCCGCCGACGACGAGCACGAGCCCCTCGGGGACCGACTGCGGCGACCTATACGCGGTGCTGTGCATCTGCACGACCTCGTCCCCAAGCTGCTCGGCGATAGCGGGCACGAGCGGGGTCTGAAACGGGCCAGTCGCGATCACCACCTGCTCGGCCTCGTACGTGCGGTCGTCGAGCTCGACGACGTAGGCCCCGCCCGACCTGCGGACCGCCCGGACGCGGCTGTTCAGCTCGACCGGTAGCTCGAAGTGGCGCGCGTAGTCGGTCAGGTAGTCCGCCACCTCGTCGCGGGTCGGGTACCGGTCGGGGTCTCCCGGGAAGGGGAGCCCGGGCAGGGCGTCGTAGCGTGCAGGTGTGAACAGCTTCAGCGAATCCCAGCGCGCGCGCCACGCGGCCGCGGGCTCGGCGGCGGCCTCGAGAATCGTGAAATCGCGGCCCTGCTGAGCCAGGAAGTAGCCGATGGCAAGGCCCGCCTGGCCACCACCGACCACGACAACATCGTCGCTCTTTGTCACGGTCGTATTGCTCATGGGATGAATCCTTCTCACGGAAAGGCGCAAGCCCCTCGCGAGGCTCGGCGAGTGTCACGGCGCGTCATGCGACGGTAGCGGCGTCCGTTGCGGTTGCCACGCGGCGATGAGCGCCGCCCGAGTACTCCTCACGGCGCACCAGCATGGCGACGAGCATGCTCGGCAGCATCACGACGTGCTCGATCGCGAGCAGCGTCCCGATGTCATCGACGAGCCCCACGCCGAGCACCGCGATTACGCCCGCGGTTGGGATCAGCATCGACGCGGCCATCTCGTTGGAGGCCGGCCAGCCGTGGCCGCGGTAGCGCATCCACGCGACCATCGGCACGGTCATCGTGATGCCCATGCCGAGCAACAGCACCGCGGGCGCGTCGGCTCGGAGCTCGGCCGAGCTCACACCGGCCGCGCCGAGAGCGAGCAGCGCCGGCGTGCCGAGCACACCCATGCCGAGGAACATCGCGACGACCATCTCGACGTAGTGGCGGATGAAATGACGAGTTGAGCGGGTCATTGCATCTCCTTGATTTGTGCGTTCATATACCCCTGGGGGGTATATCCGAGGAAGCGACCATAGGCGACCGCGCAGAGCCCGTCAACCCGGACGCCACGCCCCGTGACCAACATCACACGTCGCCGAGTACCTTCGTCGCATGACCGCAAGCGAGCACGACAGCGGAACCTTCGTATTCGCCGACATCGCGGGCTACACCGCGCTGACCGAGGCGCACGGCGACGCCGACGCCGCCGAGCTCGCCGCCACCTTCTGCCGCGAGCTCTCCGGGATCGCGCGGGCCGGCGGCGGCGAGGTCATCAAGACCATCGGGGATGCGGTGATGGTGCGCCATGGCGACCCAGCCGACGCGGTCGCGCTCGGCCTCAGTGCAGCGCACGAGGTGATCGCCGGTCACGGGTTCCCGGCCGTACGCGTGGGAATGCATCACGGCCCCGCGATCGCCCGCCAGGGCGACTGGTTCGGCGCGACGGTCAACCTCGCCGCACGCGTGACGGCCGTGGCCGCGGGCGGCGAGGTCCTCGTGACCGGCGCGGTGCGCGAACGGGTCGGAAATCTGCGCGGGGTGGCGTTCGAGAGCCGAGGCGAGCATCGGGTGCGAAACGTGACCGCCCCCGTTCCGCTGTTCGCGGCCGTGCCTGACGCCCGGAGCACAGAGACGCGTCACATCGACCCGGTATGCCGGATGCTGATCGCCGAGGGCCGGGAAGCAGGCAGCTTCCGGCACGAGGGCACGCTCTACCGGTTCTGCTCGCTCGAGTGTGCCCGTCGGTTCCTGCAGGATCCGGAGGCCTACGTCGCGCCCGCCGGCGTCCTTGAGTAGGTTGCGCGGTACTCCGGCACCGCCCCCGGCCAGGCTGAACAGGCCGATGTCTGCCAATCGCGGAGGGTCGATGTCGAGCACTGGCGGGCGGCTTCGACATATCGGTGAAGGCGCCACGTCGGGCGCCGAACCGAGAGGAGCACGATGAGGTACATGCTGTTGATGAACTACGCCGACACGCCGGGCGTGCCGCCGATGAGCGAGTGGGCGCCGGATGACGCGCGGGCGCGCGGCGAGGCGATGATGGCGATCCATCAGGTGCTGACGGAGAGCGGCGAGCTCGTGGGCGCCGAGGGCCTGACGGGACCGGAGGCGGCGAAGATCGTGACCCACGACGCTGTGGACGCGCCGGTGGTAACGGATGGTCCCTTTCCGGAGTCGAAGGAGCTCCTGGCCGGCTACTGGCTGGTCGACGTCGAGTCCGAGGACCGCGCCATCGAGATCGCCGCGATGACCTCGGCGGCGCCCGGCCCTGGCGGCAAGCCGATGGGCAAGGAGATCCAAGTCCGGCCGGTGATGCACGGGCCCCGCCCGTGACGGACGCCGACGGCCTGCTACGCGGGCTGGCGCCGCAGGTCCTCGGTCACGTCGCCCGGCGGTACGGCCGCTTCGACGAGGCCGAGGACGCCGTTCAGGAAGCACTCGTGGCCGCCGCGGTGCAGTGGCCGGACGAGGGCCTACCGGATAATCCTCGCGGGTGGCTCATCGCAGTCGCCGTGCGGCGGATGAACGACCGGCTGCGCAACGACTCGGCGAGACGTCGCCGAGAGGAACGCGCCGCGCTTCACGAGCCGGCCGTCCTTCCGCCGCCGGTATCCGACAGTGACGACTCGCTGGCCCTGCTCTTCCTGTGCTGCCATCCGAGCCTGACGCCGGCATCCGCGATCCCGCTGACGTTGCGCGCCTGCGGCGGTCTCACGACCGCCGAGATCGCGCGCGCGTTCCTCGTGCCCGAAACCACCATGGCCCAGCGGATCAGCCGCGCCAAGCAGCGGATCAAGGCTTCCGGTGTCCCCTTCGCGATGCCGACGGGCGAAGTATGGGCCGACCGCCTCCCATCGGTCCTACATGTGCTCTACCTCATCTTCAACGAGGGCTACGCCGCCAGCACCGGAGCGCTGGTCGCGCGCAGCGAGCTGTCGAGCGAAGCCATCCGGCTGACGAGGATGCTGCACGCATCGCTGCCCGCCGACCCCGAGGTCGCCGGTCTACTCGCGCTCATGCTCCTCACCGAGGCACGACGCCCCGCGAGGACCGGGCCTCACGGTGAGCTGGTGCCGCTCGCCGAGCAGGATCGGTCTCGCTGGGACCAAGAACTCATCGCGGACGGCGTCGAGCTGCTGACGACGGCGCTGCCCAGCGGCGCCGTCGGCGAGTACCAGCTGCAGGCAGCGATCGCGGCCATCCACGACGAGGCGCCCACCCCCGCGGACACCGACTGGCCACAGATCGTCGCTCTCTACGGGCTGCTCGGGCGGATGACCGACAACCCGATGATCGCGCTCAACCGCGCGGTCGCGGTCGCCATGGTCGATGGGCCATCGGCAGGCCTCACGAGGCTCAAGGCGCTCGACGAGCAACTGGCCGGCCACCACCGACTCGACGCGGTCCGCGGCCATCTGCTCGAGATGAGCGGCCACCACGACGCGGCGATCACCCACTACCGCACCGCCGCCGGCCGCACGACGAGCCTCGCGGAGCGCGACTACCTGAGGTCTCGTGCCGCCCAGCTATCGGGCGAAGACAGGACGCCGGAAGGATCCGGGGAATAGCCCCGGTCCCTGGCGAGAGGTTTCGCTTCCCGATGCGGTCGCGCTCGTGCTGGGGGCGACTTCCGGGATAGCGCGGGGCGTCGCACCAGGCGAAGCCGGTCACGACTGCGTAGTCGGCACCGGCGACCTGGTTCGCGGAGTCGATGCGGCGAACAGCCGTCTGGGCCCAATGCCCTTCAAGTCACGCTCTCCCCGATCCGCGAAGGAGAGGCCTGATCCCGCGACCAAGTCCTTCGTCGTGGTACTGACGAGCACTTCTCCCGGTCCGGCGTGGCCCATGATCCGCGCCGCCGCGTGAACCGCGACTCCGTGCACGTCGCCGTCATCGCGCTCGATCTCTCCGGTGTGGACGCCGGCGCGCACCTCGAGCCCGAGGTTGCGCGCGGCCTCGGACACCGCCAGCGCGGAGCGGATCGCCCGTGCCGGTCCGTCAAACGTTGCGAGGAAGCCGTCACCAGTCGTCTTGACCTCCTCCCCAGAGAAGCGCTTGAGCTCGCTGCGGACCGCTCGGTGGTGGGCGGTAAGCACCGCCGTCCAATCGCTGTCGCCGACGCGGACGGCCTCCTCGGTGGACCGCACGATGTCGGTGAACATGATCGTGGCGAGCACGCGGTGCGACGGCAGCGGTCGCCGCTCGCCGGTGAGGAACTGCTGGATCTCGTCGACAATCGCGTCGGCGTCGATCCAGGGACAGTGGTCGACGCCGGGCAGCTCCACGAAGCGCGACCCGGGGATCCGCTCGGCGATAAACCGTCCCTCTTCCGGGCGCGAGTCGAGATCACCCGTGCGGTGCAGCACAAGCGTCGGCACATGCACGGTGGGCAACACGTCGCGAACGTCGATTCGCGAGTTCATTTCAACCAAGGCGCGGGCGGCGCCCGGGCTGGCGGCGGCACGCGCACGCGCTTCCCACCAGCGAGCCATCGCGTCGTCGGCGCTGGGGCACATCCGTCGCATGTCCGCCTGGAACGCCCACGCCCCCTCGACCGCCGCTCCGTATGCGCGCCGGTCATCCTCGGTAGGCGCCCACGGATAATCCGGGGAGCGCAGCCGCTTCGCATACGCGCCATAGAGCACGAGCTTGCTTACCCGCTCGGGTCGCGTGGCTGCGAACAGGATCGACAGTGGGCCGCCTTCCGAGTAGCCGAAGAGAGCCGCCCGCTCGCTACCCACCGCGTCCATGACGGCACGGACGTCGTCCATCCGAGTCTCGAGGTCAGGCAGCCCGCCCGGTCGATCCGAGAGTCCCGTGCCGCGCTTGTCGAATCGGATCAGGCGAGCGAACGAGCCGAGGCGGTCGAGAAAGTGCGCCGAGCGGGGATCGTCCCAGTCGAGTTCGAGGTGCGAGACGAATCCTGGGACGAGCACGAGATCGAGCTCTCCGTCGCCGGTGATCTGATAAGCGATGTTGACATCGCCGCTTCTGGCATAGCGGATGGGCGCTCGCATGCTCGCCGGGGGCCGAATCGCGGTAGGCCGCGCTCTCGCAACGATCGTAGACCACCGCTCCCCAGGTAGCATGGGCCTTTGACCAATCGGGCAACGTCGATTCTCGACTCGCCGGCGATCGGCACCGGTCAGCCGATTCGTCCGTGCGGCGACACGCTGCGCCCTGACCCGCCCACGCCTCCCGCGAGCGGGCCGACTCTCGGAGTGACGCTGTCCGGCGGGGGCTTTCGGGCCACGTTCGCCGGGCTCGGCGCGCTGCGCTACCTGGCCGACGCCGGCCTTCTGTCGTCCGTGCGCTACTCGTCGTCGGTCTCCGGAGGGTCGATCACGAACGGCCTGCTCGGCTGCCACTGGGCCGCGCTTCGCGAGCGGCGATTCTCGGCCGAGGCGTTCGACGAGCTGCTCGTCGACCCTGTCGTGAAGCTCGTGTCGAGCCGCTCGCTGAAGGGGGCGCTGCTCCGGAGGGTGTGGCGGATCGCCGGCTCCAAGACCCGGACGGACCTGCTCGGTGACGAGATGGACCGCTGGTTCTTCGACGGCAAGCTGCTCGAGGACCTCGATCCCGAGGTCCGTTTCGTCATCAACGCGGCCAACATCGTCACCGGCGTTCGCTTCTCCTTCGAGCGCGACATCGTCGGCGACTACGTGGTCGGCCTCGCGAGCACCGCCGGTACCGGCCTACGAGTGGCACAGGCCGCCGCCGCGTCGGCCGCGGTGCCCGGCGCATTCGCCCCCTGGCCGGTGCGCGATATCCGCTTCCCGTGCGCGAGGCAGGAGCCGGTGCTGCTCGACGGCGGTGTGTACGACAACACCGGCCTCGAGGTGTTGGACGGCGACGGCTACGCCGGCGTCTTCACGGTGACGATGAACGCCGGCGGCCTGCTCCGGCCGGGCAGCTACGGGAAGTTCCCGCTGATCAGGGACCTGAGCCGCGCCAACGCGCTGCTCTACCGCCAGAGCACCGCGCTGCGGACCCGGATGATGGTCGCGGCGTTCAAGCGAGCCGATCAGGCCACGGCCGGCGCGGCGCTCCCGGCAGGCGCACGCCGCGGCGTGCTCGTCGCGCTGGCGACCGCCTTCAGGGAGGACCGCGGTGCACTCGCGGCGTGGCGTGCCGCCTTCGAGGAGGCGCGGACCTGGAAGGGCGAAGACCTGGCGTACGTGCCTACCGTCTTCGACAAGCTGGACGAAGCGCTGTGCCGGCGCCTGGTGTACCGGGGCTGGTGGCTCACCGGCGCTGCGGTGGCCGCCAATTACCCCGACATGGCGCCGCAGCCGGAGGAGCTCCGCCCTCCCCCGCTGCCTCGCGGCGGATCCTAAGTCGTCGCGAGGGCGATGGTCGAGAGCGGCGACGGCGGCGCGGTCGAGCTCGGCCCCGCGGTCGCCCTCCGCAGCCGTGGGTCGCCGGATGGCACCTCGTATGCGGCCGCGAGCCGTACGCCGCGGCTGCGTTCGAGGACCGTGTCGACATGCCACCACTCTCCGCGCAGGCGGTCGGCGTCCACGTCGACGACGACGTATCCGTGCGACGCCATCTCGCACCACTCCACGTGATCGTGCGCGGCCACGTACGCCTCCTCGGAGCGCACGATGCGCGGATCGCGGGGCGCCACGCCGAGCTTCTCGTCGAGGTTCTGCGACGTCAGGCTCGGTGCGGTCAACTCGACCCCGACCGCTTGCCCAGTGGGTGGATCGTGGACCACGGCCGCCACGCTCACGTGGATGTCGGCGCTCAGGAACACCACGTCCTCGATCGCGCGATCGCGCAGGTGACCGGTCAGTCGCGCCCGTTCGGCGGGGTAGCCGTCCCACTGGTCGTGGTCGGGACCCGCGCCGTCCTCGTCGATCAGCTTCAGCTTGGCCAACGCCGTCTGCAGCGGCTCATCGGAAGCCTCGCACCACGTGCGCGTGAACACCGAGGGTGATGCGATGATTCGCCATGCTGAATCCGAGGACTCGAGCTCGCGCAGCAGCCAGTCGCGCTGCTCGGTCCCGAGCATGGTCCGGCCCGGCTCGCTCATCGCCGGGTCGCGGACCGGCTCGTCGCGGCGGCTGCGGATGTCGAGCAGCGCGATGTCCGCGAGCCCGCCGAGGTTGATGGCGCGGAACACGCGGGTGCGGTCGTCAGGATCCGGGGGCCGCGCCGGGAGCCACTCCCAGCGCGCGCGCATGGCGGCGTCGCGCCGATCGGCCCACGGCCCGTGCGCACTCGGGTCGTGCTCCGTCGAGCCGTCCACCCACGCGCCGTCGGCGAGCTCGTGGTCGTCGAGCGTCGCGATCATGGGCAGCTGCAGGTGCAGCCGCTGCACGTCCGCGTCACGCCGGTAATGGGCATAACGGCGCCGGTAGTCGTCGAGTGTGCGGCACTCGCCGAGCGGATCGAACGGCCGGCCGATGTCCGCCCCGGGAGTCTGGCTCTTCGGCGGCGTGGTCGACGCCTCGTAGATGTAGTCGCCCAGGTGCAGCAGGAAGTCGAGCTGCTCATGGTCCGCAATGGCGGCGTACGCGTTGAAGAAGCCCGCGTTGAACTTCGCGCATGAGCAGATCGCGAACCTCAAGCGCTCGTAGTCGTCCGCCAGCGTCTGGGTCCGGCCCGTCGGAGAGACACCTCCCGCGGTCGCGAAGCGGTAGTGGTAAGTCTTCCCAGGCTCGAGCCCGGCCGCGTCGACATGCACGGTGTGGTCGTGGTCGGCATGCGCTGTCGCCGTGCCGTGGCGGACGACCTCTGTCAGCGCCGCGTCGCGGGCGAGCACCCAGTCGACCGGCACGCTCTCCTGATCGGTCGTCACGCGAGTCCAGAGCACCACCCGGTCGGTGAGGGGATCGCCGCTGGCCACGCCGTGCCTGAACTCGGTCATGGACATCAGCGCGCCTCGCAGAGCGCGACGCGCCCCTTACGCGTGAGCGAGAGGTGCAAATTCTCCGTATAGAGGTACTGACGGATCACCAGCGCACCGAGCTCGACGTGCTGAAGACCCTCCTCGGTCACCCGGTTCGCGGGCGCCTGGCCCGACGAGTCGCCGAAGATCTTCGGCTTGGCGCCGGGAATCATCTCGGCGACCTTCATCGCGAAGACCGCTGCTTCGATCGATGGAGCGTCGTTTTCGAGCTTGTCGCCGAAGGCGAACTCGAGCAGAGCCGAGGCCACCTCGTCGAGCGACGCCGCCCATAGGAATCGAGCGAGTCGAATACGCGCGAGTTCATCGTGTTGACTCGTTCTGCCTGGTCATGCCGACAAGCGTCGCCCTCCGGCACACTCCGACCAAGGTGGGTCAACCGACGAGTTTTGGCGGAAAACCGACTCCTTCGGGTTTACGTTCTCGTAAGGCTGTGGGCCTAGCTTCCCTGGCATAGGCACGGCATCGCGACACCCAGCGGCAGCGGCGCGGGTCGAACTGCGCGGCGTCGCGAAGTCCTTCCGGGCACTGGAAGCCAGGATCGACGCGGTCCGCGGTGTCGACCTAAGCATCGAGCGAGGCGAGACGGTCGCCCTGCTCGGCCCGAACGGCGCCGGCAAGTCCACCACCATCGACATGCTGCTCGGACTCACGGCACCGGACGCCGGCAGTGTTTCCCTGTTCGGTGCGCCGCCACAGGAGGCGATCTCCGCCGGCGCTATCGGCGCCATGCTCCAGACGGGCGCACTCATCCGGGACGTGTCGGTCCGCGAGCTGCTCGTGATGATGGCGTCGCTCTATCCCGATCCGCTCTCGGTCGATGACGTCCTCGCCCTCGTCGGCGTCAACGAGATCGCGGGCAGGCGCACCGAGCAGCTGTCGGGCGGCCAGACGCAACGGGTGCGCTTAGCGGTGGCGTTGATCAGTGATCCCATCCTGCTCGTGTTGGACGAGCCGACCGTCGCGATGGACGTGGAGGGCCGGCGGGCGTTCTGGACGACGATGCGCGAGTTCGCGTCTCGCGGAAAGACAGTTGTGTTCGCGACGCACTACCTGGACGAGGCGGAGGCGTACGCCGACCGCGTCGTGATGATTGCGTCCGGACGCGTTGTCGCGGACGGCCCGCCTACGCAGATCAAGGCGCGGGCGGGGTCGCGGACCATCCGTGCGGCGCTGCCGCGAGCGGACGTGCACACGTTGGGCCTGCTTCCCGGCATCGCCGCCGCCGAACGGCTCGGCGAGACGGTCGTCCTGCGCTGCACTGACTCGGATACCGCTCTCCGCGCGGTCCTCGAGCGATACCCGGAGGCGCATGACATCGAGATCGCGGGCTCCGGACTCGAAGAGGCATTCCTCGAGCTGACTGGGCCGTCTGCGGCGGCGGCCGCATGACCACGCCCGCCTACCTGCGCTTCGAGCTCATCCGCACGTTTCGCAACAGGCGATTCCTCATCCTCTCGCTGCTCTTCCCGATCGTCATGTACGTCCTGATCGCCGTGCCGGATCCTCACGAGCAGGACGTGGGGCACACCGGTATCTCCGCGCCGCTGTACTTCATGATCGGCCTGGCGGCGTTCGGCACGATGAACGCGGTCCTCTCTAGCGGCGCCCGCATCGCGGCCGAGCGGGCGACCGGCTGGACCCGACAGCTGCGCCTGACGCCCCTGCGCGCCGGTGAGTACATCCGGGCCAAGGTCGTGACGAGCTACGTAATGGCCCTCTGCGCGATCGCGACCCTCTACGCGGGTGGCGTCGCGCTGGGAGTGAGGATGCCCGCCGATCGATGGCTCTCGATGACGTTCCTGATCCTGGCCGGCCTCCTCCCGTTCGCCGCGCTCGGGGTTCTCTACGGACACCTCCTGAGCGTCGAATCGATCGGCCCCGCCATCGGCGGCACGACTGCGCTGCTCGCCTTCCTCGGCGGCGCCTGGTTCCCTATCACCGGCGGTGGTTTCTTCCAGGACGTGGCGGAGGAACTTCCGTCCTACTGGCTCGTGCAGGCGAGCCGCGAGGGGCTCGGGGCAGGCCACCCATGGGGCGCCCACGGCTCGGCGGTGATCGCGGTCTGGGCCGCCCTCCTGACCGGCTTGGCCGTACGCGTCTATCAACGCGACACGAAGCGGATCTAGCCCACGCGCGTCGTCAGGCGGCGTCGCACCCAGAGGTGCCGGCGAGCTCGTCCAGCGGGACCTCCGGATCGGCAAGCCGGCGCTCGTCGACCGGCACGCGTGCGCGGATGAGGCGCTGGATCGCCTCGGTGACGTCCCACACGTTCACATTCATGCCCGCGACCACGCGGTCCGCGACGATCCAGAAGGCGATGAACTCGCGCGTCGCGGGGTCGCCGCGGAAGACGACGCGGTCCCAGTTGCGAGCGAAGCCCGAGTACTCCATGCCGACGTCGTACTGGTCGGAGAAGAAATAGGGCAGCCGCTCGTACGGCAGCTCCTGCGCGAGCATGTTCCGCGCCGCCGCCGGCCCCTGGTTGAGGGCGTTTGCCCAGTGCTCCACACGGATCTGCTCCCCGAAGAAGGGGTGCTGGGCACTCGCCACGTCGCCAGCGGCGAAGACGTCCTCGGCGCTCGTTCTCAGATAGGCGTCCACGGACACACCGTCCGTCACCGCGATGCCGGCCTCGGCCGCGAGCCGCGTCCGCGGCTCCACCCCCACGCCGACGACGACGAAGTCGCAGTCGAGCGCGCGCCCGTCGCTCGTGCGCACCCGCTCCACTCGCCCGTCGCCCTCGAACGCCTCGACGCCTGTGCGCATCAGCATCCGCACCTCGTGGTCCGTGTGGACGTCGCGATAGATCGCGCCGACCTCCGAGCCGAGCACGCGCTCGAGCGGCACGCCAAGCGGATCGACGACGGTCACGTCCAGACCGCGCTGACGTGCCGAGGCCGCAACCTCCGCGCCGATCCATCCCGCGCCGACGACCACGACGCTGCCGCCGGCTTCGAGGCGAGCGCGCAGCCCGTCCGAGTCCTCGACGCTACGCAGATAGAGGACGCCATCGAGCGCGGCGCCGGGGATCGCGAGCCGTCGCGGCTCGGCGCCTGTCGCAAGCAGGAGACGGTCGTAGCCGAGCCGGGTGCCGTCGTCGAGGGCCAGCTCGCGCGCCCCGGGGGCCAGGCTCACGGCCGTACGGCCGAGCCGAAGCTCGATGTCACGGTCCGCGTAGAAGCCGGCCGGGTGCACGAAGAGCTTGTCGCGGCCGGCCTCGCCACGCAGATAGTCCTTGGACAGCGGCGGCCGCTCGTAGGGCCGCTCCCCTTCGCTGCCGACAAGCACGACGCGGCCGTCGAAGCCCTCCTCGCGGAGCGTCTCAGCGGCCTTTGCGCCGGCCAGGCTCGCGCCGACGATGACGTGGGTTTGATCACTGGTCATTGAAGGTCCTCGAGGTCAGGGACAGGAACTCATGGCGAGTGCGCGGATCGTCGCGCAGGAGGCCGCGCATCGCGGAGGTCACCGTCTTGGCGCCCAGCTTCTGCACGCCGCGCAGCGACATGCAGGTGTGCTCGGCCTCCAGCACTACGCCGACGCCCCTCGGCCGAAGCTCCTCCTCGAGCCAATCGGCGACCTGGGTCGTGAGCCGCTCCTGGATCTGCAGGTCGCGGCTGAAGTACTCCACCACCCTCCCCAGCTTGCTAAGTCCGAGGATCCGCTCGCCCGGCAGGTACCCAACGTGTGCGATTCCGTGGAACGGCAGCAGGTGATGCATGCAGAGCGAGTGGAACGGGATCGAGCGCGCCACGATCAGCTCGTCGTAACCGTCGTCATTCGGGAACGCGGTTGCGCGGAACGGCCGCGGCGTGAGCAGCTCGGCGTACGCGTCGACAACCCGTCGCGGCGTCTCCCGGAGCCCCTCGCTGTCGACGTCTGCGCCGAGCGCACGCAGCAACTCGAACGCCGCGAGCTGCGCCGCCGCACGGTCGATTGTGGGGCCGCCGAGCGCGTCGCCCAGCGCGGCCGCGGCGCCACCGTCATGGGTCGAGGTCATGCGAGCGTTTGCGCCCCGAGCGCCCGATTTCTTACCGCAGGGGCGCCGGCCCGGCGTCAGCGCCGCGCGCCCGCCGCGGCCAGAAGCTCTTCGCGTGAGGCCAGCTTCACGCGCGGGCGCTGTGCCGCCTGCCCTCTGTGGCGCTCATCGGCGTCGATCGCGCGCCACCCCTCGACGGAGACGAGGTCGGGCTTGCGCTCGGCCAACAGCGCGTCGATCTGCTCGCGTTCGGGGTTGGCGGGCGCCCGAAGCGCGTTCGCTGCGAGATCAGCGGCGAGGCATCTCACCGTCTCCTCCGCGTCACGCTTGTTCGTGCCCAGAATCCCTGTGGGCCCGCGCTTGATCCAACCGACCGCGTAGACGCCGGCGAGCGGCTCGCCGTCGGGTGCTAGCACCCTTCCGCGCTCGTTGGGGAGGATGAAGCTGCGCTCGTCGAACGGGACGCCCGGCAGCGGGACCGCCCGATAGCCCACCGAGCGCAGGACGAGCCCGCACTGGATCGTCTCGACCGCCTCGTCCAAGGGCCGAGGACGCAGCGGGCCGTCGTCGGCCTGCACGATCTCGTTGCGCCGCACATCGATCGCCTCCACCCCGCCCGCGCCGCGGATCTCCACCGGCGAGCGGAGGAAGCGCAGCACGATCGTACGCCGGGCCTCGAGTTGCCGCGGCCTGGCCGCGAACTCGCGGAGCAGCGCCACGTTCTTCCGCGCGGTGAACGTGCCCTGCTCGGCAAGCCAGCGGCTCGACAGCGGGTCGAGCTCGACCTCCTCGGGACCGACCCGAAGATCCACCCCGTCGAGGCGCCCGAGCTCGCGCAGCTCCGAGCTGGTGAACGCGGCCTGGGCGGGGCCACGGCGCCCCAGGACGACGACCTCCTCGACGCTGCTCTCGCGCAGCGCCTCGAGCGCGTGATCGGCGACGTCCGTGCGCTCGAGCTCACTCGGGCTCAGCGTCAGCATGCGCGTGACGTCGGCGGCGACGTTGCCGTTCCCGATCACGACCGCTCGCCGCGCCGAGAGGTCGAACTCGACCTGCCGGTAGTCGGGATGGCCGTTGTACCAGGCGACGAACTCCGTGGCGGGCCAGCTCCCCGGCAGCTCCTCGCCCGGGATGCCGA
>Ga0126306_10000950_pt1 | contig 14877 bp, 15 predicted proteins | sample Plot27_FD_92592 | JGI IMG/M metagenome (GOLD analysis project Ga0126306, IMG submission 92592) | Serpentine soil microbial communities from UC McLaughlin Reserve, CA, USA - Plot27 | ecosystem: Environmental > Terrestrial > Soil > Grasslands | place: USA: UC McLaughlin Reserve, Lake County...
GCGGGACCCATCTCTCCTCGCAGCGCGAGGTTCATCCCGATCCAGAACGCGGAGCGCGCCGCCCGGAGTCCCTCGCCGGCCTCGAGGCGCGCGTGGTGTGCGCGCTCCAGCAGCGCCAGGAAGTCGTCCATCCGGCCGATCAGCGAGGCCGAGATTGCGAGGAGCTCGAGGTCCTCCGCTCCCAGCGGTTCCGCCTCGTCGGCGGCTGACAACGACGTATACGCGTCCAGCCACGCCCGTCTCGCGTACGCCTCGCGGCCGCGTTCGAGCTCGTCCGTGTTCACTGCCCCATTCTCACCTCTGCAGGAGCCGAGAACGAAGCTGACGCTTAGCGATCGCCGGGCGCCGCGCCGAACGTCTTGACGAGCTCGGCGACTCGGTCGGCGGGGCCGCTGAGGCGGATCTCTCGAGAAGGGAGCCGGCGCTGCGCCAGCGGCCGCGTGACGAACTCAGCCCACGCTCTCGCTGTGGTGCTCACGACCACGTCCGACGGACGAACTGGGGCAGCGAGCGACCAGCGCTCACCGTCGAACACCAACGCCAGTGACCGCTCGCCATCGCCAAAGTCGAAGTGCCAGGCACGGGGACGCAAGGGCTTCGGAGCGCGCTCATTCAGGGCGACCGCGGCGCCGGCCATCAGGTGCTCCGGATGCGCGGCCTCGTCCTCGCCGAGGGGGTAGCGCTCGTGCTTGTGCCCCCAGGCGATCAACGCCTCGAGCACGGGCTCCAGGTCGCGGCCCTTTCCGGTGAGCTCGTACCAGACCTCTCGCCGCCCGGCCTGCTGCTCCCTCTTGACGATTCCGGCGCTTTCGAGCTGGCGTAGACGGATCGTTAGCCACTTCGGAGTCACCTTCGTGAGCAGTCGTTGCAAGTCGCCGAAACGCTTCGGCCCCGTGAGTAGATCCCGGACGATCAGCAACGACCAGCGGTCCCCAACGGTTTCGAGCGTTCGAGCAGCAAGACAGAAGTGGCCGTACCTCGCGTTCATCACTTGACAAGATGCTAGCGCATTTGGTATCTAAAAGATACTTTCTTTCAGAAACTAAGGAGGCGGAACGATGACCGATCGGCTGGCGCGAATCGCAGATCGGAGAGCGACACAGATACTCCTCCTTGCCCTCGTACTCTTCATCGTTGCCGGCTGGCTCGGCGCCGGCGTTGCTGACCGACTTGATCCGTTCGGCGCCGACGATCCAGGAACCGAGAGCGTCGTCGCCGACAAGCGTCTCGAGGCGGCAGGCTTCCGAGAGACTGGCGTCGTCGTCCTCGTCGAAGGCGTCGACATTCGCTCGGCTGAGGGACGCGCCCGGATCGCGGCGATTGCGCGTCGGCTCCAGCTCGACGCGGAGGTCGCGTCGGTTTCGAGCGCTCTCGACAGCGGATCACCCGACTTCGTCTCCCATGACGGCGACGCCACCTACCTCGCTGTCTCACTCAGGCCCACCGACGACCACGCCCGCCAGGACACGGCCGAACGGATCGCCGAGTCGCTGGCCGACACACCCGGCGTGACCGTCGGGGGTCCGGCACTTGCGCAAAGACAGGTCAACGCGCAGGTGGAGCAGGACCTCCGGACTGCCGAGCTCTACGCGTTCCCGCTCCTCTTTCTGCTCTCGCTGCTCTTCTTCCGCAGCCTCGTAGCCGCATTGCTCCCACTGCTTGTCGGCGCACTCGCGATCGTCGGCACGTTCTTCATGCTGCGGGTAGCGAGCGAGCTGGCCTCGGTCTCGATCTTCGCCCTCAACGTCGCCATCGGGCTCGGCCTGGGGCTCGCGATCGACTACAGCCTCTTCATCGTCTCCCGCTACCGCGAGGAGATCGCTCGCACGGGCCCCGGACCGGAGGCAATGCGGCGGACACTCGCCACCGCCGGCCGCACGGTCCTCTTCAGCTCCCTGACGGTCGCGGGCGCGCTCGCGTCGCTGCTCGTCTTTCCCCAGCGTTTCCTCTACTCGATGGGGATCGCCGGCTTCTTCGTCGCCCTGATCGCAGCGGCGATCGCTCTCACCGTCCTCCCCGCCCTCCTCACACTGCTCGGGCCGCGCGTCAACTCCCTCACTCCCGGGTTCCTGGCGCGCCGCGCCGAGCGCGACGCCAACCCAGCACAGGAAGGGTTCTGGTATCGCCTCACGCAGCTGGTCGCACGTATCCCGGGCCGCATCGCCGTGGCGACGGCGACGCTGTTGGTTGCCCTGGGGATCCCGTTCCTCGGGATCGAGTTCACGTCGGTCGACGCCCAGGTTCTGCCGCAGTCGACGAGCGCTCGACAGGTCGATGACGCGCTTCGCGTGGACTTTCCCCCGTACCGTGACACGCCGGTGACGCTCGCCTTGAGTGGCGATGTGCGCGAGACTGCACGAGTCGCCGACGCAGCCTCGCAGCTGCCCGGCGCAGCTGCGGTGCGGCCGCCACGCGCACTCGGCGACGGGACGTACGCGATCGACGTGATCTCGACCGCACCGCCGCTCGCCGAAGAGAGCCGGCAGCTCGCCCGCGCCCTGCGCGGACTCGAGGGCGGCACCCTCGTCACCGGTACGACGGCTCACTACCTCGACCTCGAGCAGAGCCTCGGCGAGCACCTCCCGCTCATGCTCCTGATCGTCGCGGGTGTCACGATCGGGGTGCTCTTCACGATGACGGGCTCGGTGATCCTGCCTTTGGCCCAGCTGCTGATGAACGTCCTCGGGCTCGCCGCGATGCTGGGGGCGCTCGTCCTGATCTTCCAGGATGGTCGCTTCGAGGGGCTGCTCGGCTACACGAGCCAGGGTGGGCTCGAAGCAACGCAGCTGCTGCTTCTATTCGCCGTCGTCTTCGGGCTCTCGACCGACTACGGCGTCTTCCTCCTCGCGCGCATCGGCGAGGCTCGTGCAGGTGGTTACTCCGACGCTGAGGCAGTGGCCGTCGGCCTCGAGCGCACTGGACGGATCGTCACGGCCGCCGCCCTGCTGTTCTGCATCGCGTTCGGCGCCTTCGTCACGTCCGAGATCGTGATTCTCAAGGTGCTCGGTCTGGGGACCGCACTCGCGGTCTTGCTCGATGCCTCGATCATCCGCGTGCTCCTCGTTCCCTCGTTGCTGCAGCTACTCGGACGCTGGGGCTGGTGGGCGCCGGCGCCGCTGCGCCGTCTCCATGCGCGGATCCGACTCAGCGAGGCGTGACCGTCAGCAAGTTCGTGAACTGTTCCATCGTCTGCCGGTAGAGAAGGCTGCCGTAGCTGACGCGGGCGATGCCCAGCTCGGCGAGGTCGGCGACCGACGGAGCGTTGGGGCTCGCGAGGATGTTCACGGGCCCACCGGCCCCTGACACGAATTCCTCGATGCCGTCCCGGTCGGCGAGACCGATCGGATAGACGCAGTCTGCGCCCGCTTCGAGGTAGAGCTCCGCGCGCTCGAGCGCCTCGGTCAGCTCGCCCGCTCCGCGCAGGAAGACGTCGATGCGGGCGTTGATCACCAGGTCGGATGATGCCCGGCGAACCGCTCGGAGCCAGTCCGCATGAGCGCTCGGTTCGCGCAACTCGCCGGTGGCGTGGTCGGTGTCCTCGAGGTTGCAGCCCGCTGCGCCGATGCGCTCGAGCGCGCCAGCGAGCTCGGCCGGTTCGAGCCCATAGCCGGCCTCGGCGTCGACCGTGACCGGCACGTCCACCGCGCCGGCGATCCGCGCCGCAGCGCCGAACATCTCCCCGCAGGGCGCTCCTTCATGATCCTCGTAGCCGAGGACTGCGGCCACGCCGGCGCTCGTGGTCGCAACCACCGGAAAGCCCGCAGCAACCACCGCGCGAGCGGAAGCGACGTCCCAGGCGTTCGGTAGCACCAGCGGTTCGCCGGGAACGTGCAGCGAGCGCAGCAGCTCAGACCGACTTGGAGGCATCGTCTTCGGGCAAGCTAACCGCGTGGGCGAAGCACTTCCAGAGATAAGCCGCGAAGAGCTCTGGCAGAAGATCGAGGACGGCGACGCGTTCGTGCTCGTCGACGCGCTCGCGCCGATGTCGTTCGCACACTCGCACCTGCCGCGCGCGATCAACCTCCCACCCGAATGGGTCGACGAACGCGGGCCACGGCGGATTCCCGATCCGAAGACCGAGATCGTCGTCTACTGCGCCAGCCCTAAGTGCGACAGCTCCGGCCAAGTCGGCACCCGGCTGGCCGAGCTCGGCTATCGGAACATCCGCCACTACGTCGGCGGCAAGCGCGACTGGGTCGAAGCCGGGCTGCCGCTCGAGGGCGGCGCCGTCAGGGCGTAGTAATCCCCTGCCGGGCGCCCAGGATCAGCTGGCTGTCGCCGAACTCGTGCCAAAGGTAACCATGCTCGAGCGCCGCCGCGTAACTGCGCGCGAGCAGTTCTTCGCCGGCGCTGGCCCGGAGGACGTCGAGATGGGACGAGTTCGGCTCGTGCAGGCCGGTGAGGAGACCGTCGACAGCCCAGAGGCCGCGCTCGGGAGTGACGATCAGATTCGTCCAGCCCTCGCCGGGAGCGACCACACCGTCCGGCTGGGCAACCGTCTCGAGCGCCCGAACGACCGTCGTCCCCGTCGCGACGATCCTCCCTCTCCACTCGCGGACGGCATTGACGAGCCGTGCGGTCTGCGTCGAGACGCGATAACGCTCGGGGTAGGGCCGCTCGTGGCGCTCCTGTGAGGAGACGCCGGTGTGCAGCGTGACCGGAGCGACCAGGACGCCCCGCGCGACGAGCTGCGTGATCAGCTCGGCGGTCAAGGGACGGCCGGCGCTCGGCATCTCGGCGCTCCCGGGCTCGAGGGCATAGACGTTCTGATACTCCGCCAGCGGCCAGCTGCGCGGCACATAGCGATACCGAATCGCTTGCCCGTGCTCCGCGAGGTACGCGTCCAGCGGCTGTGGCAAGTCGAGGCGGGCCAGCCACAGCCGAGGCGCTGCATACGGGGCCAGGATCCGCGCCGTTCCGCCGCCGGCCAGGAGCAGCTCTTCTCCAGCATCGGCGGTCGCGAACGGCTCCTCTCCTCGGCGCAGCTCGACGATCCACCTGCAGTCCGGGTTCAGTCCGGGCGCCGGCGTCGAGAGCCGCAGCTCGAGCTCGGCCCCGTCCGCGCGCTTCGCGGGCAGCGCGGCAGGCAGCGTCGCCGAGGTGTTCAGGACGAGGAGATCGCCGGGAGCGAGGAACTGCGGCAGGTCCCGAAAGCGGCGATGGAGGACGCTGCCGTCGGAACGGTCGGCGACAAGGAGGCGAACCTCGTCGCGAAGCGCCGGAGGACGGTCGGCCTCGAGGCGGGGCGGAAGCTCGAACGTCAGCGCGCTCATGGGGCAACCTCTGCCCCATGAGCGGGGGAGGGGGCTTTTTCGCGGGGGGAACCGAGAGGTTCCCCCCGCCACTCTCGAAGGGGGCACGTGGGGGAAACGATCGCTTCCCCCACGGGACCGAGCCGCAGGCAAGGGACGCTCATGCGCCGACGGCGACGACGTCGCGGGCGCGGTACGACCCGCTCGGCAGGTTCCCTTCGATCACGCCGAGCAGCCCGGGAATGCTCCCCTCCGGCGGCGGCCTGTCGGAGATGTCCTCGCCCGGGAACGCGTCCTGCTGCATCTGCGTCCGCATGTCGCCCGGATCGACTGAGTAGACGCGAAGGTCAGGGTTCTCGGCGCCCAGGATCGCCGTGATCTGCGCCAGGGCTGCCTTCGACGAGCCGTACCCACCCCACGCCTGGTAGGCCTCGAACGCAGCGTCGGAGATCACGTTGACGATCCGCGCGCCCGCGCTGAAACGAGGGAGCGCGATCTGGGCCAGCGCCAGGGGGGCAACGACGTTGACTTCGTAGACTCTGCGAAGCTCGTCGAGCGGGTAGTCCGCAAGCGCGGGCAGCGGGGTCGGACCGAGCAGGCTCGCGTTGTTGACGAGCAGGTCGACCGGCTCGCCGGCGCCTTCGATCAGCCGCCGGCGGTGATCCGGATCGGCAACGTCACCTGGGATCCCGGCGACGCCGTCGAGGCCTGCGACCGCGCGTTCGAGCGCCTTCGCGTCACGCGCATCGACGACGAGTTGCCACCCGCGCTCGGCCAGAGCGCGCGTGAGGGCCAGCCCCAGTCCTCGTGATGCTCCGGTGACGATTCCGCGCATGCGAGACCTACGAGGGGAGGCCGTGGCGGGCGACGATACGGTCGTAGTTCAGCCGCATGAGCTCGATCACGTCCCGGACGTCCTCCTCACCCTCGATCCGGCGCGCCGCCGGCCCGATCGAATCGGGGAACACCGGGTGCGGCACGATCCGGCCCTGCTCCGTCAGCTCGGCCCAGACCTGCTTCGGGAAACTGAAGTGGGCGGCGTGGTCGCCGTGCAGGTGACCGAGCTCGCGGCGGCCGACGGTGAAGGCGAACTCGCCGCGTCTGCCCGGCCCCGCCTCGACACCCGGCCAGGAGGTGACGTTGGCCGTGATTCGCTCGCTCGCCGTCTGCACCTTGGTCATGGCTCCAGCCTACGAGCGCCCGCGTCCGAGCCGCCAGCGGCAATTGGTCCTAGGACCGCGGGACGAGGCCCGCGCGGACCGCGAAGACCGCGGCCTGCGTGCGGTCGGTGACGCCGAGCTTCGCCAGCACGTGGCCGACGTGGGTCTTGACCGTCTTCTCGGAGACATCGAGCTCACTCGCGATGCGCTTGTTGGGAAAGCCGCGGCCGACCAGCACCAGGACCTCGCGTTCGCGCGGGGTTAGCCGCTCGACCGGATCGGCACCGCCGTCAGCCGCCAGCGTCTCGACCAGCCGTGCGGCGACGACCGGATCGAGCAGCGCCTCGCCGGCGTGCGCTGCACGCACGGCACGCACGAGCTCCTGCGGCTCCGCGTTCTTGAGCAGGTAGCCGGCAGCGCCGGAGCGGAGCGCGGGCAGCAGCTTGTCGTCGTCGAGGAAGCTGGTCAGAACGATCACGCGCGCGTCCGGAACGCGCTCGCGCAGCGAGCGCATGGCCGCAAGCCCGTCGAGCCGGGGCATCACGAGATCCATCAAGATCACGTCCGGGCGCAGGCGACCCGCAGACTCGAGCGCCTCTTCCCCGTCGGCGGCCTCACCCACGACCTCGATGCCCTCCTGCAGCTCGAGAAACGCTTGCAGCCCTTCGCGGACGACGGCGTGGTCGTCGACGACCAGGACGCGGATCGGCTCAGCCACCGCCGACCTCGAGCCGGATCGTCGTCCCGGCGTTGCGAGCCGATCGGATCTGGAGCGTGCCGCCGATCCTCTCGGCCCGCTCCTTCATCGACGTGAGCCCGAGGCGGCCGGAACGAGCGGCGGGCGCTTCAGGCTCGAAACCCACGCCGTCGTCCTCGACCTCGAGCAGCAATTGACCGTCGTCACAGGCGAGCCTGACGGCAATGCGGCCGGCGCGCGCATGCTTGATCGCGTTCTGGATCGCTTCCTGGGCGATGCGGAGGATGTCGCTGTCTCGGGTGGCGTCGACAGGGAGCTCGCCGTTCAGGACGAGGTCGATCTCGTTCCGCTCGACCCGGCGCAGCAACTCTACGTGCTTGCGGAGCGCTCCACCGAGCCCGTCCCGTCCCAGGTCCGGCGGCCGTAGCTCGAAGACGAGCGACCGAAGCTCGTCGAGCGCCTCTTGCGCCAGCACCTGCAGCGTCGTAACTCGGTCGCGTGCGGCCGCCGGGTCACGCTCCAGCAGCGTCGCGGCGGCTTCGGCATTCAGGACGAGGCCGAACAGCTTCTGGCTGACGGCGTCGTGGAGATCGAGAGCGAGCCGATTTCGCTCCGCGACAATCGAGAGCTCACGGGCACGCTCGTACAGACGGGCGTTCGTAATCGCGATCGCAGCGTGTGCCGCGAGGAGACCGATCAGCTCCTCGTCCTCGTCGGCGAAGTCAGGGGCGTCAATCTTCTCGGTCAGGTAGAAGGCGCCGATGACGCCGTCGGCAGCGACGATCGGAACGCCGAGGAACGAGCGCATGTCCGGGTGCCCGGACGGCCACCACCCGCGGAATCGTGGATGGTCGTGGATGTCGCCCGTCCGGTAGGGCCATCGGGTCTCGAGCATCGCGCCGAGGACGCCGTGCTGCCGCGGCAGCGGGCCGAGCGAGGCGATCAACTTCTCGCTCATCCCCGACGTGAGGAAGCGACGGAAACCGCCGTCGCCGTCGGATAATCCGAGCGCGGCGTACCGTGCCGCGGCGAGCTCCCGGGCACTGTCGACGAGCCGTTGGAGGACCTCGTCGACCGACAGCTCCGACGCAACCGCGAGCACCGCATCGCTCACCGCCTTCAACGTCGGGTGCAGCCGCTCCACTGACCATGACGATAGACCTCGGACTCAGGGCTGCAGCCGGATTAAGGTCGGACAATGCTGATCGCGCAACTCTCCGACGTCCACGTCGGCGGTGCCCGTTACCGCGAGGAGCTTTTGCACACGGCGATCGCCGAGATCAACGCAGCCGAGCCCGATCTTGTCGTCATCGCGGGCGATCTGACGGACGACGGCTATCCCGACCAGTATCCACTCGCCGCGGACGAGCTCGCCGCACTCGCCGCGCCGCAGATCGTACGGGTCCCGGGCAACCATGACGCGCGCAATGTCGGCTACGTGCTCTACGAGGACACGTTCGGGCCGCGTGACTCGCGGCTGCGCTTCGAGTGCGGCGGCCTCGATGTCGCGCTGATCGGTGTCGATTCGTCGAAGCCGGACATCGACGAGGGCGAGATCGGCCGCGAGCACTACGGCTGGATCGAGGATGGGTTCGCCGGCGAAAGTGACCTTCGTGTCTTCGTGTGCCACCACCACTTGATGCCGGTGCCGGGAACAGGCCGCGAGCGCAACCAGGTGCTCGACGCCGGTGACGTCCTCGCGCTGTTACGCCGGTGCGGGGTCGATCTCGTCCTGTCGGGACACCGGCACGTCCCCTATGTCTGGCCGCTCGCGGGGATGCTGCTCGTCCACTCCGGCACCGCCGCAACCCTCAGAACACGCGGCTTCCCCCAGCCTGCGTACAACCTCCTCAGAGTCGAAGGCGGGCGCATCTCGGTCGAGCTCCGCGTCCCCGGTGGCGACCGGTGGAGCCTCGGCGAGTACCCGCGCGACTGGCCCGCGGAGCTCACCGCGAGAGAGATCGACCCGTTCGTGCGCCCCTCGCGGAGCGTCTCGCTGGCGGACGACGAGCCGACCGCTTCCTAGAGACGCCGATGCGCGAAATTGCAGGCGATGGAGTCACTCTCGCCGTGCTCGATGAGGGCGAAGGCGTTCCCGTGCTGCTCCTTCACGGTTTTCCCGATTCGTCGCGGCTGTGGAGGCATCAGATCCCGGCACTCGTCGCCGCCGGTCTGCGAGCGATCGCCCCCGACCTGCGCGGGTTCGGGAAGTCCGACAAGCCCGAGGCGGTCGAGGAATACGCAATCGCGCGCAGCGTGGCCGATATGGTCGCCGTCCTCGACGCGCTCGGCATCGAGCGGGCCCATGTGGTCGGCCACGACTGGGGTGCCGGCCTGGCCTGGGCGCTCGCCGCCTACGTCCCGACGCGCGTCGAGCGCCTCGTCGTGATGTCGGTCGGGCACCCGAACACCCTCCGGCGCCCCTCGATCGCCCAGCGGGAGAAGGGCTGGTACCAGCTCCTCTTCCAGTTCCGCGGTGTGGCCGAGGCGCTGATCCAGCGGGACGACTGGAAGCTCTTCCGGGAGATGCTCGGAGACGCCCGCGACCGCGAGCGGTACATCGCCGATCTCTCGCGCCCGGGGGCACTCACCGCCGGGCTGAACTGGTACCGCGCCAATGCCACACCTGAGCAGGAGCTCGAGCGCACGCGGCCGTTCCCGGCCGTCGCCGCGCCGACCATGGGCATCTGGAGCAGCGGCGACAACTACCTGACGGAGGAAGGAATGCTGGGCTCGGGCGAATTCGTCGACGGGCCTTGGCGCTACGAGCGCATCGACGGAGCCGGACACTGGCTGCAGCTCGACAGGCCGCAGCGAATCAACGAACTACTGCTCGAGTTCCTCGAATTCAGACAATCGTAAGCGCGCCTCTCACGCAGCTTGGCTCCATCACCGGTCTGCCGCCCGGAATGGAGGGAATCGCCGCGACCTAGAGGTCTCACGGTCGTGATCCGAGCGGACGGTTACAAGCCGCCAGTTCGGGTGGTGCCGGGTGGGCACCCGGCACCACCCAGCCGCAGCTCGCTTTGTAGAGGTTTCCTGGGGCCGGCAAATCTACGGCGTTAGCGACGGTAATGCAAGTCGCCCTTTTTCGAGAAGAATTGCGGAGACTTCTCGAAGATTTTACGGCTCGTGGTCCGAAAATTGACTGACCAATCAGTCGGGCGTTTTTCCGCCTGACCCACGAGACCGCGCCGCCTGCGTCCGGTTCGTATCCTCTTCGAGTGGAGTTCTCCGGGCGCGAAGAGCTCATCCTTCTGGCTCTCCTGGCCGCCGTCACGGCGTTGACGGCGCTCGCGCCGACGCTGCGGGTTCCCTATCCGATCCTGCTCGTGCTCGGCGGCCTCGCGCTTGGCTTCATCCCCGGAGTCCCGACGATCACCCTGCCGCCGGAGGTTGTGCTCGTCGGCGTCGTTCCGCCGCTCCTCTACTCCGCCGCCTTCTTCACCGGCTTGCGCGAGCTGCGGGCGAACGTGCGGCCGATCGGCCTGCTCGCCGTGGGCCTTGTGGTCGCGACGATGCTCGCGGTCGCCACCGTCGCGCACTACGCGACCGGGCTTAGCTGGCCGGCAGCGTTCGTCCTCGGCGCGATCGTCGGACCGACCGATCCGATTGCGGCGACCGCGATCGCCGGTCGCCTGGGGGTCCCGCGGCGAATCGTCACGATCGTCGAAGGCGAGAGCCTGGTCAACGACGCCACGGCTCTGGTTCTTTATGCAACGGCCGTTACCGCCGTCCTCACGGGCAGCTTCTCCCTCTGGAACGCCGGTCTGGACTTCGCCGTGAGCGTCGTCGGAGGCCTCGCCGTCGGTCTGGGGGTGGGCTGGATGGTCGCGCTGATCCGGATCAGGCTCGACAACATCCCGGCCGAGATCCTGATCTCGTTGCTTTGCGGGTATCTCGCCTACATCCCGGCCCAAGCCCTCGGCGTCTCCGGCATTCTCGCCGCCGTCACGGTCGGCGTATACCTGGGCTGGCGCAGCCCGGAGTTGTCGACGCCCGCGATGCGGATGCAGGGCTTCGCCGTCTGGGAGACGCTCGTCTTCCTCGTTAACGCACTCTTGTTCACATTGATCGGCATGCAGCTCGGCCCCATCCTCGACGCGCTCGGCGGCCGGTCGACGGCGAGCCTCATTGTCGACGCCCTCGTCGTCACCGCGACCGTCATGCTCGTCCGGATCGCGTGGGTGCTCGCGACGGGTCCGCGACCCGCGGTCGTCGGCTGGATGGGAATGCGCGGCGCCGTCTCGCTCGCGGCCGCGTTGGCACTGCCGCTGCAGACCGACGCCGGAGCGCCGTTTCCCGGGCGTGAGCTGATCATCTTCCTCGCCTTCGTGGTCGTCCTCGGCACGCTCGTCGTCCAAGGGCTGACGCTGCCGGCCGTGATCCGCCACTCCCAGCTCGAAGAGGACGAGCTGGAGGTCAAGGAAGACACGAAGGCGCGAATCTACGCCGCCGAGGCGGCGCTGCGGCGGCTCGAAGAGCTCCTCGACGAGGACTGGGTACGTCCGGAGACCGCCGAGCGGCTCCGCGGCCTTTACGACTTCCGTCGCTCGCGGTTCCAGGCCCGGTTCGACGGCGACGACGACGGGGCGATCGAGCGACAGTCGACCGACTTCCAGCGCCTACGACGCGAGCTGCTCGAGGCCGAGCGGGCCGCGGTCGTCGGCCTGCGCCGCGAGGGGCGGATCAGCGACGACGTGATGCGCCGCGTCGAACGCGACCTCGACCTCGAGGATTCTCGGCTAGAAATCTGACTTTCCTGTTTCACCGGGGGCAAGATCCGCGGCCAGGTTGGCAATAACGGTCACCACCACCGCAAGGGCGATCGCAAGTAGTCGCAAGCTGAGGACGGGGCGGGAGCACTCCCGCCCCGTCGCGCGTAGGCGCTAGACCAGCGCCGGCTCGCGGTCGAGCAGGTGCTCGAGCCGCTTCATGCCGCTCGCCTCGAGCTGGCGGATCCGCTCGCGCGTGAGTCCGAGCTCGCGGCCGATCTGCTCGAGGCTCCGCTGCTCGCCCCGACTCTCGCCGAGGCCGAAGCGGAGCTCCAGCACCCGCCGCTCCCGATCGTCGAGCGAAGCGAGCGCCTGTCGCAGCCGCTCGTGCTCGAACGAGGTGTCGGCGAGCTCGACCGGGTCGTCTGCCTCAGTGTCGGCGAACAGATCGCCAAACTCACCGTCGCCTTCGCCGATCGTCTGGTTGAGCGAGACCGAAGCCTCGACCGCTCCAAGGGCCTCCTCGACGTGCTCGAGTTTCAGCTGCGCCGCCTCGGCCAGCTCCTCGGTCGACGGCGTCCGGCCGTCGGCCGCCTCGAGCCGCTGCCGGGCCCGGCGGAGCTTCTGGCGCCGCTCCTGCACGTGCACCGGCACGCGAATCGTGGCGGACTGGTTCGCGACGGCCCGCTGACAGGCCTGGCGAATCCACCAAGTCGCATAGGTCGAGAACTTGAAGCCCTTTCGCCAGTCGAACTTCTCGACGGCGCGGTTGAGACCGATGACGCCGTCCTGGATCAGGTCGAGGAGCGGCACACCGTGTCCCTGGTAGCGCTTGGCAAGCGAGACGACCAGGCGCAGGTTTGCGTTCACCATCTGCTCCTTGGCCGCACGATCGCCGCGCTCGATGCGCTTCGCGAGCGCGACCTCCTGGTCGGCGGTCAGCAGGTCGTACTGGCCGATCCCGTTCAGGAAGAGCTGCAGGCTGTCGGTGGTGGCCGGCGTCGAGGGCGTCAGGTCGAGGTCGGCCGCAGGCTCCTCCTCGATCTCGACGTCCGCTTCCTCCAGGGCAGCCCGAAGCGAGACGAGGGCTTCCTCGTCAAGCTCGAACTCCTGCCTGAGCGCGTCGATCTCGTCGACACGCACGAAGCCGCGCTCCTGCGCTTGCTGAAGGAAAGCGGCGAGCGCCGCATCTGTATCTAGGGCATCTCTGCCCAGGGCAGGTTCAGTCAACATCACATCTCCGAAGATCGTTCAGGTTCTGGGCGCACACACGTCGCCGTGGCGCACCGGCTCTCACCAGTAATAACGGGTTCTGTCACGTTTTTCTTCCTTCCAAACGGAACCTTTACGAGGCCTGAAAGGGGGATGAGCGCGCCGTCGCCGCCGCCTACAGTCCGATTCGGAGCAACCATGCGGCAGAGCGCAGTACTCGAGATTGAAGTCGAGGCGTACCCTCGGCAGGAGTTCGGCAACGGCCTTCGCGCGCGCCTGGAGCTCGTGCGGACGCTGGTCGAAGTCCCGGCATCGCCTCCCCGGCGTGACATCTCGCCCGAGCTGATGCTCGTCTCTCCGCTCGACACCACCGAGGGCGTACTGGCCGAGCTCATCACCGACCACGTCTGGGAAGCGCGGCGTGAGCCACTCGGCGAGCTGCTCTCCGAGGCGGGCTTGCTCGACCCCTCCGAGGTCGCTTTCGCGCTCGGGCGGGCCCGAAGCGAAGGCAAGCGCCTGGGCGAAATCCTGATCGAGTACGGCCTCGTCAGCTCGACCGACGTGATCCGTGTAGTGGCCGAGCAGCGCGGGCTTCCGTTCCTCGACATCGGAACGGTCTCGGTCGATCCCTCCGCCGCGAAGCTCCTTCCCGGCGACTTCGCGCGCTCGCTCCGAACGCTGCCGATCGGATTCGTGCGCGGCCTCCCCATCGTCGCACTCGCGGACCCGAGCGACGACGACGCGATGCAAGACACGAGGACAATCCTCCGCGCAGCGGAGTTCGTCGCCTCGCCCGAGGACTCGCTCCTCGCCCAGCTCTCGCGCGCGTACCTCTAGAACGGCGGCGGCGGCAAGAAATAGGGGCCCTTGCGCTCGAAGCGGGGGGCGGGGAACCCTTCGTTCACGAGCCGGGTGATCCGATCCCTTAGGTCGGCGAGCACCTCGTTCTTGTCGGCCTCCGTGAGCTTTCCGTCGGCGACAGCCTCGTCGAGGTGTTTCTCCGTCGCTGTGACCATCGCGTCGATCAGGCCGTCGACGGACTTATCGCGCTCGCGAGCGAGATCGGCGAGCGTCCTCCCTCTCGACAGCGCTTCGAACAGCTCCGCCCGCTCCATACCGAGGTACTCGGCGGCGCCGACGGCGTTGGCCCCGAAGAGCATGTGCGGGGCGATCCCCTTGCGGTGGTGCTCGTGAAATGCACGCGGGCCAAGGCCGAAGAAGGGAACCCCGCCGGCGTCGATGCGCTCTTTCATCCGTCGGCCCTGCTCCTCGGTCAACCGGCCGTCCTCGACGGCGTCGTCCACCCGGTTCTTGAGCGCCTGCTTGAGCGCGTTACTGAGCTCTCTCGGCTGGACGCCGAGCTGCTTCGCGGCGTCGTCGATGACTGCCTGGCTCTCCTGGTCCGGCGTGAGCTTCGTGGCGGCAATCGCGCCGCCGGCCACAACGGCCACGAGAAGGGCTGCTCCCCCGACGACAAGCTTGTTTCTTCGGCTCATCGTTTTCAGGGAAGCAGCCCTTCCTAAGACGGACCTAAGAGCTGCCTAAGAATCAGGCCGCCGAGCCCATCTCCACGGGTGGCGGGCCTCCGGGGCCTCGCCCGAACCGGGGCCCGACCGCGCCGTTGACCATGTCGGTGATCCGGTCTTTTAGCCCCGCGACGATCGAGTCGCGCTGTGCGTCGGTCAGTCGACCTGCCTTCACGGCCGCGTTCAGCTTCCCTGTCTCAGCCTTTGTCATCGCCGCTACGAGCCCGTCCACCGACTTGTCACGGGCATTCGCCAGCTGGGCCAGCGTCTGCCCGTTGCCGAGCGCCGTGCGCACGTTCGCCTCGGTCACGCCGA
>Ga0126306_10000952_pt1 | contig 14866 bp, 13 predicted proteins | sample Plot27_FD_92592 | JGI IMG/M metagenome (GOLD analysis project Ga0126306, IMG submission 92592) | Serpentine soil microbial communities from UC McLaughlin Reserve, CA, USA - Plot27 | ecosystem: Environmental > Terrestrial > Soil > Grasslands | place: USA: UC McLaughlin Reserve, Lake County...
AGCCGCGCCCGTAGTACGGCTTCGGTGGCTTCCATGCGGCGCGGCGACGTTCGAGTTCGGCCTCGTCCACCAGCAGCTGGAGACGCCGGTTCGGGACGTCGAGCTCGATGAAGTCGCCTGTTCTGACGAGAGCCAGCGGCCCGCCGGCGTGTGATTCGGGGGCCACGTGCAACACGCAGGTGCCGTAGGCGGTGCCGCTCATGCGCGCGTCGGAGATGCGCACCATGTCGCGCACGCCTTTCTTGAGGAGTTTCTCCGGGATCGGGAGCATGCCCCACTCTGGCATGCCCGGAGCGCCGAGGGGACCCGCGCCCCGCAGCATGAGCACCGAGTGTTCGTCCACCTCTAGCGACGGGTCGTTGACGCGCCGCGCGAGGTCGTCGTAGCCGTCGAAGACCACGGCTGGACCGGTGTGCCGGAGCAGCCGCGGGTCGGCTGCGGAGTGCTTTATGACGCAGCCGTCCGGGGCCAGGTTGCCGCGCAGCACCGCGAGGCCGCCCTCGGGGTGGATCGGCTCTTCGAAGGGTCGGATGATCCTGTCCTGAAAGACCTCCGCGCCCGCGAGGTTCTCGCCAAAGGTGTTACCGCTCACCATCGAACGCTCCAGGTGGAGCACAGTTTTCAGGCGACTCAACAGGCCCCGCAGGCCGCCGGCGTAGTAGAAGTCCTCCATGAGGTACTCGCCGCTGGGCCGGATGTTGGCGAGGACGGGTACCCTCCGCGACACCTCGTCGAAGCGGTCGAGGCCGAGGGGGACGTCGCTGCGCCGCGCCAGGGCGACAAGGTGGATGACGGCGTTGGTCGACCCGCCGAGCGCCAGAACGGTCGTGACGGCGTCGTCGTAGGCCCGCTCATCGAGGACGTCCGAGGGCTTGAGGTCCTCCCAGACCATCTCGACGATCCGGCGTCCGCTCATCGAGGCCATGCGGGCGTGGTTGGAGTCGGCGGCCGGGATCGAGGAGGCGCCGGGGAGGGTCATACCAAGGGCCTCGGCTGCCGCGGTCATGGTCGAAGCGGTGCCCATGGTCATGCAGTGGCCGGGTGAGCGGGCGATGCCATCCTCGATCTCCTCCCACTCGTGCTCGCCGATCGCTCCGGCCCGCTTCTCGTCCCAGTACTTCCAGACGTCGCTGCCGCTGCCCAAAGTCTGGCCGCGCCAGGTGCCGCGCAGCATCGGGCCCGCCGGGACGAAGATGGCGGGGAGGTCCATAGTGATCGCACCCATAAGGAGAGCGGGCGTCGTCTTGTCGCAGCCGCCCATCAGCACGGCCCCGTCTATCGGGTGGGAGCGCAAGAGCTCCTCTGTCTCCATAGCGAGGAAGTTCCTATAGAGCATCGTTGAGGGTTTCTGGAACGGCTCGGAGAGCGACATAGCAGGCAGCTCGACCGGGAAGCCACCGGCCTGCCAGACGCCCCGTTTGACCTCCTCCGCCCTCTCCCGGAAGTGGGTATGGCAGGGGTTTATGTCGCTCCAGGTGTTGATGATCCCGATCACGGGCTTGCCCCGGTAATCCTCGGTGGCGTAACCCATCTGCTTGGTCCTTGAGCGATGCCCAAACGAGCGCAGGTCCCGCACCCCATACCAGCGGTGGCTGCGCAGCTCTTCGGCGCTTCTCCTCCGGTGCATCAGAACCTCCTCGTTACTCGGCGTCTCCAGTCTCCCCGCCAGCGGCGAAGCTCGGCCTACTCCCCGCCAGCTCGGAGAGGCGGGCTGATGGGCTGATGATGTCGGGATCTGTAACAACGTCAACCAGAGCGACGCTCTCCGAGTCAAGCGCTTCTTCGAAGGCGGGTACCAGATCGCCGGGGTCGCGTACCGTATGTCCGGTGGCGCCCAGGCTTCGTGCGTAAGCGGCGAGGTCCACATCTCCTATCTCCGTGCCGGCGGTGCGTCCTAGCTCCCGAGCCTGGTGCATGGCGATGGTGCCGTGCATCCCGTTGCGGAAGACGACTACGAGTATGGGCGCCCCGTAGCGCACCGCCGTCTCTATCTCCTGGCCGCTCATGAGAAACCCACCGTCGCCGCAGCAGGCCACCACGCATAGGTCCGGGGCAGCCAGCTTCGCCGCGACAGCGGCCGGCACCCCGTAGCCCATCGCTCCGTTGGCCGCTGCCAGCTGCGTTTTCGGGTGGTTGTAACGCCAGTGGCGGTGCAAGAAGGCCGAGAAGTTGCCCGCGTCGTTGGTCAGGACCGCTTCTTCTGGCAACACCTCTCTGAGGGCGGCTATGACCTGGGAGGGGTCGATCCCTTCCGCCGACCGGGAGGCCGGGATCTCGCTCGATTCCAGGTAAGCTCGGTGGGCCGCTGTCCAGTCACGCACCGGTTGGGTGGACGGGGCTTGCGCGACGAGGGCGGAGAGCGCGGTCCTTTGGTCGGCGACGATGCCCCGCTCCACGGCACCTGTGGAGCCGACCACCTCCGGGTCCCGGTCCACCTGTATCACCGTCTGGTTCGGGCGTGGGAGCGCGTAGGCCTGGGTGGTCACCTCGTCGAGGCGGGAACCGGCGACGAACACGAGGTCGGCCTCCTCAAGCGCCCTCAAGGTCTCGGGTGGCGTGCCCAGGGTGAGATGTCCCAGGTACAGGGGGTGCTCGTTGGGGAAGACGTCCTGCCTGCGGAACGCCGCATAGACGCCCATGCCGTACGCCTCGGCAAAGGAGATCAGCTCTTCCCGCGCATGACCGGCCCCGCCGCCAGCTATGATCACCGGGCGGCGTGCCTCGTCGATCCGGTGGGCAACCCACCGCACCTCCTCGGGATTGGGCACAGGCCGAGGCGGAGGGGCTTCGGCCCGATCTTCTGGGGCAGGGACATCCTCGGCGAGGATGTCGGCCGGTAAGGCGAGCATCACCGGACCGGGGCGGCCAGAGGTGGCGATGCGAAGTCCTCTCTGGACAAACTCCCTCAGGCGGTCGGCGCTGTGGACCGTGGCCGACCACTTGGTGATCGGGGCGTAGAAAGCCGTGAGGTCCACTTCCTGGAAGGCTTCCCTGCCCAGGAAATGCCTCTCGACATGCCCAAGTAAGACAACCATCGGCGTGCAGTCCTGCATCGCGGTGTGCACCCCTATGGCGAGGTTCGAGGCGCCCACAGCCCGCGTGGCCATCGCCACAGCAGGTACCCCGCTCAGCTTGGCGTCGGCTTCGGCCATGAACGAGGCGCCCGACTCGTGCCTGGTGGAGACCAGCGACAGAGCGGGATGCTGCTCTACGGCGTCAAGGACCTCCAGGAAGCTCTCGCCAGGGACGGTGTAGAAGCGCCGGACGCCTGCCCGGGCCAGTACCTCCACGGCGGCTTCACCGGCTTTGATCTTGGAGCGAATGGTCATCGTAGCCTCCTCTTGCTTGGCAATGTTGCCACAGAGCTCCGCCTATCAGCGCACGGTCGCGGGTACCAGCCTACTCCCGCGCTACGTACTGTTCTAGGAACCGCTCGCCAGACCCTTCAGATCCACCGGCCACCGTGGGGGCTCACCCCGGGCCACGGAGATCACGCCCTCGGCAGCATGGACAGCCATCCGGACGATGGATTCTTCGCTGAAGGCCGCCATGTGCGGGGTGACCACCACGTTCTTGAAGTCCCACAGCGGATGATCCTTCCCCGTTGGTTCGTGGGCGAACACATCGAGCGCGGCCCCGGAGAGCTTGCCCAGCCGTAGCGCCTCCTCCAGCGCCCCTTCGTCGACGATCCCACCGCGGGCGCAGTTGACGAGGTAGGCTCCGTCTTTCATTGCGAAGATCCGTTCCTTGCCTAGAAAGTTTCGGGTTTCCGCCGTGAGCGGTAGGTGCAGCGTGACCACGTCCGAGGTTGCCAGCAAGTCATCAAGCTCCATCCCGCGCACGCTTGCGGGCAGGTCCCGCTCTGGGAGGTGAGGGTCGTACCCCACGATCTTCATGTCCAGACCGCCTGCCGCTTTCCTGGCGACGAGCCGTCCTATCCTCCCCAGGCCAACCACGCCAAGCGTCTTGCCCTCTAACTCGATGCCGTAGAGCCGGTCGCGAGCATCGAAGTGGCCCTTCCGGATCTCCTCGTCGCCCACCAGGAAGTTCCTGGTTACGGCGACGATCATGCCGAGGGTGTGCTCCGCAACGGCCGTGGCGTTGGCCTCGGGCGTGTATGTCACACTGACGCCGCGCTCCACGCAGTACTCGAGGTCGATGTTGTCCAGCCCAACGCCGTGTCGGGCTATAACCTCAGGGCCCGGAGCCCCCTCCGGCAGCTTCCTGGTCATGAGCGCGTTACGCAGGAGGACGCCCCGGCAATCGCCGATGTATTCTCCCAGCGTCTCGACATCCCACGCAGGGGGCTCGACCACCTCCAGTCCCGAACCGAGGAGTAGCTCGATCCCCTCACCCGCGATCGGTTGCGGCATCAGCACCTTGAAGCTCATGGGAAAGCGATCCCTTGATTCAACCCAACCACTACATCCTATGCCTTTCTCTGAGCGCAAACGTCAAATGCCCTGGTTCTCCGTTCCAAATAGCGGCGTGTTCGAAACTGCGCCGTGCCAATTGGTACAGGTCCATAAGAGCTTCCGCCAATAGGCTGGCAATTTTTCATACTTGGCAACTCTCAGAGTGATTCAACAGCCTTCTCATCGCTCCTTGATACATAGGCTACTCGTCTATTGGCGGAGCCTCTAAGTCCAAATTACTGCCGCCGATCACCAAAACGTCATAAGTCGCCATGCTTGCCGCTTTCCCACACTTAGCGGATCATTCTTACCTGCTGCTGCATCTTAGCAATGACGGCTTCAACTGGCGCACCTCGTTCGTGATGCTTTAGGTAGAAGGGGCGAAGCTCTCCTTGTGTTCTCTGAGGGACTGCTCCAACAGCGTTGCCTTTCTCATTGGTCCACGTTCGGGTGGCAGCGCATCAGGTTATGCTGGTAGCCGCTATCGGCGTAAAGTGTCTTTCGTGTGACGTAGGACGAGGCATCCGATGCCAAGAAGAGCGCCGTAAACCCGCTCGCGGCACTTCTGCTCATGACCGATGCCGGGAAGGACGCTGACCCGCTCTAACGGAGTGTTTTCACGAAGTAGTCCGGATTGAGTCTCTCTCCAGTGGCTCCGAGGACGAGGTCCTCCCATTTGTTGCGGGCTCCGGGACCGAAGACTGCTTCGAGGAGGTAGCGCCCAGCCACCTCGCTCATGAAGAACGGCCCACCGGTCACCCGCTCCTCAAGGTGGTGCCTCAGTTGAGCAGCTATGAGGTGCCCAAGGACGTAATTGTGGTAGTAGACGGGGGCGACCGCTACATGGATCTTGGCTGCCCAATCGGGCTCGTCTCTGCCGAGCGGACGGTTTAGGAGCTGGAGCCGCTCGACTAAGTCCCACCAGAGCGAGTTGAGGTCCTCGCGCTCGGGATCGGCGTAGAGCTCTCGCTCGAAGTGGAACATCACGAGCGCCCAGCGCATGAAAACCAGCCGGTCTGCCCGCCCACCCCAGAGAAGGTGCTCACGGATCTCGTCGAGTTCGGCCTCCGGAACCCCGACGACGGCAGAGAGCCAGGCCGGATCGTCCACAAGTGAGCCCATCATGAGCGCTATGGCCTCGGTGGTGCTTATGTGGGAGATGGTGCGCAGGAAGTAGGGGAGCTTCGGGTTGATGTGCTTGTCATAGACAGCGTGGCCGAACTCATGGAGCATCGTGTCCATCCAGTAAGAGTCTGGCCTCACGTTCACCAGAACCCGCACGTCGTATGGGTACTCCCTCCCTACTGAGAGGGAAGCCGTGCTGGCTCTTGCCGTCTCTCTCGTAGAGGTCGCTCTTCGCCAGAACGTCGCGCACCTCAAGGCCCATATTGTCGTAGGTCTTGCGGGTGAGTTCCTCGAGGTCCTTATCTCGGAGGAAGCGGTCCACGTCCACCCCGGCCACCGTGCTCGCGTCTGAGTTCTGCTCAGACATTAGCCCGCCATTACGCGTTCCAGATGCACCTCCCGAGTTCCCGCGCGAAGCTTGGCGCGGAAGTGGAATCGGGTCGTGTTTGCAACTCTGAAAGAAAGGGTCCGACAGGTGCCAGGGCATGACGGTCTCTACGCCGAACCTCGCTTTCAGCATCTCGTCGAGGTCCTCTTTGAGCTTCCTGAAAGGAGCGTCGGTGGCGGACTCGAGACCGGACATGATCCGGTCGAGCTCGTCTGCGTCTATCTCTTGCAGGTCCAGAGACCGATGGACGTGGTCGGGGTATCCCGCCTCGCGGGCCAGCCGGTTGCGCAGGCTGGCGAGCTCGCGCACGATACCCTCGACCTCCCGACCGACGGTCTTCGAGGCCTCCCAGGCCTCGCGGCGTTGGGTGTCGTCGTCGGAGAAACGCAAGATCTCTCGGATCTCGTTCTCCCCGACCTCCCTGCCTCCGACAACGCCCCTGTGGTTGGTGTAGATGGCGTTGGCCTGCGCCTCGAGCTCCTCGATCGCATCGAGGGTCTCCCGGTCGCCGTGCCGTGCAGCGAACGTCCTGTACAATACCTCGATCTGCCGCCGCAGGAGCCCGTTCTCCAGATGGTCCCGCTCCTCGTGGTAGCCCCGGATCTCCTGGTACTCGTCCTGATCGGAGAAGAGATTGTTGTACTCCATCCCGGCGCGGACGAGTTCCTGTTGGGCCTGCTCTGTGCCGGTCGTCGCGAGGTGCCACCAGGCCTCTCTTACGGCCCTCTCGACGGGGGCGACGCGGTCTTCGAGCCGGGAAATGAACGTCTCTAATTCGGTGGGGGAGGGCAAGGCGCGGTCAGCGGGCGGAGCGTTCGCGTCGGTTGCCCAGCAAGATCACGACGAGCAAGATGATGATGCCCAAAGTCCCGAACTGCAGCAGGCCCTCCGGCAGGCCCTGGCTGCCGACGGCGAGCGCTGCTACGAATACGAGGGCCAGCGCCGCGTACCCCGCCGCCCTGTAGGCGAAGTAGGCCACCACTAGCCCCACCAGGGTGTAGACGATGGGCATGAACGGGCCCAGCGCGTGTGTGAAGGCGAACGGACCGGCATCGATCACTCCCGTGGCCCAGAGCCCGAGTTGGCCTGCCGCGATGAAAGCGAAGAAGGCGGCGAGGAAGCTGATGGCGCCAGACTTCCAGGTCAGCGGCTCCGGGTCGAAGTAGTGCGGCTCGTACCAGCGGGCTTCGCGCACCTCGTAACGCCCCCGGCGCCGCACGTCGTCTCGGCCCCGGCCACCATCGGCCTTCTCTTTTCTCCTGAAGCGGCCGCGCAGCCGCTCGCCCAGGTGCGGGCCGCTCGACTCGTGCTCCTGGCGCCGGGCTGCGAGCTCGTCCTCCAGGGAGCCGAAGTCCAGGCCGGCGAGCTGGTCGGCGGCGTGGGCGAGGTCGAGGGCCTCGTCATGCGACCTGCGGCGGTTCGGGTCGGAGAGCACGGCGTGGGCTTCTTGCAGGAGCGAGAACTCCTCGGCACTCCCACTCGGGTGGTCGGGGTGGCGTTCCTTCGCCAGCCTGCGGTACGCGCCCCTGATCTCCTCTTGCGACGCCTCGCGGGAGACGCCGAGCACCCGATAGTAGTTGACCTGGTCAGCCATCGTCTTACTATTCTAACCCAACGATGCGCCGGCGGTCCCGCCCGAGAGCGCCAGCTCTATCTCCTCGAGGCAGGCGGGATCCCACTCCCCCTCCGCGGCCTCCCGGAGCGCCGCCTCCGCGCCCCCGATCTCCCCCAGCGCCCACGCCGCGTGCCCGCGCACCAGCGGCGATTCGTCCTCGCGCAGGCATCGAATCAGGGCAGGAATGGCCCTCTGAAGTCCCAGGTTCCCGGCGGCCACGCAGCAGTTGCGCAGTAGCCCGGCGCGTCCGGGTCGGGTGAGGGGCGTCCCGGCGAAGCGGCGCTCGAACTCCTCGTCGGTCCGGATCCTGAGCACCTCCTCTATCCCCAGATACGGTCCTGCACCTGCCTCCTCCGAAAACTCCGGCCAGCGGCTTCTCGCGGCCTTCGTTTTGTTGTACGGGCAGACCTCCTGGCAAACGTCGCAGCCGAAGGCCCAGTCGCCCACGAGCGGACGCAGGTCACGGGGGATCTCGCCTCTGTTCTCTATCGTGAGGTAGGAGATGCACAGCCGGGCGTCCACCACTCCGGGTGCCTTTATGGCGCCGGTCGGGCACTTATCCATGCAGCGGGTACACTGGCCGCAGGTCCCCGAGCCCGGCGGGTCGGGCTCGAGATCCAGGTCCACTATGAGGTCGGCGATGAAGAAGTAAGATCCCACCTCGCCGTTGATCAGGCACGAGTTCCGCCCGAAGAACCCTAGGCCCGCGTGCTGGGCCGCCGAGCGCTCCAGTAGCGGAACGGCGTCGGTGAAGCCCCGAGCCTTGATCCTCACGCCCAGTTCCACCTCCAGCTCCCCGCGCAGCCTGAACAGCCGCTCTCGTATGACCTCGTGGTAGTCCCTGCCCCACGCGTACCGTGCGACCCTGCCCCCGCCCTCCGTGTTCTCTGGATGATCCCCCGGATAATACGAGACGCCTAAAGAGACGACGCTCCTCGCGCTCTTCTGCAGCTTGCGCGGGTCCGAGAGAAGCTTGACGGGGCGTTGCATGTAGCCCATGTCGGCGGCCATCCCGGCCTCCTGCCACTCCCGCAGGCGCTCGCCGCCTTCCTCGAGCGGCTCCGCGCGGGCCACGCCGACCAGATCGAAGCCCGCAGCGCGCGCCCGCTCCTCCAGGATGCGTCTTGTCGCCACGGGATCCAACCGCCCGCTGTGCTTTCCGGGTGTCGGAGGTCCGTTCATGGTCAACGCTGATTAAAACAGATGCAAGACGATCGTGACGGCGATGCATTTCAAGCCGCTTATGACCCTTCGCTTGCCTCGGGGCTGGGTCGCGCCGCAACCAAAACGAGACGTGCGCAGGCTGCATGGTATCCTGCACCACCCCCACTGGGGCGCCACTCAGCGCATCCAGGTCCGTCTCGTCTCGTAGCGTGGTGGAGAACGTTTCGAGCGTCATTCTCGCGTCGTGCTTCCTGCGATAGAAGCGTCTATCGATAAAGGACTGGATACTGCGTCTCAAAGGGTTGAAGAGGGCGGCGATCGCAAGGGTGGAGACGAGTATGGCGAGTTGGGGCTGCTGCTCCTGGCCGGTGAGTGTGTGGAATATCGCCTGGGTGGTGGCCACACCCCCAAAGTAGAACACCGCCAACATGGCGGTGAGAGAGCCGTAGACGAGGGTACGGTTTACGAGCAGGTCTATCTCGTAGAGCCTATAGCGAAGGATGGCTATCCCTATGGAAATAGGAATGGTTGTACCCGCGGCCGTGAAAATCGCCAGCCCGGCCCACGCGAACCACGGTGGTGTCTCTATCGCCAAGGGAATGATGTTAATGATGGTGCCTATTGCGTATATCGCAGCAGCGTAAGCGAACCATTTGATCTGCTGGCGCTCTACCCCGACTGCCCGGCGCAGCCTCATAAACACCGATAAGGCTGCTGCGACCTGCAGAAAAGGAGCCATAGTATACAGAACAGCCTCGTAGACGTTGGTGAAGCCCTCGATGCCGAGCGGATTTCGGATCGGGCCAAGAGAACCCAGGTAAGCTCCAGAAGAGAACGCAGAGAGGATCACTCCCACCAAGACAAAAGCCGCGGTCAGCCAAGCCAAAGACCTCCAGCGCCTGCTCGGCAATCGTCCAGCGGGGAACAGCAGGAAGTAGATCACCTGGAGGCCGATCATGATAGGCAGAAGCCAGGAAGCGATCCAGGCCAGCGCTTCGCCCGCCGGTAGCGAGTCGGGTTGAGCCAGTAGGGCATAGATGGCGTACTGGGAAGTGAAGCTGCTTGTGCTGACGGCGACGCCGGAAAGCAACAAGAGCCAGCCCACGGGGTTCTCGGGTCGGCGGGAGGCCACGATAGCGCCCACGGTCACGTCGACCACGACGAGCGGTTACGAAAATCGTTACGAGGTAGCAATTTGTGGAGCATTGGTGCCCGTGTGAGGATCAATACGACGTTCGACCGCTACGCGCACCGGATGCCAGGCATGGGAGGTATATCGTCGAGACTCTCCCCGTTGGATAATCCCGCATAGATCGGCAGCTTTCCAACAGTGATTAGACAGCTGGTTCGGAGGGTACACGCAAAGTGTATATTTACTTTAACGGGGCGACAACGGTTTGTGAGGAGGACACCGTGGCGATATCCACCGTCAACCCGGCTACGGGCGAAGAGGTCAGGACCTTCGAGGTGCTGAGTGAGGCTGAAGTAGACGAGAAGATCCAGCGCGCCGCCGACACCTTCCGCGAGTACAGGAAGACTTCTCTGGCCGAGAGGTCTGAGATGATGCTGCGTGCGGCAGAGATCCTTGAGGATGAGGCCGAGGAGTTCGGCCGCCTGATGACGAGCGAGATGGGCAAGACGCTCGCTGCGGCTACCGCCGAGGCGAAGAAGTGCGCTCGCGGCTGCCGCTACTACGCCGAGAACGCCGGGCGTTTCCTCGCAGACGAGGAGGCGGAGCTCGACGGCAGGGCTTTCGTCCGCTACCAGCCCATAGGCCCCATACTCGCGATCATGCCGTGGAACTTCCCTTTCTGGCAGGTCTTCCGCTTTGCGGCGCCGGCGCTCATGGCCGGCAACGTAGGCTTGCTCAAGCACGCTTCGAACGTACCGCAGTGCGCGCTGGCCATCGAGGACATCATCCACAGGGCCGGCTTCCCCGAGGGGGCGTTTCAGACGTTGCTGATCGGCTCGGATCAGGTGCAGCTCGTAATAGACGACCCGCGGGTGCGGGCGGTGACGCTCACGGGCAGCGAGGGTGCGGGCCGGAGTGTAGGCGGCGAGGCGGGGGAGGAGATCAAGCCCAGCGTGCTCGAGCTCGGCGGGAGCGACCCCTTCATCGTCATGCCTAGCGCGGACCTGGAGAAGGCCGTGAGCACCGCCGTCACCTCGCGCACGCTCAACAACGGGCAGTCGTGCATCAACGCCAAGAGGATCATCGTGCACGAGGAGATCGCCGACGAGTTCGAGCGCCGGTTCGTTGAGAGCATGGCCGCCCTCAAGGTGGGCGACCCGATGGAGGAGGACACCGACATGGGTCCGCTCGCCACGCCCCAGATCCTCGAGGACGTAGACTCTCAGGTCAGGAACAGCGTAGAGGCCGGCGCGCGCGTCCTCACCGGCGGGAAGCCCATGGACGGACCAGGCAACTACTATCCGCCCACCGTCATTACGGACATCCCTGAAGAGTCGCCGGCGTACACGGAGGAGATCTTCGGCCCCGTCGCCTCGCTCTTCCGCGCGAGGGACATAGACGACGCTATACGCATTGCCAACGACACGAGCTTCGGCCTCGGCTCCAGCGCCTGGACCAGCGTGGAACAGGAGCAGGAGCGCTTCGTGAACGAGATCGAGGCGGGCATGGTCTACGTAAACCGGATGACCGAGTCCACCCCGGAGATCCCCTTCGGCGGCGTGAAGAACTCGGGCTACGGCCGCGAGCTGTCCCACTACGGCATCCAGGAGTTCACCAACATTAAGACGGTCTGGATCGACGAGAGCGCCGAAGGCGCAGGCACTGCGGCGTCTGAGTAGCCAACTATGGCGTGAAAGCTCTTGCTGACGTCCCGAGTCCCCCAGGCTAAGCTAGCTTGTGTGATGACGGCGACCGTCCGCAACAGGCTCCTCCTCCTCGGCTCCACCTGGCGCGTGCTCCTCGCTGCCCTGCCGGCGCTCGTGATGACGCAGCCTTACCGCCTCACCGGCTTCCTCGTCGCCGCGCTCGCTTGCGCAGCGCTCAGCGGTTGCGTGGGGACCCTGGTCGCAGGCCGCCGCGCCGCGCTGCGCAAGCGAAGCGGCCAGAGGTCCGTCCTGGCGGGGCTCGGGACGAGGTTCTTGCAGGGGCTGGTGGGCGGGGCGTTCGCGGCGCTCCTGATCTGGGCGCTCATGGCCCTCACCCTCTCGGGGTTCACCCTGGAGAACCCGGTGGATCTCTCGGTGCTGATGAGCCCGCGCGTGTTCCTTGGTAGCTTCTTCGTCGCGCTCTCGATCTTCCTCTACGCGGTGGCCGGCGGCACCCTGCTCGGTCCTGCCTTCGGGAAGCTCGTCGACCGCACCGTGAGGGGCGAGTCGTGATCCTGCTCCGCCTCCTCGGCGTCGGCGCCGTATACGGCTTTGGCTTCATGTTCGTGAAGTCCCTGTTCCCCGAGCCCTTCGCGCTCCTCATCTTGCAGGGGGGGGACAGCAGTGAGGGCAACCTGACCGTGCTCGCCCTCGTCTACATGGGCGTCGGCCTGATCTCCGGTCTCATCGCAGCCCCTATCTTCGGCGGCATCCTGCTCTTGAGGCGCGGCTCCGGCGACGGCCACAGCACCGGCTCGCGGCTTACCCTCAGCCTCGCACTCGCGCTGCTGATGGGCCTGATCTCCGGCCTCCTCACTCTAGGCGCCTACGCCACAGGCATCCTCCCAACCGGCGGCGTCCTCGACCCCCTGCGCATCATACGCGCCTCGAACTTCCCGACCGGGACCCCGCTCCTCGTCGCCTGGGCCATCGCCCGCGACCTCCTGCCGGCCGGCCTTACCGGGCTCTTCCTCTCACCCGTAGGCGGCGGCCTGCTGCAGCGCCTCTACGCAGGCGAACGCCCGCGCGAGCAGAAGCACTACGAGTTGGACGACCTTTAGCCACCAGCTCCCCACATCCACCTTGCCTCTGAGCGATCTCTTCGATTGACCGTCGGGCGGCGCCAGAACCTCGGCCAGGATCGAGCGGATTGACCGTTCCTTGTAGTCGTCGAGAGTCCAGCCGCGTTCGCCAACTAGGTGCTCCCAGGTCGTGAGGTGGCTTCGCACCGAGATCCAGTCTGTCGCGGCCGCGACCGTCCAGTACTTGGCGAGCCGGCCCTCCCGATCGACCCGCTCGACGGCGATGCGGAAGGCCTCCTACAGGTCGTCCATCCGGTCCTGCCATGCCCTCCCGCCTTCGTCGCCGGTGATCACCGCCGCCTCCAGCGCCCGTGCGACCGGCAGGATCTCAGGAATGTAGTCGCACCACTCCCGCAGCAGCACTTCGAGACCTTCCACAGCAGGGAGGGATCTCGACGCGGCGACCCGCTCCACAAACCCACTGCGGACGTCGTGGTGGCGGGCCATCGCCACCTGCAGGCCCGCCCGGTTCTGGAAGTGGAAGTAGATGAGCTGGCGGGATACGCCGGCAGCGGCAGCTATCTCTGCTATCGTTACCCCATTGGTTCCGCGGTCGCGGACCAACTTCCGTGCAGCTCTCCTCGTCCTTGACATGTGTCGATGTGGCGGGAGGTTCCGAGATGTCGTAGACGAGCACCTACGAGGCGGTCGAGTTCGGAGGTGCCGCTCTGCACCGGATGATCGCCGAGACAGCCATCGAGTCAGGGGAGCGGCCGGCGCTGATCGATGGGCCGACGGGGCAGGCAGTCACCTATGCCACGCTGGCGTCGCGAGTGGAGCGGGTGGCGGCGGGGCTGCCTGGGGCTTCGGGGCCGGCGACGTACTGGCTGTGGGCGCCGAACCTGCCACCGTGGGCGGGGGTGGCTTTGGGCGCCATGGCGGCGGGCGGGACGGTGGCCGGCGCCAACCCCTCCTGCACGGAAGGGGAGCTTGCGCGGCAGTTGACCGACTCCGGGGCATCGGTACTGGTGACGGTCCCATCGTTGCTGTCCACCGCGCTCTCCGCTGCGGCCTCGACGGATGTGCGCGAGGTGGTCGTGCTCGGCGAGGCCGAGGACGCAACTTGCATCCTGGAGTTGCTCGCTGCCGACGCTCCGGTCCCCAATGTCACGCTCGATCCGGCCACCGCCGTAGCGCTGCTGCCCTACTCGAGTGGAACGAATGGACTGCCAAAGGGGGTCATGCTCACCCATGACAACCTCGTCACGGCGGTGCGACAGGTCCGCCGCGGGTTACGCGTTACCGAGCGCGACACGCTGCTGGCGGTGGTGCCGTTCTTCCACATCATGGGGTTCGTGGTCAACCTCGCCGCGCCGCTGGCGTCGGGCGCGACGCTAGTGACGATACCTCGTTTCGACCTCGAGCGGTTCCTCGCGCTGATCCAGGAGTATCATGTCACGGTGCTCGTGGGCGCGCCGCCGCTCATGGCGGCGCTCGCGCGCCACCCGATGGTCGACACGTACGATCCGTCCTCCCTCGAGCTGGTCGTCTCTGGTGGGGCGCCGCTCGGCGCCGACCTGCGGCGCGCCGTAGCTGACCGCATCCCTAGCGCTGCGGTTGGTCAGGGCTGGGGTATGACCGAGACAACGGTCGGGGCGACGATGCCCGACCGCGAGTTGGGGACCGTGCCCGGCTCGGTCGGACGGGTCATGCCCAACACCGGGCTGCGGGTGGTCGACACCCGTACTGGACGGGATCTCGGAGCCGGCGAGCGAGGCGAGCTGTGGGTCAGGGGACCGGAGGTGATGGCCGGCTACCTGAACCGCCCGGACGCTACAGCCAATATCATCGACGCCGGCGAGTGGTTGCGCACCGGCGACCTCGGTTACGTCGATGGGAACTGCAAGGTGTTCGTCGACCGGCTCAAGGAGCTTATCAAGGTTAGCGCTTATCAGGTGGCGCCCGTGGAGCTCCTGATCACCCACCCGCAGGTCGCCGATGCCGCCGCCTGGACGCGTCGCACGGTGAAATCCCGGTCGCGGTGGTAGTTCGTCGTGGCGAGCTCGACGGCGATGAACTCACGGCTTGGGTGGCCGAGCGCGTCGCGCTTTACAAGCGGATTCGAGGAGTCCGGTTCGTCGAGACCGTCCCACGTACCCCATCAGGCAAGCTCCTGCGCCGGGTTCTCATCGAGCAGGAGCGGCAGACGGCGTGACCTGCTTCAGGCCGGGATGCGCCTCACCTTAAATAATACTCACGAGCGGGGAGAGCTTGCACTCCGCTAAAGAGTAGTCCTCGG
>Ga0126306_10000953_pt1 | contig 14865 bp, 11 predicted proteins | sample Plot27_FD_92592 | JGI IMG/M metagenome (GOLD analysis project Ga0126306, IMG submission 92592) | Serpentine soil microbial communities from UC McLaughlin Reserve, CA, USA - Plot27 | ecosystem: Environmental > Terrestrial > Soil > Grasslands | place: USA: UC McLaughlin Reserve, Lake County...
CGCAGGTGAGCCTCGCGACGACCGAGCACGGCGTGGCGACCTACTACCTCATCGCCCCCGCGGAGTGCTCGTCGAACCTGGCCCGCTTCGACGGGATCCGGTACGGGCCCCGCTTCGCCGAGGCGGAGGACATCCTCGAGCACTACGAGGTCACGAGGGCAAACGGCTTCGGGCCCGAGGTCAAGCGGCGCGTCATGCTCGGCACCTTCGCGCTGGCGTCCGGGTACTACGACGCCTACTACCTGCGCGCGCAAAAGGTGAGGACGCTCATCCGCCAGGACTTCGACGCCGCCTTCGAGCGCGTGGACGTGATCGTCTCGCCGACCTCGCCGACCGTGGCCTTCCGGCTCGGCGAGCGCGTCCAGGACCCCCTCGCCATGTACCTCTCCGACGTCTGCACCATCCCCTCGAGCCTGGCCGGCCTGCCGTCGCTGTCGATCCCGTGCGGTCTGTCCGACGGGCTGCCCGTCGGGCTGCAGCTCACGGGGCCGGCCTTCAGCGAGAACCGCCTGCTCGACGTGGCCCACGCCGTCGAGGGCGCGATCGGGTTCGACCTGCGGCCGCCAGGGGTCCTGTGAGCGGCGGCGCCTGGGAGCCGGTGATCGGGCTGGAGATCCACGTCCAGCTCGCCACCCGCACGAAGATGTTCTGCGGCTGCGAGCTCAGCTTCGGGGACCCGCCCAACACGCACACCTGCCCGATCTGCCTCGCCCACCCGGGCGCCCTGCCGGTGACCAACATGGAGGCGGTGCGGCTCGGGATCCTGGCGGGCCTGGCGCTCGGCTGCGACGTGCCGGCGAACTCGGAGTTCCACCGCAAGAACTACTTCTATCCGGACCTCTCGAAGGCGTACCAGATCTCCCAGTACGACGAGCCGCTGTGCGTCGACGGCCGGGTGGCGGTCCTGCTGCCCGACGGACGGGAGCTCGAGGTGGGCATCACGCGCGCGCACCTCGAGGAGGACGCGGCCAAGCTCGTGCACCTCGGCGTGGGCGGGCGCCGCGCCGGCGCCGAGTCCTCGGGGGTCGACTTCAACCGCGGCGGCACGCCCTTGCTGGAGATCGTGACCGAGCCCGACCTCCGCTCGGCCGCCGACGCTGGCGCCTTCCTGCGCCAGCTCCGCCAAACCCTCCGGCGCCTGGGAGTCAGCGACTGCAACATGGAGGAGGGGTCGCTGCGCGCCGACGCCAACGTGAGCGTGCGGCCGGCCGGCACGGAGGCGCTCGGCACGAAGACCGAGCTCAAGAACATGAACAGCTTCCGCTTCCTGGAGCGCGGGATCGCGGCCGAGATCGCGCGCCAGACGGCCCTGCTGGAGGCCGGGGGGCGGGTGGTCCAGGAGACCCTCCACTTCGACCCCGACTCGGGGGCGATCCACTCCCTGCGCAGCAAGGAGGAGGCGCACGACTACCGCTACTTCCCGGAGCCCGACCTGGTGCCGATGGCGCCGGACCCGGCGTGGGTCGAGGAGCTGCGCGCCGGCCTGCCGGAGCTGCCGGTCGAGCGGCGCCGGCGCTGGGCCGGGCTGGGGCTGACCTACGAGGACGCCGAGGTGCTGTCCGAGAGCGCCGAGCTCGGCGACTACTTCGAGGCCGTCGCTGCCGCCGCCGAGCCCAAGGCGGCCGCCAACTGGATCCGCGGCGAGCTGCGGGCCCGGCTGCGCGAGGCGGGCCAGGAGCCCTGGGAGAGCCGGGTGACGCCGGAGCTGCTGGCCGAGCTGATCGGCCTTCGCGAGGACCGCACCCTCTCGGAGCCCGCCGCCAAGGAGGTGCTGGCCGAGGTGGTTCGCAGCGGCGCATCCCCGCGCGCGGTGGTGGAGGAGCGGGGCCTGGGCCAGATCTCCGACGACGGCGAGCTGGCCGCGCTCGTCGAGCGGCTGCTGGCCGAGAACCCCGACCAGGCCGCCCAGCTGCGCGGCGGCAAGGGCAAGCTGGTCGGCTACTTCGTCGGGCAGGCGATGAAGGCCACCGGCGGCCGCGCCGACCCGGCCCGGGTGGGCGAGCTGGTGCGGGAGGCGGCCGGGGTCTAGGAGGCTCGGGGGTGCTGTTCGCCGACCTCGCGTCCGTGTCGCTCGCCGTGGGGGAGACGCGGTCGCGCAAGCGCAAGGCCCAGCTCCTCGGCGGGGCCCTGCGGCGGCTCGCGCCCGAGGAGATCGAGGCGGGCGTCGCCTACCTGAGCGGCGAGCTGCGCCAGCGCCGCACCGGGGTCGGGTGGGCCTCGCTGCGCGACCTCCCGGCGCCGGCCGCCGAGCCGGCGCTGCGCATCGGCGAGGTCGACGCGGCGCTCGAGCGCATCGCCGCCCTGTCCGGGCCCGGGTCGCAGGCCGAGCGGCGGGCGGCCCTGGCCGACCTCTTCGGGCGCGCCACCGCGGCGGAGCAGTCCTTCCTGGGATCGCTGATCGGCGGCGACCTGCGCCAGGGGGCTCTGGCCGGGGTGATGGCCGACGCCGTGGCGGCCGCGACCGGCATCCCGCGCGCGGCGGTCGACCGCGCCACGATGCTGCGCGGCGACGCCCGGGCCGTGGCGGAGGCGGCTTTGCGCGAGGGCGAGGCGGGCCTCGCGGCGTTCGGCCTCGAGGTCGGGCGGCCGGTCGGGCCGATGCTGGCCTCGCCTGCGACCTCGCTGGCGGCGGCCATGGAGCGGGCCGGGGAGGCCGCCGTCGATTGGAAGCTCGACGGCGTGCGCATCCAGGTGCACCGCGACGGCGACGACGTCGCGATCTTCAGCCGCTCGCTCGACGACCTGACCGCCCGCCTGCCCGAGGTCGCCGCGGCGGCCCGGGCCCTGTCGGCGCGGCGGGTCGTGCTCGACGGCGAGGCGCTCGCGCTGCGCGCCGACGGGCGGCCGGAGCCCTTCCAGGTGACCTCGTCGCGGATCGCGGCGGGGACGCCCGGCATCGCGCCGATCCTCTTCGACGTCCTCCACCTCGACGGCGAGGACCTGCTGGACGCGCCGCTGTCGCGGCGGGTCGAGGCCCTGGCGGCGGCGGCGCCGGAGGGGCTGCGCGTCCCGCGGGTCGTCACCGGAGACTCGGCTGCCGCGCAGGCCCACCTCGACGCCGCCCTCGCCGCGGGCCACGAGGGGGTGGTGGTGAAGGCGCTCGACGCCCCCTACGCGGCGGGCCGCCGGGGCGCCGGGTGGCTCAAGTTCAAGCCGCGCCACACGCTCGACCTGGTGGTGCTGGCCGCCGAGTGGGGCCACGGCCGGCGGACGGGCTGGCTCAGCAACCTCCACCTCGGCGCCCGCGCCGGCGACGGCGAGGGGTTCGTGATGCTCGGCAAGACCTTCAAGGGCCTCACCGACGCGATGCTCGCCTGGCAGACCGAACGGCTGCAGGAGCTGGAGGTCCGGCGGCGCGGGATCGTCGTCGAGGTCCGCCCGGAGCTGGTCGTGGAGGTCGCCTTCGACGGCGTCCAGGTCTCCCCCCGCTACCCCGGCGGGGTCGCCCTGCGCTTCGCCCGGGTGCTCCGCTACCGCGAGGACAAGCGGCCCGAGGAGGCCGACGACCTCGCCGCGGTCCTGGCGCTCCAGACCTGAGCGGACAATGCGGATGGCCGCCTCTTGCGGGCGGCCATGCGCGCCTCCGGCCCCTGGCCGGGGCGCGCCGCCTCTGGGTCACGCGAGGGGCAACCGGACCTCGAAGCGGGTGCCGCTCCCCGAGGGGAGCAGGCGCAGGCTGCCACCCCAGCGCTCGGCCGTCGCCTTGGCGATCGGGAGCCCCAGCCCCGCGCCGGGGGTGCCGCGGCGGTCGGGGGCGCGGTAGAAGCGGTCGAAGACGCGCTCCCGGTCGGCGGGCGCGATGCCCGGCCCGTCGTCCTCGACGCGGACGACGGCCGAGCCGTTCTCCGCCGCCACGGCGACGCTGACGCGCCCGCCGTGGATGCGGGCGTTCTCGATCAGATTCATCAGCATCCCGCGGAGGGCGGCGCGGTCGCCGGTGACGACCACTCCCGAGTCGAGCGAGGCGCACTCCTCGGCGGTGGCGATCTCGGCCAGCATCTCCCCGAGGTCGACCGGCTCGGCCTCGCCGAGGTCGCCGTCGACGCGGGCCAGCCCCAGCAGGCCCTCCACGAGCCGGTCGAGGCGCTCGACCGAGGCCGCCATGTCGCCCAGGGTCTCGGCGCGCTCGGCGGGGGGCGGGTCGTGGCGGCGCAGCGTCTCGATGTCGCCGCGCAGCGCGGTGAGCGGGGTGCGCATCTCGTGCGAGGCGTCGGCGGCGAAGCGGCGCTGCTCGGTGAGGGTCGAGCGCAGCCGCCCCTGGGCCGCCTCGAGCCGGGAGAGCATGCGGTTCATCGCCCGCGCCAGGGCCCCGACCTCGTCGGCTCGCCCCTCGGGCACCCGGAGCGAGGGGTCTTGGCTGTCGGCGACCCGCTCGGCCGCGGTGCGCGCCTGGGCGAGGGGGCGCAGGGCGGGGCGGACGACGAGCAGGGCCAGGCCGGTCGCGATCAGCGCCGCCGCCAGGGCGGCAGTGGCGAGCCCCAGCCCCACCTCGTCGAGCGTCTCCTCGACGTCGGTCAGGGGCCGGGCCACCGCGACGGTGCGGCGGGTCCCGTCGGCGCTCGGCTCGAGCGCCCGCACCAGCAGCCGGTAGTGCTCGCCCTCCAGGGTCACGGTCCGCGGGCCGCTCGGGTCCATCTCGCCGGAGGGGTCCAGCTCCACCCTTGTGCCCGCAGGGTCCGGCTCGGGCTCGGGCGCCGGCCGCGCCGGCGCGTCCCGCGTCGGCGGCTCGGCGAAGTCGCGGCCGCCCAGGTCGGGCCGGTCGAGCTCGTCCGCGACCCGGTCGGCGGTCTCCGAGAGCGAGCGGTCGACGCGGTCGTAGGCCCGCTCGGAGATGAGCCAGTAGGCGCCGGCCGCGTAGAGCGCGACGGCCACGAGCACGGCCGCGGCCGCCGAGAGGGCGATGCGCGTCCTGAGGCTCACGCCTCCCTCAGCACGTAGCCCACGCCCCGCACGGTGTGGATCACCCGCGGCTCGCCCGCCTCCTCCAGCTTGCGCCGCAGGTAGCCGACGTAGACGTCGATCGCGTTGGTCTCCACCGGCGAGTGGTAGCCCCAGGCCTCGGTGAGCAGGCGCTCGCGGTCCAGCACCGTCCCCGGGTGGTTGAGGAACAGGGCCAGCAGGTCGAATTCGCGGCGCGTGAGCCGCACAGGCCGGCCGCCGCGGCGGACCTCGTGGGTCGACGCGTCCAGCTGGAGGTCGCCGACGCGGCGCGCCGACGGCGGCGGCCGGTCGCGCGCGCGCCGGAGCAGGGCGCGCACCCGGGCCACGAGCTCGGCCGTGGAGAAGGGCTTGACTAGGTAGTCGTCGGCCCCGGCCTCGAAGCCGGCGACCCGGTCAGACACCGTGTCGCGGGCGGTCAGCATGAGGATCGGCAGGGGGTCGCCGTCGGCGCGCAGGCGCCCGCAGAGGTCCACGCCGTCGGCGTCGGGCAGCAGCAGGTCGAGCAGCAGCAGGTCCGGCCGCGACGAGCGCAGCGACGCCATGGCCTCGGCGCCGTCGCAGGCTGCCGCGACCTCGAAGCCCTCGTAGCGCAGCGCCCGCGTGAGCATCGCGCGGACCTGCGGATCGTCCTCCACCACGAGGAGCCGGCCCTCCATGCGTCAAGGGTAGCCTCGCGCCGGGCGGTGTCGGCACCGCGGCCGCACGGGGTCGGGCGCTATGCTGCCGCGCCGTGAAGCACACCCTCTCGGTCCTGGTCGAGAACAAGCCCGGGGTCCTGTCGCGCGTCGCGGGCCTCTTCACCCGCCGCGGCTTCAACATCGACTCCCTGGCGGTCAGCCCGACCGAGGACCCCGAACGCTCGCGCATGACGATCGCGGTCGACACGACCCGCTTCCCCGTCGAGCAGATGACCAAGCAGCTCGACAAGCTCGTCAACGTCATCAAGATCCGCGACCTCGACCCCGAGAACATGGTCTCGCGGGAGCTGGCGCTGCTGAAGGTGAGGGCCGACGCCCGCAGCCGCAGCGAGGTCATCCAGCTCGTCGAGATCTTCGACGCGCGGATCATCGACGTGAACCCCGACTCGCTCACGATCCAGGTGACGGGGGAGAGCGACGAGCTGGTGAACTTCGAGCAGCTCCTGCGGCCCTTCGGGCTCATCGAGCTGGTCAAGACCGGCGTGGTCGCGCTCGGGCGCGGCGCGTCGATCACCTGAACGCGGGCCCCCGCCCGCACCCGCACACCAGACCCGGAGCGCCACCGTGCCGATGTACTACGACGCCGACGCCGACCTCGACCTGCTCAGCGGCAAGACCGTGGCCGTCATCGGCTACGGCAGCCAGGGCCACGCCCACGCCCTGAACCTCCGCGACTCGGGCGTGTCGGTGGTGGTGGGCCTGCGGCCGGGCTCCTCGTCGACCGAGGCCGCGCGCGAGGAGGGCCTCGAGGTCATGGCGTCGCGGGAGGCCGCCGCCCGCGGCGACCTGGTGATGATCCTCGCCCCCGACGAGCACCAGGGCCGGCTCTTCGCCGAGGACATCGCCCCGGGGCTGGGCGAGGGCGACGCGCTGCTGTTCGCGCACGGCTTCTCGATCCACTTCGGCCAGGTCGTCCCGCCGCCCGGCGTGGACGTGATGATGGTGGCGCCCAAGGGCCCGGGCCACCTGGTGCGCCGCACCTACGCCGAGGGCGCCGGCACGCCGGGGCTGATGGCGGTGCAGCAGGACGCCTCGGGACACGCGAAGGCGCTCGCGCTCGCGTACGCGAAGGGCATCGGCTGCACCCGGGCGGGGGTGATCGAGACCACCTTCGCCGAGGAGACCGAGACCGACCTCTTCGGGGAGCAGGTCGTCCTCTGCGGCGGCCTCACCGAGCTCGTGCGGGCCGGCTTCGACACGCTCGTCGAGGCGGGCTACAACCCCGACCTCGCCTACTTCGAGTGCCTCCACGAGCTCAAGCTCATCGTCGACCTGATGTACGAGAAGGGCATCAGCGGGATGCGCTACTCCATCTCCAACACCGCCGAGTACGGCGACCTCACGCGTGGCCGGCGCATCATCACGGACGAGACGCGCGCCGAGATGAAGCGCATCCTCGCGGAGATCCAGACCGGGCGCTTCGCCAAGGAGTGGCTGGAGGAGAACCAGGTCGGGCGGCCCGTCTTCAACGCCATCGCGCGCCGCGACGCGCAGCACCCCGTCGAGGACGTCGGCAAGCGCCTGCGCGGCATGATGAGCTGGATCGACACGGAGTTCTGAGCTGGCCACCTCGCCCACATCCGCGCGCGCCGCCGCCCCCGCCACGGTCGGCAACCTCAAGAACGCCCTGATGGTCCCGGGCCCGACGGCCCTCCCGCCCGAGGTCGTGGCCGCGGGCGCCCGCCCGATCCTCTACTCCCGCTCGGCGGAGTTCGTCGCGATCTGGGAGGACGTCATCGAGCGCCTGCGGGGCGTCTTCCAGACCGAGGGCGAGGTGCTCGTCTACGGGGCGTCCGGCTCCGGGGCGATGGACTCGGCCGTCGCCAACCTCGCCGCCCGCGGCGAGCGCGTCCTGGTGGCCTCGTGCGGCAACTTCGGCAACAGGTGGGCGTCGATCTGCGCCGACCACGGCGTCGACGCGCTGCACCTCGAGGGCGAGTGGGGCCGCCCCATCGACCCGGCGGCCGTCGCGGAGGCGCTCTCCGGCGAGCCCGGCATCGAGGTCGTGTTCGTGACCCAGAGCGAGACCTCGACCGGGGTCGTCTCCGACCTGCCCGCCCTGCGGGAGGCGGCGGGCGACCGCATCCTGGTGGCCGACGCCGTCTCGGGGCTCGGGGTCGTCGACCTGCCCATGGACCGCTGGGGCGTCGACGTCGTCGTCGCGGGCTCGCAGAAGGGGCTCATGACGCCCCCCGGCCTGGCCTTCGTCGCGGCGAACGAGCGCGCCATCGCGCGCTCGGCGGCGCTCGGCCCCGGCGGCTTCTACCTCGACTGGGAGCGCACCCGCAAGGGCGGCTCCCGCAGCCCGTTCACCCCGCCCGTCACCCTGGTCTGCCAGCTCCAGGAGGCGCTGCGCCTGATCGAGGCCGAGGGGCTGCAGGACGTCTTCGCCCGCCACCGGGCGCTCGGGCGCATGTGCCGCGCCGGGGTGCAGGCGTGCGGCCTGTCGCTGCTGGGGCCGGAGAACCCCGAGGCGAACGTGGTCACCGCCTTCCTGGTGCCGGACGGGGTGGACGGCAAGGCGGTCCCCGCCGCCCTCAAGCGCCGCTTCGGCATCCAGATCGCCGGCGGACAGGGCAAGCTGTCCGGGCGGATCTGCCGCATCGGGCACTGCGGCTACTACGACTACCGCGACATCCTCACCACGCTCGGGGCGCTCGAGATCGTCCTCGCCGACCTCGGGCACCCGGTCGAGCTCGGCGCCGGGGTCGCCGCGGCCCAGCGGGTCGCCGCCGACGCGCTGACCGCCTCCTAGCCGCGCCGTGACCCCTCCCGAGACGTCCCTCAGCAGGGCGGACCTGCGCGTCCTCGTGTGCGAGGCGATCGCCGAGGCCGGGGTCGCCTACCTCGCGGAGCGGTTCTCGGTCGACGACGGCGTCGGCCTGTCGCGCGAGGAGCTGATGGAGCGGGTCGCCGGCTACGACGCCCTCGTGGTCCGCAGCACCACCAAGGTGACCGCCGACATGATCGGGCGGGCGACCCGCCTGAAGGTGATCGGCCGGGCCGGGACCGGCGTCGACAACGTGGACGTGGACGCGGCGACGCGACGCGGCATCGTGGTCGTGAACGCGGCGGGCTCGAACGCCCTGTCGGCGGCCGAGCACGCGATCGCGCTGTTGCTTGCTCAAGCACGCAACATCCCGCAGGCCCACTCCAGCCTCGTCGACGGGCGCTGGGAGCGCTCCCGCTTCGGCGGCATCGAGGTCACGGGCAAGACGCTCGGCGTCCTCGGCTTCGGGCGCATCGGCCAGATGGTGGCCGAGCGGGCCAAGGGGCTCGGCATGCGGGTGATCGCCTTCGACCCCTTCGTCGCCGAGGCCCGCTACCGCGAGCTCGGCGTGGACAGGGCCGAGACCCCCGAGGACCTCTACCGGGCCAGCGACTTCATCAGCCTCCACCTCGCCTCGACGCCGGAGACGCGCGGCTTCGTCGGCCGCGAGGCCTTCGCCGCGATGAAGCCGGGCGCGCGCGTGATCAACGCGGCCCGCGGCGACGTCGTCGACCAGGAGGCCCTGATCGAGGCGCTGGAGAGCGGCCATCTGGGCGGGGCCGGGATCGACGTCTTCCCCCAGGAGCCCGTCACCGAGAGCCCGCTCTTCGGCCTGCCGGGGGTCGTCGTGACGCCCCACCTGGGCGCCTCGACCGAGGAGGCCCAGGACCGCGCCGGCGTCGTGGTCGCGGAGCAGGTGGCCGCCGCCCTCACCGGAGGCGTGGTCACGTCGGCGGTCAACATCCCGGCCCTCGGGCCCGAGGCGCTCGCCGTGCTCGGCCCCTTCCTGCCGCTGGCGCGCCAGCTCGGCCAGCTCGTCGGGGCGCTGACCGGCGGGGCGGTGTCGCCGCTCGAGATCTCGTACGAGGGCCAACTCGGCACCCTCGACACCCGCCTGCTGACCTCGGCCGTGCTCGCCGGCGTGCTGCAGGGGCACGTGGAGGAGTACGTCAACGTCGTCAACGCGGGCTCGCTGGCCGCCGAGCGCGGCATCGAGTGGAACGAGCGGACGACCCCGCGGGCGCGCGACTACACCAACCGCATGTCCCTGCGCACGGGCGACGTCGGCCTGAGCGGCACGACCGTGGGCACGACCTCGCGCCCACGGCTGGTCGAGGCCTTCGGCCAGGACATCGAGATCGAGCTCGCCCCCCACGTGGGGCTGTTCCGCTACCTCGACGTCCCCGGCCAGATCGGGCGGGTCGGCACGATCCTCGGGCTGGCCGACGTGAACATCGCCTCCATGGCGGTCTCGCGCTCGCGCGCCGAGGGCGGCGCCGTGATGGCGGTGACGGTGGACTCGCCGGTGGCGCCCGAGGTCGCGAACGAGATCCGGGCCATCGACGGCTTCGACGCCGTCTGGTTCGTCGACCTCGACGTCGGCTGACGCCAGGCTCAGGCTCCTAGCGGGAGACCACCACCAGGGCCTTCCGGAGCCGGCGGTTGGCGCTGGTGTCGGAGGCGGTCAGCGTCAGCCGCGCGAGGGCGAGGGGCTTGGTCCGGAAGCGGGCCCGCAGGAGGCGCCGCGCCGGCAGCGAGACCGGCAGCCTCATGGTCACCCGCGCGTTCGCCGCGAGCGTCCGCCGCGCACGCTGCAGGGTCGCGCGCTTGCCGGCGTTCGGCAGCAGCGGCTTGCCCGACGCGCCGAGGCGGCAGAGCTCGTCGCAGCCCACGCGGACCACGAGGAAGCCCTTGTGCAGGACGCGCTGGCGCGCGAGGACGCGCAGGCGGATCCGCGGCTTCGTCGTGTCACGGCGGGCCAGGGGGAGGGGGCCGGCCGCGCCGGTCGTGTCGTACGGCAGCGGCGCGGGGCCGGCGCAGGCGCCGGTCGTGGCGAGGCGGTAGACGGGGCCGTCGATCGAGGTGGCGTACAGGCGCCCGCAGCCGTCCTCGCCGAGGGAGCTGAGGCCGCTCACGTGCAGGCCCGTCGCGGCGTCCCCGGACGCGCCGCCGGGGCTCAGAGCGGCGGACCAGAGCTCGGCCCTGCAGTAGTCGCCGTAGAGGTAGCGGCCGTAGAGCTCTTGCAGCGCCGGGTCGCGGACGACGTAGCCGCCCGTGATCGAGCACCAGCCGGCCGAATGGAGCTTCTGGATGATGGGCCCGACGTACCCCGCGGGCAGCTCGTCGGCGCGGAGGGGCCGGTCGGCGCCGAAGCGCGTGCCGCCCTCGGCGATGTTCCAGCCGAAGTTGGCGCCCTTCCCCCAGCCGGCCGCCCGCGGCACGTAGTCGATCTCCTCGACGCTGTCCTGGCCCACGTCGCCGATGGCCAGGTCACCCGTGAGCCGGTCGAACGAGAAGCGGAAGGGGTTGCGCAGGCCCAGCGACCAGACCTCCGGCGCGGCCGCGCCGAAGGGGTTGTCGGCCGGCCCGAGGGCCGCGCCGGGCCGCACGTCGAGGCGCAGGATCTTGCCCAGCCGGGTCCCGAGGCTCTGGCCGCTGCCGAGCGGGTCGCCGCTGCCGCCGCCGTCGCCGGTGCCGGCGTAGAGCATGGCGTCGGGGCCGAAGGCCAGCTGACCGCCGTTGTGGTTCTGGTACTGGTCGTGCTGGACGGCGATCAGGGTCCGGCGGGTGGACGTATCGGCGATCTCGGGGTCGGCGGCGCTGCGCCGGAACTCGTCGACCACCAGGTCGCCGGCGCGCGTGGCGGGGGGCTGGCGCGAGACGTAGAAGGCGTAGAAGCGGCCGCTCGTCGCGTAGTCGGGGGCGAAGGCGATCGACAGCAGCCCGCGCTCGTCCTCGCGCCCGTCGCCCGTCAAGACCAGGCTCCTGATGTCGAGGAAGGGCCGCGGCCGGAGGGTCCCATCGACCAGCAGCCGGACGGTCCCGCCGCGCTCGACCACGAAGACGCTGCGGATGTCCCGCGGCGGCGACACGACGTAGACCGGGCGCGAGAAGTCGCCGATCTGGGCGAGCGCGGGGGCGGCCTGCGCGGCCTGCGGCGCGAGCCCGGGCAGCATGGCGGCCACCGCGCCGGCGAACAGCGCGAGGATCAGGGGGGCCCGGCGCACCGGCGAGACGCTAGCGAAAACCCGACGGCGACGGGCGCGACCCGGTTGCGGGCCGCGGCGGAGGGCCGGCTAGGGGACCACGCGGATCGGCACCTGGACGAGGCACTCCAGCGACCCGTCCTTGGCCGACGCGGCCCAGGCCTCCAGCATCCCCCGGCGCGGGATCCCCGGGATCGGGGGCGTCCCGCCGCTCCAGCGCCCGGCGATCGCGTAGCCGGAGAAGTCCGGCAGGAAGGTGCCCTCGGTCGCGGTGATCGCCTTCTCCCCGAGGGTCGAGCCGCCCGCCCCGGGGGCGCGGAACGAGAGCACGAGCCCGTGCTCGAACAGCGGCTGGAGCTCGAGGCCGCGCGTGCGGGCGCGCCCGTTGGTCCCGGTCCAGTTGGTGATCTGCAGGCAGCCGTCGCTGAGGACCGTGGCGGCCCGGTCGGCCGTCGCCTTCCAGAGGTCGATGACCAGCGCGTTGCGCGGCACCGACACCTTGTACTGCAGGAACTTGAAACGGCCCTGGGCGCCGTCCACCCGGACGAGGATGCTCCCGCTCCGCCGGATCACGCGCGCCGCGACCCCGGCGGCGGTGACGGGCGTCGCGCCCGAGGTGATGCCGGTCGCGTTGACCCGCACGACGCCGCGCCCGTCGGACATCGCCGGGTCCACCGCGTCGACCTGGCGCTCCAGGCCGGTGAGGCGCGCGCCGGCGAAGTCCACGATCACGCGCACGACCTTGGGGTTGCTCGCGACGCGCAGGTCGGCGGCCGTGAGCTGTGCCGAGGCGCGCGGCGCCAGGGCCAACGCGAGGAGGCCCGCCGCCAGCAGCGCGCCCGCGAGCGCGAGCGCCCAGGTGGTCCGGGAGGCCGTCACGGGTCGACGCTCGCCCAGCGGGCGCCCGCCCGTCAAGCCGCCCTGGCGGCCCGGGTTTGCCCGCCCCGGCCCGCGCCGGTATCCTGCGCGCCATGCTCGTGGATGCCGCGCACCCCGCCATCGCCGCGCGCGGCCTCCTGGGCCTTCGTGGGCTCCTCCCCCGCTAGGGGGAGCTTGCCGACACCCACGTCCGGATGCGCCGGACACCGAGTCCTCGAAGCCCTTCGTGAGGAAGGATCCCACCGTGAGCGCCGACGAGCAGGTACCGCACCAGGACCCCGCCCAGCGGGTGACGATCTTCGACACCACGCTGCGCGATGGCGAGCAGTCGCCGGGCATCCACCTGAACACGCGCGAGAAGGTCGAGATCGCGCAGCAGCTCGCGCGGCTCCGGGTCGACGTCCTCGAGGCCGGCTTCCCCATCTCCTCGCCCGGCGACTTCGAGGCGGTCCGCGCCGTGGCCCAGGAGGTGCCGGACGTGATCGTGGCCGGCCTGGCGCGCGCCAACGAGCGCGACGTCACCGCGGCGGGCGAGGCCGTGCGCGACGCCGAGCGGCCGCGCATCCACACCTTCATCGCCACGAGCGACATCCACCTGCAGTACAAGCTCAGGATGGACCGGGCCCAGGTGCTCGCCGCGGCGGTGGACGCGGTGCGGCTGGCGCGCGCGATGGTCGACGACGTCGAGTTCTCCTGCGAGGACGCCACCCGCTCGGACGTCGCCTTCGTGGGCGAGGTCGTCGGGGCCGCCATCGCCGAGGGCGCCACCACCATCAACATCCCGGACACGGTGGGCTACACGATGCCGACCGAGTTCCAGCGCTACCTGGTCGACCTCTACGAGCGCTGCCCCAGCCTGCGCGACGTGACCCTGTCGGTGCACTGCCACAACGACCTCGGGCTGGCGGTCGCCAACTCCCTCGCCGGCGTGCAGGTCGGCGCCCGCCAGGTGGAGGGCTGCATCAATGGCATCGGGGAGCGCGCGGGCAACATGAGCATCGAGGAGCTCGCGATGATCCTGCGCACGCGGGCCGACGCGCTGGGCGGACTGTGGTGCAACGTGGCCACCCCCGAGATCACGCGCACCAGCCGGCTGGTGAGCCGGATGGTCGGCTACCCCGTGCAGCCGAACAAGGCGATCGTGGGGCGGAACGCGTTCGCCCACGAGGCCGGCATCCACCAGCACGGCGTGCTCAGCAACCCGCTGACCTACGAGATCATGGACGTGTCGTCGGTCGGCCTGGCGGAGAGCGAGATCGTGCTCGGCAAGCACTCCGGCCGCCACGCCCTGCGCAACGCCCTGGAGCAGCTGGGCTACGAGCTCGACCGCGACCAGCTCGACCAGGCCTTCGCCCGCTTCAAGGAGGTCGCCGACCGCAAGGGGCGGATCTCGGCGATGGACCTGGAGGCGATCGTCGGCGACGAGATGCGCGTCGAGGCCGAGGGCACCGGCTACCGGCTCGAGGAGCTCCACTTCGCCGGCGGCACCGGCGGCGAGCCGCGGGCGCGCGTGGTGGTGCGCGACCCCGAGGGCGAGCTGCGGCAGGCCACGGGGGCGGGGGACGGGCCCGTCGACGCCCTCATGAAGGCCATCGACGCGGCCGCCGGCACGGCGGGCACGCTGCTCGAGTACCACGTCTCCGCCGTGACCAGCGGCAAGGACGCGCTCGGGGAGGCCCGCGTGGTCTGCGACATCGGCGGGCGCCGCTTCGCCGGCCAGTCCGTCTCCACGGACGTGCTCGAGGCCAGCGCGATCGCCTACCTGCGGGCGGTCGACGCCAGCCGGCACGCCGAGGCGGGCGAGCGCGTGGTGGAGGGCGTCTGATGGCGCCCCGAACGCTCTTCGAGAAGGTCTGGGACGCCCACGAGGTCGTGCCCGAGCGGCGCAGCCAGCCGGCGCTCCTGTTCGTCGACCTGCACATGGTCCACGAGGTCACCTCGCCGCAGGCCTTCGACGGGCTGCGGCTGGTCGGCCGGACCGTGCGGCGGCCCGACCGGACGCTGGCGACGGTGGACCACAACGTCCCCACGATCGGGCGCGACGCCGGCATCGCCGACCCGCTCTCGGCGGCCCAGGTGGAGGCGCTGGAGCGCAACTGCGCCGAGTTCGGCATCCCCCTGTTCTCGCTCAGCAGCCCGCGCCAGGGCATCGTCCACGTCGTCGGCCCGGAGCTCGGGCTCACCCAGCCGGGGATGACGATCGTGTGCGGCGACAGCCACACCTCGACCCACGGCGCCTTCGGGGCCCTCGCCTTCGGCATCGGGACGAGCGAGGTCGAGCACGTGCTGGCGACCCAGACGCTTCCGCAGATGCGTCCGCAGTGGATGGCGGTCGATGTCGACGGTGAGCTCGCCCCCGGCGTGACGGCGA
>Ga0126306_10000954_pt1 | contig 14850 bp, 12 predicted proteins | sample Plot27_FD_92592 | JGI IMG/M metagenome (GOLD analysis project Ga0126306, IMG submission 92592) | Serpentine soil microbial communities from UC McLaughlin Reserve, CA, USA - Plot27 | ecosystem: Environmental > Terrestrial > Soil > Grasslands | place: USA: UC McLaughlin Reserve, Lake County...
ATCATCGCCGTGTACGCCCAGACACCCGGCAACAGCCTCGTCGGCGTCACCCTGTCGGTCCTGCTGGCCGCCGCGACGACGTTCCTCGTCGCCTCGGTGATCCTGCGGGCCAGCCGTAGGAGAGACGAGGAGGGCGACCTGGCCGCCGCGACGGCGCAGATGGAGGCCCTGAAGGGCAAGGAGAGCTCGGTCTCGTCCATGCTGACCAGGGTCGAAGCCGACGAGGCGAAGTCCCGGACCGAGCCGATCCGCAAGATCGTCTTCGCCTGCGACGCCGGCATGGGGTCGAGCGCGATGGGCGCCTCGGTGCTCCGCAACAAGCTGAAGAAGGCCGGGTTCGAGGACGTCTCGGTGGTGAATGTGGCCATCGCCAACCTGGACGACAGCTACGACCTGGTCGTGACCCACCAGGATCTGACGCTCCGGGCGATGGACAAGACCCCGAGCGCCCAGCACGTCTCGGTCCAGAACTTCATGGCCAGCCCCAAGTACGACGCCATCGTCGACGAGGTGCAGCAGACCAACGCCGCTGAGGGCACCAGCGCGCCGAGCTGAACCGTCAAGGTCACTGAGCTGTCTCCACCGACAAAGGAGCTCGCTGCGCATGAGTGACGTCCTGACGCCGTCCCTGATCAGGGTGCCGGGAACGGCCCGGAGCAAGGACGACGCCATCCGGGAGGCCGGCGAGATGCTGGTCGAGGCCGGTGCGGTCACCCCCGAGTACATCGACTCGATGTACGAACGGGAGCGGTCGGTCTCCACCTACATGGGCAACTACCTGGCGATCCCCCACGGCACCAACGAGTCGAAGGAGTCGATCAAGCGGTCGGCACTGTCGGTGATCAGGTATGACCAGCCGATCGACTGGGACGGCAACGAGGTGCGGTTCGCCCTCGGCATCGCCGGCTACCAGGGTGGCCACATGGACATCCTGAGCCGGGTCGCGATCGTCTTCTCCGACACCGACGAGGTCGACAAGCTGCTGGCCGCCGGGTCGGCCGAGGAGATCTACGACCTCCTCAACGCGGTCAACGAGGAATGAGTGGCGTCGCGGTCCATTTCGGCGCGGGGAACATCGGTCGCGGGTTCGTCGGGCTGATCCTGCACCGCGCCGGCTACCAGGTGGTCTTCGCCGACGTGGTCGACGAGCTCATCGACGGCCTCAACAGCACGCCCAGCTACCTGGTCAAGGAGGTCGGCTTCGAGCCGGCCACCCAGCGGGTCGACAACTACCGGGCGATCAACAGCCGCCACGACGAGCCGGCGGTGGTGGCCGAGATCGGCTCGGCCGACATCGTGACCACGGCCGTCGGGCCGACCGTGCTGAAGTTCATCGCGCCGGTGATCCTGGCCGGGCTGCGGGAACGGCCCGCCGGGGCGGCCCCGCTGGCCGTCATGGCCTGCGAGAACGCCATCAACGCGACCGACGTGCTGCGCGAGCACATCCGCGCCCTGGTGCCGGAGGAGGAGTGGCCGGCGGTGGCGGCCAAGGCGGTGTTCGCGAACACCGCGGTCGACCGGATCGTGCCCGCCCAGGCGCCGGACGCCGGCCTGGACGTCGCCGTGGAGACGTACTTCGAGTGGGCCATCGAGCGCCCGCCGTTCGGCGGCGAGGAGCCACAGGTCCCCGACGCCACCTGGGTCGACGACCTGGCGCCGTACATCGAGCGGAAGCTGTTCACGGTCAACACCGGCCACGCCTCCACCGCCTACCACGGCTTCGTCCGGTGCATCAGGAAGCTCAGCGACGCCCTGGCCGACGAGGTGGTACGGACCGCGGTGGTGGGGGTGCTGGCCGAGACCAAGCAGCTGCTGGTGGCCAAGCACGACTTCTCCGCCGAGGCCCAGCAGGCCTATGTAGACAAGATCCTGCAGCGGTTCGCCAACCCGCACCTGCCGGACACCGTCGACCGGGTCGGCCGGCAGCCGCTGCGCAAGCTGTCGCGCACCGAGCGGCTCATCGGTCCGGCCGCCGAGCTGGCCGACCGGGGCGTCCGGCCCCGGCACCTGCTGGCCACGGTGGAGGCCGCGCTGTCGTTCGACGTCCCCGACGACCCCGAGAGCGTGGAGCTCCAGGAGCTGCTGAAGACCCTGCCGGCGCCGTCGGCGACCGAGCGGATCACCGGCCTGCAGCCGGCCGACCCGCTGTACGACGACGTGCTCGCGGTGATGGAGCGCAAGGGCGGGGGAGGCTGAGCACCGGCGCCATGGGGCTGTCGGGCCAACGGCTGGCCGTGCTGACCAGTGGCGGCGACGCGCAGGGCATGAATCCGGCGGTGCGGGCCGTGGTCCGCTCCGCGCTCAACCGTGGCGCGGAGATGTTCGCCGTCTACGAGGGCTACCAGGGCCTGGTCGACGGCGGCGACCGCATCCGCCCGGTGAGCTGGGATGACGTCACCGGCATCCTCTACCGGGGCGGCACCGTGATCGGCACCGCCCGCTCGGCCGACTTCCGGCAGCGCGAGGGCCGGCGGCGCGCCGCCCACCACCTCCTCCAGAAGGGGATCGACCGGCTGGTCGTCATCGGCGGCGACGGCAGCCTGTCCGGGGCGGACCTCCTGCGCCAGGAATGGCCGTCGTTGCTGGCGGAGCTGCTGGACGGCGGCGCGATCGACCGGGGGACGGCCGAGCGCCACCCGGCGCTGATGATCGCCGGACTGGTCGGCTCGATCGACAACGACATGCTCGGCACCGACATGACCATCGGGGCCGACTCGGCGCTGCACCGGATCATCGAGGCCATGGACGCGATCGGCGCGACCGCGGAGAGCCATCAGCGCAGCTTCGTGGTCGAGGTGATGGGCCGGCGCTGCGGCTACCTGGCCCTGATGAGCGCGCTGGCCGGGAACGCCGCCTACGTGCTGATCCCGGAGTGGCCACCGGACCCGGGCTGGGAACGGGACCTGTGCGAGATCATCAGGAGCGGCCGCACCGCCGGCCGCCGCCACAGCATCGTGGTCGTCGCCGAGGGCGCCCACGACACCGCCAACCGGCCGATCACCAGCGACTACGTCCGCCAGCTGCTCGAGGAGCAGCTGGGCGGGGACATCCGGGTGACGATCCTCGGGCACGTGCAGCGGGGCGGCGTGCCCAGCGCCTTCGACCGGTGGATGAGCTCGCTGCTGGGCCATGCGGCCGTCGAGGAGGTGCTGGCGGCCACGCCGGAGAGCGTCCCCCAGCTGATCGGGCTGCAGGACCACCGCGTGGCCAAGGTGCCGCTGATGGAGTGCGTGGCCCGGACCCGCGAGCTGGCCGAGCGGATCGCGGCCAGGGACTACGACACCGCGCTGCTGATGCGCGGGGACCGCTACACCGAGATGATCCACATCTTCCGCTCCATCTCCCAGGCCCTGCCCAGCCCGCGGGCCAGGGACCGCGCGACCCGGATCGCCCTGGTCAACGTGGGCGGGCTGGCCCCGGGCATGAACGCCGTGGCCGGCGCCGCGGTGCGGCTCGGGCTGGATCGCGGGCACACCATGCTCGGGGTCGACGGCAGCTTCCGGGGCCTGATGGACGGGAACGTGCGGGAGCTGGGATGGGGGGACGTCGAGGGCTGGACCAGCCTGGGCGGCGCCGAGCTGGGGATCAGCCGGCAGGTGCCGACCGTCAGCGACCTGTACGCCATCGGCCGCGGCCTCGAGCAGCAGCGCGTCGACGGGCTGCTGATCATCGGTGGCTGGGACGCGTTCGAGGCCGCCTGCACCATGCAGCGGGAGCGTGCCCGGTACCCGGCCTTCCAGATCCCGACGATCTACCTGCCGGCCACGATCGACAACAACATCCCCAGCTCGGAGCTGTCGGTGGGCGCCGACAGCGCCCTCGGCCTGATCGTGGACTCGATCGACCGGGTGCGGCAGGCCGGCATCGCCACCCGTCGCTGCTTCGTGGTCGAGACGATGGGCGGCCAGTGCGGCTACCTCGCCCTGCTGGGCGGGCTGTCCGGGGGCGCGGTGCGCGTCTACCTGCACGAGGAGGGCATCACGGTCCAGAAGCTGGCGGACGACGTGCAGCGGATGGTCGAGAGCTTCCAGGTCGGGCAGAAGCTGTTCCTGTCGGTGATGAACGAGAAGGCCAGCCCGATGTACACCAGCGACTTCCTGTGCCGGCTGTTCAACCAGGAGAGCCAGGGGCTGTTCGACGCCCGCGAGGTGGTCCTCGGCCAGACCCAGCAGGGCGGCGCGCCGTCCCCGTTCGACCGGATTCTCGGCACCCGGCTGGCCGCGCACTCGATCGACTGGCTCAGCCATCACGTCGGGGGCGCCGACCCCGGCGGCGCCATCATCGGGCTGTCCGAGGGCAAGGTCCGGGTGCGGCCGCTGCGGGAGGCCGAGGAGCTGGCCGACTGGGAGCACCGGCGCCCGCTGCGGCAGTGGTGGATGGAGCTGCGGCCGCTCATCGACGTGCTGGCCGACCGGCTGGCGCTGCCGTCCACGCCGCCGGCCTGACCAACCCGCCAGGCCGCTGTCAGGCGCCCGAGCGGGCCTCGCGGAGCTCGAAGGAGACGACCTTGCCGGTCCCGGGGGCGGTCCAGTCGTCGTCGCGGACCTCGATCCGGACCATGTCGCCGCCGGCGTCGACGGTCAGCTCGACCGGGGCGTCGGTGTGGCGCAGGGCGCTGGCCACCAGCTCGCTGGCCATCCGGCCGGCGTCGTCGACCAGGCTGATGGGGCCGGCGTAGGTCACCGCCTCGGCGGCGAACGCGCCCGCCCTGCCCGGGGCCTGCGGGCCGGCGTCCAGCCAGGCCCGGCGGCGGCGCTCCGGGCCCCGGCCCAGCACCCGGTGCGACGGCAGCGCGCCTCCCACCGACGGCGGGCAGGTCGGGCACTCCAGCTCCTGGCCGGCCTCGACCGGCTGCTGGACGTGGCGGAGATGCTGGCAGTCGAGGCGCACCCAGCGGCCGGGGTTGCCGGTGATCTCGGTGGCCAGCCGGGCTGCCTTCACGGTTCCGGTGTCGGGGACGACGGGGAAGAGGTTGTGCGCCAAGGGCGATCACACCAATCGGGGAAGCGAACGGCGGCGATGACGGGAACTGCCTTCCAGGTACGATACGGCCGGATCGGGGCCTGAGAGAAGACCTGATCGGGAGAACTGGGTGTCGGAAACCAGAAGTTCACAGAGCTGGCGGGCCCACCTGCCGGCCGGGGCCGGCCAGGACCAGCCCGATCTGCTGGCCGCCGGAAGCCTCCCGGCCGCCTGGCGGCGGCTGGCCCAGGCCGCTCCCGACCGGCCGGCGCTGTGGGCCGCCGAGCCGGGCTGGAGGTCGCGGGGCGAGCTGGACGAGGCCAGCGCCCGGGTCGCCGGACGGCTGCGGCGGGCCGGGCTGGCCGCCGGGGACCGGGTGCTGGTCAGCGCGGCCACCTCCATGGACCTGGTCGTGGCCTACCTCGGCGCCCTGCGCATGGGCCTGGTGGTGGTGCCGGTCAACACCGCATACCGGGAGCGCGAGGTGGCCCACATCGTCGGCGACGCCCGGCCGCGGGCGGCCGTGGTCGACGACCCGGAGCGCGGGAGCTGGGCGCGGCGCGCGGCCGGGGGCGACCTGCTGGTCACCGGACCCGAGATCGCCCTGCCCGACGGCGACCCGCCGCCGCTGGACGGGGCCGGCCCCGGCGACCCGGCCCTGCTCTGCTACACCTCGGGCACCACCGGCGCCCCCAAGGGGGCCGTGCTGGCCCACGGCAACCTGCTGGCCAGCGCCGAGGCCCTGCGCCTGGCCTGGCGCTGGGAGCAGGGCGACCGGCTGGTGCTGGCCCTGCCCCTGTTCCACATCCACGGCCTCGGGGTCGGCCTGCACGGCACCCTGCTGGCCGGGGCGTCGGCCGTGCTGCTGCCCCGCTTCGAGGTCGGCGCCGTCCTGGACGCGGCCCGCGACCACCAGGCGACCCTGTTCTTCGGAGTGCCGACCATGTACTCCCGGCTGGCCGCCTCGCCCCGGGCGTCCGAGCTGGGCCGGCTGCGGCTGTGCGTCTCCGGGTCGGCGCCGCTGCCCCCGACGGTGTTCGAGCGCCTGGCCGAGCGGGCCGGCCAGCGGGTGCTGGAGCGCTACGGCATGACCGAGACGATCATGAACGTTTCCAACCCCTACGACGGCCAGCGCCGGCCGGGCACGGTCGGGCTGCCCCTGCCCGGGGTCGAGCTCCGCCTGGCCGGGGGCGACGAGGGCGAGGTCCTGCTGCGGGGTCCCAACGTCTTCTCCGGCTACTGGGGCAACCCGGCGGCGACGGCCGAGGCGTTCGACCCCGACGGCTGGTTCCGCACCGGCGACCTGGGCAGCTTCGACGACCACGGCTACCTGCGCATCGAGGGCCGCAGCAAGGAGCTGATCATCACCGGCGGCTACAACGTCCACCCCCGCGAGGTCGAGGAGCTGCTGCTCGAGCACCCGGGGGTGGCCGAGGCGGCGGTCGTCGGCACCCCATCGGAGGAGTGGGGCGAGCAGGTGACCGCCTTCGTCGTCCCCGCCGACCCGGGCGCCCCCCCCGGCCGCGAGGAGCTGCTGGCCTTCGCCGCCGAGCGGCTGGCCGCCTTCAAACGGCCCCGGGTGGTCCACTACGTGGAGGCGTTGCCCCGCAACGCCCTGGGCAAGGTCATGAAGCACGAGCTGCGGGCCTGAGCCCGCGGGGAGGTTCGATGGACGTCGACCTGAGCGGCAGGACCGCCATCGTCACCGGCGGAGCCAGCGGCATCGGCGAGGCCTGCGCCCGCCGCCTGGCCGGGGCGGGGGCCAAGGTCACCGTGATCGACCTCGACGCCGAGGGCGCCGCCCGGGTCGCCGACGACCTCGGCGGCACCCCGGTGGCCGCCGACCTGACCGACCCGGCCGCCCTGGACGCCCTCGACCTGGCCGCCGACATCCTGGTCAACAACGCCGGCTTCCAGCACGTGGCCCCGGTCGAGGAGTTCCCCCCCGAGCGGTTCGCGGCCATGCTCTCCCTGATGGTGGAAGCCCCCTTCCGCCTCGCCCGGGCGGTCCTCCCCGGCATGTACGACCGCGGCTGGGGCCGGATCGTCAACATCTCCTCCGTCCACGGCCTCCGCGCCTCCCCCTACAAGAGCGCCTACGTCGCCGCCAAGCACGGCCTGGAGGGCCTCTCCAAGGTCCTCGCCCTGGAGGGCGGCCCCCGCGGCGTCACCTCCAACTGCATCTGCCCCGCCTACGTCCGCACCCCCCTGGTCGAGGGCCAGATCGCCGACCAGGCCCGCATCCACGACATCTCCGAGTCCGACGTGATCGAGCAGATCATGCTCACCGAGCCCGCCATCAAGCGCCTCCTGGAGCCGAACGAGGTCGCCGACGCCCTCCTCTACCTCTGCTCCCCCGCCGCCGACTTCATCAACGGCACCTCCCTGATCCTCGACGGCGGCTGGACCGCCCGCTGAGGCGGGAGCAGATCCGCCGGCGGCCCGGGGCGAGCCGGAAGGTGGATCAGGAGGGTCGGGTTCCGGCAGGGGTCAGGTCCGGCAAGAGGTCGAGGCCCGCCAAGGAACATGCGGGGGCTCCGCCCCCTGCCCCCCATACCTGATCGTGACTGCGGTCGGACGAGTGTCGGCCGGGGGGTGTGGACAGCCGCCGGACCTCCACCGGCCGGGGTGCTAGTTTCCCCCACCGGGGGCCCGAACACCCGGGCTCGGGGTGATCCGCGCCCATCTTCGGGGGTGGGGCAGGAGCGGGTTTGGGGGGGCAGGGGGCGAAGCCCCCGCAAGCCATAAAGCCGGACCTCATCATCACGGCGGCCGCGCGACCGTGCGGGCTAGCCCTTGGGGCGGGGGAGCCAGAGCTCGACGGTGGTGCCCATGCCGGGGGCGCTGGCGATGCGGCACCAGCCGCCGGCCATGGTGGCCTGCTCGCGCATGCTGATGAGGCCGAGGTGGCCGGCCGGGCGGCGCTCGACCAGGCCGGGGAGGAAGCCGGCGCCGTCGTCGCTGACCCGGGCCAGGACGCCGCCCTCGACCTCCTCGAGGCGGACCGCGACCCGCTGGGCGTGGGCATGGGCGCGCACGTTGGCCAGTGCCTCCTGGACGATCCGGTAGGCGACCACCCGCAGCTCGGCGGGCAGCTCCCCGGCCGATTCGTCGCTGACCTGGACCACGAAGCCGGCCAGCTCGCCGGCCCGCCTGGCGTACTGGTCGAGGGCCGCGGCCAGCCCGACCTCGTCGAGCAGGGGCGGGCGCAGCTCGAAGACGAGCTGACGGAGCCGGCCGACGCTCTCGGTGGCCGTGGCCGCCAGCCGCTCCAGGAGCTCGGTGGAGCGGGGGTCGCGCAGCCGGCCCCCGAGCGCCTGGAGCTGCAGGGTGACGGCCACCATGGCCTGGATGGCGTCGTCGTGGATGTCGCCGGCGACCTGGCGCCGCTCCTGCTCCTGGCTGGTCACCACCCGCTTCAGCAGGGAGCGGCGCTGCTCGTCGGCCTGGCGCAGGCTGCGCATGGTCCGGTGGTGCTCGGTGACGTCGCGCAGCATCATCAGCCAGCCGATCGGCGGCCCCTGCCGGTCGGGCATGGCCACCACCGTCGGCTCGTACCGCCGGGTGGCTCCTTCCCGGGTCACGACCAGCTCCTCGGGCAGGCTCCCGGCGGCCCCGTTGCTGGCCGCCAGCCGGTCGCGGACCGCGTCGGCCACCTCCGGCAGCAGCTCGCTCAGGGGGTGGCCGACGGCGTCGGCCAGGGACCGGCCGAGCAGCCGCTCGGCCGGCGGGTTGGCGTCGACCACCCGTCGCAGCGGGTCGAGCACCAGCACCGCCTCGGAGATGGTCTCGAACACCAGGCCGCGGGCCACCGGGCGGATGCCGAGCAGCCGGAACCGGAACAGCCCCCAGACCAGCACCAGGCAGGACACGATGAGCAGGAACGGCGTCAGGTCGATCCGCCCGAACGGCCCCACGTCGAAGTTGTAGAGCAGGTTGAACCCGTAGGGCACGACCAGGCTGACGATCAGGATGGTGGTGACCCGCCGGTAGACCCGCGAGGCGCGGACCAGGGCCGCCACCATCAGGATCAGGCTGCCCCACATCACCAGGCCGGAGTAGACCAGGTGCGGCCAGAACAGCGGGCCGGGCTCGGCCACGGCATCCGGGTCGGCGGCCGCCTCCGGCGGATACCAGCGGATCAGGTCGTGGGTGGCCTCGTTGGCCAGCAGGAGCAGGATCACCAGGGGGTGGATGGCCAGCAGGGCCAGGTTGCGCCCGTTCACCCACGACCCGCGCCCGGCGAACAGCGCCGCGAACGCGAACCAGGCCGGCGGGAGCAGCACCAGGCCGACGTACTTGACGTCGCCCCAGCGCTCCTTGGCCGCCAGGTCGGTCGCGCTTAGCTCGGCCGCGTAGGTCCCGGCCCAGAGCAGCAGCGCCACCAGCACCAGGGCGAGGGCGGCCCCGGCCGAGCCGCCTCGCCGCCGCCACACATAGACCGCCATGGCCACGAACACCGCGGTGGTGGCCAGCATGGCCACACCGGCGCCGCTCCACTGCCAGGCGGCGGCTACTACTTGGGTGCCGGGTGCGACCCGGGGCTGCTGAACCATCGTCCGAAGCGGGCATTCTTCAACATCTGCGGAGCAGGTGGGACTCCGCTCGAGCGGTTCGAGACGGTTAGCTGCTTGTGCCGTACCGCGGGTCGAAGGCGGCGGCCAGGGCCTGGGTCAGGGTCAGGAGCACCTCGGGGTCGACCGGGTCGTCCCCGGCATCGCTCTGGGCGTCCGCGAGCACTGCCCGACGGCGTTCTCCAGGGCGTGCTGGCTGTCCTTGAGCCGGAGCAGGAATTCGGGGTCGTCGAAGGCGAGGCGGCTGAGCAGGCCGAGGGTCCGGCCGAGGGCGAGCAGCCGGTCGGCGTCACCGGCATTGAACGCTCCGCGGAGCGCGGTGGCGGCGGCGTTCAGCAGCTTGTTGGGCCCGTCCATCTGCAGTCCCCAGTGCGGCATGCCGGCCTCCCTGCTCGCTGACCCGCGGCGCCGTTGATCCTGGCCGACCCCGGTCGGGCCGGCAAGTCCCGGCGACCCGGCTCAGCCGGCCTCGCGGCCGCCGCCGGCCTGGGGCGGGGCGGCCAGGCCGAGCCGGGCCCGGACGGCGGTCGCGGCCACCTGGTTGCCCTTGCGCTCGTACAGGGCCAGGCCGCTGGCGGCGCGCCCGCCGCCTCCTCGGGCCGGCCGGCCAGCTCGGCCGTGGCGGCCAGGTCCAGCCAGGCGTCGGCCCGGAGGTTGAGCATGTCGGTGGCCTCGGCCAGCTCGACCGCCTCCCTGGCCAGCCCGGCCGCCCGGCCAGGGTCGCCGTCGGCGGCCAGGGCCCTGGCCGTCGCCGCCCGCCAGCGCACCTGGGCGTAGACGTCCTCCCGGGCGGCCAGGGCCCGGCTCAGGTCGGCGAACCGCCTGGCCTCCTCGTGGCGCCCCCCGGCGACCAGGGCATGGGCCAGGTCGGCGGCCAGGTTGGAGCGGGCCCCGGTCTCCCCATCCGCTCCAGCGCCCGGTAGCCGCGCTGCAGCCGCTCCTCGGCCGCCTCGGGCCAGCCGGCCAGCGACTCGACGGTGGCCGCGAACTGGCTCCAGATGGCCGCCAGGCGCAGCCGGCCCAGGGTCGCCGCCACCTCGGTCCCCTGGTCGACCAGGTCGCGGGCCTGGTCGAAGCGGCCCTGCATGGCGGCCAGGGCGCCCATGACGTGCAGGACGCTGCCCTCCACGTAGCGGTTGCCGGCCGTCTCGGCCAGCAGCCGGCGGCAGCGGTCGGCGCCGTCCGGGACCGGCAGCGGCCCCCAGAAGGCGGCCGCGGCCAGCATGCCCCTGGCGTAGGCGTCGACCCGCTCGTCCCCGGCCCGCCGGGCGTGCTCGATCGTCCGGGCCAGGGCCTCCTCGGCCCGCTCGATGCGGCAGCGCATGAAGCTCTCGTAGCCGAGCAGGCGCCAGGCCCTGGCCAGGCCGCGGTCGTCGCCGGCCTGGCCGAGGGCGTCGATGGCCGCCCCGACCTCGCCCTGGATGGTGTCGAGGGGCAGCCCGGGCTCGCTGAGCAGCCGCATCCCGAGCCGGCCGACCGCCACCTGGGCGAGCAGGCCGCGGTCGGGGGCGGCCTCGGCGGCCACCGTGGCCGCGGTCAGGACCTCGGCCGCGCGGCCGAAGTCGCCCGCCGCGACCAGGCTCTCGGCCAGGTCGTTGAGCAGGTGGCCGCGGAGCGGGTTGTCGCCTGGGAGCAGGGCCAGCGCCCGGTCGAGCAGGGCGGTGGCGGCCGGGTGTCGCCCCGGCCCAGGGCCCGCCGCCCGGCCGCGGCCAGCCGCCCGGCCGCCCTGGACCCGAGCTCGCGCCCGCGCCGGTCGATCGGGCCCAGCTCGCCCAGGAAGCGCCAGGCCTGCTCCAGGTGGTGGCCGACGATCTCCTCGTCTCGCGCACCCGGGCCCCGGCCCTGGCCTCCAGCAGGCCGGCCAGCCGCTCGTGCAGCTCCACCCTGGCCTGCTTGGGCACGGCCGCGTAGACGGCGTCGCGGACCAGCAGGTGGCGGAACTGGTAGCCGGCCTCGGCGGGCAGCCTGGCCGGGGCCGGGCGCAGGAACTCGCGCCGCACCAGCCCGCGCAGCCGGGCCGGCACCTCGGCCCGGGCGCCGGGCGGCGACAGCTCGGCCACCGTGTCGCTCTCGAAGGCCTGGCCGACCACCGCGGCCCGCTCCAGCAGGTCCCGGTCGCCGCTGTCCAGCCGGTCGAGACGGGCCGCGACCAGCGCCTGGATGGTCGGGGGCATGGAAGCGGCGGCCAGGTCGCCGGCCACCTCCCAGCCACCGGCCTGGCGGCGCAGCCGGCCCTCCTCGACCAGGGTGGCCAGCAGCTCCTCGATGAACAGCGGGTTCCCGCCGGCGGCCCGGGTGATCCGCTCCCGGGCCGGGGCGGGCAGGGCCCCGGCGCCGGCCAGTCCGTCCAGCAGCGCCCCCGAGTCGTCCGGCCCCAGCGGCTCCAGCAGCATGCTGACGGCGTTGGGCCGGCCGCCGGCCCAGGCCGGGCGCTGCTCCAGCAGCTCGGGCCGGGCGATGGCGACGAGCAGGATCGGGGCCTGGTGGCCGCCCTCGCCGAGCTGCTCGACCAGGTCGAGGAAGGTCGGCTCGGCCCAGTGGAGGTCGTCGAACACCACAACGAGCGGGCGCTCGGCGGCCAGGGACTCCAGCAGGCGGCGGGTCGTCCAGGCGGCCTCCTCGATCGGGGCCGGGTCGGCCTCCAGCCCGATCAGCTGCCCGATCCGCTCGGCCACCAGGTCCCCGTCGGGGTCGCCCCGGTCGACCAGGGCGGCCAGCTTGGCCCTGGCCGCCGCCGGCGGGTCCTCCAGCCCGATCCCGGCCGCCTGGCGGACCACCTCGGCCAGCGGCCAGAAGGTGCTGCCGTTGCCGTAGGGCAGGCAGCGGCCGAGCAGCAGGGCCGGCTCGCCCTCCAGCCGGGCGGCCAGGTTGACGACGTCCCCGACCACCAGCGAGCTGCCCACCCCGGTGTCGCCGGTCATGACCTCGCCGGTGTTGACGCCGGTGTGCAGCTCCAGCCGCACCCGCCACTGGCGCCACAGCCCGTGGTTCAGCTCGGCCAGGGCGGCGTGCATGTCGCTGGCCGCCCTGACCGCCCGCAGGGCGTCGTCCTTGTGGGCGGCCGGGATGCCGAACACGGCCATGACGGCGTCGCCGGCGAACTTCTCGACCGTGCCGCCGTGGCGGCGGACGACCGCCCGCATGGCCTCGTAGTAGCGGGCCATGACCCGCGACAGCGACTCGGGGTCGAGCCGCTCGCCCAGGGCCGTGGAGCCGCTCAGGTCGCTGAAGACCACGGTCACGGCCTTGCGGGTGCCGCCGGGCCTGGCCGTGCCCGAGGGCAGCGGCTCGCCGCAGGCCAGGCAGAACCGCGCCCGCCCCGGGTTCGGCTCCCCGCAGGCCGGACAGCCGACCGTTCTCCCCCGATCGTCCTGGATGCCCGAACCAGCCTCCCCGTCCCCCGGGACCAGGGACGAGCCTAGAGCAACCGTGCGCGAACCGACCAATGGGTCGCATCGGCCGCCTTGACGTTTTCTGCGGACCTCCTCTACTCTCCACGGCTCGTACGGCCGGAGGAGAGCGCGCCCCCACTGCGCCCCTCCCGGCCAGCGCCCCGAGAACGGGAGCGCGACCGCGCGCCGCGTGGCGGCGCGCGGGTCTTGCCGGCCCGTCCCGTCGGGCCACCCCCAAGTGCAGGAGGAGGAACTTTCCTTGGCACGCATGCATGCACACCAGTTAGCCCGGACGGCCCGCCTGAGCGTCGTCACCGGCCTCGGAGCGGCGGTCCTCGCCTCGGCGTTCGCGCTGCCGGCGTCGGCCGAGCCCGTCAACGCCGTCCAGCGCGGCCAGACCAAGATCGTCGCCGCCCAGACCGACCAGAAGCGCAAGAAGGTGACGGTCAAGCAGGGCGACAGCCTGAGCAAGATCGCCAAGAAGGCGAAGCTGTCGAGCTGGCGGCCGGTCTGGGACCTGAACAAGAAGATCAAGCACCCCAACCTCATCTACCCCGGGCAGAAGCTGCTGATCCCCGCCAAGGGCGAGAAGCTCAAGCACCGCCCGCTGCCGGCGCTGGCCGTGACCCGCGTCGTCTCCTCGGAGCGGTCCGCCGCTCCCGCCTCCAGCTCCCAGCGCTCGACCGCCACCCGGTCGGCCGCGGCCCCGGCCGGCGGCAGCGTCTGGGACCGCCTGGCCCAGTGTGAGTCGGGCGGCAACTGGGGCATCAACACCGGCAACGGCTACTCCGGCGGCCTGCAGTTCGCCCCGGGCACCTGGGCCGCCAACGGCGGCTCGGGCTCGGCCCACAACGCCAGCCGGGCCGAGCAGATCCGCGTCGCCGAGCGTGTCCGGGCCTCCCAGGGCTGGGGCGCCTGGCCGGCCTGCTCGAGCAAGCTGGGTCTCCGCTAGGAGACATCCCAGCATCGTGGGGGAACGGTGCGGCGCGTGGCCTTCCCGGGCTGCGCGCCGCACCGGCGTTTTTGGGCTACGGTTGCTCCCATGACCCAGCAGGCGTCGCTGCTCGCCTCCCGTGTCGGCGGGAGGCGGGCCGAGGGCGGCCGCCGCCACCGGTCGGTCGACCCGGCCCATACCGAAGACGTGGTCGCCGAGGTGCTGCTGGCCGAGCCCGGGACGTTCGTGGCCGCGTGCGCGGCCGCCCGGGAGGCCCAGGCCGGGTGGGCGGCCACGCCGGCCCCGGTCCGGGGGCGGGTGGTCAAGCACCTGGGGCGGCTGGTGGAGGAGAACGCCGAGGCCCTGGCCCGCCTGCTCACCTCCGAGATCGGCAAGCCGCTGGCCGAGGCCAGGGGCGAGGTCACCGAGATCGTCGACACCTGCGACTTCTTCGCCGGCGAGGGCCGGCGGCTCTACGGCCAGACGGTGCCGAGCGAGATGCCGGACAAGCAGCTGTTCACCTTCCGCCAGCCGGTCGGGGTGGCGGCGGTGATCACCGCCGGCAACTTCCCGGTGGCGGTGCCCTCCTGGTACCTGGTCCCGGCGCTGCTGTGCGGCAACGCGGTCGTCTGGAAGCCGGCCGAGTGCGCCCCGGCCACCGCCGAGGCCCTGGCCCAGCTGTGCTGGCACGCCGGCCTGCCCGACGGCGTCCTCAACCTGGTCCAGGCCGACGGCCCGGCCACCTTCGAGGGCCTGGCCGCCGCCCTGGAGGCCGGGCTGGTCGACAAGGTCGGCTTCACCGGCTCCACCGAGGTCGGTCGCCGCATCGGCGAGCTCTGCGGCCGCCACCTCCAGGTCCCCTGCCTGGAGCTGGGCGGCAAGAACCCGCTGGTGGTGATGCCCGACGCCGACCTCGACCTGGCCGTCGAGGGCGCCCTGTTCAGCGGGTTCGGCACCGCCGGCCAGCGCTGCACCTCGCTGGGCACGG
>Ga0126306_10000955_pt1 | contig 14848 bp, 13 predicted proteins | sample Plot27_FD_92592 | JGI IMG/M metagenome (GOLD analysis project Ga0126306, IMG submission 92592) | Serpentine soil microbial communities from UC McLaughlin Reserve, CA, USA - Plot27 | ecosystem: Environmental > Terrestrial > Soil > Grasslands | place: USA: UC McLaughlin Reserve, Lake County...
CTTCTCCCAGGCGCTGCAGCGCGATCTCAAGAAGCTCGTGATCATCGGCCACGTTCTCGGCGGCGAAAGGCTCGACCAGTTCGCTGACCACCTCAGCCAGCAGGACCGCGCCCAGGCCCGCGGCCTGCTGTCCGATCAGAGGTCGGCGCTGGAGCAGCGGATCCGTACGGCGATCCGGCAGGCGTATGGCGTCGAGCGCGCCGCGCCAGAGACGATCGACGCGTCCCATGGCATCGAGGACCGCATCCAATCGCTGCGCCCCGGCTTCACCGCGCAGATCCCGATTGGCGCGTCGCTCCGCGACGCCTTTGCGGGACTCGCGACGCAGCTGTTCGACCACGAGTTCCCGGGCCACCCGCACTTCGAGACCGATCTGCGCCCGCGCGATCTACGTGCGGTACTCGAGCAGATGCAGGCCGTGCTCGACATCGGCACGCCGAGCGTCGAGTTCGCTCGCGAGAACCGCAAGGCCATGCGCCAGATCGCGACACCGCTCGGCCTCGGCATCCAACACGAGTCGCGCTTCGAGCCCGGCACCCGCTGGAAGGACCATCTCGATCGGGCGATCGCGCGCGCCGCGCACCATGGCCAGGAGCAGATCAGCGTTGGCGACCTTCGGCGCTGGATCGACGAGCCCGAGCCCCTCGGCCTCCCGCGCGACGCTCAGTCGCTCGTGATCCTGGTGTATGCGAGGCAGAGCGGACGTGTCTTCCGCCGCCACGGTGGTCCGGCAGAGCCAACGGTCGAAAAGCTCGACGACGACCTCGGACTCGTCACCCCCGAACTTCCCGGCGAGCAGTCTTGGCGCCGGGCGGTCGATCGAGCCGCTTCGGCGCTCGGGCTCGCCGACGTCAACCCGGCCCGCAACCCCAGCAGCTTCGAGCGGCTCGTCGCCGACTTGCGCGCGAAGGGCGAAGCGCTGCTGCCCCCGGTTGACGCGGTCGTGCCGTTGCTCGAGCTGCGCACGCGCGAGCTGGGCGGCAACCCCACGGGTAGCGCCCGACTGCGCACGGCGAAGGTCGCGCACGAGGTGGCCCTGGCCCTTGTGCACACCGAGGAGCCCTCGAAGTTGATCGAGCGCTTTGCCGGGATCGAGATGCCGATGAGCGAGCAGCACGTCGGCACGAGCCTCGCCACGGCCTCCGCGGTTGGCGGGGCGCTCGACGGTGAGCGCTGGGAGGTGCTCGCCCTGGTCGCCGGGCGGGCCGCGGCGCGTGAGCCCGGCTTCGTCGAAGTCGCGCAGGCGCTGCGCGACGCGCTGCTCGCAGACGAGTTCGCGGTGCCGCTCGAACCGGCCATCGCCAAGGCCTTCGGCGACGGCGTACGCCTGCTGCGGCCGACCGAGCTGCCACCCCAACCGCCCCCGCCCGCGCCTCCCGGCGTCGAGATCACCCGCGGTCGCAAGGAGGGGTTGACGCTGGACGAGGCGCACTCCGAGCTCGAGCAGCTCGAGGCTGGTGATGGAGAGGTCCGGGTTGACCTGAGCTGGACCATCACGACGCGCCCGGCGGAGCGTTGAGCACGGGCTCCGTTACGCCGGAGCGCCTGCGCCCGCACCTCGAGGCGTGGCTTGCGCGCGAGCCACGCAACCCGACGTTTGTGGTGCATCACCAGGGCGATTGGGCCGGAGCCGATCAGGTTCTCGTGGAAGATCGCTACGTCGACGTCCGCGTCTGTCCGTCGGAGCTCGCGGTCCGCGAGGAGCTCGCTCGCGAGCGACCTGCGGGCCGGGCGCTCGTGCTGCTGTGTGCCTCCGAGACGCTCGGCGACGACGTGCTGGCTCGGGTCGCGAAGCGCCGCCTGCTGCGGCTGCACGCATGGGACGCGGTGCTTCACCTCTTCGACGTCCGCGACGTCGATCCCCGGCTGCTGCGCGAGCGCTGGATGGCCGATGCGCTCGTGGAGTCCGCGCCAGCCCAGGGCTACGAGCGAACGGGTGCGCGCGAGCTCGACTTCGAGCGGGCATGGCGCGCGCTGCTGCGCCACCGCCACGGCATCGACCTCGGCGACGGGCTGCGCGGACTGCTCGACTGGGCGCAGGAACGCGGTCGCGGGCGTCTGGCCGAGGTGCCCGAAGGCGAGCGGGCAGCGCTGACGAAGCGTCTGGCGGGCGCGATCACCGGTGCGGCGCCGGTGCTGGCAGCGGCGTCGGCCGGACACGGTCATCGTGTTCTCGCTCTCGGGCTCGTAGCGCGAGCCCTCGTCGACGGGCCGGCCGGCGAGGCTCGTGTCACCGCGAGGACGCTGATGAGCGTCCTGCTGGGTGGGTGGACGTTCGACGAGTCGCAGGCGCGTGCGTGGGCCGCTGCGGCCGAGGAACGTGTGCAGGACCTGATCGACGCCGACGCGCCGGCCGGTCACGCCGTCCTGCAAGCAGCCGATCGCGCCGTGGCGGAGCTTCAGGCGCAGCCGCTCGCAGCGGCCAGCGCGGTGCTCACCGTCGGCCTGCGTCGCCGCCTCGCCGCGCTCGGCGCAGCGCTCGCCGATCGGCGAGCGAGTCGCGCCGGGCTGCAGGACGTGCACAGCAGCGCCGAGCGGGTGCGCGAGCACCGACTGGGTGAGCACCGCGAGACCGCGACGATGGTGGTCCGCCTCGTCCGCTGGCTCGATCGTGGCCAGCAGACCGCGGGCGACCTTCACGCCGCGGCCGTCGGCCACGCCGGCGACGAGGCGTATGCGGACTGGGCGCGCACCGCGTTGCGCGTGGCGACCGGCGAGCCCGCGCTCGACGAGCAGCTCCGTTCGCTGGTTGCCGAGGCCGACACGCGCCGGCGCTCGCAGGACGAGACATACGCGCACCTTCTCGCTTCCTACCTCGGCCACGCCGCGCCGGGCTCCCCGATGCTCGGCGTCGAGGAGCTGCTGGCGCGTGTCGTAGCGCCGCTCGCGCGTCAGCGCCCTCTGCTCTTCACCGTCCTCGATGGAATGAGTCATCGCGTCGCCTGCGAGCTCCTCGACGACCTCGTCACACGCGGCTGGACCGAGCTGAGGCCGTCGGGCCAGCAGCACCGCTCGCTCGTGCTCTCGACACTCCCAAGCGTGACGGCCTGGTCACGGACAAGCCTGTTCACGGGCGCCCTGGCCACCGGTAAGGCAGCGGACGAAGCCAAGGCCTTCGCGACACACGAGGCGCTGATGGCGGCCAGCGCCCGAGGGGGCGCCCCGCGACTGTTTCACAAGGGCGGCCTCGCCGATCCCCATGGCGGCCTCGCCGGCGAGCTGCGCTCCGAGGTCGCCGGCGATCGTCGGGTGATCGGCGTCGTCGTGAACGCCATCGACGATCACCTCGCCCGCAGCGACCAGCTCGCTACGCCCTGGAAGGCGACGTACGTGCCCCTGCTGCGCGCGCTGCTCGACGCAGCGAGCGACGTCGGACGGCTTGTCGTCATCGCGAGCGATCACGGTCACGTCCTCGACCACGACGGAATGTCGCGCGCAGGCGGCAACGACCACGGCGAACGTTGGCGGATGGCGACTCGGCCCGCCGAGGACGGCGAGGTGCTCGTCGAGGGCACGCGCGTCCTCGTCGACGGCGGGCGCTGCGTACTGGCGGCGGATGAGCGCGTGCGCTACGCCCCGCGCAAGCACGGTTACCACGGCGGCGCCAGTCCGCAGGAGACGCTGGCGCCGCTGCTCGTGCTCACCCCCGGTCTAACCGAAGGGATGGAGGGTTGGGAGGAAGCCCCGTATGACCCGCCGACGTGGTGGACGGGAACCGTGCCGGCCGAGGCTCCCGCGCCAGTTGCGGTTCCCCACCGGCCGGTGGAGGAACCCGGCGGTCAGCTCACACTGGAGCAGCCAAGCGCCGAAGAGCGCCGGGCGGGACCGAGCTGGATCCCTGCGCTGCTGGCCAGCGACACGTTCAAGGCTCAACGAGCGCTCGCAGGTCGCGCGCCGCTTCCCGACCGGCGGATCGTGGCGATCCTCGCCACGCTCGCTGCGAACAACGATCGACTGCTGCACGAGGCGCTCGCCCGCCAAGTGGGCATTGCACCGTTGCGCCTGACCGGCTCGCTCGCCGCGCTACGCCAGCTCCTCAACGTCGACGGCTACCCGGTCCTGACGGTCGACGAGAGTACGGGTGACGTCATCCTCGACGTCGCGTTACTCCGCGCACAGTTCGACCTGCCGAACTCCTGATGGTGAAGACGAGCCCCCAGCGCCGGCAGGCGATCGTCGATGCTCTGCGTCGCGGCACCGTGCCGCAACGAGGCCTGGACGCATTCGCCGTGGGACTCGACCACGTGGCGCCGGCCGTCAACGCCGAATTGCGCGCGGTCGCTGGCGGAGCGAGCCACTTCAAGGCGATTCGCGGCGACTACGGCAGCGGCAAGACATTCTTCGCCCGGTGGCTCGCCGAGGCCGCAAAGGCCATCGGGTTCGCGACCGCCGAGGTGCAGATCTCAGAAACGGAGACGCCCCTGCACCGCCTCGAGACGGTCTACCGGCGGCTCGTCGAGCGGCTCGCCACCACCGACGTGCCCCAGGGCGCGCTGCGCACTGTGCTCGAACGCTGGGGTTTTGCGCTGGAGGAGGACGTGCTGGCGACGGGTCAGGTTGGCGAGGACGACGCCGCGGCTCTTCAACAGCGAGTCGACGAGCTCATGGAGGCCCGTCTCGCCGCGGTCAGTCGCAGCGCGCCGCCATTCGCCACGACACTGCGGGCGCACCGCGCCGCACTGGCCGCGGGCGACATCCCACTCGCTGATGGGATCCTTGCGTGGATCGGAGCGCAGCCCAACGTGCCGGCGGCCGTCAAGCGGGCAGCCGGCGTGAAGGGCGAGATCGATCACTTCGGGGCGTTGAGCTTCCTGCAGGGTCTGCTCGTGGTGCTGCGCGACGCCGGGCACGCAGGGCTCGTCGTCGTCCTCGACGAGATCGAGACGCTTCAGCGCGTGCGCAGCGACGTGCGCGAGAAGAGCCTCAATGCCCTGCGCCAGCTCATCGACGAGATTGACAGCGGGCGGTTTCCCGGTCTCTACCTGGTGATCACCGGGACGCCGGCGTTCTTTGACGGGCCGCAGGGCGCCCAGCGGCTCGCTCCCCTCGCGCAGCGATTGCACACGGACTTCAGTGGCGACTCGCGCTTCGACAACCCGCGTGCCGTGCAGATCCGTCTGCCGGCGTTCGACTACGACCGTCTGGTCGGCGTGGGCATCCGCGTGCGCGACATCTACGCAGAAGGACGCACGAACGCCGAGCGGATCCGTCGGCTCGTAGACGACGCCTATGTGCGTAACCTCGCAGGAGCCGTCGCGGGCGAGCTCGGAGGAAGCGTCGGGATCGCTCCGCGCGTCTACCTGAAGAAACTCGTCGACCTGCTCGACCGTGTCGATCAGTTCCCCGAGTACAACCCACGACGCGACTACGCGCTGACCGTGAGCGACGGCGAACTCACGCTCGAGGAGCGTGAGGCCCGTCGGCCGCGCAGCGCCGACGATGTCGCACTGGACCTATGAGCACCGCCTTCGCGCGGCTCCACCCGGCCGTTCAGCACCACGTCGTAAACTCGCTGGGCTGGCGATCGCTGCGTCCGCTCCAGGAGCAGGCGATCGACCCGGTGCTTGACGGTCGCCACGTGCTGCTGGGAGCGCCGACCGCAGGTGGCAAGACAGAGGCCGCCGTGCTGCCGCTGCTATCGCGGATGACGCGCGAGCGGTGGCCTGGGCTGTCAGTGCTGTACGTCTGCCCGCTGCGAGCGCTGCTCAACAACCTGCACCCTCGACTGGAGGGTTACTGCGATCTGCTCGGTCGTCGAGCTGGCCTATGGCACGGTGACATCGGCCAAGCGGAGCGCAGGAGGCTTGTCCGCGATCCTCCCGACCTCCTTCTGACGACGCCCGAGTCGCTCGAGGCGATGCTGATGTCGCGCGCGGTCGACGCGCAGCGGCTGCTCGGCGGAGTGCAGGCAATAGTGGTCGACGAGATCCATGCGTTTGCCAGCGATGACCGCGGCTGGCATCTGCTGGCTGTCCTCGCTCGACTCGATCGCCTCGCCGGGCGTGAGATCCAACGGGTCGGATTGACCGCAACGGTCGGCAACCCAGACTGGCTGCTGTCCTGGCTCATATGCAGTGGCGAACGGCAGCGGCAGGTTGTGACGGCCGAAGGTGGCGGCGCCAATCTAGATTTGCAGGTCGACTGGGTCGCGTCCGTCGGCAACGCAGCCAAAGTCATTTCAGCGCTCCACCGCGGCGAAAAGCGACTCGTGTTCGCCGACTCCCGGGCCCGCGTCGAGGAGCTGGCGGCCGCGCTGCGCTCAGAAGGCACGACGGTATTCGTGTCGCACAGCTCGGTCAGTCGCGACGACCGCCGGCAGGCCGAGCGAGCATTCTCAGAGACACGTGACTGCGTCATCGTCGCGACGAGCACGCTTGAGCTCGGGATCGACGTCGGCGACCTCGACCGCGTAATCCAGATCGGGGCGCCGCGAACAGTCGCCTCGCTGCTCCAGCGCGTCGGACGCACAGGCCGCCGCGCGGGGACGACTCGCAACTGCCTGTTCCTGGCGACCAGCGACATGGAGCTGCTGCAGGCGCTCGCGCTTGTCCTGCTCGCGCGACGCGGCTGGGTCGAACCGCTAGTCGCACCCGCCGAGCCTGCGAACCTCGTCGCACAGCAACTCCTTGCGCGCGTGCTCGCCGAGGGTCGCGTCGGTCGAAGCGACTGGCCGGGAGCGCTCGAGCGGGTGGTCGCGGCTGCCACGCTCGATCCCGGGCTACCGCGAGCGGTACTCGACTGGATGGTCGCCCGAGAAGTCGTCGTAGAAGACGCTGGGGTCGTATCGATGGGCCCGGCTGGCGAGCGCGACTACGGGCGACGCCACTTCATGGAGGTCACATCGCTGTTCCTGACCGAGCCGTTGCTCGCCGTACGATGGGGACAGCGCGACCTGGGGACGGTGGATCCGAGCTCGCTTTCCTCGAGAGACGACGGCCGGCCGACGATCCTGCTCGGAGGTCGCGCATGGGGTGTGCGCGACATCGACTGGAATCGTCGGGTGGTGTGGGTCGAGCCGGTCGACGAGCCCGGACGCTCGCGGTGGAGCGGAGGCGGCGCGGCCCTCTCAATCGAGGTCTGCCACGCAGTGCGTGATGTGCTCGACAATCCCGAGCCGGTGGCGGGCGCCCTTTCCCAGCGAGGAACCGCCAAGCTCGCTGATACCCGCAGCGAGCACGAGTGGGTCCGCGCCGGCCGAACTGCACTGGTGCGCGATGGACGGCGAGACCGTGCCCGCTGGTGGACCTTCGGCGGTGGGCGAGCGAACCAGGCGATCGCTGCCGCACTTGACGCGGCAGGCGTGCCAACCATGTCGGTGGACGACCTTGGGATCGGGCTGCTCACCAGTCCGTCGCTTGCTGACCTGATGGCTGCCGTGTCCACGATCGACGCCGCATCAGCCGGGGCGCCCATCGACCGCCGTAGGTTCAACGCGGTGAAGTTCGCGGCGTGCCTACCTCAGGAGGAGGTGGAGCGAATGCTCGCGGCCCGCGATCGTGACCCTGAAGCGACCGCGTCGGTATTCGGTGAACCCGTGGTGTCGGCATCGCGGTAAGTGGAGTTCCCGCCGGCGCCTGGTCGGCCCGCCGCGGCTTGGTCATGATGGGTTTGGGGGGTCTGCGTCCCGCAGGAGCTTGCGCGCGCGTAGCCCGGTCAGCACGCCGTCCCACCAGGCGACCGAGACGGCGACAAGCTCTGCGTGCTCGTCCTCTGTCAGCTTGTGGATCTCGTCGTCGAGTTCCTGACCGCCGCGCGGCTCGCGACCGTGCCGCATGTGGAAGAAGATCTGCTTGGCCCGGCTTGCCACCTCGTGGATCATGCTCTCGGTCTCGAATCCGAGATCTTCGAGACGGGTGATCGCAGGGTTCTTGCGCGGGTCGTTGCTAGGGGCGCCGAACTCGGCGGCGATCGCCTCATTGATTTCGACGGCTCGGGCGACGAGATGGACGTCGCAGACAACCCGCGCACTCCCGCGACGGGGTCGTGCCGAGTCTTGGTGCGAGCGGGGATCCGACATCTGGGGTCCTCTTGAGAGGTCGTCGACCACCGTAATTCGCCCCCTTGTCAAAACGCGCGTCCGCGGCTCTGGGTCGTCTCAGAATCACAGAGGCATAGAGGGACGGAATTGGACACAAAAAAGGAGAGCACCGATCGGGGGCTCGGGCAGGCGGGCGTCACCGCCTGCGCAGACGCGAGCGAGGCTGCCACCTCCTGTCCGCGATGTCGGCTACGGCGCGGGTAGCCACGATCCGGGTGGCCATAGCCCGCAGGCCTCCTCGCAGAGTCGGGCGGCCGCAGACGCGAGCTTACGGGCACACATGTGACGTCCGCCGAGGCGCTCATGCGCGGCAGTGCGGACCAGGGCACGGACCGCCTGCGCATGCTGCGTCGCGAGCGACGAGGCGACGGCCGGAGGCTGGCCCGCCACGACTTGAAGAAACGTGAGCCGCTGCCCGTCGGGCGAGCGCCAGTAGGGGTGATCCTCATCGGGGAGCAGAAAGACTGACGCGGTGTCGTTCGATCGCCCGTTGGTTGGACCGCTGGTCATCGTCTGCGGGTGGGTCTGCGCCATCGCTTCGTTCCTCGTCACCGGGGGGTGAGCGGCACGGGGTCGCGCGGGCAGCGTCCCGCACGACCCCGTCAATACGCCGTGCCCGCAGTCGAGACGGCCTCCTTCTATTCAGGCTTCGCCGGTCGACTCGCTCGGCGAGTCGGGCACGTCGGAGGCTTGGTTCGCGGCCTCGGCATCGACCACCGCGGGCTCGCCGATCGCCGCGCGCGCGTCCTCACGCTCGAGCTCGGCGATCCGGCTCCTGATCTGCCAGCTCTCGCGTCCGTATGCGCCGTGCTCGGTCTCGAACGCCTCGAGCGCCGCGCGGCGCTCCTCCGCGGTCATGTCGGGCAGTCGCCCGAGCAGCGCTTCGCTCTCCGCCTCGCGCTGCTGGCGTTTGCGCGCGGCCGCCTCGGCCTCGCGCCGGCGCCGCTCCTTGTCCTCGCGCACGCGCCGCGTGAGGTGGTCGGGGAGCCGCTCGGCGGCGAGATCGTCGATGAGGTCGATCACCTCGCCGCCCCAGGGCAGTCCGTGCTCTCCGACGTGCAGCTCAAAGAAGCTGCGCTGGGAGTTGGCGACCGCGCTCTCGTCGGCGTAGCGCGCCATGACGATCAGCGCGAGCCAGCGGCCGGCGATGTCCGCCGCGGTCTTCGCGCCGACGAGGTACTCGCGCGCCTTCTCGTGCGCCTCGCCCGGGCCGGCGTACTCGGTCTTGGTCTTCCCGTTCTTGCGCTCGATCGTCTCGCTCCAGCCGGGGAATCCGTAGCGGGCGCCGCGCGCGGCGATTCGCTGCAGGTCGCCGTGGAGGTTCACGGTGGCGAGGATCTTCAGGACGCGCTCGTCGACCTTGATGCGCGAGAGGTGCTTGACCGCGGCGGCGCCGAGCTCGGTGTTGTGCGCGGCGGCCTGGCGGCGGGCCTCCTGCTGGGCCTCGCGCTCGCGGCGACGCTGCTCCTTGAGGTCGTCCTCGGAGACCTCGCGCGACTCTGCCTGATCGCCGTCGCGCTGCTCTCGCTGGCGCCTGCGCTGCTCGTCACGGCGGCTGCTCTCGCGCTGGACCTTCAGGCACGCCTCGATGGAGTCGCCAGCGAGCCGGTCGGCGACCTCCTGCCCGGCGATCAACGCCGCCCACGGGCCGCCGCTGTTTGCGCGGTGCAGCGCGCCGAGCTGCTCGGCGGCCTCGACCGCCTCGTGCCCGAGGCGCACGGTGAACCGCTCGGGGTCGCAGCCGATCAGCTCGCACAGCTCCACGAGCTGCCTGCTCGCCTTGTCGTCGAGGGTGAACCGCTCGACGGGGTAGCTGCTGCCCGCCTCGTAGACGTCCGCAGGCAGCTCGGCCTCGTCGCCGTCGTAGTCGGAGCAGACGGCGCCGATGGGATCCTCGGCGACGTGCGTCCAGGTGAGCGGCTCGTCCCATTCGTGGGCGGGACCGGCGAGCACGCGCGCGACGGCGACGGCCGGCAGGTCGGCGTGGACGCGGGCCAGGGCGACAAGCGGCCGGATCGCGCCGGGTGGGATCGTGCCGTCCGCGATCTGCGCGTGCAGCGCGTCTGGCAGGTCCAGGAGCGTGAGCCGCTCGGTGACGAGCTTCTGGCTGACGCCGAGCGCCTTCGCGACGCCCTTGCGCGTCAGGCCGCCCTCGACGAGACGCTTGAACGCGCGGGCCTCCTCGACCGGGTTGAGGTCCTGGCGGGCCATGTTCTCGACGAGCGCGAGGTCGAGCCCGTGGGTGTCCTGGGCGACCGGCCGCACGACGGCGGGGATCTCGGTCAGGCCGGCGCTCGCGGCCGCGGCGATGCGCCGGTGGCCGGCGATCAACCGGTAGCGCCCGTCGCCGTCGGGCGTGACGAGGACGGGCTGCAGCACGCCGTGCCGGCGGATCGACTCCTCGAGCTGGGCGAGCTGCGTGCGCTCGGTGCTCGAGCGCGGGTTGAAGGTCTTCTCGATCTGGATGTGGGCGAGCGCGAGGGTGCGCAGCTCGCCCGCCGTCTGGCTGACCGCGTGGCTGCTCATCGATGTCTCCCTTCGGGATCGGAGTGTTTGGGCGCGGCGCCGCCGGTGGCGGCGAGCGGGCCGGCGGGTCGATGTCGAGTTCGGCCGGAGCGGGGCTCGGTCAGACGGGGCGGTGGTCGCAGGCGAGCCGGCGTCCGGTCAGGCTGCGATCACCGCCTCGAGCGCCTTCGCCTTCGGGTTGCCGCGCTCGTCGATGATGCGCGCGAAGCGCTCGCCGCGGCTGGGGCGGTAGTGGTCGAGGTACTCGGCGAAGGCGTTTGCCGCCGCCCACTTGCTCCGGGGGCGTTGCCGACCGTGGGCGCGTGGTTGTACAGATAGGTGATTGTGTCGCGCGCCTCGAGGATCCTGGCCAGTGCCGCCTTGCTGCGCGCCGCGGGGGCCTCGGTCGGGTACAGCTCGGCGAGCACTCTGCGGAGGCGCGCCGCGGTCATGCGCTGGCCGGCGAGCTGGTCGCCGAACCGCTTGAACTGCTTGTAGTAGTCGATCGTGATGTCCAGCACTCGCCGGGCCTCGTGGAGCTTGCCGGTCACGTCGCCGGTGTGCCGGACAGCGTGCACGCGCTGTGCCGAGGCGAGTCCCCACGTGAGCGTGTTCTGGCAGACGACGCGGACCGGCGTGACCGCGGCCTTGATGCCGTGAGCGCCGTCGTGGCCGGTGGTGACCAGGCAGTAGCGGTCGACGCGGTCGCCGCCGACCTCGATCCACTCGGGAAGCTTGGCCAGCGCCCATACGCGCTGTCCGCCCCAGAGCGACCCGGCGGTCTCGAAGTGCATGGCCGACCCGATCAGGTTGTCCAGGAACTGCAGCGCCTCGACGTTCTGCACGACGGCGTAGCGCGTGGAGACGACACCGAGGGTCTCGCCGGTGTCCGACCGGACGTTGGCCACGAAGCCGGGGACGGCGTCGCCCCTGCCGGTGTAGAGATCGAGCTGCTCGACCTGCCAGGCGAGGCCGGCGAGTTCGAGCGCCTCGACGACGCTCGAGGGCGAGTGATCCAGCACGGCGCCGGCGCCGTGCCACGGCCGCTCGCGCACGGAGAACATGGAGTCGGTGGCGGTGATGCCCGAGGGCATTGATGCCTCCTCTTCGGTTGGGGTTTGATTTGCAACGGCAGCCCGGGTGCGCCGCGTATCGGGCTCCGCTTGGAGTGCCCAGCGCCGCGGGCGTGGGGATCGGACGCTCCGCGAGCCTCGGGCGGTTCAGGCCGCGGCGGCAGTGGGCGGCTCGACCGCGCTGGGGTCCGGGCGCAGCTCATGCGCCTCGACCTCGTGCGGATCGAGACCCAGCGCGTGACCGAGCGCCAGCGCGGCGTCGAGCGGGATCGCTGCGCGGACGCCGCGGCCGGGCTCGGGCTTGAGCCCGAGCAGGCGCTGGACGTGCGTGCCGTCGACGGACCCGCTCGCGCCGACGAGGCCGGCTCGCCGGCCGAGCTCGCTCGGGCTGAGGTCCTCGCCCGTCGCCCGCGCTTGGGTGCGGAGGCGCGCGTAGAGCTCGCGCAGGAAGCGGTTGGAGACCTTGACGTGATGCTGCGCGCCGCGAGGCCGGCGGAGGTCCCAGCCCTCGCGACGCATGCGGCGGATGAGTGCGCCGGTCGCGGCCGGGCTCGCACCGATGACGTCGGCGATCTCGTCGAGCGGGTAGCCCGCTCGCACGTATGCGCACACGGTGCGCTTCGTGGCGAGGTCGATGCTGGGGAGGTGGTGGATCTCTGCGGCGTGCATCCCGGGTCTCGATTGCCGGGGATCGCGGCCGACCGTAGGCGGCTGCCCTGACGAAATCGGGCCCCGAGGCCCGGCCGCGCGAGACGTGTTGCAGTTCCGTCGCGGATTTGGCACACACCGGGCATTGCCGACGCCGCGGCGGTTGGCGGAGCCCTGGGGCGCGTTGATCGAGCGCATGGTGCGATGCCGGTCAGGCGCACAGCGGTGGGTGGCCGTCGCGGCGGCGCTTCGCCGCCGTGAACGACACCTGCGCGTAGCTCGGCAGCCGTGCATGCCAGCGCAGCAGCCGTTCGGCCTGTTCGCGCGAGCACAGCAGCGGCACCGGCTGGACCGGGTCCAGGAGTGGCCTGGCCCACTGCAGGTCGGAGGGCAGCAGCGCGAGCGCCCGGCGTGCGCATGCGCTCCACCAGCCGCCGAGGTCCTCGACGCGCGGTGAGAGCGCGTGCGTCGGGGTGGCGGGCTCGCACGGCGCCGACGGCACGGCGCGGAGCCGCCCCCTGTGGCTTCTCCCGCGGCGCAGCCACGGAAGGTCGATCGCGGTCATGGTCGTTCCTCCTCTTCGGAAGCTGGCTTGGGATCCGGGCTCGCGGTTGAGCGCGCGGGCCCGGCCGGAGTGCTACGGCTCGTAGGGCGTGCTGCCGTCGATGCCGACGACGGGGCCGAGTGCCGAGTCGGCGACGAAGCTCGCGCCCTGCTCGTACGGTTCGTACTGCTCGACGGCGAGGTGCGGGAGTTCGCAGGGCTCGGGCTCGTAGCCGTCGAGGCCGAGCTGCTCGAGCACCTCGGGGCAGAGCGGCAGGCGATGGCAGGTCATCGTGTCTCCCTTCTGATCGAGGCCGCCGGGAGGCGGCCGTGAGTTGTTCTGCGCCGCCAGATGCGGCGACGGGTAGGCGGCGACGCGCACCGCGGTGGTCACGCCGGCTCGCTGGCCCAGCACCGGGTCCACGCGCTCGGCGAGCTCGTCGGCGGCACGGCCCGGAGTGCGCGCCGTCTGCGAGCGCGTCGTGCGCGGTGACGTGAGCGCGCCGCGCTCGATCGCGAGGCCCTTTGCCCTGCTACGTCGCGGCTGGGCGGTGGCCGAGCGCGACCAGCCGGTGCCGGAGGTCTGCGATCAGTTCTGCGCGCACTCGCATGAGCGCGAGCCCGAGCAGGTTCTGGCCGTCGTAGCCGCCGTGCGGGTCGCGGCAGCCCCAGATGAAGTCCGTGGGGCTGTTCTCCGCCAGCGGGCGGGGATGCGTGAGCAGCAGCGCCGCGCGGTAGGGCTCCAGGGCGAACTTGCCGCGCAGCCCCCAGAGCATCACCTCGAACTTGACCTGCTCCCAGTCCGGGCGCAGCTTCGTGGCGCGGCCGGCGTGCCGGGCGCCGGCGGGCGTTCCGCAGGCGAGGATGAGGTCGAAATTTGTCCGGTGAACTTCCCGGGGTCCCCGAACCAGGCCGGGTTGAGCGAGCCGTCGGCGTTGACGAGTCCGACGGCCTTGGCGATATCGAGCAGCTCGCCGAGCTCCGGGGCGGCGGCCATCACTCCGCCTCGACGGGCGCCTGCGCTGCGATCTCCAGCCGGCCCTGCACCGCCGACAGTGCTGCCGGGAGCGCGGGCGCCGTCGCGTCGACCGCGACGCCCACGAGCGCCTCCCAGGCCGCGGCCAGCAGCGGCTCGGCCCAGCGGTCAACGACGAGATCCGGGCCGCGCGGCCGTGTCTCGGTCGCCATGATCAGTCCGGCGGGGGCACCCGGCCGCCCAACGGCGAACGGCACAAGGATCTCCGCCTCATCCGTCTGCTCCGTGTACACGGGCATGGCCATCTGCACGAGGCCGTCGTCACACGCGACGCGTGCCCGCGCGGGACGCAGCACGAGCTCGGCGTCGGCGTCGACCCACACGATCGACTCGCTCGGGTTGTCCTCGCCGGGTGCCAGCGATCGCCTGAGGGCAGCTCGGAATCGGTCGGTAGCATCGGCCCTCATCCAGAGTCACGGCCCCCGGCGGCCGGATCTGGGATTCTGCGGGACTGCTGCGACCCCCGTCTTCCCGCCGTCCCATGCGACCGGAACCCCTACCTGACCCCGGACGGTACAGGGCCGAGGCCGCGGGCCACGGGACCGACGGAGACCCCGCGGCGGAACCGAACACGAGTTCTACGTCACCATTCACACGAGGACACGTCAACGCGCGTGCGCCGATGTGCCCTTTCGCGCAGCGCGACGAGTTTTAGGGGGTTCGCGCTAGCCGCCGTGCCGAACCCCCGTGCCCCGCAACCGGGGCCGAACGCTCCGGATCCGACGCGATCGAGACGCACGCGAGTCGCCCTCACGCCTGGCCCTCGGCTGCGCGCCGGCGCTCGCCCGTCCAATGCCGCCGGGTACCCGGTGGGCACCCGGCAACGCCGTTGACCTGGATCGTGACGCCGTCCCTGATCCCGACGTCGTAGGACTTTTCACGTTTCACCCTCTTCACCTTCTTCGCCTCCGTAGCCCTCGAATGGCTCCGTCAACAGGCGAGCCTTGTGAGGTCCGTACTCGAAGAGGTGAACGACGCGGATGGTGGAATCGGTGCGCTCGACGC
>Ga0126306_10000956_pt1 | contig 14835 bp, 14 predicted proteins | sample Plot27_FD_92592 | JGI IMG/M metagenome (GOLD analysis project Ga0126306, IMG submission 92592) | Serpentine soil microbial communities from UC McLaughlin Reserve, CA, USA - Plot27 | ecosystem: Environmental > Terrestrial > Soil > Grasslands | place: USA: UC McLaughlin Reserve, Lake County...
CTGCGGCTGCTGGTCATCGTCGCGGCGTCCCTGGCCGCCGCCGCCGCCGTCTCGGTCAGCGGGCTGATCGGTTTCGTCGGCCTGGTCGTGCCGCACATCGCCCGGCGCCTGGTCGGCGGCTCGAACGCACGCGTGCTCCCCGTCTCGCTGCTGATCGGCGGCGCGTTCCTCGTCCTCACCGACATCGTCGCCCGCACGGTGGTCGCCCCCGCCGAGCTGCCCATCGGTGTCGTCACCGCCTTCATCGGGGCGCCCTTCTTCGCCGGGCTCCTGTGGGTCGGGGCGCGACGGCGATGACGACCCCCGCCACCGCGCAGCGCGGCGCCCGCATCGAGGTCGTCGGGCTCACCGCCGCCTACGGACGCACCCGCGTGCTGGACTCGGTGCGGCTCACCCTCGAGCCCGGTGGCTGGCTGGCCGTCATCGGCCCGAACGGCTCGGGCAAGTCCACGCTGCTGCGCTCGATCCTGGGGTTCCACCCCCACCAGGGCCAGGTGCGCATCGACGGCGTCCCGACCACCGGCATGCGGCGCCGCGACCGCGCCCGCTCCCTCGCCTACGCCCCCCAGACGCCGGTGCTCCCCGACGGGGTCACCACCCGCGAGTACGTGGCCCTCGGCCGCACACCGCACCGCCCCCTGCTGGCCGCCCCGCGCGGGGTCGACCGTTCCGTCGTGGCCGACGTGATGGAACGCCTCGAGCTCGACCGCCTCGCCGAGCGCACGCTGGCCACGCTGTCCGGCGGCGAGCAGCAGCGCGCGGTGCTGGCACGGGCCCTGGCCCAGCAGCCGCGGGTGCTGCTCCTCGACGAGCCCACGGCAGCCCTCGACCTCGGGCACGCCCAGCAGGTGCTCGACCTCGTCGACCGGCTGCGCCGCCAGGACGGGCTCACGGTGCTCAGCACGCTGCACGACCTCACGCTCGCCGGCCAGTACGCCGACCGGCTCGCCCTGCTCTCCGGAGGGCGCGTCGCCGCCGAGGGACCGCCCGCCGACGTCCTGACCCCGGCGGCGCTGTCCACCCACTACGGCGCCCGCGCCGAGGTGGTCGCCGGGCCGAACGGCCCCACGGTGATGCCGGTCCGCGCCCCCGACTGATCAGCGGGCGGGGCGGAAACGCACCCGGTCGCCCGGCCTCAGCTGGGCAGCAGCCGGCAGATCGGACGTCGCCACGACGGCGAGGACCGGATAGCCGCCGGTCACCGGGTGGTCGACGAGGAACAGCACCGGCGCCCCGTCGGGCGGCACCTGCACCGCACCCGGCACCAGACCCTCGCTGGGCAGCTCACCGTCCCGGCTGCGCCGCAGCACCGGCCCGGCCAGCCGCAGGCCCACCCGGTCGCTGTCCGCGCTGACCGTCCACTCCTGTCCGGTCAGCGCCGCCCAGGCGGCCGGCTCCAGCCAGTCGCGCCGCGGCCCGGGCAGCACCCGCAGGACGGGAGCGGACGACGGGAGGCGCACCGGGGCGACGTCGACGAACGGCTCACCGGCCGCCAGTGTCCCGACCGGCAGCGACGTACCGGCCGACAGCCGCGCGGGGCCGAGGCCGGAGAGGGTGTCGGTGCTGCGCGAGCCGAGCACCGGCGGCACGTCGACACCCCCGCGCACCGCGACGTACGTGCGCAGGCCCACCGGCGGCATGCCCAGCCCCAGCTCGTCGCCGGCGCGCAGGGTGACCGGGGCGTCGAACGGAGCGGCCCGGCCGGCGACCGTGACCGGCGCCGGCGCCCCGGTCACCGCGACGAGGACCGTGCGCTCCGCGCGCAGCCGGAGGCCGCCGGCGGTCACCTCGATCACGGCCGCGGCCGGCTCGTTGCCGACCAGCCGGTTGGCCAGCGCGCTCGCCGCGGCGTCCGCCGCGCCCGACCGGGTCACCCCGATCCCGGCCCATCCCGGACGGCCGCGGTCCTGGACGGTCGCCGCGGGGCCGGTCGCCAGCACGGTGAGCACTCAGCCCCCCTACCGGAACCGCACGCGGGTGCCGGGGGTGAGCAGTGCCGGGGGGTCGCGGTCCACGTCGAACAGGACGGCGTCGGTGCGCCCGACCAGCTGCCACCCGCCGGGCGAAGCCTGCGGATACGCACCCGCGTACGGCCCCGCCAGGCCGACCGACCCGGCCGGCACCCGGGTGCGCGGGGTCGGGCGCCGCGGCACGTGCAGGTCCTCCGGCAGCCCGGTGAGGTAGCCGAAGCCGGGTGCGAAGCCCCCGAAGGCGACGGTCAGCTCGACCGCGAGCAGCGCCCCGATCAGGTCCGGCACCGACCGGCCGGTCAGGTCGGCGACGTCGCCGAGGTCGGGACCGTCGAACACGACGGGCAGCTCGACGGTGCGCACGTCGTCGTCCGGTGGCGGCGCGTCGAGCGGCAGCCGGCGCAGGACGGCGACGTCGAGCTCCGTCGGCGGCCGGTCGAGGACGACGAGCACCGTCGTGGCGGCCGGGACCAGGTCGAGCTGACCCGGGAGGGGCTTCCGGACCAGTGCGGCCCGCACCGCGGCGACCGCCTCGCCCCCGTCGACCTCCACGAGCAGGGCACGATCGCCGTACGGCAGTGCCCGGAGATCCACGCCGCCATGATCGACCACCGCCCGGTCGGAGGACGGAACGGGAGGGTCTCGACAGGTGATCCGCACCGTACGGCCGGACAATAGGTCGTGACCATCGCAGGCAGGTTCGCCGCCGCGCTCGACGACGTGGCCGAGCCCGGCCTGGCCGGTCCGGAACTGCTGCCCGTGCGGCTGGCCCGGGCGTGCGCGCGGATGCTCCCGGTCGACGGCGCCGGGCTGAGCCTGCTCGACACCGCGCAGCAGCAGCGGGTGCCCCTCGGCGGCAGCTCCGACATCGCCGAGGCCGCCGAGCGCCTCCAGTTCACCGTGGGCGCCGGGCCGTGCATGGCGGCCCAGGAGACCCGGCAGCCGGTGTTCGCCGTCGAGGAGGACCTGCGCCGCCGCTGGCCCGCCTTCACCCAGCTGCTGGTGGCCGAGACCCCCTTCCGGGCCGTCGTGGCGCTGCCGTTGCAGCCGGCCATTGCGGGCGCCGGCGCGATCGACCTGTATTTCCACCGGTCCGACGACGTCCTCGACCTCGACGTCTTCGAGGCCATCGCCGTCGGAGAGCTCGTCGCCTCGACGCTGAGCGAGGCAGCCGTCTGGTCGAACTGGTCACCCGCCGAGGGGCCGGAGTGGCTGCACGGTCCGGCACCCACCCGGCGGGCCGCCGTCTGGGAGGCCATGGGCAAGGTGAGCGTCGCCCTCGATTTGCCGTCGGCCGGCGCCCTCGCCGTGCTGCGGGCCCGCGCGTACGGCAGCGGCCGAAATGTGGACGACGTGGCCGCGGACCTGCTGTCCGGGACGCTGAGGCCCGAGGATCTGACGCGCGAGGACGGCCCCGCCGGCTGATCCGCTCAGCCGGTGAACGGGGCGAGGGAGACGCCGGCGTCCGCCAGCGCCGACCGGACCGCCCGGGCCAACCCGACCGCGCCCGGCGTGTCACCGTGCACGCACACCGATTCGACCGGCATGAGCAGGCGGCTCCCGTCCACGGCGACCACGACGCCCTCGGTGGCCATCCGCACCGCGCGCTCGGCCACCACGGCGGGATCGTCGATCACGGCGCCGGGCTCCCGGCGCGGCACCAGCGAGCCCTCGGCGGTGTAGCCGCGGTCGGCGAACCCCTCGACCACCGGGCGCATGCCGGCGGCCTCGGCCCCCCGCAGGAGTTCCGAGCCGGGCAGGCCGAGGACGGGCAGCCGGCGGTCGAAGGCCAGGACCGCGTCGAGCACGGCGCGGGCATGGCCCGCATGGCCGACCGCGGCGTTGTAGAGGGCGCCGTGCGGCTTCACGTAGGAGACGCGACCGCCGGCGGCCCGCGCGATGCCGTCGAGAGCGGCCAGCTGGTACAGGACGTCGTCGGCGAGCTGGGCGGGCTCGACGTCGAGGAACCGCCGGCCGAAGCCGGCCAGGTCGCGGTAGGAGACCTGTGCCCCGATCGCGACGCCCGCGGAGACGGCCCGGCCACAGACGCGGCGCATCGTCGACGGATCGCCGGCGTGGAACCCGCAGGCCACGTTCGCGCTGGTGACGATGCCCAGCAGGGCGTCGTCGTCACCGAGCCGCCACACCCCGAACCCCTCGCCGAGGTCGGCGTTCAGGTCGATGCCGCGGCCGCCGGGAGTGCTCACCGGCGCAGTCTCGCACCCGGCGTCCGCTCCTCATCGACCTGTCGTCTTGGCGACTTGTCGACATTCTGTACTCGGATCCGGACCGTGCGTATGCGAAACTGGACGGGAACGGGGCGGCAGTAACGCGAAGGGAACCACTCTTAGTGCCCACCTCGGGGATCGTCGCCCCCACCCTGCTCGAGGCCCTCCCGGACGTGGTCGTCGTGGTCGACTGCGCCGGTCGCATCCTCTACGCCAACCCCGCCGTGCGCCCGCTGCTCGGCCACGATCCCGCCGCCCTGCAGGGCCGACCACTCACCGTTCTCGTGCCCGACCGCTTCCGGGACGCCCACCGGCGCGGCTTCGACCGCTTCCTGGCCACCGGGACCGGCGAGCTGCTCGGTGCCACGACGCAGCTGCCCGCCCTGCACGCCGACGGCTCCGAGGTCGCCGTCGACCTGACGCTCGCCCGGGTGGACGACGCGCTGGACCGGTCGGGTGCGGTGCCACCGGCCGCGGCCGACGCGGTCTCCGGAGGCGTGGTGGTCGGCGTGCTGCGTGACGCCAGCACCACCGTGCGGCTGGAGCGGCAGCTGCAGATCGGCCGGTACCTGGCGGCCACCATGCGGGTGACCACCGCGCTCACCGAGGCTCCCGACGCCGAGGCCGCGTTCGACCTGCTGCTGCCCACTCTGTGCGAGCAGCTCGACTGGGACGCCGCGACTCTCTGGCAGCCCGATGGGTGCGGCGGTCCGCTGGTGCACGCCCGCACCTGGACCGCCCCGGGCGCGATCACGCCGGCGCTGGACCGGGTGGTGCACAGCATCTCGTTCGGCCGGGGCGAGGGGCTGCCCGGGGAGGTCTGGCAGCGACGGGCTCCCGTCGTCATCGAGGACCTCTGGACCGACCCCCAGTTCCTGCGCTCGGCGGCGGCTCGGGCCGACACGCTGCGCACGGCGGTGGCCTTCCCCGTGCTGAGCGGCGACACCCTGCTCGCGGTGTGCGAGCTGTTCTCCTCCGAGCGGCGCCCCGTTCCCGCCGAGCTGGTCGACGTCCTGGCCGGCGCCGGCCGCCAGATCGGCCAGTTCCTCGCGCGGCTGCGGGCGGAATCCGAGGTGCGCGAGCTCGCCGACACCCTCCAGCGCAGCCTGCTGCCCTCGCACCTGCCGGCGATCCCCGGCATGGAGCTGGCGGGCCGCTACCGCGCCGGCACGGAGGGCTTGTTCGTCGGCGGGGACACCTACGACGTCATGCCCCTCCCGGACGGGCGGTGGATGGTGCTCATCGCCGACGTCTGCGGCACCGGCGTCGAGGCCGCGGCCATGACCGCCCTCACCCGGCACACCGCGCGGGCCGCCGCCTCCAGCGGCAGCCCGGCGGCGGAGGTCCTCGCCGCAGTCAACGCCGCGTTGCTGCACGAGCAGTCACGCCGACCCCTGCGGTTCGTCACCGCGTGTTGCCTGGTGCTGGAGCCGCGCCGCACCGGAGCCACGGTCCAGATCGCCGTCGCCGGGCACCCGCCGCCGCTGTGCCGCAGCGCCGGCGGCACCGTCACCGAACTGGGCCGGCCCGGCCTGCCCCTCGGGATCGACCCGGACGTCGAGTACCGGGAACTGGAGGTCGAGCTCCTCCGCGGCTCCACCCTGGTGCTCTACACCGACGGCGTCACCGAGGCCCGGGACGACCACGGCGTGCAGTTCGGCGAGGCCGGACTTATCGACGTCCTGCGCCGGACGGCGGGCCTGCCGGCCGACGTCACCGTCGAGGCGGTCGCCTCGGCCGTGGAGCGACAGCTGGCCGGCTCCCGCCACGGCGCGGACGACCAGGCCGTGCTGGCCATCCGCTGCTGATCCGGGTCAGCCCGACTGCCCCGTCTGGGCGTGCGCGACGCCGACCGGCTTGGACTCCGACGACCCGCGGTGCCGCAGGTACACGGAGAAGACCGCCATCGAGCCGACGGCGAGCATCTCCGACTGCCAGTTCTGGAAGGAGCGGTTCCAGAAGTCCGCCTCCGCGAGGTAGGCCGGCCAGGTGACCGGGTCCTCGCGCCGGCTCAGCTGCTCGCTGTTGTACGCCGCCCAGCCGGCCACCGAGGACGCCACCCAGGTGAGCACGAAGAGGACGGCCATGAGCGTGCCGAGCGACCGCGAGAACAGTGCGGTGCGCCAGCCGCCGACCTTCGCCCACTCGGGCGAGTCCTCGTCGGCGTGGCGGCCCACCTTCTGCTCCTTGTCGGTCTCCTTGCCCTCCTCGCCGGGCTTCTTGGACTCGGTCGAGCCGAGCTGGACCAGCCACACCGTGGCGTAGATGAACAGGAAGAACTGCAGGTACTCCGACTGCCAGTTCTCCATGACGTCGACGCCGAACGACGAGGACGTCACGTACTCGGCGAACGACACCGGCTCGAGCCCCTCGGCGATCTGCTGGGCGTTGAAGTCGGCGGTGCCGGAGATCGCCTGCCCCACCAGCGTGGCGACGAACAGGGCGCCGAACACCAGGCTCAGCCCGTTGTCGCGGAGGAAGCCGCGACTCTTCATCTCGGTCATCGGCCCATCAGCCCCAGCGCCGTGACGTAGGCGATGCCGAGGAGGATCACGACCAGATAGCCGACGAAGACTCCCTTGACGCCCTTCACGGTTCCACCTCGCAGTCGTACGGCGCCTCGCCGTTGGGCTGGCAGGCCGCCGCGGCGACGCGCCACCCGGTAGAGGTCTCGGCGAGGAACAGCGTGTCGCCGGACAGGCGCACCTGGGCGTCGCCGCCCCACACCTCGACCGACTCCACCTCGCCGCCCTCCAGTGGCAGGTCTTCGATGGCCTCGTCGCACGGCTGGGACGCCTGCTCCTCCAGGGCCGACAGGGCCGCCGGGGTCAGCAGGTCGCAACGCGTCTCGGGATCGCCCGCCGGGTCCTCGAACGCGGTGGCGACGCGCTCGACCTCCGGCTGCTGGGTGCTGGCACAACCACCGAGCACCGCCGCAGCGGCCGCGGCCACCGCGGCGCTGCGCCGGAACCGGGCCGCTCTGCCCATCTCCCGACCTCCTCCAGTGCCCCGCTGCGACGGCCTCTCCGGCGGGGTCTGCACCGGGGCCGTCGTCGTTCGACGGATCGCTTACCCGGCCCGGACCTGCCCGCAAACGATCTTCACCCGGACGGCGGAGCGCCCGGCCACGTGCGGGTTGTCGGTGCGGAGTGCCAAGGTGCCTGCGTGCGCACCGAGCCGCCGAACACCGGCCCCGAGACCTCGCAGCTGCCCGCCTACCTCGATTACCAGCGGGAGACGATGCTGCTGAAGATCGAGGGCCTCACCCGCGAACAGCTGGCGCGGACGCTGGCGCCGTCGTCCCTCACCCTGGGTGGCCTGCTCAACCACCTGGCCCTGGTCGAGGACTCGTGGTTCCGCGAGCGCTTCGCCGGGCTGCCGGCCGACGAGTCGTGGGCGGGCGTCGACTGGGACGCCGATCCCGACTGGGAGTTCCGCACCGCGGCCGAGCTGGAGCCCGAGGAGCTGCGGGAGCGCTACCGGCAGGCCTGCGCCCGCAGCCGGGAGGTGGTGGCGCAGGCGACCGGGCTCGACCAGCTCTCGGCCGCGCCTCGCCGGAACGGGCGGCACTTCGACCTGCGCTGGATGCTCCTGCACATGATCGAGGAGACCGCCCGGCACGCCGGGCATGCCGATCTCCTGCGGGAGTCGATCGACGGGTCGACCGGCGAGTGACCCGCTGAGCAGGTGCTCAGTCGAGCACGGCCTCCGGCGGCTCGACCGGGGCGCCGGCCTCGAGCCAGCGCAGCAGCGTCCGGGCGGCGAACCCCGTGCCGCCCTTCACCACCTCGGCGTCGTCGGACCCGGCGCGGGCCGGCCCGGCCACGTCGAGGTGGGCCCACGGCAGGTCGCCGGCGAACGGCTGCAGGAAGAGCGCGGCCGTCGTTCCGCCGGGATTGCCCGGGGCGTTGTTGGCGTCGGCGACGGCGCTGTCGAGCAGGTCCAGGTGCTCCTCGAGCAGCGGCATCCGCCACAGCGCCTCCCCGGCCCGCACGCCGGCCGCCCCCAGCGCCTCGGCGAGGCCGTCGGTGGTCGCGAACAGCCCGGCCGTCCGCGTGCCCAGCGCCACCTTCATCGCTCCGGTGAGCGTGGCGACGTCGACCAGCACGGTCGCGCCGAGTTCCAGCCGGGCGTAGGCCAGCGCGTCGGCGAGAACCATGCGCCCCTCGGCGTCGGTGTTGAGCACCTCCGTCGTCCGTCCGCCGACGTGCCGGACGACGTCCGAGGGGCGGTAGGACGAGCCGGACACGGCGTTCTCGGCGGCCGGGACGACGGCGGTCACCGCGACCGGGAGTTCCAGCCGGGCCGCGGCGTCGAGGGCGGCGAGCACCGCCGCTCCCCCGGCCATGTCGGTCTTCATCTCGCGCATGCCCGCGTTGGGTTTGATCGAGATGCCGCCGGTGTCGAAGGTGATGCCCTTGCCCACGAGCACCGGGTGTTCGGGGCCGGCCGAGGGCGGCCGGTAGGAGGCGACGATCAGCCGGGGCGGGCTGGCCGAGCCGCCGCCGACGGCCAGGACCCCGCCGAAGCCACCGTCGCGGAGCTCGTCCGGCCCGAGCACGGTGACCGTCACGTGCGCCAGGCCGGCCAGCCGGTCGACGGCCTGCTCGGCGAGCCAGGCCGGGTTCTTCACGTTGCTGGGGGTGTTGACGAGGTCGCGGGCCCAGGCCACGGCGGACCCGCAGATGCGGCCGGCCTCCGCGGCGGCCACCACGACCGGATCCGCGGCGTCGGCCGCCACCACGGCGACGGTCTCGAGCCGGCTCGGATGGGCCGTGGAGAGCTCACGGAAGCGGTACCCCGCCAGGAGCGAGGTCTCGACGGCGGCCCGGACCTCCTCGGCACCGGCGGGGGACACCGGCCCGTCGACGGGGAGGACGAGCCGCCGCGCCCCGTGCTCGGCCAGCGACTGGGCCCGGCGCACGGCCACGCCGGCATACGCGCGGAGGTCGGACATCGTGGCCTCGCCGATGCCCACGGCGAGGACGCTGCGCGGGCGGCGCCCGGCGATCGGGATGGAGGTGTGCTTTCCCGCCTTGCCCTTGTTGCCCGTGTCGGCGAGGGCCCCGACGAGCAGCTCGGGGCTGACCGGCGGGGCGCTCTCCTCGGTGAGCCAGGCGGGGAGGGCCGCGCCGCGGCCGACGGGCACGGCCAGGACGTCGTCCGGCCCCAGGGCGGGGACTGCCGTGACGACGTCGACCCGCGGCAACGGCGCGGCCCCGGCAGCCGGCGGAGCGCCGGCGGCCGGGGCCGTGTCGTCGTGCGCGGGGCTGCCCGAAGGCAGGCTCGCGGGGGTGTTCAGCTGGTCGCGCCCTTCAGTGCCTCCGACAGCGCCGCCGCCTCGTCGGGCGACAGCTCGACGACCAGGCGACCGCCTCCCTCGAGCGGTACGCGCATGACCAGGCCGCGCCCCTCCTTGGTGACCTCGAGGGGACCTTCACCCGTGCGCGGCTTCATGGCCGCCATGCGTGCCTCCTTCGCCGGCCACACCGCGCCTGCCGGGGCAGAACGTGCTGTGGCGTCCGATGCTGTAGCTCCGCACACATGATCCCGTATGACGAGCCGAGGTCCAACATCAGGCCCTCGACGGTTCCGGCGAGACGTGTGCTCTGAAGCAGTCGGCCACGTGATCGTCGACCATGCCGGTGGCCTGCATGAGGGCGTAGGCGGTGGTCGGGCCGACGAACACGAAGCCGCGGCGCTTCAGCTCCTTGGCCATGGCCACCGACTCCTGGCTGGTCGCCGGGACCTCGGCGATCGTCGCCGGCCGGGGCCGGTCGCCGTCGGGTGCGAAGGACCACAGCAGCTCGGACAGCCCCTCCGGGAGGTCCTGCGCCGCACGGGCGTTGCGGACGGCGGCAGAGATCTTGGCGCGGTTGCGGACGATGCCCGCGTCGGCCATGAGCCGCGCCTCGTCGTCGGCACCGAAGGCAGCGACCGCGTCGATCGAGAACCCCGCGAACGCCGAGCGGAAGGCCGGCCGCTTGCGCAGGATCGTGATCCACGAGAGACCGGACTGGAACGCCTCGAGGCAGAGCCGCTCGAACAGCGCGTCGTCGCCCCGGAGCGGCGTGCCCCACTCCTCGTCGTGGTAGACGACGTACTCGGGGGCACTCGTGGCCCAGGCGCAGCGCGGCAGGTCGGCATCCACGCCGGCGACGCTACTGCCGCCCACCGACAGCTTCGGCGGTCGACGCTCAGCTGCCCAGCGGCGACCGGGCCAGCCCGGTGACGACGTCCTTGACGTAGAGGTCCCGCAGCCGGTTGGTGTCGGCGGAGACCAGCGCCTGCGACGTCGTCACCAGCACCTGGTCGCCGGTGAGGGCGACCAGCCGGCCGTACTCGGCCGGGGTCACCGAACCGGTCGGGCCGGCCGTCGCGCGACCGTCGGCGTCCGCGGTCACCAGGACCAGCGCGCCGACCGCGCCGCCGGCGAGGTCGCGCCGGTAGTGGTCGGTGTGCCCGTTGGCGTCCCCGCCCAGCTCGGCGGCGCTCGTCGCGAAGAAGCCGTAGCGGCCGGTGGGGTCCAGCTCGACCTGGTGCTCCCAGATCGTCTGCTGGCCGTTGCCCATCGGGAGGACGGCGCCGGTCGTGGTGTCGACCCGGTAGGCCAGCCCGGTGCTGCCGACCGTCCCGGGGGTCGACGTGGTGATGCGGTGCGCGGTGACCAGCGCGACGTACCGGCCGTCGTCGCTGATCGCGACGTCGCCGGCGTCGCGGTAGACCGCGTACTGCACCGTGCCCGCGCCCGCCGGCACGGACGACACCAGTGCGAGCGTGCCGGCACCGGCGCCCGAGAGCGTCTTGCGGTACAGCAGGCTCGCGCCGGTCGCCGACGCTGCCGGGAACAGGGCGAACCGGCCGTCGGGGGTGAGCGCGAGGGCGGGGCCGGTGGCGGCGCCCGGCAGGCTCCCGCCGGCCGTCGTGGTGGAGACCCGGGTGACCGCGCCGGTGGACATGCGCTTGGCGAAGAGGTCCACGACGCCGTTGGTGTCACCGGCGACCAGGTCGGGCCGGGCCGAGTAGAAGAGCACCAGGTCGCCGTCGGCGGACAGGGCGACCGACGGGCTGGTCGCGTACACCGAGGCGGCGGTCTGCAGCACGGTGCCGGCGATCGACGCGTGCACGCCTCCGCCGGCCGGCACGCTGACCAGCGACCAGGTGCCGGACGCGGTGTCCATCCGGTAGACGTCGGGCAGGCCGTCGGTGTCGCCCGCCACCAGCGCGGCCGACGTGGCGAGGACCAGGGAGCTGCCGTCGGCGCTGATCGTCGGCGCGGCCGTGTTGGTGGGGTCGGTGGTCGAGGTGGACGAGGCTGCGAGCGGCGCGATGCGGCGCGCGGTGCCCGCGGTGCGGTCGAGCAGGTAGAGCTCGTAGGCGGTGTTGGTGTCGCCGGCCTCGAGCGCCGCGCGGGTACCGACGACGACGTACCGGCCGTCGTTGCTGACGGCGAGACCGCCCGACTCGCCGGCGCCCTGGAGCGGCACGGTCGGCGACACGGGGGCGACCGCGCCGCTGGCGGCCGAGAGCGCCGACAGGTGACCGGCGGCGTCCACGGCGACCACGAAGAACCGGTACGAGGTCCCGTTGGCCAGCCCGCTGACGGCGGCCTGCGTGGTCGGTGCCGTCGTCGTGGCGAGGAGCGTGCTGCCGTCGTCGGCCAGCACGCGGTAACCGACGACGTCGGGGTCGGCCGGGGCGGTCCAGCTGACCACGGCCCGCCGGTCACCCGGGACGGCGGTGACTCCGGTGGGCGGTGCCGGCGGACCGTCGACGGGGGTCGCCGAGGCCGACGCCGACGGCGCGGACCGGTTCCCGTGCGTGTCGACCGCGACCAGCCGGTAGGCGTAGGTCGTGCCGTTGGTCAGGCCGGTGTCCGTGTGGGACGTGCCGGTGACGGTGGCGACCTCCACCCCGTCGCGCAGCACCCGGTAGGTCGCCAGATCGGACTCCGCGTTCGCCGTCCAGGACAGGCCGACCCGGTTCTCCCCCGCCGTGGCGACCAGCCCCGTGGGCGCCGACGGCGGCGTCAGGTCCGTGGGGGTGGCGGTGACCGCCGGCGACGCCGCAGACCGGTTGCCGCTCGTGTCGACGGCGACCAGCGTGTACGAGTACGTGACGTCGTTCGTGCGGCCGGTGTCGGTGTAGCCGGTGCCGATGACCGTCGCGATCTCCACCCCGTTCCGGAGGACCCGGTAGGTCGCCAGGTCCGGCTCGGTGTTCGCCGACCAGGTCAGCGCGACCTGGCCGTCGCCGCGAGTGGCCACCAGCCCGGTGGGCACGGCGGGCGGCGTGACGTCGGCGGGGGCGACGGCCGAGGGGGCCGACGCCGCCGACCGGTTGCCGTTGGTGTCGACGGCCACGAGCTCGTACGTGTACGCGGTGCCGTTGGGCCGGCCGTTGTCGACGTACGTGGTGGCGCCGGTGACCGTGGCGACCTCGACGCCGTCGCGCAGCACCCGGTAGCTCGCCAGGTCCGGCTCGGTGTTCGCGTTCCAGACCAGGGTGATCTTCCCGCTGCCGCGCGTCCCGACCAGACCCGTCGGTGCGGCCGGCGGGGTGAGGTCGGTCGGGGTGGCCGAGACGGCCGGCGAGGCGGCGGACCGGTTGCCGGAGGTGTCGACGGCGACGAGGCGGTAGGCGTAGGTCGTGTCGTTCGTTCGGCCGGTGTCGACGTAGGACGTGCCGGTCACGGTCGCCACCTCGACGCCGTCGCGCAGCACCCGGTAGCTCGCCAGGTCCGGCTCGGCGTTCGCCGCCCACGCCAGGCTCACCTGGCCGTCGCCGCGGGTCGCGACCAGCCCGGTGGGCGCGGCCGGCGGGGTGGTGTCGACGGGGCGGGCGGTCACGGTCGCGGTGGCCGGTGAGCGGTTCCCGTGCGTGTCGACGGCGACCAGGGTGTAGCCATACGTCGTCCCGTTGGTCAGCCCGGTGTCGTTGAAAGCCGTCGTGCCGGTCACGGTCGCCACCTCGACGCCGTCGCGCAGCACGCGGTAGCTCGCCAGGTCGGGCTCGGAGTTCGCCGCCCACGACAGCGTCACCTGGGCGTCGCCCGGGGTCGCGGTCAGGCCGGTGGGGGTTGCGGGCACCCCGAGGTCGGTCGGCGTGGCCGAGGCGGGCGAGGAGGACACCGAGCGGTTGCCGTGGGTGTCGACGGCGACCAGCCGGTAGACGTAGGTGGTGTCGTTGGTCAGCCCGGTGTCGACGTATCCGGTGGATCCGGTCACGGTGGCGACTTCCACGCCGTCGCGCAGCACCCGGTAGCTCGCCAGGTCCGGCTCGGGACTCGCCGTCCACGACAGCGTCACCTGGCCGTCGCCCCGGGTGGCGACCAGACCGGTCGGGGCGTCCGGCGGGGTCAGGTCAGTGGGGGTCACGGGCACCGCGGCCGACGGCGCCGACCGGTTCCCGTGGGTGTCGACGGCGACCGCCGTGTAGCTGTAGGTCGTGTCGTTGGTCAGCCCGAGGTCGAGGTAGCTGGTGCCGGTGAGGGTCGCGATCTCGACGCCGTCGCGCAGCACGCGGTAGTCGGCGAGATCGGACTCGGGGTTGGCGTTCCACGCCAGCCCGGCGCGACCGTCGCCGCGCCCGCCGACGACGCCGGAGGGCGCCGACGGCGGTGTCAGGTCGGTGGGGGTGGCGGAAACGGCCGGGGTGGAGGACGCCGACCAGTTCCCGGACGTGTCGTGCGTCTGGATCGTGTACGAGTAGGTGGTGTCGTTGACCACCGCCGTGTCGACGTACCCGCTGGTGCTCTTTCCGACGAGCAGCCCGGTGACCGCGGCGCCGTCGCGCAGGACGCGGTAGCCGTCGGCGTCGTAGTCCCCGCTGTTCGGCGTCCAGGCGAGCGTCACCTGACCGTCGCCGCGGACGGCGGCGACAGCGGTGGGCGCCGCCGGAGCCACGGCGTCCCGCGGGACACCGTTGACCGGCGCGCTCGCCGTCGTCCCCTCGTAGGTGACGAGAAAGTTCGTGACCGTGGTGACGGTGACGGTGTAGCCGCGGCCGTTGACCAGGCCGGTCAGCGTCGTCGACGTCCCGGACGGGCTGGCCGCCAGCGAGCCGTCGACGTAGACCTTGTAGCCCGTGATGAACGACTCGGTCGACGCGGTCCAGGAGACGGTCAGAGCGCGGTCGGCCGGCGTGGCGGTGACGTTGGTGGGCGGGACCGGGTTGCTCGTGCTGGCCAGCTGGAGGGACGCCGTGGGGGCGGGCCCGGCGGTCGCCAGCATCGCGGCGAGGGCGAGCAGCGCCAGCGTGCGCACGGCCCAGCTCCGGCGGCGCCCCCGGGCAGGGACGACATTCCCCACCACGAGCACGTTCGTGTCTCGGCAGGCTCGTGGCCGTCCTTGAGCCGGGTCAGGACACGTTCGCGCGTCGGGTTCACCGGGCGGCGGCGTCGACCCCTTCCGTGCTGGGCTCGATCCGCCGCGGCTCGCTGCGGCGGGTGGCCAGCACGCAGCCGACCAGCACCAGCGGCAGGCCGAGCGCGATGCCGAGCGTGAACGGCTCGCCGAGCAGCGCGACGCCCAGCAGCACCGCCACCGCCGGGTTGACGAAGGTGATGACCAGCGCCCGCTGGGGGCCGACCTCCCGGATCAGCGCGAAGAACAGGGCGAGCGCGAGCGCGGTGCAGA
>Ga0126306_10000957_pt1 | contig 14832 bp, 12 predicted proteins | sample Plot27_FD_92592 | JGI IMG/M metagenome (GOLD analysis project Ga0126306, IMG submission 92592) | Serpentine soil microbial communities from UC McLaughlin Reserve, CA, USA - Plot27 | ecosystem: Environmental > Terrestrial > Soil > Grasslands | place: USA: UC McLaughlin Reserve, Lake County...
ACCCCTTCATCGCCGAGGACGTCCGCCACGATCGTGCCGACCGCTGGCTCCTCGGCCTCGAGCAGGCGGGGTGCGGACTCGATCAGGGTGACCGCGGACCGAAACCGCGGTAGGCCTGTGCCAGCTCGCATCCGACCGGGCCGCCACCCAGGATCGCCATGGACGCGGGCAGCTCGGCCGCGTTGAGCGCCTGGTCGCTGGTCCAGGTGGGCACGCGGTCCAGGCCGTCGATCGGCGGACGCACCGGGACGCTTCCGGTGGCGACCACCAGGTCGGTCCAGCCGTAGCCGCTGCCGTCGACCTCGAGGCGGCCTGGACCGGTGATCCGCCCCCGCCCGCGCAGCAGCCGTACCCCGGCCTCGGTGACCTCGCGGGCCGAATCGCTGTCGTCCCGGTTGGAGACCAGCTCGTCGCGGCGGGCGACGGCCGCAGCCCAGGCCACCGCGGGATCCTCCAGGCTCGGCGCGCGACCAGCGGCCCCATACCGGGGCGCGGCCTTCACCAGGCCGCGTACCTCCGCCGAGCGCAGCAACGCCTTGCTGGGAACACAGGCCGTATACGGACGCTCGCCGCCCACACGGTCGACCTCGACCAGTGCAACCGACCGCCCGGCCCGTGCCACGCCGGTCGCGAGCAGCTCTCCGGCCGATCCGCCTCCGAGCACCATCACCTCAACGGTCTCCATGCTCCTCCCTCACCCGCGGCCGCGATCAAGCCCTTGCGCCAAGGGCAACCTGGAAACCGGACATCCGCACGGGAAGACAGCTGGAGCACCCGCCACTCAGCTCCCCAACCGCGAGCGCAACAGCTGCTTGCCCTCCTCGGCGCCCTTCCGACTTTCCGCCCGGGCCCGGCGGAAGATGTTGTAGTCCTTGTCTTGGTGCCGGTGACCTGCCCGCCAGCTTGTGGCCGTGTCTCCCTTACCCAGGCCGCGCCCCCGTATGCGGGGTTGCCTGGAGGTCCGTCGCATCCGCGGGGCCCGGCCCATCCGGCACTGGTCCGGCGCGCTGCGGCACGGATCGTGTGCCGCGGTCGGGCATTCGGGCAGTGGGGAGGCTTAGGTTTGCGCTCACGGCAAGGCGAGCATCCCGCTCTGTGAGTGCACCGATGAACGAGATCCGGGCCTGGCCATCACGGGCGGCTGTCCTCGCCGCCCTGCCCCCGGCCGGGTACCGAACCCTTGCGGCCAAGACGGGCCTGCTCCGGTGACCCACCATGAGCTGCCGCCGGACAAGCACCAGCTGCTCAACAAGGCGGTGCGGCTGGAGTGGCTGACCATCGCCTACCTGCTGTCGGCGATCGTGGTCCTGTACCTGACCCTGGGCAGCTCCCAGGCCATGAAGGCCGCCTGGGCCGAGGACATCCTCAGCCTCCTGCCGCCCATCGCGTTCCTGATCGCCGCGCGCGTGCGGCGGCGGTCACCGAACCAGCAGTTCCCGTATGGCTACCACCGGGTGACCTCGATCGCCTTCCTGTGCGCGTCAATGGCCCTGTTCGCCCTCGGCGCCTTCATCCTCTACGACTCGGTCACCAAGTTGGCGATGTTCGAGCACCCGCCAATCGACCTGGTCAAGCCGTTCGGCGACCAGCCGGTCTGGCTTGGCTGGCTGATGCTGCCCGCCCTGGCCTGGAGCGCCCTGCCGGCGGTGTTCCTGGGCCGGGCCAAGCAGCCGCTGGCCATGGAGTTGCACGACAAGGTGCTGTTCGCCGACGCCGGGATGAACCGGGCCGACTGGCTCACCGCCGTCGCGGCCATGCTCGGCGTGATCGGGATCGGGTTCGGGCTGTGGTGGGCGGACGGGGTGGCGGCCAGCATCATCTCGTTGGACATCACCCATGACGGTTACAAGAACCTCAAGGTCGCGTTCGCCGACCTCATGGACAAGAAGCCGACGGTGGCCGACCACTCCAGGCCGGATCCGCTGCCCCTCTGGGTCGCCAATGAGCTGCGGGCCATGGACTGGGTGCACGACGCCGAGGTGCGGCTGCGCGAGGAAGGCCACGTGTACGTTGGTGAGGCGTTCGTGGTCCCGATCAACGAGGAGGACCTGCTCGAGCGCCTCGAGCGGGCCAACCAGCACCTGCTAGATCTCGATTGGCGCCTGCACGAACTGGTCATTGCTCCGGTGCGGAAGATCCAGCGGCCCGAACCAGCCGGGGAGGAGCACTGACCACCGTTCCTGGCGACTGACCAGCCACGACGAAGCCGACCTGGCCATCCTCGGCCTGCCGGTGTTGAAGGCCCGGGAGCACGCCTCACCGAGAACAGGACGGCGTAACTGCTGTTCCGGGCGCGGCGCTCGCTGGAGTCCGCGCTCGACGCACGAGCGTGAGGCCCAATGCCGCGAGCACGAGCATGATCGGCACGGCGCCGAGCGCGGCCTTCAGCGACGTCGCGTCCGCCAGCGTTCCGACCGTGAGGGGCGCGAGCAGCCCCGCGAACGATGTCATTGCCACCGCCCGTCCGCTGGCCAGCACCGCCCGACCCGGCGCGAGCGCGACCGTCACGGACATTCCCATCGGGAACAGGTTGCCGAGCCCGATCCCGAGCAGCGACAGGCCGACCAGCGCCTGCGCCGGCCCCGTCGACGGCCACAGGGTCGCGAACCCCGCGGCGGTCACGGCCAGCGCGAGCGCGAGCAGCCGCGCCGGATCGTGCCGGCGCGCCAGCCGGCTGCCGAGGGTGCGCCCGGCCAGCACGCCGCCGAAGTAGCCGGCCATCAGCGCGACCGCGGTGTCCGTCGACACGTCGGCGGCGTCCTCGACGAAGGTCGCGCCCCAGGCGGTGGTGCACCACTCGGCCGCCGTCGTGCAGAACAGCATCGCGGCCGCGATCCAGACCACGCCGGGGAGGCGGCCCTGCGCCATGCGCGAGGGCGGCGGCGCGTCGATCGCCAGCCGCCGGTTGCTCCACCATGCGAACACTGGGACCGCGAGCGAGGCCAGCAGCGCGACCCGCCAGCCCGCGTGCAGCGCCGCCGTCAGCGACAGCACGCCGATCAGCGCGACGTAGGCGATGCTGGCCGCCACGTTGGCCTCGGCCAGCGCGACCGCGCGGCGCTCGCCGTGGTGGTCGGCGAGCGCGGCCTGGATGGTCGCGAGCAGCAGCCCACCACCGACGCCCATGACCAGCACCGAGCCGACGGTCACCGCAGCGATGCGCCCCGCCGTCAATCCGATCGCCCCCGCGCCCATCAGCGCGGCCGCCGACCAGAGCAGCGTGCGCCGCCCGAGCGCGCGCTCGAGCCGCGGGGAGGTCACGCCCGCGACCATGCTCCCGGCCGCGAACGCTGCGACGTGCAGCCCGCCCGTCGAGTAGCTCAGGTCGAGCTCGTCGCGCAGGTGGACGATGATGAGCGCCGGCGCCGCCTGCAGGTAGGCAAACCAGGCGAGCAGCGCGTACGCGAGCCAGGTGAGCCGATCGCGACGGAACTCTCGTGTCATGTGTGTAACGATACACTACCCGTTAGACTGGACGTCATGGAATCGTCCGCCGGCTCGAAACGGGTGACCCTGGCACAGGTGGCCGAGCTGGCTGGCGTGTCGGTCATGACCGCCTCCTACACCTACAACCGGCCGAACCGCGTCTCAGACCAGGCCCGGTCGAAGGTCCTCGCCGCGGCGGCCCAGCTGGGATACGCCGGACCTGACCCGAGTGCCCGGTCGCTGCGCCGCGGCAGCACCCGCACGCTCGGTGTCGTGTTGGGTGAGCACCTGAGCTACGCGTTCGACGATCCGGGGGCAGTGTCCTTCCTGGCTGGGATCGCCGATGTCTGCGCTGCTCGTGGTTATGGCATGACCATCTTGCCGATCACGGGCGCCGGCGATGACGTCGCGCGGATCACCGACGCCGCCGTCGACGGGTTCATCGTCTGGACCACATCCGACGATGATCCGATCTTGGCGGCCGTCCAGGCGATGAGGCGTCCCGCGGTGGTCCACGGCGGTCCGGCGGTCCGCGGGCTGGAGCTGGTGAGCATCGACAACCGGGCCGCGGCGCGCGCAGTGGGCGCCATCGCGTTCGCGGGCGCCAAACGTCCGGCGGTCGTGAGCCAACCGCTTTCCCGAGATCGGATCAGCACGATCAGCGGTGGGGCGGACATCGCGGATGTCTTGTTTCCGGTGACGCGTGAGCGGCTGGAGGGCTACCGGCAGGCAGCCGAGGACGCCGGCATCGCCTGGCGCGACGTGGTCATCGCGGTCTGCGCACGCAACGACGCGGCCGAGGCCGAGCAGATCGCGGCATCCCTGCTCGCTTCCGCCGAGCCGTCGGACGCGATCGCCGCGATGGGCGACCAACAAGCGGCCGGGGTCGTCCGCGCAGCCCGCGCCGCCGGTCGGATCATCCCTGACGATGTGGCGGTGACTGGGTGGGATGACGCAGCTGTGGCGGCACAACTCGGGCTGACAACGGTCAGGCAATCGCTGCGCGAACAGGGCGCGGCATGCGCGCATGCCGCGCTCGGGCAGAAACCGGACTCCCACACCGCATCGTGGTCCATCGTTCGCAGAGACAGCACACGCCCATATCAGGCCGACAGCGCTCGATGAGCGCGATCGTTTCCGCGGGGCGTTCTCCGACCAGGCAATGCCTGCCGCCTGCGACGATCTGCGCCTAGACCTCGGACCAGCCGTAGTGAGCCCTCGTAGGTGGCGGGTTCCTGTTCGGCCTCGGTGAAGGGGTCGGAGTCCTCGTCGCGGCCCATTTCCTCACGACCAAGGCGGGACCCCGTGTGCCACACAACGTCGCAGCTCAGGCGAAGCTCCATCCGTTATGGCGAGACGGAAATCGGTCGTGCGTCGGTCCTGAGCGATCGATGACGCTTGGGCCAGCGTGCCGCAGTGCTGGTCTCCGACGGTGCTGCTGGATGCAGAACCAAGTCGGGTGGTGGCGGCAAGGCAGGATGGGTGGCATCGGTGTGCGGTTCGCGTGGAGCCCCAATCAACTTCGCTGGTAGGGGGCCGATACTTCCCGTGGACAAGAGGTGCGCAACTCAGGGTCGAAGGGCGGCTTCGACCGGGGCGGCGTCCGCAAGGGAGCACCGTCGTGGGAGTTGACCGTTAAGGCAGCGGGATCAGGTCGCTGGATGCCCGGAGCCGTGTGCTCCTGCGGGTGGCCACGGCTGGCCTGGTGGCGGTGCTGACCAGTGTGACGGGTGGCGCGATGTGGGCGGCGGCAGCCGTTGATGCGGCCGTCCAAGAGATCGAGCACGTCAGTGGCCAGGGCGACGCCTGGGCCCGGGCAGACCGCGAGGTCAGCCAGCAAGAGTCGCTTGGCCATGCGTACCTGGCGGATCCCTCGGGAGACCTACGGCTGGCCATTCGAGAGACCAACTTGTCGCTCGCCGCCGCCCTGGACTACTTGGTCGTCCATGGCGAGCCGGATGACGCGGCCGCGGCCCGGCAGATCAAGGCCAAGCACGCCCAGAGCGTCCACGAGCTGGGACGGATACTGGCCGCGATGGATGCTGGCGATACGGCGCTGGCCAGGAGAATCCATGAGCGGCCGGTCCATCCGGCCTACGCCACGTTGCAGCACAAGATCCGGTCGTTCGCCGACCGCGAGCAGCAAGAGGTCGCCGAGAAACTTGCCGAGCTGCGACGCCGTCAGCATGACTTGCGGCTGGCCAGCTTCGCCGCGGCCGCGGTCGGCTTGTCCGCCCTTGGCGTATTCCTGCTGCTGGTTGTGGGCTACCAGCGCCGGCTGGTCCGCCAAGCCCTGCACGACCCGCTCACCGGGCTGCCCAACCGGGAGCTGCTGGCCGACCGCGTGGGCCAGGCCATCCGGACCGCCGACCGCGACCTGCGCCCCGCGGCGCTGCTCCTGCTGGACCTGGACCGGTTCAAGGACGTCAACGACACCCTCGGCCACCACCACGGCGACCAGCTTCTCATCCAGGTCAGCCAGCGGCTGGGCCGGGCCCTCCGAGGAGCCGACACGGTGGCCCGGCTGGGCGGGGACGAGTTCGCGGTCTTGCTGCCGGGCGCAACCGCTGACGGGGCCGGTGCGGTGGCCGACAAGCTCCGTACGGCGCTCCACCAACCCCTCAGCATCGGCGGGGTGGCCCTCGACCTGGATGCCAGCATCGGGGTCGCGGTCCACCCTGAGCACGGCAGCGACGCCGCCGAGCTGCTCCAGCACGCCGACGTTGCCATGTACGTGGCCAAGCAGGCCCATGTCGGGTTCCTGGTCTACGACCCGGCCGTGGACGAGCACAGCCCCAAGCGGCTCGGGCTGCTCGGCGGGCTGCGGCGGGCGTTGGACCGCGGGGAGCTGGTCCTGCACTACCAACCCAAGCCGACCTCGGATCAGGGCGGATCCACGGCGTGGAGGCGCTGGTGCGCTGGCAGCACCCCGAGCACGGCTTGCTCGGCCCCGGCGAGTTCATCCTGCTGGCCGAACGGACGGGGCTGATCCACCCCCTCACCCGCTGGGTGCTGGACGCCGCCCTGAACCAGGCCGCCCGATGGCGCCATGCCGGCCTGCGCCTGTCGGTCGCGGTGAACGTCTCGACCCGCAGCCTGCTCGACCCGGCCTTCCCCGACCAGGTCGCCGGCCAACTGACCACCTGGCAGGTCCCTCCGGACCTGTTGGTGCTGGAGATCACCGAGAGCGCGGTCATGGCCGAACCCGACCGCGCCCTGGAGGTCCTGAGTCGGCTGCACGCCCTCGGGGTGGGCTTGGCGGTGGACGACTTCGGCACCGGCTACTCCTCCATGGCCTACCTGAAAGAGCTCCCGATCGACGAGCTGAAGATCGACCGCTCCTTTGTCAGCCAGATGGCCACCAGCCCCAGCGACGCGGTCATCGTGCGCTCCACCATCGACCTCGGCCACAACCTGGGCCTGCGGGTGGTCGCCGAGGGCGTCGAGACCCAGCATGCCTGGGACGAGTTGACCGCCCTCGGCTGCGACAGCGCCCAGGGCTACCTCCTGGGACGCCCCGTGCCGGCCGCGGAGCTGGAACAACAGCTCAACCAGCCGACCCACTCTGCGGCCGATGTCGAGGCTGACGCCCCACCCCAGGTCCTGGCCGACTGAGCTCGATGCCACCGGTCAAGCAGCAGTGGGCAGTGCCGATGAATATCGACATGCGAGTCAGCCTGTGGCGGATCCACCTGGCGACCGGAACGGCGGCGGTCACCGCGTACTTCCTGGTGCCCGACAACTGGCAGACAGGCACCGGTGCCGCCATCGGCCTCGCCGCCGTGGCCGGCCTGCTGGTCGGGATCAGGATGCATCGGCCATGCCGCCCCGGCCTGTGGTGGATGCTGGCCACCGGGCTGTCCTGCATCGCCGCCGGCGACTTCACCTACGCGCTGTACGAACGGGTCCTCCACCAGTCGGCCCCGTTCCCGTCCCTGGCCGACGCCCTGTACCTGGCCGGCTGCCCATTGATCGGTTTCAGCCTCATCGGGATCATGCGCACGCGCACCGCCGGCCGCGACCGGGTCAGCTGGATCGACGCGACCATCGTGGCCAGCGGGTTCGGGCTGCTCTCATGGGTATTTCTGATGGCCCCGACCGCCACCAGCAACGACCTCCCCTGGTTCGGTCGGCTCATCGCCCTGGCCTACCCGGTATGGGACGTCCTGTTCCTGGCGCTACTGGTACGCCTCCTGGCCGGCCTGGGGGCGCGCCTCCCGGCGCTGCGGCTGCTGGCGGGCGCGTCCGCGCTGTGGCTCGCCTACGACACCGTCTATGCCCTGGTGCTGCAGTACGGCAGCTACGACCAAGGGCTCCTCATCGACATCCCCTGGCTGCTCGGGTTCGTCCTGTTCGGCGCCACTGGGCTGCATCCGTCCATGGCCGAGCTGACCCAGCCCGTGGTCCAACCTGACTCCCGACTCAGCCGGCGGCGGCTCGCCCTCCTCACCGGGGCCTCCCTGATCGCTCCGATCCTGCTCCTGTCCCAGACCTTGCTGGCCGGCGGCCGGGTGGACGGGGTCGCGATCGGCGCCGCCTCGATGTTGCTGTTCCTGCTGGTGGTCCTGCGGATCGTCGGACTGGTCCGGCAGGTGGAAGAGCAGTCCGAGCAGCTCGCCGCGCTGGCCCGCCGCGACGGGTTGACCGGCATCCCCAACCGCCGAATCTGGGACAGCGAACTTCCGGTGGCGATGGACCGGGCCAGGCGCGATGGCGTTCCCCTCGCGGTGGCCATTCTGGACCTGGACCACTTCAAGGACTTCAACGACCAGTACGGCCACCAGGCCGGTGACCGGCTCCTCAAGAGCGCCACCTCCGCCTGGAGCAGAATGCTGCGAACCACCGACCTGCTCTGCCGCTACGGCGGCGAGGAGTTCGGCGTGCTGCTACCTGCCGCCACCACCGACCAGGCCGCCGGGGTCCTCGAGCGGCTCCGCGCGGTCACGCCCCAGGGCCAGACCTTTTCCGCCGGCCTTGCCGGCTGGGATGGCCAAGAGGTCTCCGACGAGCTGGTCGCCCGCGCCGACCGCGCCCTGTACGCCGCCAAGGCGGCCGGCCGCGACCGCGTCATCGTCGACGACCACCAGCCAACCGCCAGAGACCACCAGGCAACCGCGGCACACCCCCGTTGACACTCGTCCAGATAGCAGGACGGGGTGCGGCGCCGGGCGCCTCAATGACCGCTAGCACCTCGCAGAGAAATCAGGTCCAGGTGCCGGTTGATGCTGGGCGCGCCCGCTGTCTTGTCCACTCCGACCGCCTTGCTCATAACCGGTCGTCGCTCAACTGCGCCCACTTCGCCGGTCTTCTGCGGCTTCAGAAACCACCGCGCCGGTCGACATCTCTCTAAGAGGTCAAGTGACCACTCATCGTGGTATGGGAGCCAGGCGTGGGTCGAACAACCAACGGTATCGAGGTCGACCAGCAGTCGGTAGCCAGCGACGGTGGCGGGACGCCGCAACTGGCGCGACGGCGCCTGTACGTCTCGGTGACCGTGAAGTTTGTGGTCGCCCAAGTGGTCGCCGCCGGCTGGATCGTCGGCCCCTACACCCTGGCCGTGCTGCCGCTCACCCTGGTCGTCAACCTCATCCTGTACCGCTTCCAACGACGCCGGGTCTTCAACCTGCTCGGCCTCCGGGTCCGCCGCAATGCCGTCGGCTTCGTGGGGTTTGTCCTGACCTACCAGATGCTCATGTCCCCGGTCGCCGTGGTCGGCTACGGGCAGGAGCTCCTGGGGCTCCGCCGCCGCTGGAAATAGCCCGTGTCGTGCTCCCTTCCGGCGTCGTGGCGCGGAATTGCCATTTCGGAGCCGGTGGAGCTGTCGCGCGGCCGCGCTGGGCGCCAACCGGCCTGCGCTGTGACGCGTAGGCCATGGGGTTGCATTGGCTGCGTCCGGGCTATCCGCTGATGGTGCCGTTGATGTAGCCCATGGTCTGGGCGAGGACGTTGCCGCCGACCCGCTGGCCGAGGTTGTAGCCGTGCTCGTCGCCGTCCTGGAAGTGGATGCCGCCCAGCCGGCGCGACAGCCCGGCGTCCTTGGCCGCCGCGGTCAAGGTCGGCCAGGACAGGGCGACGTTGGTGGCCGGGGTGCCGACCTGGGTGTCGGTCCGCGGCTCGAACAGGGAGGTGCCGGCCTCGATGGTCACGCCGGCGCCGAAGCTGTCGCTGCCGGTGAACTTGGCCAGGATGGCCGCTGCGGCCGAGCTGAAGGTGCTGTGGCCCGACACGTACTCGGGGAACGGTGGGGTGACGACCCTCGGGTCCTGGTAGGGGATCCACCGCTCCCCGGGCACCTGCCCGTAGCCCTGGTAGGGCCCCAGCCAGGAGGTGACCTGCTTGCCCTTGTAGCGCGACCGGATGCCGGTGATCGGGCGGACGAAGTCCCAGCGGTACTTGGCCGCCCAGGCGGCGATGCTGGCATCCATGAGCGCGTTGCCCAAGGCGAAGAACAGCTTGGCGTCGGTGTCCAGGCTGTGGCCGCGCTTGCGCGACAGGACCTGGGTGATCAGGGCCCAGTGGCCGGGTGGGAACTCCGACTTGGGTCCGTCGGCCCAGTACTCGGCGGTCACCTTCTGCCGATCATTGAGGTTCGAGGTCAGGGCGAGCAGGTTGTCGATGTGCTTGGGATCGAAGCTGTTCAGCAGCCGGTCGGGACCGGGAACGGCGAACTGGAAGGGCGTCTTGAGCGCGAACCCCTTGACCTTGGACCACTGCGGGGTGGTGGCCCGCTGCTCGGGGCCGCCCTCCAGCGGCACCCGGATGGGCTGCCAGCGCCAGGGGTCGACCACCGTGTCGCCGGTGTTGACCGGCTTGTAGCCGGTGGTGTCGGCATAGCCGTTGAGCTGGTTGGACCCATCGGCGTGGCGGTAGTCGAGCACCGCCTGGGCGGCGGCGTTGCCCACCTTTGCCGGGGTCGAGGTGTCGGATTCGTCGACGGCGTAGCCGAGGTAGGTCATCTGCTCGGCGAAGTCGGACTCGCGGGCCGGGAACAGGTCGACCAAGGCCTTGTAGGCCGCGAAGCTGATCGCCTTGTTCTTGTTGGCCAGGGTCCGCTCGGCCGCCGGACGCCGCAGCGAGCCGCGCAGGCGGGCGCCCAGGGCATAGGCGTCATAGGCCGCCCAGGCATCGAACATGGCCGTGTGGACCACGCTGATCGCCCGGGCCGTCACGGTCGGCCCCGGGGGCAGCGCCCGGACCGCCTGCAGCAACTCCTCGTCCCACTGCAGGACCACGTTGTCGTTCACCGACGGCGGGTACTGCTCGAAGGTGAACAGCGGGGGCCGGTCGGTCACGTCGTCGGGGGGCCGACCCGCCAGGGACGGGTCCACCGCCTGGCCCAGGGCCACACCTAGATTCGACAGCGCCAGAGCGAGAGTGAGCAGCAGAACGAGCGACAACCGGTACTTCACGCCGCCACTGCGTCGTCGAGCCATGGAGGCGTGCACCGGTTGAGTTTCGGCGACGTCTGACGAGGTTGTGGAGATCGCAGCATCGGCGATTCCAAGCGGCGTTGGTGGCCCGTGAGCGGTGCTCCGGCACGAGCGGTGGGTGGTGCGCCGGCAGCACGGAGGGTGAAGCCGGCGGCCTCGACTACCCCCCACGGGATCCCTGGACGTCATACCGGGCACCCGAAGAGGTCACTGAGGACAGCGGGCGACAAGGGTGATCGTCTGCCAGCGGCGCGCCGCCCGACGAGGGCAACCAACCAACTCGGGCGGCGCACCGCGTTCACTGCCGGCCCCACCCGTACCCTGGAGCGTCTTTGGCGGAAGGTTGCCTCGTGCCGCCTCGCGGTTTGACAGCCACCAGAGCCGTCCCGCAGCCTCGTCGTCCTTGGATACCGGCCATCCGAGGAGACAAGGTGGATCCCCGGCACCTGCGGTGGCGATGATCGGCCCCGGCTTCCCAGCACTGCTCACGGCTGCCGCTGGTGGCGACGAGGACGCCTTCGGGGTGCTGTGGCACGACCTGCAGCCCCGGCTGCTGCGCTACTTCAAGGTGATCACCCCCGAGGCCGCCGAGGATCTGGCATCGGAAACCTGGCTTGCGGTGATCAGGGGGATCGGCCGTTTCCAGGGCGACGAGGCGGCGTTCCGGGCCTGGGTGTTCACCATTGCACGACACAAGGCCCGGGACGGGTGGCGTCGGGCCGCGCGCAGGCCAGTCGAGGAGCTGCAAGCGACCAGCCTGACCGAACCGTCGGCGCCCGATGATCCGGCCGCCACTGTCCTGGAAGCCGCCTCGACCCGGGAGGCGCTCGCCTTGATCGCCACCCTGCCTGCCGGCCAGGCCGAGGCCATCGTGTTGCGGGTGGTGGCTGGGCTGGAGGTCAATCAGGTGGCCGAGATCATGGACAAGCGGCCGAACACGATCCGGGTCCTGACCCACCGTGGGCTGCGGCGGCTGGCCGAGCAGCTACGTACCGACCAGGGTCCGCGCGCCCGGAGGGCGGTGTAACCCATGGGTGCTGACGACGCCTGGTCCGCCGAGATCAGGCGGCTGCCGCTCACCCCGGACCCGGATCCGCTGGCGCTGGACGACGACCTGGCCGAACGGCTACTGGACGGTGACCTTCCCCCGGACCAGACGCCCCCTGGGTACGCCGCGGTGGCTACGCTGCTGGCGGCGGCGGCCGCCCCCCCGAGCCCGGCCGAACTGGACGGCCAGGAGGCCGCACTGGCCGAGCTGCGGGCAGCGACCCGGGCCCGTCGGGCCATCCCTTGGGGGACCGGCAGGCCAGGTCGGCGTCGGCGCGTCGGGCTGCTGGTCGCGGTCGCCGTATGCGCCCTGTCGGCCACTGGCATCGCCGCCGCGACCACCGGGACGCTTCCGGATCCCATCCGTGACACTGCCCGGCGCATCTTCGCGACCGTCGACGATGCCATACCCATGCCATCAGCCCTCCCTGGTCAACAGCCGACCCCGAGCACCGGCGACGCTGTCGGGGCGGCCAGCGAAGGCGAGGGTGCAACGCCTGTGGGAGAGCCGGAAGCGACCGCGGGAACGGCCGCGGTCAACGATGGCCCGTGCCGAGCCTCCAAGGTCCACATGGGCGCGGACAGGAACAAGAAGCTGAACGCGGGGACGTCCCAAGCTCCGGTCGATGCGGCGAGTGGCGCCGACAACGGCACCAGCCAATGCCAGAACTCCCGACCAGACGGAACCGGGGGCAATGGGCAGGAACAGCATCCCCCGTCCGACGGCCATGGGCGTGGCCAGGGCGGCGAGCCGCCCCCGGACGCGGGGAGCAAGCCCGGCCAGGGACAGGCGAAACCACCACCGAACACCGTTGGCGGCAACCCGGAGAAGGGGGGGCCGCCCGAGACAGGGCCGCGCAGGCTCTAGTCCTCGACGAGCCGATGACCGAGACAGGTGCGCATCGGGGCAACGGAACCTGCTCGTGTTCTTGCTCGTGCCGGGTCTGTCCGTGCCGCGACCGAGCTTGCCGCGGCGGCTTTCGCGGTTCTTGTCGTCCTTGCCATCACGCTGGTCAGCACGGCCGGCTGACTCGGCGCGCTGGCTGCCGGAGGCATCGGTGCCATGCCCCGGATCCTGGCTACTGGTCGCCGGGGAGGCTGAAGGTGTGTGGTTCGGGGTCCTCGGTCGGTGCTTGTGCTGGGGGCTGCAGGTGGCCACGCGAGCCGCATGCCCCATCCCGACCATGGTCACGAGCGGCATGACGACGCGCAGATCGTCGCTCGCGGCGAGCGGCCTAGTTTCCCGCGATTGTTACCTCGACCGCACCGCCTGACTGAACTGGGCGACCGCCTGGCGGACCTGGTCCGCCGCCGGGCCGCGGATCTTGCCCTTGTCGACCTGCTCGTCGGTCTTGCGTTGCAGGTCTTGCAACTTCTTGTCCGCGTCCTCGCCCTTGCCCTCCTGGGCGGTGCGCAGCGCCTCCTCGGCCTGCTTGAGCAGGTCCTCGGCGCTGTTGTCGATGGTGCCGTCCTGTCGGCCGGCGCTGATCACCTGGCTCAGGTTGGCCAGCGCTGCCGGCAGCTCGACCTGGGGTTGGGTTGGTGAGGTCGTGCCTGCTGGCCGGGTTGGGGGCGCGGCGGTCGACACCGTGGTGGCCTGTGGGGACGCCGGCGGGTCGCCGCCGCGCGGCCACAGCGCCACCACCAGCGCGACGACCCCGAGTGTCCCGACCAGCGCCCACGGGATCCAGCCTGGTCGCAGCAGAGCCGGCGACGCCGTCTTCGCCGTAGCCGCCGAACTGGTGGCGATGACGCTGGGAAGCCGGTCGGTCGGCGGCCCCCCCCCGTGAGCACCAGGCAGCATGTCGCCGGCGCCAGCATCTGTGACGATCTGCCCCAGATCTTGGGCCATGGCGGCGGCGCTCTGGTAGCGGTCGGCTGGCTCCTTGGCCAGGGCGGTCAGGACCACCGCCTCCAGCGCTGGACCGACCCGCGGGTTGCGGTGCGAGGGCGGGGTGGGCTGCTCGGTCACGTGCCGGGCGGCCACCGCGACCGGGCTGTCCCCGGCGAACGGCGGCGCCCCGGTCAACAGGGCATAGAGCACACACCCAAGCGAGTACAGGTCCGAACGCCCATCCACAGGTCGGCCCTGGGCCTGCTCGGGTGACAGATAGGCGGCCGTGCCCAGCACCTCATCGCCGGTCATGGTGGTCGCCGCGGCCAGCTTGGCGATCCCGAAGTCGGCCACCTTGACCGGCCCGGCCGGGTCGACCAGCACGTTGCCGGGCGTGATGTCGCGGTGGACCAGCCCGGCGGCGTGCGCGGCCGCCAGCGCCTGGCACACCTGGCGTCCGACCTCGGCGACCCGCCTTGGGCCCAGCCGGCCCTCTCGGCGCAGCAGCCCGGCCAGGCTCTGGCCTTCCACGTACTCCATGACCAGGTAGTGCAGGTCGCCTTCGGCGCCGCTGTCGAAGACGGCCACGATGTTGGGATGGTTGAGGGCGGCGGCGGCGCGGGCCTCCCTGCCGAACCGGGCCACCAGCTCAAGGTCATGGGTAGAGGCTGCGCTGAGCACCTTGACCGCTACGGTGCGCTCCAGCACCCGGTCGCGGGCCCGATACACCTGGCCCATGCCCCCGACTCCCACCTGCGCGCCGAGGGCGTACCGGCCAGCCAGCACTCGTCCCTGCAACGTCATCGTCGGCGGCCGGCCACGGTTGCCGGTGTCCCCGGCCAAGTCGTCGGGACGTTGCTGCAGCGCTGCACCACTAGCCCAGGTTCCCTTCCTGGTCGGCCACACCCAGCAGGATCCGCAGCTCTGAGACGCTGCCTCCGGCGGCCAGGGCCTGCTCGGCGGCTTCCAGCCAACCCAGCACGACCATGGCCAACACAGGGGTGGCAGGATCCCGGGGATCGGCCACCTCCAGCACGCGAACGGCCTCCGCCCGCAGCAACGCCGGGCCTCCATCGAGCACCGACAGCAGCTGGG
>Ga0126306_10000958_pt1 | contig 14820 bp, 12 predicted proteins | sample Plot27_FD_92592 | JGI IMG/M metagenome (GOLD analysis project Ga0126306, IMG submission 92592) | Serpentine soil microbial communities from UC McLaughlin Reserve, CA, USA - Plot27 | ecosystem: Environmental > Terrestrial > Soil > Grasslands | place: USA: UC McLaughlin Reserve, Lake County...
ACAAGGCGGAGACCCCGGTCGCGGGCGTCAAGGCCTGGCTCAAGGACAACCGCGACGTGGTGAAACCTGCGATCGACTCCGCGAAGAAGGCCCAGTAGCCGCAAGGCCGCGGCCATAGGCCGCGAAGGACCTCCTTATGAGTTCGCGGCCGGAGCGCATTTTTCGCTCCGGCCGCGAACCGGGATTCTGCGGTCCCGCCGATACGCGCCTTCTCTTACCAAGACGCGGACACGTTGCGAGGTATGTAGGGGGAGTTGCAGTACATAGGCGCCCAGAGCTAGAGCCTCTCGCCTGCGCTGCGTGCGCAGCGCACGAATTTCCTCCTGACGATACAAAACATTAAATCTATGTGCTACGCTGCGACCGTGGCAGAGTGCGGCGGCCCCGATCGGCGGACGATGAGTTTCGGTCCCGGATCTGGGCTACTTCCTTTTTCTGGCCGTCACGCCCGTTCCGGAACTATTCACGCCACCGCGGAGGTGAAAGATTGACGGCCACGGTCGTCCTCGGACTGGCCTGGGGGGATGAGGGCAAGGGCAGGGTGTGCGACGCGCTGGCGTCGGACGTAAACTACGTCTCGCGCTACTCGGGTGGCAACAACGCAGGTCACACCGTCCGTGTGGGCGAGGAGGAGTTCAAGCTTCACCTCGTGCCCTCTGGCATCGTGCGCGAGGGCGTGGTCTGTACTATCGGCAACGGGGTGGTGGTCAACCCCGAAGTACTGGTCGAGGAGATCGAGGCGCTCGAGAAGCGGGGCCTCGAGGTAAGGCATCGTCTCAAGGTAGACGGTCGGTCGCACCTGATCATGCCCTACCATATCGCGCTCGACTCGCACCGGGAGATCGCGCTCGGCGACGCGAGGATAGGGACGACGAACCGAGGCATAGGCCCTGCCTACGAAGACAAGGTCGCCCGCTCCGGCATACGCGTCCAGGATATCTTCGACGAAGGTATCTTGAAGACCAAGCTCAAGGCTGCATTGCGGGAGAAGAACGCGATCTTCGAGAACGTCTACGGCGAGGAGCACTACGAGGTCGCCGACGTTGCATCCTGGTTGCTCTCTTTCAGGGACTTCATAGGGCCTATGGTCGCCGACACAGGGACGCTCTTGCGGGAGGCGCTTGAAAGCAGGGAGCGTGTCCTGCTCGAAGGGGGACAGGCGACCCTTCTGGACAACGACCACGGGACCTATCCTTTCGTAACTTCGTCGAACCCGACGGTCGGCGGCGCGGTCGTTGGTTCCGGCATCCCCGCGCGCCGCCTCGAGTATGTCGTCGGAGTCACCAAGGCCTACACGACGCGGGTCGGCGACGGGCCTATGCCTACGGAGCTCTTCGACGAGACGGGCGAGACCATTAGGAGCGTCGGGCGCGAGTACGGTACGACCACGGGCCGGAGCAGGAGGGTAGGGTGGTTGGATCTCCCCGCCGTCAAATGGGCAGCGTCGCTCAACGGGATCACGCACGTCGCCATTACCCTCCTCGACGTGCTCTCCGCGGTCGAAGAGATCAATATCTGCGTGGGCTACGAGATCGATGGCGAACGCGTGGAAGGCTATCCGATGAACCAGACCGATCTGCACCACGCCAAACCCGTCTACAAGTCGCTGCCCGGCTGGGGCGAGGACATCACCTGGTGCAGGATGAGGGGGGACCTCCCGAAGGCGGCGCAGGACTTCGTAGGTTTCGTCGAGGCCGAGGTCGGGGCTCCTTTGTGCATGATCAGCGTCGGGCCGGAGAGGGATCAGGCGATCGTCGAGAGGATCGGAATCTAGAGTCGTGAGGCTCAGCCCATGAAGGTGCTCGTGGTAGGGAGCGGCGGGCGCGAGCACGCACTGGTCGAAGCCCTGGCCGCAAGCCCCCTCGAGCCCGAGATGTACGCGGCCCCTGGCAACGTAGGCATCTCGCGCATCGCCGATACGGTGGACATCTCTGTCGACGACCTGGTCTCCTTGAGAGACTACGCCGCCGACAACGAGATCGACCTGACCGTCGTCGGCCCCGAGACCCCCCTGATAGGGGGTATCTCGGAGGCGTTCTGGGAGGCCAACCTGAAGGTCTTCGGTCCTTCGCGGGCAGCAGCCCGTATAGAGGGTTCGAAAGTCTTCGCCAAAGAACTCATGCGCCACGCGGGCGTACCGACGGCCCGCTTCGAGGCGTTCGACCACGAGGCGGCGGCCCTCGCCTACCTGCGCGCGCACTCCGATTACCCCGTCGTCGTGAAGGCCGACGGGGCCGCGGCGGGGAAGGGCGTGACGGTTGCCGTCTCCCGCGACGAGGCCGAGGAGGCCGTGAGGGCCTCCTTCGCCGGCAAGTTCGGCGCCGCCGGGGAGCGGATCGTCATCGAGGAGTGCCTCGAAGGGAGGGAGGCCTCGGTCTTCGTCGTTACGGACGGGCAGAATATCCTGCCTTTCCTGCCGGCCCAGGACTACAAGCGCGTCTACGACGGCGACGAGGGACCGAATACAGGGGGGATGGGATCCTACTCTCCCATCATGTGGATGGAGCCAGCCACCTACGCGACCATACTCGAAGACATCATACGCCCCACCATCCACCAGCTGGCCCTGATCGGAGCCCCCTATACGGGCCTCCTCTATGCTGGCGTGATGGTCACAGAGACGGGCCCCAAAGCGCTCGAGTTCAACTGCCGCTTCGGGGATCCCGAGACGCAGGTCATACTGCCGAGGCTAGGCTCCGACCTCCTCGAGCTGATGCTTGCTGCGGACAATGAGGACCTCGCCGGGCGCGAGATCGTCTGGTCCGCGGACAAGGCAGTCTGCGTCGTTCTGGCCTCGGAAGGCTACCCTGATTCATCGTCCTCGGGGGATGAGATCTCCGGCCTGGAGAACATCCCCGCGGGGGTCTACGGCTACCACGCGGCCACCGAGGAGAAGGGCGGCCGCTTCTACACCGCCGGCGGCAGGGTCCTGAACGTCGTCGGGACAGGTCCTAGCATCATCGAAGCCAGGGCCCGCGCCTACGCGGCAGTCGAGCAGATCCACTTCGAAGGCATGCAATACCGTACAGACATAGCCCTCGAGGCGATAGAACTGGAGGACCTTTGAGCCCTAGCGTAGGAATCCTGGTCGGAAGCGAGTCGGACCTGCCGGTCCTCGAAAAATGTACGGCCCGCCTGGAAGGCTACGGTGTCGAGTACGAGCTCGAGGTTCGCTCGGCCCACCGTAACCCGGAAGGTGTCTCCGAGTACGCTGGCACGGCCCGCGAACGCGGCCTGAAGGTGATAATCTGCGCCGCCGGTATGGCCGCCCATCTGGCCGGGGCCGTCGCCGCGCGTACCAACCTGCCCGTCATCGGCATACCCGTTGCCTCAGGCACCTTGAGCGGCTTCGACGCCCTTCTCGCCACCGTCCAGATGCCCTCGGGCGTCCCGGTCGCCACAGTAGCCGTCAACGGCGCCGCCAACGCCGCAGTGCTCGCGGCCCAGATCCTCGCGTTATCGGATCCCGAGCTCGCCGAGAGGTTAGAGGTATAGGCTTGATCGAACGCTACACACTACCCGAGATCGGGGCGGTCTGGACCGAGGAGGCGAAGTACCGCGCCTGGCTCAGGGTGGAGCTCGCGGTCAGCCGGGCGAGGGCGCAGCTAGGTGAGATACCTGCAGAAGCAGTGGACGAACTGGCCGAGAGGGCAGACTTCACGGTCGAGCGCATCCACGAGATAGAGCAGGAGACCAACCACGACGTGATAGCGTTCGTGACCAACGTCGCCGAGCACGCCGGGGACGTAGCACGTCACTTCCACTTCGGCCTGACGAGCTCGGACGTATTGGATACAGCGGGGGCGTTGCAACTCAAGGAGGCTCTGGATCTCATCCTCGGTGAGGCGAAATCTTTAACGGTGCTGCTGGCCGAGATGGCGTTGGAGCACAGGGACACTATTATGGTCGGGCGGACGCACGGGGTTCACGCCGAGCCGACGGTGCTCGGGCACAAGTTCGCCGTGTGGGCTTTCGAGATGGAGCGCAACCTGGACCGGCTCTCCCACGCGAGGGAGGTCGCTGCGGTGGGTAAGATCTCCGGCGCCGTCGGCACCTACGCGAACATCGACCCCAAGGTCGAGGCGATCACCTGCCAGGAGCTCGGACTGTCCTCCTCGCCCGCCTCGACCCAGGTCGTGCAGCGGGACAGGCACGCCGAGGTTCTCTCGACGCTCGCCATCCTCGGTTCCACGATAGAGAAGGTGGCGCTGGAGATCAGGGGTGCCCAGCGTACGGAGGTCCGCGAGCTCGCTGAGCCGTTCGGTCGCGGGCAGAAAGGCTCCTCTGCGATGCCCCACAAGAGGAACCCGATCCTGGCCGAGCGCCTGTGCGGCATGGCCCGCCTGTTGCGCGCGAATGCCACAGTCGGCTTCGAGAACAACGCGCTCTGGCAGGAGCGAGACATCTCCCACTCCTCGGCGGAGCGGGTCGTGCTCCCCGACTCCACGATCCTGGCCTTCTACATGCTACGCACCATATCCCGCACCCTGCGCGGCCTCCAGGTCCATGAGGCCCGCATGCTCGAGAACCTGAACAGCGGGGGCGGCATCGTCTTCTCGGGAAGCATCCTGCTCGCCCTCGTCGAGGCCGGCATGACCCGCGACGACGCATACAGGGCTGTCCAGGACGCCGCGATGCGGGCCTGGGAGGGAGAGGATGGTTTCAGAGAGTTGCTGGAAGCGGATTACGATGTACGCGAACGGTTGGGCGACGAACTGGATACGCTCTTCGACCCCGCATACGCGCTGAGGAACCTCGGCGTGGTCTTCGGGCGGGTGGAGGAGCTGAAAGAGAGGTTGGAGGATGACTGAAGAATTGCTCTACGAGGGCAAAGCAAAGAAGGTCTTTACGACGGACGACGAGAATGCGCTGCTGCACCGCTACAAGGACGAAGCGACGGCGTTCAACGCCAAGAAGCGCGGCTCCTGGAAGGACAAGGGCAAGACCAACGCGACCATGAGCGCGGCGATCTTCGCCTACCTCGAGACGCACGGCGTCCCCACCCACTTCGTCGAACAGATAGACGATACGACGATAAAGACGAAGAAGCTCGATATGCTGCCGGTCGAGGTCGTAGTCCGCAACGTCGCCGCTGGCTCTCTCTCGCGCCTGCTCGGCTTCGAGGAAGGCCGCAAACTCAAGGCCCCGATAGTGGAGCTGTGCTACAAGGACGACGATCTCGGAGACCCCCTGCTGAACTGGTACCATTTCAGGGAACTCGGTGTCTCAGACGAGGACCTCGAGTTCTGCGAGGAGCTCGGGTTGAAGGTCAACGAAATCCTCGCGCCCTTCTTCGACGATCGCGGCATAATCCTCGTTGACTTCAAAATAGAGGCAGGTCGCGATGCCGAGGGTAACCTGATGCTTGCGGATGAGATCTCCCCCGACACCTGCCGTTTCTGGGACAAAGAGACCGGCGAAAAGCTGGACAAGGACCGTTTCCGCAACGACATGGGAGGCGTCGAAGAGGCCTACGCCGAGATGCTCAGAAGAGTGACGGAGATCACCCAGAGAGGTGCTGTAGATTGAAAAGCTTTCAGCAGTCAGCCATAGCAGAGAGGTGCTATTCGTTGCTTCCTGGCGCTTGGCGAAGCGTCGGCGCAGGGGAGATCTCGTCCGAAGGCCGGCATCCTCGACCCGCAGGGCGAGGCGGTGAAGAACGCTGAAGGCTGAAAGCTTACAAATCCGTGTCCTCGTCCGTCCGAAGGCCGGCATCCTCGACCCGCAGGGCGAGGCGGTGAAGAATGCGCTTCCGGCTCTGGGTTTCGAGGGCGTTCGGACCGTTCACGTCGGGAGGCTCGTCGAGATGGAGGTCGAGAGCGCGGACGAGGTCGACGCCATGTGCCGCAGGCTCCTCTCCAACCCGACGATTGAAGAGTACGAGTGGGAGGTTGTGGGGTGAGGATAGGCGTTACGGTCTTTCCGGGGTCCAACTGCGACAGGGACGCGCTCTACGGCGTGGGGCGGATGGGAGCTGAGGCGGTCGAGTTGTGGCACGCCGATGCTGACCTCAAGGGTGTCGACGCTGTGATCGTGCCCGGCGGCTTCTCCTACGGCGATTACCTCAGACCAGGCGCCATCGCCCGCTTCGCGAACGTGATGGGCCCGCTGGAGGAGTTCGCGAAGGAAGGAGGACCTGTGCTCGGTGTCTGCAACGGTTTCCAGGTCCTGACCGAGGCGCACCTCTTGCCGGGTGCTCTGCTACGCAACACGCACATGCGCTTTGTCTGCGACCGCATTAGGGTCCGTGTCGAATCTGTTGACACGCCGTGGACTGCGGGCTGTGATCCCGGCGAAGAGCTGATCCTACCCGTCGCCCACAACGAGGGGAACTACTTTGCAGACTCCGAGACGCTCTCGCGGCTCGAAGAAGAAGGGCGCGTCGTGCTGCGCTATCTCGAGAACCCTAACGGGTCGGCGAACGACATCGCCGGCATCTGCAATGAGGGCCGCAACGTCGTCGGCCTCATGCCGCATCCCGAAAGGGTCTCCGACCCTGCCCTCGGCTCCGACGAGGGTTTGAGGATACTTGGTTCCGTGCTGGTTGGAGCAGGCGTCTGAATATCCAGGAGACATACACCTCTTTAGGGCTCTCGGACTTCGAGTACGATCGCATCCTGGAGCTGATGGGACGGGCGCCGAATTTCCTGGAGCTCTCGCTGTTCTCCGTGATGTGGAGCGAGCACTGCGGCTACAAGAACTCGCGTCCGCTCCTCGGGCGCTTCCCGAACGATGGGGAACGCGTTTTGCAGGGGCCGGGGGAGAATGCCGGCGTGGTCGAGGTGGGGGACGGGTGGGCGCTCGCGTTCAAGATGGAGAGCCACAATCATCCTTCCGCCGTGGAGCCTTACGAAGGAGCTGCGACGGGGGTAGGTGGGATCATCCGCGACATCCTGGCGATGGGCGCGCGGCCCGTCGCGCTACTCGACTCGCTGCGGTTCGGACCACTCGATGAGGAGCGCAATCGCTACCTCTTCAGGGAAGTCGTGCGCGGTATCGGGGGGTACGGGAACGCCGTCGGGGTGCCGACGGTCGGTGGGGAGGTCGAGTTAGGGCGGGCCTATTCGGGCAACCCGCTGGTCAACGCGATGTGCGTGGGCCTGATCCGGGTAGAAGACCTTGTCCGTTCGAGGGCTACTGGTGAAGGCAACCTCGTCGTTTTGCTCGGTTCGAAGACAGGGCGCGACGGCATACACGGGGCTACCTTCGCCTCTGACGAGCTTACAGATGAGTCTGAGTCCAAGAGGTCCAACGTGCAGGTCGGCGACCCGTTCTGCGAGAAGATGTTGATCGAATGTTGCCTGAAGCTGCTGGACGAGGACCTGCTGGTCTCTTTACAGGACCTCGGCGCCGCGGGTATTACATCGTCCGCATCCGAGATGGCCGCGAAGGGCGGGGTCGGGGTCGAGATCGAGACCCACAGGGTGCCCCTGCGCGAGAGCGGCATGGAGCCTACCGAAATAATGATCTCCGAGTCACAGGAGCGGATGCTCGCAGTTGTCGAGCCCGGGAAGGTCGATGGGGTTCTGTACTTCGCCGAGCGCTACGAGCTCGTCGGGGCCGTCGTCGGACGCGTCGCAGGCCACGGAGACCTGCGCGTCATCCACCATGGAGAAGTAGTCGGCACTGTCCCCGCCGAGCATCTCGCTGACGCACCCGTCTACGAGCGCGACGTAGTGCGCCCACGTTATCTGGACGACGTGCCGAAACTCGACCCGGACGACCTTCCCGAGCCGGAGGATTACAACACCGTCTTGCTAAGAATGCTCTCCCATCCGAACCTGCGTTCGCGGCGTCCGATCTTCACGCAGTACGATCACCAGGTCGGCACGGATACCGTGGTCTTGCCCGGCGCCGACGCCGCCGTGATGCGCATAAAGGGAACGGATCTCGGCTTCGCCGCCACTACGGATGGCAGGGGCCGCCACTGTTATCTTGATCCGAGAGGAGGAGGAGCCGTTACGGTCGCCGAAGCCTACCGGAACCTCTCATGCGTCGGAGCGGAGCCTGTCGCCGTCACCGACTGCCTCAACTTCGGCAGTCCCGAGAAATCCGACGGCTATTACCAGCTCGCAGAGTGCATAGAAGGAATGTCCGAGGCGTGCGAGATCTTCGGGACGCCGGTAGTGAGCGGCAACGTCAGTCTCTACAACGAGACCGACCGCGGCGCCATCTACCCGACCCCTGCCGTCGGGATGGTAGGGGTGATGCAGGACGTGAACAGGCACGCCACACCCGAGTTCAAGCGCGAAGGGGACATAGTCGTGGTGATCGGGAGTGGACCCCCGCCTTCTCTGGCCGGCTCCGACTACCTGGAGATAGTCCACGGGCGCCTAGCCGGAAGGCCCCCAGGCGCAGACCTTGGTTCCGAAAAGGAGTGCGCCGATCTCGTGCGGCATTTGATCTCCGAGGGCATCGTGGACACGGCACACGACGTCTCAAGCGGCGGAGAGGTCGTTGCGGTAGCGGAGATGGCGCTCGCGGGCGGTCTCGGTATCACGTACACCGAGGGCGGGTTCGAACGCAAGATAGCCGGTCAGGGACGAGGACGAACGGATGTTGCCCTCTTCGGAGAGGGATACGACAAGTTCGTCGTGGCGGTTCCCCGGGAACGCTGGGCCGATTTTCAGGCCGCCGTGCCGGGCAACATAGGTTACGACCAGATCGGAACAGTCGGCGGAGACCGGATAACAATCCCAGGTCTGATAGACCTCAGCCTCCCAGATCTCAAGTCGGCCTACGAGCGTGACCTGTTCGAGGTACATGCGCCGGACGGCGGACACATTGGGTAGCGTGGAGAAGGTAAATATCGCGGAGAAGCTAGCGCTCTTCGAGATGACGGCAACCGAGTCGGACAGGGTCTGAGACCCGAAAGGTGGGTGCTCTCGAGGTGGACTACCGGGATACGGAAGGCAAGCCGAAGGAAGCGTGCGGCGTCTTCGGACTCTACTCCCGCGAGCTGTCGGGGGAGCTGGCCCAGCGCACATACTTCGGACTCTACGCACTTCAGCACAGGGGCCAGGAATCGGCGGGCATCGCCGTCTCCGACGGGGACCGGACGACCGCGATGCGCGACATGGGCCTAGTCTCGCAGGTCTTCGACGGCCCGCGCCTCGCCGCCCTCGAGGACGGACACCTCGCGCTCGGCCACGTCCGCTACTCGACGACCGGCTCTGCTTCGTGGGAGAACGCCCAACCCGAGTTCGGCGGTCGCGGCGACGTGAACGTGGCCGTCGCCCACAACGGTAACCTCGTAAACGCCGAGAAGCTGCAGGACGACCTGGCCGAAGACGGCTTCAGGTTCTACTCGACCTCGGACACGACCTACATCGCGGCAGCGGCCGTGAGGGAGCTGGAGCGGGGGCTCTCTGTAGGGGAGGCGGTCAGAGAGGCGATGCGCCGCTTCGAAGGCGCTTACTCTGTGGCCATGATCTTCCGCGACAAGCTCGTAGCCTTCCGCGACCCTCACGGCTTCCGTCCACTCTCGATCGGCGAGATCGAGGGTGGTTACGCTGTCTCCAGCGAGACCTGCGGCCTCGACATCATCGGCGCCACGTACTTGCGCGATGTGAAACCAGGCGAGGTCGTCGTTATAGACGACGACGGCCTGACGAGCTACAAGGTCGAAACCCCGCGCCGCGCTCTGTGCGTCTTCGAGTACGTGTACTTCGCCCGTCCCGACTCCCGCTTCGACGGACGCGAGGTGGCCGACTCCCGCCACAGGATGGGCGAACTCCTGGCCGACGAGGCGCCGGCCGAGGCCGATGTTGTCATCCCCGTCCCGGACTCGGGGATGATGGCGGCGATCGGCTACTCGCAGCGGAGCGGCATCCCTTACGCAGAAGGCCTCATAAAGAACCGCTACGTAGGGAGAACCTTCATCCAGCCTACCGACGGTATGCGCCAACTCGGCATCAGGCTCAAGCTCAACCCTTTGCCCAGCGTCATAGAGGGCAACAGGGTGGTCGTAGTCGACGACTCCATCGTGCGCGGTAATACGAGCCGCAAGCTGGTCGAACTGCTCTTCGAGGCCGGTGCTGCCGAGGTCCACTTCAGGGTCTCATCGCCCCCGATCAAGGGCCCCTGCTATTACGGCATCGACATGGATAGCCCGGATCAACTGGTAGGGGCTAACCTGACGGTCGAGGAGATCCGGGCCCAGATCGGGGCCACCACCCTCGCCTACCTCTCTGTCGATGCGATGGTCGCCGCCACGCAGCAGAGGAAGGACCGCCTTTGCCGCGCCTGCTTCGACGGCGACTACCCGACTACAGGCACGTCCAGCAAGTTCGCCCTAGAGAACCGGACCCATTACGCCGCTACCAGGGGCGGATGAGCTTCTCCTACGGCTACCGCGAGGTCGGACGCGGCAGCGTCGGACCGTTCGAGTGTATCTTCTACGAGAGGTTCGCCGTTGTCTGAGAGGCGGGACAGCTACGAGGCCGCAGGCGTCTCCATCGAGCGCGGCGAGCGAACCGTCGACCTTATACGCTCCGTCGTCGAGGCTACCCACGGCTCCGCAGTCTTGGGCGCATCGGGTGGTTTCGCCGGCCTGTATGCCCTCGCAGGCTACCGGGACCCGGTCCTCGCTTCGACCATCGACGGCGTCGGCACGAAAGTACTGGTCGCCAGAGAGGTGGGACGCTACCACTCTTTGGGCGCAGATATCGTCAACCACTGCGCCAACGACGTGCTCGCCACGGGCGCGCGTCCGCTCTACTTCCTCGACTACATAGCCAGCGGCCAGCTCGATCCCGAAGCCGTCACCGGCATAGTTGGCGGCGCAGCAGAAGCCTGCGAGCGGCTTGGTGTGGCGCTAATCGGGGGCGAGACCGCGGAGATGCCAGGTATCTACGGCCAGGGAGACTTCGAGATCGTCGGAGTGTGCGTAGGGGCGTGCGAGCGGAGCGAGGTCGTCAGCGGTGAGAGGGTGCGGCCCGGCGACGCCGTGCTCGGCCTCGGGTCCAGCGGATTGCACACCAACGGCTACACACTGGCTCGGAAGGTTCTCGCGGACGCCGAGATCTCCTACCTGGACGTTCGGGAGGATTTGCACAGGCCCGTCGGTGAGGTCTACCTCGAGCCGCACCGGGCGTACTTGCGGGAGATAGAGACTCTGCGCAGGACGGCCGGTGTTCGGGGGATGGCGCACGTGACGGGGGGCGGACTCGTTGGTAACCTTCCACGCGCGCTCGGTGGGCTCGGGGCGCGCCTCGATGCCGGCTCCTGGGAGGAACCGGCGGTCTTCGGGCTCATACGTTCTCTCGGTAACGTACCCGAGGACGAGATGCGCAGGGTCTTCAACCTCGGCGTTGGATTCTGCGTGGTAGTGCCGCCCGGAGAGGCGGAGGCAGGGCTCGAGGTGCTGCGCGGCATCGGTTGCGATGCCTGGCGGATCGGGGAGGTTACGGAGGCCGGAGGCGTAGAGTTTGCCTGAGCGGCTGCCCGAAGGCTCGCGTTTCGCCGTGCTGGCCTCTGGTTCGGGAACGAACCTGCAGGCCCTGCTCGACGCCTATCCCCAGAATCTAATAGTCGTCGCAGGGGACAAGAAGGACGCATTCGCTTTCGAGCGTGCGAGGCGGGCCGGCATTCCTGTCGAGCACGTCGACCCCGCCGGGTTCTTCGGCAAGGAGGACTACGACAGGGAGCTCGCGGCAAGGATCGAAGCCCACGGCGTGGGGCTTGTGGTGGGAGCCGGGTACATGCGGATTCTTTCGCCGGCCTTCCTCGAGCGCTTCCCCGCTGTGTTGAACGTCCATCCTTCGCTCCTGCCCGCGTTTCGGGGCCTTCGTGCTGTGGAGCGGGCACTGGAAGCAGGGGTCGATGAGACGGGGGTGACAGTGCATTCTATGGTCGAGGAAGTCGATGCCGGGCCAATCGTCGCGCAGGAGAGGGTGCCTGTTCTGCCCGAGGATACGAAAGAGACATTGCTCGGGCGGCTGCACCCTGTGGAGCACAGACTGCTCGTAGGGGCGGTCGCAGACTATTTTCTTGGGAGGGTGAGAGTATGAAGCGGAGGGCGCTGGTCTCAGTATCGGACAAGAGGGGCGTCGAGGACTTCGCGCAGCGGCTCTCCGGGATGGGATTCGAGATCATCTCGACCGGAGGGACAGCGAGGGCGCTCTCTGAGGCCGGCATCGAGGTCGTCTCCGTCTCCAAGGTGACGGGGGCTCCTGAGATACTCGGCGGACGGGTCAAGACGCTGCACCCCAGGATTCACGGCGGCATCCTCGCCGACCTCACAGACCCCGAACACGTGGAGCAGCTCGTCGAGCAGGATATCGGCCCGATAGACCTCGTCTGCATCAACCTCTACCCCTTCGAGGAGACCGTCGTCGGCGACGTTTCTGAGAAGGAGGCCATAGAACAGATAGACATCGGCGGCCCCGCGATGCTTCGGGCTGCGGCGAAGAACTTCCACACCGTGACGGTCGTTCCCTCACCCGAGTTCTACGAGGAGGTACTGGCGGCCCTGGAGAATGGGGGAGAGGTCCCCGAGGAGACCCGCCGCCGCCTGGCGCTCGCGGCGTTCAGGCGGACCGCCGAGTACGACGCGGCGATCTCAAGCTGGCTCGGAGACTGGGTCGAAGGGGAGACCGAACCCAAGGCTCTGACTAAAGTCTTCCCCGAGCGCCGTACGGTCCGATACGAGCGCATCTCGGGACTGCGTTACGGGGAGAACCCGCACCAGGCTGCGGCCTTCTACGCGGAGGTGGGTGCGGAGCATCTGCTGAGTGGCGTGGAGAAGTTGCAGGGGCGTGAGATCTCCTTCAACAACCTCTACGACCTCGACGCCGCCCGCACGCTTCTCACCGACCTGACCGACCTCGGAGGCCAGGCCGCCGTTATCGTCAAACACGCCAACCCCTGCGGGGCCGCGCTCGGCGAGACCCTTAGTGACGCTTACCACAAGGCATTAGCCTCGGACCCGCAATCCGCGTTCGGGGGCATCGTTGCTCTAAGCGGCGAGGTAGATGGACCTCTTGCAGCCGAGATCTCCAAAGTGTTCACGGAGATACTGGTCGCCCCCGCCTTCACCGATGAGGCCAGGGAGATCCTCTCCGCCAAACCGAACGTGCGGGTGCTCGTTGCAGGCCCGCTCGTCCGCCCTAACTTCTCGGCCAAGCACGTGACCGGCGGGATTCTGCTCCAGAGATCGGACACCGTGGAGGACGATTCGGAGTACAAAGTCGTCACCAAAGCGCATCCTTCGCCCGAGCAGATGGGAGACCTGACCTTCGCCTGGCGTGTAGCCCGCGTGGTCAAGAGCAACGCCATTGTCCTCGCCAGAGACGGGGCCACGGTCGGTGTAGGAGCAGGCCAGATGAGCCGGGTCGACTCTTCAGAGATAGCCGTCAAAAAGGCCGGCGAAAGAGCAAGTGGGTCCGCCGCCGCGAGCGACGCCTTCTTCCCCTTCGCCGACGGCGTAGAGTCCCTGGCCGAAGCCGGCATACGGGCCGTCATACAGCCAGGCGGCTCCGTCCGTGACGAAGAGGTCATAGAGGCTGCGAACCACCACGGGCTCGCGATGGTCTTTACCGGGCAGCGACATTTTCTGCATTGAAGCAAGTCAGCAATTTCAGCGAGTCAGCTTGTCGTACCGAGTTCGTCAGAACGGGACCGCGGTCGGGATGCGGTACGCAAGAGAGCGGGCAATGGCGGGCTTCTTCATGGCGGTGGCATTCATTCGGACTCGGTACAACAGCGCAGTGCATAAGGCTTGAGTCTTCGGTACGACGAACCATCAGCCTGTCAGCCCTCAGCGAACAAAAAGCTGACTGGCTGAAATGCTGACTAGCGCGGATGGAGGAAGGGTCGTCGACCCTTCCTCCATCCGCTGACAGGTCGAAGACGGGGCGGTTATCGAGTAAACTTTGGGCAGAGCCTGGGCCAGTAGCTCAGTGGTAGAGCAGGGGACTTTTAATCCTCGTGTCGTAGGTATTTTTCCCATTCTTTCGCCCATTTCGGAGCAGGATAACAGACGGAATAGACTGGCATAAACTGGCAGATAGACTGGCAACGTCACCGCGTTAACTCCTGCAATCGGTCCAGCTTGTCCCGTAGTTTCTCAGCCTTACGAGGTCTGCCGATACGCTCCAACTGCTTTATCTCGTAAGGCCATGACTGTAGCGCACTCTCAGCGGTACTGTGCTGTCCTAGATGCACTGCCTCTTGCTTGACCTTGCCTTGCTCACGGTGGGAGCGCACAGCTTGGTAGTAGGGTCCGTACCGCTCACCGTCCCGCTCTATGTTGACCACTCGTATGTAGATGGTGGTTCCTGCGTAGTCTTTATTATTGATACTACATACTGCGTCGTGGGCTGTCAAGTGCGGTGGGGTCGGCTGAACTTATAGGGCAGTGGATTTACGGACGAGCAGCCTACCTACGACGAGCAAAGCTATGGGTACTAGGATTATCGGAAGGCCGCCCGTCTTGGTCAGCGAAGTTTGGGGTTCTACTCTATCTTGGGTTGGTGAACCATTGACCGAGAAGCCTGCCTTCTCGCATTCGCTGACCGCTTGCTCGTAGATTGACTTGCGCTCCGCCCCTTGAAAGAAACCGATACTATTTGGGCTTTGCAAGGTGCTGCACCTGCCTACGACTACGTCGCCTCCTACTCTTTATGCCACCCTTGTGGATTATCTCGATATGCTCGGTATCGGCAAGCGCTGGCATAGTAACTGCTAAGGTTATCGCTAACACCATCGCCAGCACTAACACCCTTGTAATCATTAGGCCATTATATGGTGGTAGCGGGGAGATTGATACACGCTCTGAGAGGGAAGGGCCATCATCCTACGGGGTGGTGGCTCTTTCGT
>Ga0126306_10000959_pt1 | contig 14818 bp, 13 predicted proteins | sample Plot27_FD_92592 | JGI IMG/M metagenome (GOLD analysis project Ga0126306, IMG submission 92592) | Serpentine soil microbial communities from UC McLaughlin Reserve, CA, USA - Plot27 | ecosystem: Environmental > Terrestrial > Soil > Grasslands | place: USA: UC McLaughlin Reserve, Lake County...
CACCGAGTCCGCGCAGCAAACCGGCCGCGGCGTCGGCGTCGGGCAGCGCACCGAGCCGCTCGAAGGTCGCGAGCGCGAGCTTCCCCTCGCGCACCGCCGCCGCTGGTGCAGACGCCGCAAGCGTGCGTGCCAGGTCGAGCTGCGCCCGCGCCGCGTCGAGCGGCAGCTCAAGTGACGCGAACAGTTCGACCGCGCGCTTGAGCTGCCCCACCGCCCGCTCGTCGCCCTCCGCCGCTCCGACGCGCCCTTCGGCGAGCGCGGCGCAGGCCTCGAGGCGCTCCAGTCCCGACGCGCGCGCGACCGAGGCCAACCGGTCGGCGGCTTCGTGTGCCGCCACCACGTCCCCGATCGCGAGCCGGGTCACGATCAGCAGCTCCAGTGCCGGCGCACACGTCGGATCGGCGAGCGCCGACCCTTCGGCACACAGCTCTCCGAGTTCCGATGCAAGCGAGGCGTCGCCGCGTGCGAGCGCGATCGTCGCGGCCAGACGCCGCGCGATGGGATGCCACTCGCCGCCCTCGAGCAGGCGCTCGGCGTCTTCCACGCGGCCCTGGCGCACGCGAAGGTCGGCCAGGCGCAGGGCGGCGAAGATCCGGTCACCGCGATATCCGCGGTCGAATCCCTCGATGGCCGCCAAGAGCTCGGCCTCGGCCTCGGCCCAACGGCCAAGCGCGACGAGGATCCCGCCGTAGTGGGTTCGGCAGGTCGGCCGCACGAAGTCGGTCCACACGACGTAGCGATCGACCATCGACAGCCAGTCCGTCGCACGGCGCACGTCGAGCGCCGCCTCGCACGCGCTCAAGAGTCGGCAGTAGATCTCGCCGAGGGCGAAGTGATCGCGGACGCGGCCGGCCGTGACGGCGGCCATCGCCTCATCGAGCAGGCGCATGCCCGCCACCACCCTACCGCCGACGACGTGCGCCTCGCCGAGGAGGGCGAGCGCCTCGATCTCGAGGTCCACATCGCCGAAGCGGCGCGCGATCGCCAGCGCCGACACCGCGAGCTGCTCGCGTTCTGCAGGATCGCGCGAGAACGGTGCTTGCAGGAGCGTCAGCCAGCCGTGCGCAGCGCTCTCCTCGGTGCCGTCGAGCACGCTCGCCGCACGTTCCTTCCAGCCGAGAGCCGCGCTGAAGTTCCCGTGGTAGGTGGCGTACATGAACGTCAGCCAGATCGCGCAGTCCGATGCACGCGCGAGCTGGCCGGCCGCCTTGTACGAGTCGAACGCCCGCTCCCTGAGCTCGATCGCGCGCTCGTACTCACGCTCGATCATCGCGACCTTGCTCAGCCCGGTGAGCGCGTCGGGGCTGTCGCCTTCCTCGAGCGCACCCTCGAGACACGCTCGCGCCGTCTCCCAGTCCGCGGCGGCGATCGCGCGCTCACCCCCGCGCAGCAGGTCTTCCCGTGCCCGGACCCCCATCGTCGCCGATCATCTCATCCGCGCCATCGATCGGCCAGCGAACACGCCTACCGCCGGACGCGCGCTGGCCTCGTTTGGCGTCACGACCCCTGCAACGGGTGTTGCAGGCATGAGCGAAACCCCGCGTAGTTCGCCGGTTTATGCCCTGCGCGGCCATCGGGAGGCCGAATGAGGAGGTACTGCGATGTCGAGACAGCTAAATCGCTTCAGGGGCGGGGCGGACGGCAACGTCAAATGGGTGCTTGCGACGGTCGTCGTGCTCGCCCTCGTTATCTCGCCCTTTGCTGTCGCTCAGACGACCGGTCTGATCGGCGGCAAGCGCAATCCGAGGTCCGGATCCTTCAAGGCCGAGACCCAGGTGATCGCCAGCAACTCGACCTGGGGTATGCGCTACTCCAATAGGGCCGTGGGCGGCGGAGGCGGCTTGCTCTTTGGCTGCCGCTCCGAACCTGGCGGCACTCCACAGAAGCACTATCCGTGCGCGCGTTCGAGGAATGTCGCGAGCGGTCTCGCCTTCGAGTTCCTAACCGGCGGTTCGCTCGTCGGCACGATCACCGCGGGACGCGGCGGTGACAACACCAAGCCGTTCACCACGAACGCCACCGGCGTGGCTACAGGCCTGAACGCCGAGAGGGTCGGCTCCCAGACCCCCGCTCAGCTGACCAGCGCCGCCGTCTCCGCTGTGCATGGGACGCTCAGCTTCGCGCGGGTCTCGGCGGCCGGCGGCAGCCTTGCGGCACGTGGCGTGAGCGGCGTGACGCATGCTTCGACCGGGACCTACAACGTCACGTTCCAGAACCCGGTCAACGCGTGCGCGCTCACGGCAACTCAGTCGGCGGCTGGCACCGACGTGGGAACCGTGGGCACCCAGCTGGGTCCGGACAACCGGACGGTGACGGTCACCACGCTCAGCCTGCTCCCGGCACCGGCAGCGCTCGCTGATCGCGCGTTCGACATTTCGGCGGTCTGCTAGCCCCTCGGAGCCTCTCCGCTCACGACCATAGGTTCATACCTCGGCGACGACCGCCGGCGGCGCTACCGCCAAAGCCGATGCACCCGGTCCGGCAGGGTGGCCGCGGGGCCTTACGCGGCCGCGGGTTGGAAGAGCTCGATCGGGTTGCCGGCGGGGTCCTCGAGCAGGATCTGCTGGCCGCCGGGGCCACTGATGATGTCGTTGCGGAACGTCAGGCCGGCCGAGCGCAACCGCTCGACCTCGCGGGCGATGTCATCGACGATTAGGTGGATGCGGTTCCAGCCGCCGGGCTCGGGCGTACGACCGTCGGGCATCGGCCGCCCCGCCGAGCTCTTCGGCCCGCTCAGCAGCAGTCGCAGCCTGCCGCGGACGACGTCGGCGAACGCCGGAGCGGCGCTGGAGCGCAGCTCGAAGTCGAAATGGCGCGTGTAGAAGTCCACCGCGGCATCGACGTCGTCGACCATGTAACGAACGCTGACCAGGTCCTCGGGCATGTTCAGGTCACCTCCTGGGCGGATCTGTCGTGCTTGATGCGCGCGAGCAGGAAGGGGAGGCGCGCCGCGAGCTCGGTCGCCGTGCGCTGAAAGGCGGGGTAGGTCTCCTCGTCGCTGTCGCCCGCGCGCGCCGGATCGAGGATGCTCCAGTGCACCAAGTCCGGGTGCCCCGGAAACTCCGGGCAGACCTCGCGCACCCGGTCGCAGAGGCTGACCACATAGTCAAAACGCTCGCCGGTGAACTCGCTCAGCTGCTTGGAGCGGCGCCCGGCGATATCTACGCCGCGCTCGCGCATGACGCGCACGGCGTTGGGATGCAGCGGCTTCGGGTGGCTGCCAGCGCTGACGGCCTCCAGCGCATCTCCGGACAGCTGCTGCGCGAGCGCCTCGGCGATCTGCGAGCGAGCGCTGTTGCCGGTGCAGAGAAACAGCACGCGCGCGAGCGCGTGGCGAGAGCGCTCGTATCCAGGTCCGACGCGCGACTCCGTGTCCGGCACCAGGCCGGGGTGCAGCGCCGCGCCCGTGCTCATGACCAGCTCGCCGCACCGCAGCAGATCGACGATGTAGTACGCGTCGCGCCCGTCAGCCAGGCTCCGGCGCATCGACACCAGCCCGCCGTCGCGCAACCGCCGCAGGTGGTACGAAACCAGGTTCTGCCGCCGGCCAGCCAGCTCGCACAGCTCGCCGACCCGCCGATCGCTGCGCGCCAGCTCGCTCAACAGCCGCCAGCGCAGCGGATGCCCCGCCAGCCGCAGAAACTCGGGCGGAGAAACCACCCCGTGCTCGGCTCGAATCATCGCGCCGACACAATACATCAATTGCGTTTGATGCATCACTCCGTGAGGCGCGGCGCCGATCCGGACGCTCGCTTCGACACTGTCACGGGAGGAGAGGCCGCCTCGTCACTGCAGGAAACGGGAGGAACAGGAGGGGGCGACATGAAGGTGCTCGTAACCGGTGGTACCGGACATCTCGGCCGCGCGGTGGTCGCAGGCCTGACGGCAAGCGGGCACCGCGTGCGTGTGCTTGCGCGCCAGCCGGGCAAGGACCCGGGCATCGAATGGCGACAAGGTGATCTTGCGACGGGCGAGGGCGTCGCCCCCGCTGCCAGCGGTACCGAGGCAATCGTCCACGCCGCCACGCATTCGCCGGCAGCGCAACGAGGAGGGCTCCGCCCGCTCGACTTCGTCCGTTCACCGACCGACGTGGACATCGATGGGACGAAAGCGCTGCTGGCAGCAGCCCAGGATGCGGCCGTCGAACACTTTGTCCACGTCTCGATCGTCGGTCTGCCGCACATGGCGCGCCTTCCGTACTCGCGCGTGAAACTGTCGGCGGAGGAGCTCGTGCAAGCGTCCGCGGTTCCATGGTCGATCGTTCGTGCGACTGGCTTCTACTGGCTGCTCGACCGCATGCTGGCCAGGATCGTCAAGCGCCCTCCCGTCTTTATGCCCGCCAAGGTGCACATGCAGCCCGTCGACTCCGACGAGTTCGCCGCATTCATCGTCGAGTCTCTCAGCGACGGGCGCCGCGGAGAGCGCGAAGACTTCGCCGGACCGGCACAGCTGACTCCGCACGAGCTCGCCGAGGAGTATCTGGCCGCCCGCGGTCTTCATCGGCGGATCTGGAGCGCGCCCGTACCACAACGGCTCCAGGCCGCCCTGACAGCCGGAAACACCTCGCCCCACGGTCGGCTCGGGGCGACCACCTGGGCAGAGTGGCTCCGGCGGACTCACGGCCTGCCCACGGCGCCGATCCGCCGTGCCGCCTGACCATCGCGGCGCTTGGCGCGGTGGATCGCCTTGGCGTGCAGGCACTCATCTCCAGTAGTGCCTGAAACGACGAGAATCGCCGGATATCGTCAGCAATCCAGGGCGGGCGATCGGGCGCCGGGACGCGGGGCCGAGTCAGGCCGTTACGGCTCATCACCACCATGAGCTCAGCGCCTCTGCGGTCGCCGCCCGCGGGACCGGCCCATGCGCGCCGCCGAGCAGCTTGATCGCAGAGGCGACGATCCCGATCGCGACCTCGATCGCGAACCCGAGGATCGTCACGCGCGGGCTGACGCCGCTGGCGAGCGCGACGCCGGCCCCGACGATCGGTGCCGACAGGCCGAGGAAACCTGCCACGTACAGTCCGGTGAGCGCCTCCGCTCGGCTCTCAGGCCGGGAGATGCGGATGACGGTTCCCACCGCTCCCTTGAAGATCGCGCCGCCACCGGCGCCGGTGACGGCGCCGCCGATGATGAACAGGGCGAGGCTTGGCATCGACAGCCACACCGCGGTAACCGTCGCGGCGAGGCCGAGCAGCATCAGTGCCATGCCCGCTGCAAGTGCGCGGCGCAACGACCAGGTCACGGTCGCCAGTTGTGCGATGACCGCGGCGGAGAAGATGGCGAACAGCGTGGCTCCTGCGAGCGCGTGCGACGGGTGGTGCAGCGCGACGAGCAGGAACAGGCCCGACAAGCCGGCGAACAGGCCCATCGCCGAGAAGACGATGAACACGCTGAGTGCGGCGGCGTAGAACTCGCCGCGGGCCTCGGCCGGCACCGACGTACGCTGCGGCCTATAGCGGGGGCGGGGCTCAATGGCCTCTCGCGTCTCCGGCGACAGCGCCACGGCGACGAGAGCCAGGGACCCGGCGAAGAGGAACACGACGTAGGGCACCGTGAGCGGGTCGCCGACCCATTGCGCAAGCAGCCCGGCAACGAGCGCGCCGACCCCGAGCCCGCCCATGTTGACGGTCGTCGCTGTGACCTGCGCGCGGGTGCCGGATGCTCCCGGGCGGTGGCCGGCATGAAGCTCGGCCAAGTACGCCGTGGCGGTTGACGAAGTGACCCCGATTGAGATGCCTGACAGCACGCGAGCGAGCAACAGGCCTGGCACGCTCTTCCATGTGAGGAAAACGATCGCGCTCGCGATCGTGAGGCTCGCCGCGGGAATGAGGAGGCGCCGTCGCCCGTACCAGTCGGAGAGGTGGCCGGCAAGGGCCAGAGCGCCGACGACGCCGACCGCGTAGGCGGCATAGATCACCGTCACCATGAACTCGGAGAAGCCGTCGCGCGCTTGGTAGAGGCCGTAGAGCGGGCTCGGCACCGTCGTAAATGCGGCCAGCGTCAGGAAGGTCAAGGCTACGGCCCAGAAGCCAAGGCCGTGATGCCGAGGGGACCCAGGCTTGGGCAGGAGGTTGGTCACGGCGTTCGCAATGCGCGCACGCTCGCCTCCGCGTCGATGCCGGGGCCTACTAGGTGAGCCCTCGGCGCCCGGGTGCTGGCTATGGGCTGTGGCCATGATCGCCCCGCGCGCCACAAGAGTTCCGAGCGGCGAGCGCATGGCGGCGGAGGGATCCTGCTCGGTCGGCTGCATGCCGGGGAATCCACCAGCGGCGAATGAGAACCCGATGAGCAGGCGCGGCGGGCGCCGCCGCCGGGGGCTGGCTCAGCTGCGACCGCGGCGATGACCGCGGCGCGCGCCGACGCCTCGCAGGAACGGGCACTGGCCGCCGAGGAGCGCGTGGAGGCGGCGCGCCACCGAGCGGTCGCCCAGGCCTCGAGACCGAGGAGGGCGGGGTCGAGCGGAGCGCACGCGAACGCGCCGAGGCCGCCGCGCGCGAGCGAGCGGCCCGGGCACGCGACGAGCGCATCCGCCCGGCGGCTCGCGCGGCGAGAGCAGCGCGAGCAGGGTCTGGGGCGGCTCCGCCCGGGCCCGGGATCCACTCTCTACTTGCCGGGGATGGTCGGCACCGCCAGCCGCTGGGCCTCGACGGCCGAGCACGACCTCGACCGCGAGATCGACGAGATAGCGCGCCCCCCTCGACGAGCGCGGCGCGACGACCCGGGACGACCTCGAGGCGCTCGTCGGCGCGCGCCACTGGGGCCCCCGGGCGCTTCCGCGCGGCGTTGCGCGAGGCCGTTCTCGAGGGACCCGCCCAGCGCCTCTCGCTGACGCACTCATGGAGCGCTCATCGAGCGGCTCTAGAAACACAGGAATGAGCTCCGTTGACAACATTGCACCGGCCGCCCGCGACGATCGCCAGCACGCTCGGCGCTGGTGGATCCTCGCCCTCGTCGCCTTTGCGCAGCTGATGGTCGTGCTCGACGCGACGATTGTGAGCATCGCCCTGCCCTCGGCGCAGAAGGCGCTGCACTTCTCCAACGGCGATCGGCAGTGGATCATCACCGCCTACACCCTCGCCTTCGGTGGCCTGCTGCTGGTCGGAGGGCGGATCGGCGACCTCTTCGGCCGCAAGCCGACTCTCATCGCCGGCTTGATCGGCTTTGGGGCCGCATCGGCGCTCGGTGGCACCGCCCAGAGCTTCGCCGTCCTCGCGGGCGCGCGGGCGCTTCAGGGCGCGTTCGGCGCGCTGCTTGCCCCCACCGCCCTGGCGCTGCTGAATACGACCTTCACCGACCCCGGCGAGCGCGGCAAGGCGTTCGGGATCTTCGGCGCGATCGCCGGCAGCGGCGCCGCCGTCGGCCTGCTGCTCGGCGGCGCTCTGACCGAATACCTGTCCTGGCGCTGGTGCCTGTACGTCAACCTCGTCCTCGCGCTGCCCACGGCGGTCGCGGCGCTCGCGCTGCTGCAGCGCCAGCTGCGTGTGGCCAGACCACGGATCGACGTGCCCGGCACACTTACCGCAGTCCTCGGCCTGTTCGCGCTGGTGTACGGGTTCAACCATGCCGAGGCCAACGGCTGGGGTTCGCCGGCGACGCTCGGCTTCCTCGCCGCGGGCGTCGTGGTGCTGGCGGCGTTCGCCGCCATCGAGCGCCGCGCCGCGCAGCCGCTGCTGCCGCTACGGGTAGTGCTCGACCGCAACCGGGGCGGTTCCTACCTCGCCATCGGAATCGTCGGTGTCGGCATGTTCGGCTCGTTCTTCTTCCTCACCTACTACCTCCAGCAGACGCTCGGCTTCTCGCCGATCGAGGCCGGCGTCGCATTCCTGCCACTGATCGCCGCCGTGATGGTGACCGCCACGACATCCTCGTCGCTGCTGCTGCCGCGCACCGGCCCGAGGCCGCTCGTCACACTCGGCATGCTGCTCGCTGCCTCCGGCTCGGTCCTGCTTGCCCAGCTCGGCGTCCACTCGACCTACGCGGCACACGTCCTACCCGCGCTCGTCGTCACCGGCCTGGGCCTCGGCCTCGTCATGGCGCCCGCCATGAACACCGGCACGCTCGGCGTGAGCGCGGCCGACTCCGGCGTCGCTTCGGCGACCGTCAACACCATGCAGCAGATCGGCGGCTCGCTCGGCACCGCGCTGCTCAGCACGCTGGCAGCCAGCGCGACGACCAGCTACCTCGCCGGCCAGCAGCACAGCGCAGCCGTCACGGCACAGGCCACCGTGCACGGCTACACCACAGGGTTCTGGTGGGCGGCGGCGATCTTCGCGGTTGGCGCCATCGTGTGTGGCCTGCTGCTACGCAGCGGCGCACCGGAGCTCGATCCCGACGTCAGCCCAGCACTTGCGGCTTAACTACTCAGGAGGCATCGATGGCTGCACCTGGCCCCGCGGCGACTGCGCGTACGCGCTGGCAGCGAGGCCGAGTGACGGTCGCCACGTGAACTCCGCTTGCTGGATGGGCCTTGGCAGACTGCGCTCGGCAGGGTCCGGAGAGATGCCGTGTGGTCCGCGAGGCGGATCCCTTCGTCGCTGTTCGACGGCGGCATGCGGATGTCGGTCAGGACGATGTCGGGCCGGTCACGCTCCACCGACACCAGCAGGGAGGTCGGCTTCCCCGTACGCCGCGACCACGTCGACGCTCGGCGAGGCAGCGAGCAGGCGCTGCAGCCCTTCGCGCACGATCAGGCCGTTCTCGGCGACAACCACCCGGGTCGACACGAGATCACAATAACCGGCCGCGACAGCTCGCAGCGGTGTTCAGCGCAGCCGGTCGGCCAGATCGGTCAGCAGGGCGGCGAGCTGGGCCACGTCGTCGGCGTCGGCCTCGGCCAGGATCGCCGCCTGACTGGCTTCGATCCGTTCGGCGAGGCGCTTGTGAAGGGCGCGGCCCCGGGGCGTAATGTGCACGAGCACGCGCCGGCGGTCCTGCGGATCGGCCTTACGGTAGGCCAGGTTGTCGGCCACTATGAGATCGATCAGCCGCGTGAGCGTCGGAGCCGGAAGGAGCGCGAACTCGGCGATCTCCGACATCGAGTGGCTGACGCCGTCGGCCAGCAGCACCAGGATCCGCCAGCGCTCCACCGTGCAGTCCTCGTCCTCCAGCACCCGGCTGAGCTGACGGGTCACGCCCCGCTCGGCCTGGCTCAGGAGCTGGACGAGGTGCTGTGTGACGGAGGCAGAAGGCGATGTTCGCGCGCTCCCCTCACCCATGGGCCATCTGTGCCACAGTATGGGATTGGTCAAGCCCCAAGGGGGAGAGCTGCAGCCCGCACGCACCCTGGCGAATCAGACGCTCGACCTGGCGCTCGTGATTCCGTTGCACGGATCCGCGGGAATCTTCGGGCCCTCCTGCGAGCTCTGCGCTCAGCTCGCGGCCGAGGACGTCAACGCGAAGGGCGGAATCCTGGCGCGCGAGCTCCGGCTCGCGGTAGTGGACGGCTCCGGGCCGCCGGGGCGGATCGCGGACGAGGTCGGCGCGCTCGTGGCGGCCGATCTGGTCGGTGCCGTCGTGGGCTGGCACATCTCCGCCGTGCGGCAGTCGCTCGTGCCGCGCGTGGCCGGGCGTGTGCCGTATGTGTACACGGCGCTGTATGAGGGCGGCGAGCGAACGCCGGGCGTCTTCATGGCGGGCGAGACGCCTGCGCGCCAGCTCCTGCCGGCGATGCGGTGGCTTCGCGAGGAGCACGGGGTCCGGAACTGGTGCATCGTCGGCGACGACTACGTCTGGCCGCGCATCACGGCAAAGGCGGCGCGTGTGTACGCGGACCTCTGCGACGGCCGCATCGCAGAGGAGATCTTCACCCCGCTTGGGACGACCGACTTCAGCCGGGCCCTCCAGCGTGTGGAGCGGTGCGGCGCCGACGCGGTGCTGATGCTGCTCGTCGGGGAGGACGCAGTGCATTTCAACCGCGCCTTCGCCGAGGCTGGCCTTCACGACCGTTGCCGTCGGCTCAGCACCCTGATGGACGAGAACATGCTGCTCGCCAGCGGCGCCGACAACACGCGCGGCATCTGCGCCACGGCCGCCTACTTCGAGACGCTCGCCACGCCGGAGAGCCTCGACTTCAGCTTGCGCTACATGCAGCGCTTCGGTCCGGACGCCCCGACGCTCAACAGCCTCGGTGAGTCGTGCTACGAGGGGATCCTGATGCTGGCTGCGCTCGCCCGCCAGGCGGGCAGCCTCGACACGCGCGCGATGTGCGCCGTGGCCGATTCCGTCTCGTACGCCGGGCCGCGCGGGGAGCTGCAGATGCGTGACCGCCACCTGGACCAGCGCGTCTACCTGGCGGAGGCGAACGACGTGGAGTTCGACGTCATCGCCCAGCTGTAACTCGGCGTCGCCTGCCGGTCGAGGCCGTCGGTAAGGCGTTCGTGGAATAGTTCTAGTTGAAAGCATTTGGGTAGAATGCCTCACGGAGGACGCGGCAGCTCAGATGCCCATCGCCGAACAGCTCGAGACCGTCACACCGCCCGCGCGGCGCCCTCGGTTTGCCCGCGCCGACGGCTCGACGGAGGTTCCCGCGTGGCGCGGCAGCTACCGGCCCTGTGTGCTGACCTGGTTGCGTGGCGAGCCGAGCGACGCGCTGGTCGGTCAGATGAGACATGCGGCGCTCGGTTGGGATCGGAGGAACCGGCTCATCTCGGTGGACAAGGGCGCCCAGGTGCTCCTCGTCGCCGAAGGGCGGGCCGGCGGCCTGAGCAGGGGGCGCCTGCGCGACGCCGTCGGCTCGGTGTTGGAGGTCGTTCAGGCCGCGCGCCCCGACGCGGAGGTGCACACCGTCGTAGGCGAGCGGATGGCGCCCGGCGAGCGCTTCGCCGTCGTGGCATCGAGGCTGCGACGCCTGGGGCGCTACGCCGACGCCCGCGGAGCCGGCGGCCTGGTCTGGGCTCGGCGCTATTCGCTCGCGTGTCTGCTTGAGACGCTCGACCCGCGCCAGACATCGGCCTTCATCGAGGGGCAGCTCGCCATGCTCGAGGCCTACGACCGGGAGCACGGCACGAACCTGCAACGCGTGCTCGAGCTCGCGCTCGACTATCAGAGCCGCACCACCGCCGCGCGCGCCGCGTTCATGCACCGCAACACCTTCCGCAGGCAGCTCGGCAAGGCGCTCGAGCTGATCGACGTCGATCTCGGCAGCCCGGAGGAGCGCCTGGCGCTGCACGTAGCCCTCAAGCTGAGGGCGCTCCGCGAGCCTCAGCCGTCGGCTAGCTCGCCAGCAGCTCCTTGAGCGCCCTGTCGATGAACTCGATGTCGGTGGGATTCGGCCCGCCTCCCGCGAAATGGCCCCAGACGCCGGGGATCACCCGCAACTCGACGTCGGAGGCGACCATGTGCCGCACGGCGTACTCCTCGTCCTCGGGCGGGAAGTAGAGATCCTTCTCGGCGGGCATGACGATCGCCTTAGCCCTGATCGAGGCGAGCGCCTTGACGTGGTCGCCGTCGAACCCGGGCGTCTGTCCGATGTCGCCGTTCTGCCAGGTCCAGAGCATGGTGAGCAGGTTGTTGGCATCGCGACCGTCGAGGAAGAAGCCCTCCCAGAACGCCACGAGGAAATCCTCGAGCGTGGAGTAGCCCATCTCCCGGTAGATCCGGTCCCAGTAGAACGCCTGCGAGAACCCCCAGCCCGCGTACACCCGTGCGGCCGCTCGCAAGCCGGTCGTCGGCTGCTCGTCGTACCAGCCGTGATTCCAGGCGGCGTCGGCCGTGAGCGCCGCCTTGACGCCCTCGAGGAACACGATGTTGTGCTCGCTCGTCTTCGAGGAGCCGCAGAACGGCAGGATGCGCTTGACCATCTCGGGGTAGCTGACCGCCCACTGGTAGGTCTGCCCCGCCCCCATCGACCAGCCCGTCACGAGCTCCAGCTGCTCGATGCCGAAGTGCTCGCTGACGAGCCGGTGCTGGACGGTCACGTTGTCGAGCACCGTGATCTGCGGGAAGCGCGCCCGGTCGTAGGGCGGCGGTGTGTTGCTCGGCGACGAGGAGAGGCCGTTGCCGAGCATGTTCGGGACGATGATGAAGTAGCTGCTCGGGTCGAGCGCCATCCCCTCGCCGATCAGCCATTCGTTCTCCCAGTGGCGGCCCGAGTACCAGGTCGGGTAGACGACGGCGTTCGACTTGTCCTGGTTCAGCGTGCCGTACGTCTTGTAGGCGAGCTTGGCATCCCGCAGCGTGGGGCCCGTCCGAAGCCGCACGTCGCCCAGGTCGAAGACGTCGTAGTCCGCCTGCGCGCCGGTCATCTCAGAAGGCGAGCTCCCCCTCCAGCAGCAGGATGGCGAACACCCACGAGGTGCCGACGCCGACGAGGATGGTGAGGAAACCGGTGACTCTGGCGATCGGCCGCTCCAGCGCGAGCAGCACGAAGAAAAGGAACCAGAGGACGGCCCAGGCGAACCAGTCCACGCCGAGATAGATGGAGGCATCGTTGCCGTCGGCGTTGCTGAACGTGTAAATGCCCGCCGCGACCGCGGTGATGGACACGAACAGGCAGTACCAGCCGAACCCATGACCGCCTGCGTTCAGGAACTGGTTGGCCGCCACCCACAGATAGGTGAACGCGAACAGCAGGATGTAACCGGCGGAGCGGACCGAGGCGAGGTCCCCGTCCTGGTTGCCCTGCACAGCGAGCGTCACGGCGGCGACCACTCCCACGAAGCCCGTGAAGACGTTGAGGACCGCGACCTCCCGGTTCTCGATGAGCGTCGGGTGCCCCTCGGCCGCGTCCGGCCCGGCCGCAGCGACGCGCGCCTGCCCGAGCAGCCAGATTCCATTGACGACCAGCACCGCGCCGACGTAGAGCAAGACGACGCCTAGCAGCATCTGATTCTCCTTCGCTCTGTGTTCCTGTCGTCCATCGCGCCGCGCTCAGTGGCCGACCGTCCAGGGCGGCGACGGCGCGTGCTGGTGCGGCATCGGGCGCCCGCGCTTCTCGCTCACCACATCGGGCTCGTGAGCGCTCTTCGCCTCGACGTCGAGCGCCCGGCGGACCGGCGCCCCGAGCACGGCTAACGCCGGCGGGGTGTAGACGCGCCGAGCCTGGCCCCCGCAGGCCGGGCAGGACGCGGGCGCTCCCGCCGCGGCCATCGGTCGCGCGAGCTCGAACGAGCCGCAGCCGGCGCACGTGAACGCGTAGACCGGCACGGCCCTAGCTCGTCTTGGCCGCCGAGCCGCGGTCGGCGCTCTGCGGGCCTTCCTTGTTCGGCCGCACGTCGAAATCGAAGATCGCCGTCGGCAGGTAGAGCGAGCAGCACGAGTTCGGGATGTCGACGATGCCGCTTATGCGGCCCTCGATCGGGGCGGAACCGAGCAGCAGATAGGCCTGCTCGCCGCTGTAGCCGAACTTCTTCAAGTATTCGATCGCATTCAGGCAGGCGCGCCGGTAGGCCACGGTCGCGTTCATGTAGTGGTTGGTGCCTTCCTCGTCGACCGAGACACCGATGAAGGTCACGAACTCGCTGTAGCGCGGCTCGACACGGCCGGGCATGAAGATCGGGTTGTAGAGCACCCCGTACTTGTTCATCCCATCCTTGATCAGGTCGACTCCGAAGTCGATGAAGCCGCCCATCTCGATCGCCCCGCAGAACGTGATCTCGCCGTCGCCCTGCGAGAAGTGGAGGTCGCCACCGGAGAGCTTCGCACCGGGCACGTGCACCGGGTAGTACACACGGCTGCCGCGGGTGAAGTTCTTGATGTCGTGATTGCCTCCGTTCTCGCGCGCGGGGACCGTGCGCGCGCCCTCGCGAGCGATCTTCTTGAGCAGATCACCGTTGGCGTTTCCGGCGAGGCAGTCCGCCTCGAGCGGCGGCAGCGCGAGTGGCGGGACGCGGTCCGGGTCGGTGTCGATCAGCGCCTGCTCGCGCCGGTTCCACTCCCCGAGTAGATCCGCCGACGGCGCCGTGCCGAACAGCCCCGGGTGCGTGATGCCCGTGTAGCGGACGCCCGGGATATGTCGGGAGGTCGCGTCCTGGCCATGGAAGTCCCAGATCGCCTTGTAGGCGTCAGGGAAGTGGTCGGTGAGGAAGCCGCCGCCGTTGACCTTCGCGAAGACGCCGGTGTAGCCCCAGCCCTGTCCCGGAGCCGGCCCCTGATCCTGCGGCGGCTGGCATGGCCCCAGATCCAGGATGTCGACGACGAGCAGATCGCCTGGCTCCGCGCCTTCGACCTCGATCGGTCCACTCAAGACGTGGCAGAAGTCAAGGTTGACGTCGCGGACGTCGTTGGAACTGTCGTTGTTGCCGAGCTGGGCATCGGTCCACTCGCGGCACTCGACCCGAAACTCGTCGCCGGGCTTCACGGACGAGGCCGAGGGGTTGTCGGGGTGCCAGCGGTTGTGGAGTGGAACCGCCTGGTCGCCGGCCGACTTGGATTGGTCAACTTCAAACGCGACGTGCACGCTGGCCTCCTGAATCGCTCGATCGACCCGTTCAGTCGAGCCTTCCAACCCCCCCGTACGGCGTCAAACATCTGGGTGCACGGTGCACACGATCGGGCGCCGGCGGCAGGCGAACTGATCGAATGACGCCATGGCAGCGGCGCCCCGAGTGGCCCAGAGACCGGCCGCGTGGGCCGCGCAGCGCGGGATCGGCGTCGGTCGGCTGCGCGCGCTGGCGATCATGGCGGGCGGCGCCTGTGGCGCCCTGGCGCGTGCCGGGCTTGCCGAGACCTTCTCCGCGGATGCGGGGGAGTGGCCCTGGGGCACCTTCGTCGCCAACCAGGTCGGCACGCTCCTGCTCGCCTGGCTGGCCACCGAGCTGACGGAGATCGTGGTGCCGACCCGCCTGTGGCGGCCGCTGCTCGGCACCGGCTTCTGCGGCGCC
>Ga0126306_10000960_pt1 | contig 14816 bp, 15 predicted proteins | sample Plot27_FD_92592 | JGI IMG/M metagenome (GOLD analysis project Ga0126306, IMG submission 92592) | Serpentine soil microbial communities from UC McLaughlin Reserve, CA, USA - Plot27 | ecosystem: Environmental > Terrestrial > Soil > Grasslands | place: USA: UC McLaughlin Reserve, Lake County...
ACCAAGGACAAGACCTACAACATCCTCTGGTTCACCGAGGCGTGCCTCGACAACGTGCTCCGGCTCGAGCAGTACATCCAGGACGCCGAGCGTGACAACGACTCGGAGCTGGCGGAGTTCTTCCGCAAGGCGCAGGCCGAGAGCCGCAAGGGCGGCGAGCAGGGCAAGGCCCTTCTCAAGGCGCGCCTCGACTAGCTGCCAGAGTTGTAGCCGGTGTTGGTCGACGCCGGCTACGAGGAGCGTTACTGGTACCCCGACGACGGAGGTCAGGTCTGGGTCGCGGGGTACCAGCTCATCGCCCAGGACTCGGGCCGCTACCTGGCCCGGGACGCGCCCGAGCTCGCCTCGCGCGGCCTGCGCGTGGTTTCGGTGGCCGGCGCCGGCCGCCACCACGCGGACGCGCTCGCGTCCGACGCCGTTGGCCCGGGCAAGTCGCTGGAGCTGCGCCGCGACCCCGAGAACGAGCACGACCCGAACGCGGTCGCGGTGCACGCGGGCGGGGCCCAGGTCGGCTGGGTGCCGCGCGAGGTGGCCGCAGAGCTGGCGCCGGAGCTGGACGAGGGCCGGCCGTGGTCGGCGCTCGTGCTGCGCGAGCAGCGCCGCTCGCCGCGCGACCCGCGGCACGGGCTCACGATGCTCCTGGCGCCCGCAGCTCGGATCGAGCTGCGCGTCACCTGATAAGGCGCGTGCGGTTACGCGGCGTAGCGAGCGGCGCTACGGGCCTTGGCCTTCGCGGCCTCGGCTTCGCGATCCTTCGGCGGCGCGGTCGTCACGAGTTCGTCGAGCAGCCGGGTCGTAACGGCGGCGACGTCGTCGACGGCCCGCTCGAAGGCCTCGGCGTTGGCGCGCGACGGCTTCGTGAACCCGCTGATCTTGCGGACGTACTGGAGCGCCGACGCACGGATCTCGTCGTCGGTCGCCGGTGGCTCGAAGTTGTGGAGCGTTCGGATGTTGCGGCACATGCTTCGAGGCTAGCTCAGGCGGCGAACTCCATGGCGTCGTCCACCGGGCCGCGCTTAAGCAGGCGCACGTCGCGGAAGTAGTTCTGGTGAAGGCGCCAGGGCGACGTCGCGCCCTGGCGCGGAAGCGCGTCGATCGAGCGCAGGACGTAGCCGGAGTTGAAGTCGATGAATGGCTCGGTCGGCAGCGAGGGGTCCGGCGGCCGCGGAGTGCACACGGCGTGGCCGTGCTCGTCCATGTGGTTCAGGAGCCGGGTCACGTAGTGCGACACGAGGTCGCACTTGAGCGTCCACGAGGCGTTCGTGTAGCCCAGCGTGACGGCCAGGTTCGGCACGCCGCAGATCATCATCCCCTTGTAGGCGACCGTCTTCGAGAAGTCGACTGGCTCGCCGTCGAGCGCGACCTCGATGCCGCCGAAGAGGAGCAGGTTGAGCCCGGTCGCGGTGATGATGATGTCGGCGTCGAGCTCGTCGCCCGAGGTGAGCTTGACCCCGGTCTCCGTGAAGCTCTCGATGCCGTCGGTCACCACCGAGGCGCTGCCGGCCGCGATCGCCTCGAACAGGTCGCTGTCCGGCACGAGGCACATGCGCTGCTGCCACGGGTTGTAGCGCGGGTTGAAGTGGGTGTCGACGTCGTAGCCCTCGGGAAGGCGCTTCATGACGCCGTTGCGGATGACCTTGCGCATGAAGTCGGGCTTCCAGCGGCTCATCCGGAAGCTGAACATCATCAGGAGGACGTTCTTCCAGCGAATCAGCGAGTAGGCGGCCTTCGAGGGCAGCACGCGCTGGAAGAACTTGGCGATCGGATCCTCCGCCGGCAGCGTCACAACGTAGCTGGGCGAGCGCTGGAGCATCGTCACGTGAGCGGCGCGCTCGGCCATCGCCGGCACGAGCGTCACCGCCGTCGCCCCGCTGCCGATCACCACGACGCGCTTCCCGTCGTAGTCAAGCCCTTCGGGCCAGTGCTGCGGGTGGACGATCGGCCCCGGGAAGCGCTCCCTGCCCTCGAAGTGCGGCAGGTAGCCCTCGTCGTAGCGGTAGTAGCCCGTGCAGCCGAACAGGAACGAGCACGTCAGCCGCACCGCCTCGCCGGTGTCGGTGCGCTCAGCCTCGACCGTCCAGCGCGCCTCGTCGGACGACCAGTCGGCGCGCACCACCCTGTGGTGGAAGCGGATGCTGTCCTCGACACCGTGCTCCCGCGCGGCGGCGCGCACGTAGCTGCGGATCGCGGGCCCGTCGGCGATCGCCTGGCCCTCCCGCCACGGCCGGAACGAGTACCCGAGCGTGAACATGTCCGAGTCGGAGCGGATGCCCGGGTAGCGGAACAGGTCCCAGGTGCCGCCGATCGCGTCGCGGGCCTCTAGGATCGCGTAGCTCTTGCCGGGGCAGTTCGCCTCGAGGTGGCAGGCGGCGCCGATGCCCGAGAGGCCGGCTCCGACGATCAGAACGTCGACATGCTTTGTGCCCATGAAGGGCGAGTATCGCGGCTTCTGCGGGCCTATAGCAACGCGTCGTCGGAGAACGCCACGACGTGCCGGTCGGACATACGCTTCGCGCGGTGGAGAACTCGGAGATCGCTGACCGCCTTGAGGCTTTCGCGGCGCTGCTCGAGCTCGCCGACGCGAATCCGTACACGGTGCGCGCCTATCGGCGCGCCGCGGAGACGATCCGGGGCGCGGCCGCGCGGGTCGCGGAGCTCGTGCGGTCGGGGCGGGCGCGCGAGCTGCGCGGGATCGGCCCAGGCATCGCGGCGCGGCTGCGCGAGCTCGTCGAGACGGGCTCCATCGCGGAGCTGGCGGAGCTCGAGCGGGACATCGCGCCCGACCTGGTCGGCCTGGGCCGCTATCTCGGGCTCGGTGCGAGGCGCTCGGTCGAGGCAGCGCGCGCGCTCGGCGTCCGCACCGCCGACGAGTTTCGCGAGGCCGCGAGCGCCGGACGGCTCGGGGCGGTGCCGGGCATCGGCCCGAAGACGGAAGCGCGGCTCCTCGAGGCGCTCGCAGGCGGGGCGGAGCCGCGGGCGCGGCGCGGGCTTTTGCTGAATCGTGCCTGGGAGCTCGTCGGGGGCATTGCGGCCGCCGTCGGCGGCGAGACGGCGGGCGACGTGCGCCGATGGCGCGACTCGTGCGAGCAGCTCGCGGTGGTGTGCGCGACGCAGGAGCCGGCCACGGAGCTCGACCGCTTCGCCGCCCTGCCCCAGATCGTCGCGCTGATCGAGCGCGGCGAGCGGCGCGCGGTCGGGGTGACGGTCGAGGGCGTGCCCGTCGAGCTCGTCGCCGCCGAGCCCGATCGGTTCGGGGCCGCGCTCGTGCGCGCAACGGGCTCGGCGGCGTATGCCGCGGCGCTCGAGCCGCTTCCGGACGCGCCCGACGAGGAGGCGCTCTATCGCGCCCTCGAGCTGCCCTGGTGTCCGCCCGAGCTGCGCGAGCGCCCCTTCCGCGGCGAGCCGCCCGCGCTCGTCGAGCTGGGCGACATCCGCGGCGACCTGCACAGCCATACGACCTGGTCAGACGGGCGGGCGAGCGTCGAGGAGATGGCCCGCGCCGCCCGCGACCGCGGCTACGACTACGTGGCGATCTGCGACCACACGCCGGCAGTCGGCGCCGTCCCCGGACTCACAGGCGACGACGTCCGCCGCCAGGCTGAGGAGATCGCCGCGGCGAACGAGCTGCTTGCCCCGTTCCGCGTGCTCCGCGGAATCGAATGCGACATCCTCGCGGACGGTCGACTCGACCTTCCCGATGACGTCCTCGCGGAGCTCGACTGGGTGCAGGCGAGCGTGCACGGCGGCCAGCGGATGCCGCGGAGGGAGATGACGAAGCGGGTCGAGGAGGCGCTGCGCAACCCCCATGTGTGCTGCCTCAGCCATCCGAAGGGCCGCTACATCAACCGGCGGCCGGAGAACGCGCTCGACCTCGACCGGGTGTTCGAGGTGGCGCTCGAAGAGCGGGTCGCGCTCGAGGTCAACGGCCTCCCGGACCGCCTCGACCTCAGCGGCGAGCACGTGCGCGAGGCGCTGGAGGCAGGCGTTGAGGTCGTGTGCTCGACCGACTCCCACTCGGTGCGGGGGCTGGGAAACATGGAGCTCGCAGTCGCGACAGCGCGCCGAGGCTGGGCGGCGACCGCAAACGTACTCAACACCCAACCATTAGGCGCGATTCTGGGCCGACATCCGACTAGGGACAACCCCGATGCCGGCGCGCGCCAGTGATGAGACGATGGTCTCGTGGCCTGGCGCCTGCTGATCGTCGACGACCACGCCGACTTCCGAGCGGGTGTACGGGCGCTGCTCGAGGTCGACGGCTTCCAGGTGGTCGGTGAGGCTGCGGACGGCGAGTCCGCGCTCGAAGCGGCTCGCCGGTTGCGGCCTCAGGTCGTTCTGCTCGACATCCAGCTGCCGGGGATGGACGGCTTCGCCGTTGCCGACCGCCTCGCCGCGGCAGATGACCCACCGCTGGTGGTGCTGACCTCGAGCCGGGCGGCGGAAGCGTTCCATCACCGGCTCCAGGCGGCTCGCTCGGTGCGCGGGTTCATCGCGAAGGCGGAGCTGTCCGGCGAATGTCTTTCGGCGCTCCTCGCCTGATCCCCGTTGCGTGGGGGCTGCTCACGGCCGCGGCGGTGGCGGCGGCGGTCGGCGCCGAATCCGTTGGCGGCCCGGACATGCCGGAGCGGGCCGGCGACCTGGCGGCGGGACTGGCGCTTCTCGTCGGCGGCGGCGTGGCGTGGGCGCGCCGGCCTCGCGCCGGAGCGGGCCCGCTCATGCTCATGAGTGGCGTGACCTGGTTCGCCGGCGACCTTTCGAGCGCGCTGCTATATGCCCACCGCGGCCCGCTCGTTCACCTGTTGCTCACGTATCCGCGCGGCCGGACCTCGTCCCGCATCACGCTCCTCGTGATCGCGGCGGCGTACGTCGACGGGGCGATCCCCGAGGTTGCGCGCTCCGAGTGGGCGACGATCGCGCTCGTCGGCGCCGTGATCCTGGCCGCCGCTGCGCGGCAGAGGGCGGTCGGAGGGCTCGAACGCCGCGCGCGGGCCGCTGCACTTGCCGCTGCCGCGCTCTGGTGCGTGACGCTCGGGCTCACCGCACTGGCTCGGCTGCTAGACGTGGGAATCGGTGTCGCGCCGGTATGGGCGCTCTACGGGACCGTCATCGCGATCGCATGCGGGCTCACCGCCGACCTGTTTTGGGGCCGCTGGGGCCGCGCCGCGGCGACGGGCTTCGTCATTGACCTGGGAGGCCACCACGAACCGCAGGCGCTGCGCGCCGCCCTCGCGCGAGCGCTCGGTGATCCGGGCCTCGAGTTGGCCTACCGAATCGACGAGCGCGCGGGCTGGGTGGACGAGGCCGGGCGGCCCTTCGCGCTGCCGGCCGGCGATACGCGGCGGGCGGTGACACTGATTGGTGAAGCGCATGCGCCGCTGGCCGCGCTCGTGCACGACCCGGCGGCGCTTGCGGACGCCCAGCTCGCGACAGCGGTCGCGGCCGCCGCCAGACTGGCGGTTGCCAACGTGCGGCTGCAGGCCGAGATCGCGGCACAGCTGCACGACGTGACCGCCTCGCGGCGACGGCTGCTGGAGGCCGGCGACGAAGAGCGCCGCCGCCTGGGAGAGCAGCTGGGGGATGGGCCGGAGGCACGCCTCGATGAGGTGGCCGCACGCCTCGAGCGGCTCGTGCTGAACTCGGACGGCGACGTTGGAGCGATACTGCGTCGATTGACCGCCGAGGTGGCGACCAGCCGGGCCCAGCTACAGGATCTTGCCCAAGGCATCCGGCCGCGCACGCTCACCGCGGGCGGGCTGCGGCCCGCCATCGCGGAGCTCGCCGAGCAGGCGACCATCCCCGTTGACGCGGAGGTGCCCGAGCGCCGTTTTGCGCCTTCGCTGGAGCTCGTCGCGTACTTCGTCTGCTCCGAGGCGCTGGCGAATATCGCGAAGCATGCGGACGCCGCCCGCGTGCGCATAGCAGTGCTCCCGTCTGAGCATGACGTTCGGGTCGCTGTGGACGACGACGGGGTCGGTGGTGCGGACGGCCGGCACGGCGCCGGGCTGGGAGGCCTCGCGGACCGCGTCGAGGCGCTCGCCGGACAGCTGCGCGTGGTGAGCCCGTCCAGTGGAGGAACGCGGGTCGAGGCGGTACTGCCGATGGCTGGGCGCACCGCATGAGCTGGGACGATCGTGCCTTGGGCTACCGCGTGATCGCCTGGACAGTTGCGCTGGGGGCGGCCGCGGTGACGATCGGGATCGTCCGGGCGGAGCCGGGCGATGCGCTCGCAGGCGAGTCGGTGCTCGCCTTGACCGGCGAGGTCGCGGTCGGGCTGCTGCTGGTGGCCGCGGCCCTCACGGCCCGGGCGCCCACGGGCTCGCGTCTGCTGATCGCGGCGTCTGGCATCGCCTGGCTGGTCGCCGAGTGGAACAGCCCCGGAGCAGGCGCGGCATTCACCGTCGGGCTCGTCTTGTACGCCAGCTGGCCGCCGTTGCTCGCGCATGCCGCGCTGCGTTTCGGAGGTCGCGCGCTGAGCCGGGCGTCGATCCCGGTGCTGACGGCGGCCTACGCCGACAGCGTGCTGATCCTCGGCGCCGGCTCAGCCCTCTTCCTGAACCCGCGCGCACAGGGCTGCTTCGACTGCCCCGTCAACCGACTTCTGGTGAACGCGCACCCGGACCTCGTCCAGGACCTCGGGCGCGCTGGGCTGTGGGTTGCAGCGGCGTGGTCGGCCATATTTGCGCTGCTGGCGCTCGTCCGCGTGGTGCGCGCCACCTCGGCGCGCCGGCGGATCGAACTGCCCGTCCTCCTACCTGCAGCCGTGGCCATCGCCCTGTACGGGGCGCGTGCCCTCCACGGCGCCGACCGAGGCTTCCTATCGAACGATCCGACGGATCGGGCGCTGTGGATCGCGCAACTCGCGGCCGTCGCGTTGGTGGTGGGCGGGATCGCCTGGGAGCGCGTGCGCGCGCGGCGGACCCGCGACCAGCTCGCCGAGTTGGTCGTGGAACTTGGTCAATCGCCGCCCGCGGGCGGACTCCGCGACCAGCTGGCCCGGACGTTCGGCGATCCCTCGCTCCAGCTGCTGCACGCCCGTGACGATCAGGCGGGATGGGTCGACGGCGACGGCCGGCCGGCGCAAATCCCGCATGGCCCGGACCGCCAAGTCACGCGCGTGTTGGCGGGCGGCCGCGAGCTGTCCGCCGTCGTGCACCGCCCCGGTTTGCTCGACGACCCCTCGGTCGCGGCCGAGCTGGCCGGCGCAGCCCGCCTCGCGCTGGAGCATGAGCGTCTCCGCGCGATCCGGCGCGCGCACCTGGAGAGCCTGCGTGCATCGCGGGCGCGAATCGTTGCCGCGGCGGACGCCGAACGCCGCTCGCTCGAACGCGATCTGCACGATGGGGCACAGCAGCGGCTGGCGACAATGGCGGTGACGATTCGGCTGGCGCGCAGGCAGCTGGCTTCCCAGGACCCGCGGGTCGACTCGGAGCTCGCTGCCGCCGAGGACGGCTTGCGGGAGGCGCTCGCGGAGCTGCGCGAGCTCGCCCACGGATTGATCCCCGCGGTGCTCGCGCACGAGGGGCTGAAGCCGGCGGCCGACGCGCTCGCCGACCGGTCGGCGCGGTTGGTGGTCGGCGATCTTCCCGCCGAGCGCTTCGGCGCCCCGGTGGAATCGGCGGCCTATTTCCTCATGGCCGAGACGCTGCGCCGCTCCGGCGGAGGTGACGTGGCGGTCTCGGCGCGGCGAGCGGACGGGCGGCTGCTCGTCGAGCTCGACGCCGGCGCGGGAATCCCCGGCCCGATCACGGATCTCGAGGATCGCGTGGGCGCCGTGGGCGGGACTCTCGTCGCCACCGGGCACCGGCTGCACGCGGAGCTGCCATGCGGGTCGTGATCGCCGACGACGAGGCGCTGCTGCGCGACGGCTTGGCGCGGCTGCTCGAGGATGCCGGCTTTGACGTCGTTGGGCGTTGCGGCGACGCCGACGCGCTTCTGCGCATGGTCAACTCACGACGCCCGGAGGTTGCGGTGGTAGACATCCGCATGCCGCCCGGCAACGCCGACGACGGGCTCGTGGCCGCGCAGGAGATCCGCCGCCGTCACGCGGACATCGGCGTGCTCGTTCTCTCGCATCACCTCGAAGCACACTACGCGATGCGGCTCTTGGAGGACGTGCCCGAGCGGGCCGGCTACCTGCTCAAGGAACGGGTCTCCGACGTAGCCGTGCTCGCCGACGCCTTGCGGCGGATCGGCGAGGGCGAATGCGTGATCGACCCTACGATCGTCTCGCGCCTCGTCGCCCGCAAGCGAGCGCGAGGTCCGCTCGACGAGCTGACCGAGCGCGAGCGCGAGGTGCTCGCGCTGATCGCCGAAGGGCTCTCCAACAAGGCGATCAGCGAGCGGATGTACCTGTCGCCGAAGACCGTGGAGGCCCACATCTCGCAGATCTTCATGAAACTCGACCTACGGACCGCGGAAGGCCAGCACCGCCGGGTGCTGGCGGTGCTGGCCTACCTGCGCGCGTCCTAGTCGATCTTGACGTACGGCTTGGCGCTCCAGGTCAGGGCTTCCGGAGTCCTCGGCCCCGGTTGCACGTCTGTGAAGCGCAGCCGGTCTCCATCGATCTCGACTCGGGCGGTGATCTTCGTGCCCTCGTTGCCGTTGACGGTGATGCGGTCGCGGTAAACCGAGTACGAGCCCTCCCAGCCGATGTTCGCCGTGCCGTCCAGCGTCACGTCATAAACGAGGAAGGTGCCCTGCTTGGTGAACTCCAGTCGGTATTCGCGCGTCTTCGCCTTCAGCGCCCGAGGGTCCGGATCCTCTTCGACGACATTGGCCCACGAAAAGCCGCGCTCTTCTGCGTCCTCATGGGTGATACGCGTGCTGTAGGTGCCGGCGGGAATGGCCGGACCGGTCGCCGGCTCGGCTGCGTCCGGGCAACTCGCCGTGGTAATTCGGCTCTCGCCACCACGGGCGAGCTCGTGAATGCGAGCGACGGCGTGGCTCGTGGCCGCGTTGGCCTCCAACTCGCGGGTGACCGGCCCGAACGCCGCGCGCAGCCCGTCGACCTGTTCGGGAGAAGCAGACACGCCCTTGAGGCTTGCGCGACAGAGCTCCGACAGCCCGTCCCTCTCCAGCGAGCGGGACACCGCGACGGTCTTCGGAATCGCGTCAGTCGCCGCCTTGCGCAGGACGGCGAGGTCATCCGCGCTCACGTCGGGCCCTGCGAAGAGCACGAGCGGACGCGGCCACAACACGACGTTGTCAGTGAGATAGGGGAAGTCGTAGTGGTAGTGGTTGCCGGGCACGGCCGCCACGTGCGTCTCGATCCCGTCGAGGCTCTCGGGGGCCTCGCGCCTCGTGGGGCTGTCGTAGGAAACAGTGGCTCCGAGCGAGCGCAGCGAAGCCTCGACCTGGGCGCCGCCGCTCTCGCTGATGCGGGCGCCGGCCCAGTCGCGAGGGCCGCGCAACGGACGCCTGCCGAGCGGGCGGCGCAGCGGGCCCGGCAGGACGCCGACGCCCCGAACTCCAAGGTCGCCCAGGCTCTCGAGCATCGGGTCGACCAGAGGGTCGCTCAGCACCTTTTCCTCGAGCTCGTAGGAGTCGACGAGCATCGGCGCGTGGAGCGGGTTGAAGGCGGGCTCTCCGAGCTCGTCGAAGACGCGCGTCCCGGCCCACCCGAGATCGGCCTTGCCGGCACTGACGTCGCGGATCAGATTGACCTCGGCGTTGCCGTCGCGGCCCTTTCCGTACTCGTTGAGCCACTTGATCCGGAGCCGCCCGCCGGACACCCGTCCGACCGCGTCGTCGAAAGCCTCGAGCTCGCCGAGCTCGCCGTTCACGTTGGCCATCACGAGGACCTTCGCCTTGACGGGCTTGTCGCCGCCGGCGCGGTCCGAATTGTCCGAGTCGCAGCCCGCCAACAGGGCAGCGATGAGGAGGAATATGAGAGCTGTGCGGGTCATGCGGCGACCGTACGGATCGCCCTGCGAGCCGACCACGGGGCAGTCCCTGCATCTCATATCCGGATCACGGGGTCAACCCTGCCCTAGGGTGTGGCGATCGACGTCGAGACGCAGATCACGATCGCCCGACCCCGTGGCGAGGTAGCGGCGTACGCCTCCGAGCCCGACAATGCGACCGAGTGGTACGCGAACATCGAGAGCGCCGAATGGCAGACGGCGCGCCCGCTCGCGGTCGGCTCCCGGTTCGCCTTCGTGGCTCGGTTCGTTGGGCGCCGGCTGGCGTACGTCTACGAGGTGAAGGAGCTCGCCCCGGGCGAGCGTCTCGTGATGGCTACCTCGGAAGGGCCGTTCGCGATGGAGACGACATACACCTGGGCCGACGCCGGCAGCGGCGCGACCGTGATGCGGCTCCGGAACCGCGGCGAGTCATCCGGGTTCTCGAGCCTCATGGCGCCGCTGATGGCGCCAGCGGTGCGGCGCGCGAACCGGAAGGACCTCGCGCGGCTGAAGCGCATCCTCGAGCGGGCCGTGGAGGGCGCCTCGACCTGAGGGTTCACGGCGAATAGGCTAGGCCGAAGTCGACCCAGGAGGCCCAGGTATGGACGCGAGCGAGGCTGTTGGCACGGTCCGGGGACTCTGGCGATTCCCCGTCAAGTCGATGCTTGGCGAGGAACTGGACTTGGTCGACTTGACCGAGCGCGGCATCGTCGGAGACCGCGCCTACGCGATCGTCGACAAGGAGACCGGCAAGGTCGCGAGCGCCAAGCACGCGAAGGTGTGGCCCGACCTGCTCAAGTGCCGAGCCGCATTCGTCGAAGAGCCGCGCCGGGGTAACGATGTCCCAGCGGCGCGGATCGAGCTCGCGGACGGCACGTCCGTGCTCAGCGACGATGCGAACGTGGACGAGGTCCTGTCGCACTTCTTCGGCCGCGACGTCGAGCTGTCGTCGGCCGCGGACAACGGCTACACGATCGACCAGTACCACCCCGACGAGGAGAACTACGACCCGGACGGCCACCGCGACGAGGTCGTCGAAGCCGCGCTCGGTGCGGCGTTCTTCAACGAGCGAGGACTTCCGTCAGCCGTCCCCGAGGACTCGTTCTTCGACCTCTATCCGCTCAGCGTCCTCACAACGGCGAGCCTTGACCGGCTGGGCGAGCTCGAGCCCGAGAGCAGCTTCGACCTGCGGCGGTTCCGCATGAACGTGATCGTCGACACGCCGGCGGGCGGGTTCGTCGAGAACGACTGGGTCGGGCACTCGCTGGCGATCGGCGATGACGTCCGGGTCGGCGTCGCCCTGCCGGATCCCCGCTGCTGCATGCCGAGTCTCGCGCAGGACGGCATCGAGCGGGACCCGCAGGTCCTCAAGGCCCTCGCCAAGCACAATCGGATCGACGTGGCCGGCTCGCTCTACCCATGCGCAGGCGTCTACGCCGTGGCCGAAGCGACGGGCACGATCCACACCAACGACCGCGTAAGCCTGGTCTGAAAAGGAGGAACAACATGTACGCCCGCATAGCGACGTTCGAAAGCGATCCCTCAGCCGTCGACGACGCGATCAACATGGTCCGCAGCGAGGTCGAGTCCGGTGACACACCGGACGGGCTCGAGGGCGCGAAGATGATGATGCTCGTCAATCGCGAGACCGGCAAGGGCCTGGGAGTCACGCTCTTCGAGAGCGAGGAAGCGATGCGCCGCGGCGACGAGGCGCTCAACGCCATGAACCCCGGCGCGACCGAGCGGCGCACGTCGGTCGAGTTCTACGAGGTGCCGGTTCAGACGGTCACCTGACAGCCGGTTGACGGGGGGCCTGGGCGTTCTAATGGCAGCCCCGCTGGCGCACCGCGTCGCGCGCATGTCCGGCCGCAACCCGGACGAGCCGCACCGCGCTGCCACACCGCTGGAGCTGCTATTCGACCTCACGTTCGTGGTCGCCTATGGCATCGCCGCGGACCAGCTCGCGCACTACCTGGCCGAGGATCACATCAAGACGAGCCTGGTCGGCTTCGGGTTTGCCGCGTTCGCGATCAGCTGGGCGTGGATCAACTTCTCGTGGTTTGCGTCCGCGTACGACACCGACGACTGGGTCTTCCGGGTCTTGACCCTTGCACAGATGGTCGGTGTCCTCGTGCTGGCGCTTGGGATCGCCGACGTGTTCGCGTCCGTCGACGAGGGCGACCACGTGGACAACGGCGTGATGGTCGCCGGGTATGTCGTGATGCGCGTGGCCATGGTCGCGCAGTGGGCGCGGGCGGCGCGGCAGGATCCTGAGCGGCGACGGGTCGCGATGACCTACGTCGTGACGATCACGGTGGCCCAGGCGGGTTGGGTCGCGCTGGCGCTTGCGAGGACCTCCGTCGGGGCTATGTTCGCCTGGGCGGCGGTGCTCCTCCTGATCGAGCTCGGCGGGCCGGTGCTGGCAGAGACCCGCAAGGGAGGCACGCCGTGGCACCCGCATCACATCGCCGAGCGCTACGGCCTGCTCGTGATCATCGCGCTCGGCGAGGCGATCCTCGGGACCATCGCCGCGCTCGGCGCGATCGTGGGTCCCGAAGGCGAGGGCTGGTCGCTCGAGGCGGCTGTCGTGGGCTTCGCCGGCGTGACGCTGACGTTCGGGATGTGGTGGATCTACTTCGTCCTGCCCTGTGGCGCGATCCTGGAGCGCCGCCGCGAGCGTTCGTTCGGCTGGGGCTACGGCCACATCCCGCTGTTCGGCTCGGTGGTGGCCGCCGGCGCCGGCCTTCACGTGGCCGCCTACCTGGTCGAGGACAAGACCGAGCTCGACGTGCTCGACACGCTGCTTACGACAGCCATCCCGGTGGCGATCTACGTGCTCGGGATCTTCCTCCTATACACGTACCTGAGCCGGACCGTGGACCCGTTCCACTTCGTGCTGATCGGCCTGTCCACCGCGCTACTCGGCGCGTCCGTGGCGATGGCCGCCGCGGGCGTCTCCATCGAGTGGTGCCTGCTCGCCCTGGCGCTCGTGCCCTGGGTGACCGTGATCGGCTACGAGAGCGTGGGCCACCGCCACAACGCGCGCGTGATCGCCGAGCTGGCGGACTAGCTGCCGGTCCGCTCGATCGCCCTCCGAACCAGTTCAACGTTCTGCTTCGACATCGCCTACTTCGCAGGCCCACGGCGGTCGCCCGGTCAAGACTGCGCCGCTCGAACCTCCGCGCGCGACGACGCGCACGAGGACCACGACGTGTTCGCCCGCGTCAAGAAAGCGTTCCGGCTCAAACCGCCATTCGTCCCAAATCTCCTTCGTCGAGGCGACCCAGCGCTTCAGCCCATCGCGGCCCCGGAAGACCTGCGCGCCCTCGGGATAGGCGTCGGGAATGCGCACCTCAAGTGATTCGTCGAAACAGTCGCGGAAGGCGTGCTCGAGGGCATACGGCTTTGCCTCTCGCAGCTCTCCGAGGACCAGGTATGAGTGGTTGGACGAGCTCGATGTCGTCCTGCGACATCGCCCGCGCGTATCCCCTCCCGGTCTAGGCTCCGCCAATGGCGAGCGCGCAGCTAACTCGCCGCGTCGGGAGCGTCGTTGGCTAGAAGCTGCGCGGTCGTGGGCACGAAAGACGGCTACAGCTGTCGCGACGACCAGAGCAGCGCGGCCAGGACCACCGAGGTCAGGCCGATTACCAGCCCGACGATCCAACCGGCAACGTCCTGACCCACGAGAATCGCGCCCAACGCCACCGCGATCCCGATGATTCCGCCTGTTGCGATCAGGCGCATGGCGCCGCGCTCGACTTTGGTACGGCGCCGCTCTCGGCCGGGGACCATGCCTTGGGGGCGACGCCGAGACTCGCGCTCGCGCTGACGCGCCTCACGCTCCGTCGCTGCAGGACGCTCGCCGGGCTCTGAGGCGGTCACCGCAGGAGGTTACCGCCACCTCGCCGCCACGACCCCCGATGTCGAAAGCGCTCCTGCCGTCCGCGGACGGTGACCCTCCGTGGCGACCCCGAGCCAGCTACGTCCTGCCTAGCCCGTCTTTCACCGGCGAAACACGGGATTTTGTGTGGATTACCCAGCGGTTGGGCGACAACAGTGCACCAGGGGCCATCGCCCACGCCCGCGCGGCGAGAGCAACCAGAGCGCGCCTTCATCGCTGAGTGCGCGCCAGAGGCGGCGCCGGCCGTTGCGTGCAACGGCGATGCGATTCCGCGTACGGCCGCGGCGGAGCGCCGTGCGGGCGACGGACCGATCTCGTGGGCGGCCACTGCGTTCGATGTTGAGGCTGCGGTGCGGTTAGGTGACCTGGCCATCGTGTCCTTTCGAGAGCTGGCCGGGTATCTCGGAACTATGCCCGCAGCGGTTTGGGGGCATCGTCGCGAGCACCTGAGTTCGACAAGTGCCAGTACGTGTCTTCGGGACGGCGCTAGGCCTGGGCGTCGGCGGCGCGGAGGGAGGCGATCACGGCGAGCACGCGCCGGTCTGCCTCGCCCCCACGAGCGACGCGACGACCTTGGGGTCGAGCGCCGAGCCGACGTGACGCGAATCTGGCGGATGTCCGCCAATGACCTGGCGGCCCGTCCCTTCGATCACCGCTCCCCGTGGGTCAGCCTGAGATGCCAGACCCAGACGGCTAGAGCCGTGGCGACAACCAGAGCAACGCGGCGACTAGCGGTGTTGCTCGATGAGGAGGCCTGCCATCGATCGGGCTCGCTGTGCCGCCTCGGCGTCGCCCTCGGCGGCGGAGACGATCGAGCCCTTCATGAGGATGTGCAACGAGCGCGCGAAGGACCCTGGGTCACGCAATGCGGCCTCCTCTGCGAGACGACGCACGACCGAGCGGATGCTCGCGAGATGCCGGACGCTCGCCTGGCCAGCGGGATGCGCGGGGCCCATCTCAAGCAGCACGTTGATGAATGAGCAGGCTTCGAAGTCGTCGCGGTGGAACCATTC
>Ga0126306_10000961_pt1 | contig 14815 bp, 14 predicted proteins | sample Plot27_FD_92592 | JGI IMG/M metagenome (GOLD analysis project Ga0126306, IMG submission 92592) | Serpentine soil microbial communities from UC McLaughlin Reserve, CA, USA - Plot27 | ecosystem: Environmental > Terrestrial > Soil > Grasslands | place: USA: UC McLaughlin Reserve, Lake County...
CGACACCGGTCTCGTCGTGTACGGCTTCCCCTCCGTCCTGGAGTCGGCCGACATGGCCTCGCCGTATCCGTACCTGTGGAGCGTGCCGATGCGCACGTTCGATCCGCGCCAGGATCGGCTGCGGTCCACGCTGGCCGGGCCGGGGGCACCGGCGTGGATCGTCGAGATGAACGCGGTGAACTCCTGGGGGATCGACGAGGAGTCCCGGCTGCGCGACCTGCTCCACGAGCGGTACCGCGTCGCCGCCGAGATCTGCGGCTACCGCGTGTGGCTGCGGCAGGACGCCGGCCGGCAGCTCGCGGCCGTGCCCCCCTGCTGATCCCTCACCGCGCGAACAGCATCAGGTGGTAGCGGCAGGAGGCTCCCCGTCCGTGCGCCACATCGGCCAGGTGGTAGTCGGCCATGGCCGGGTGCCCGTAGATCGCCCGTTCGGTCGGGTACGAACCGACGAACCGGCCGGGATCCCGGCTCGCCAGCACCAGCACGTCCGGCGAGCGCGCGTGCACCAGGTCGGCCCGCTGCTCGGGTGAGAGCCGGCCGGTCTCCTGCAGGAGCGGCTCGTTGAGGAAGAAGCTGTCGACGACCGGCCGCCCGCCCGCGCGCGCCGGCACGAGGCCGGCGTCCGAGATGGCGAACGAGGTGCCCGGCGGGGTGGCGCGCAACCAGTCCAGCGCCGCCTCCCTCGCCCCGACCCGGCAGTCCATGTACCGCTGCTCCATGTCGCGCACGCTCTGCACGTCGCTCGGCTGCACCATGAGCAGCACGAGCGCCGCGGCGGCCGCACGGGCGCCCGTCCAGAGCCTGCCGGGCCGCCGGAGGAGCGAGGAGGCGCCGTACCCGAGGGCGACGGCCGCCAGCAGTGCGATCAGCGGCCAGACCGGCATGAAGAAGCGGCTGTAGGCATTGGCGCTGTCGAGCGTTCCGTGGGAGCCCAGGGCGTAGACGACGGGCGGCACGGCGAGCAGGCGTGACCGGCCCGAGGCGAGGAAGGCGCCGGCGATCGCCAGCACCGTCGGCAGCAGGGCCTGGTCGAGGAACTTGGTCAGCACGGTCAGTCCCTCGCCGGCGCCCGACTTGTACAGCACCGAGTTGGGGAGCAGGTGACCGTAGAGGCCGAACCGGAGCGCCTCCAGGACGAGCAGCGAGCCCAGCGGGATGCCGCCGAGCAGCGCGATCCGGCGCAGCGCCCGGCGGCGGCCGGCCGCCCGGAAGAGACCCGGGAGCTCGCCGGCCGCCACCACGGCCGCCACCACGGCGAGTCCCTCCGGCCGCAGCCACGGCAGCACGGCGAACGCCGCGGCGGCGCGCCCGACCCTGCCGCCGTCGGGTCGGGCGACCTCGAGCGTTCCGGCCGTGATCGCCGCTGCGACCACGAGCGTCTCCAGGCCGCCGACGGCCCACAGGGCGAACGGGGCACTGCACGCGGTCAGCACCGCGCCGATCCGGGCCGGCCACTCACCCACGACGCGGCGCCCCAGGATGTGGACGAGCACCACGCACGCCAGGCCGCTGAGCACCCCGAGCAGGCGAGCGACTCCCGGCGCCGACCACCCGACCGCATGGGCGAGCGCCTCGACCAGCACCAGCAGCGGGTTGCTGAACCCCTCGACGCGCGGGCCGCCGGGATTCCAGCCGAATCCCGCGCCGTCGGCCATGTTCTCCGCGTAGCGGACCGAGATCCAGGCGTCGTCGGTCAGGAAGCCGCGCAGGAACCAGCACAGCGCCAGATGGACGAGGAGAGCCGGCCCGACGACGGCCCAGCCGGGGATCCCCCACGCGCGGCGTGGTCGTCGTGCGGGCGGCGACGCGGCCTCGACAGGTAGGCTGACCGTCCTCACGGCACTCCGTTCTGCGGATTCAACGGCGAGTCGGGACGACGACGTGTACTGGCCGACGATCAAGGAAAATTAGCCGCAGATGGATGGATCCGCCTCTCGTGGCGTCCGCGAGGGCGCCTACTGGATGGCCGTCGCCGTGGCCGTCGTCACCGGTGCCGTGGCCGTGGTCTGCGCCCTCTACCTGGGGCTTCCCCTGCGCGACCCGGACGGGTTCCTCGGGCCGACCTACGTCCGGCTGCCCCTGATCGTGGCGGGGATGCTCGCGGTGGACGTGGTACCCCGTGCCGTGTGGCGACAGCGCTCGCCGCGCCGGGCGCTGGAGCGGATCGCGCTGGTCGCCCGCGAACGCTGGCCGTGGAGCCGCCTCCGGCCGGTCCTGGTCGGACTCGCGGCCTTCTACGCCACCTACGTGTCGTACCGCAATCTCAAGAACTTCCTGCCCCTCCTCCGGCCCCACCTGGTCGACGACGAGCTGGTGCGGCTCGACCGGGCGATGACCGGCGGTGTGCCGCCGGCTCAGGTCCTGCACGACCTCCTCGGCACCGGCGTCGCCGCGCACGTCCTGTCCTGGGTCTACCTCGCCTTCCTCATGTTCGTCCCGGCGTCGCTCGCGGTCGCCCTCATCTCGCGCACCGGGGCCCGCGACGCCAGCTGGTACGTGACCGCGCTGTGCCTGAACTGGGCCCTGGGCACCGCCAGCTACTACCTCCTGCCCTCGCGGGGTCCCGTCTACGCCGAGCCCGCGCTGTTCTGGGGTCTGCCCGAGACCGGCACGTCCCAGCTGCAGGTCAGCCTCCTGATCTCCCGCTGGGTGGTCCTGGCCGATCCGCAGGGAACCGAACGCATCCAGAGCATCGCCGCGTTCGCGTCCCTGCACGTGTCGATCATCTTCACGGCCGCCCTCATCGCGCAGCTCACGCTCCGGTCGATCACGGTGCGCACGCTGCTCTGGGCCTTCTTCGTGCTGACCGTCACGGCGACCATCTACTTCGGCTGGCACTACATCGTGGACGACCTCGCCGGTCTGGCGATCGGCGCGGTGGCGGTCCTGGTCGCCCGGTGGGGGACCGGGAGTTTCCGCCGGGCCCCGGCGGTGCAGGAGGAGGCCGAGGGACGTGGCCGGAGACCGTCCTCGCTGCTGTCCCGGCGACGCCCGGAGGCGTCCCCCTCGACGTCCTGACGGCCGCGGCGGACATCCCCGCCCGGGGCGGGTCAGCTCGTCGGCTCCTCCGGGAAGACGAACCGCCGGTAGGTGAGGAACCGGAACATACTGCCGAGCGCGAGGCCGATCCCGTTCGCCGCGATGTTGTCGGCCATCGGGCTGGACAGACCGAGGACGTAGCGCGAGACGGCCAGACAGCCCAGAGCGATCCCCAGGGCCACGGCGCTGAGGGCCATGTACAGGACGTACTCGCGGGCGAGACGGCCACGGGGCCGGTCCCGGTAGGTCCAGAACCGGTTGCCGACGTAGGCGACGGTGGTCCCGGCGACGAGCGAGACCGCCTTGGCCACGAGCGGCTGGTCGTCGAGGAGGCCGGTGCCGCCGAGGTGCACGAGTGCGTTGTAGCCCCCGACGTCGACGAGCAGGCCGAACGCGCCCACCGCAGCGAAACCCGAGGCCTCCCGGCCGAGCTCGCCGGCTCGTTGCCGATCGGGCGCCGGCGGCGGCACGACGGCAGCCGGCGCCAGCCCCACCGCCGCGTATCCCCCGATGCGCTCCTGGCCGGCGGCAGGGCCCACGGCATCGACGGTCTCGTTGCGCCCCCGCACGCCGGCCACCACCGCCTCCGCCATCTCTGCACCCGTGCTCCGCGGCTCGGCCGGCAGGTACGCGGTCATCCGTGTCCTGACGAGATCCGGCCTGGCGCCACCGCCTGGACGCCCGGCACGCGCAGCGCGTCGGCGAGCCCGGTCGCGAACGCGTCGGGTCCGCTTCCTCGACCGTAGACGAACTTCGGGCGCCTCGCCCGTTCGGCCGGGGGCCCGGGCGCTCCGCGCGTCGGCCCAGAATGGCCGCCATGGGTGCTCTCCGGCCGTACGCCCTCGCGCCCACCCGCCCCCGGCACGACCTCGTCGACCGGTTGGCCGCGCGACTGGACCCGCAAACGCTGGACGGCGTCCTCGCCCGGCTCGACCGTGCCGGCGAGCGCTGCCCCGTTCCGGGCGAGGCGGCCGGGGACGGGTTCACCTGGGACGACGTCGACCGGACGGATCCGGAGTGGTGGCCGCAGGGCGTGGCCAGCCTGCGTTCGGGCCGCGTGCTGCTCGTGAGCTGGTACGGCCGGCGTCGCCGGTTCCCGCGCGCGCCGGGCTCCCGCATCTCGGTCGTCGACCCGGCCCCGCCGGACGGCCCCCGGTACCGCCACGTCCGGCTCGTCGCGCCGCGCCGCCCACTGGGGCTGCTGAGGATGGGCGCCGTCCCGGTGCACGCCGGCGGCATCGCCGTCCAGGGAGACCATCTGTACGTCGCCGACACGCTCGTCGGGGTGCGCGTCTTCCGGCTCGGGGACGTGCTGCGTACGCCCGGCGGCGACTACGTGCTCCCCCAGCTCATGGCCTTCCGGGTTCCGCTCCGGGCCGGCATCCGCCGGCTGCGCTACTCGTTCCTGTCGATCGGGCAGGTGGACGGCAGGCCGAACCTCGTCGTCGGGGAGTTCCGCCGGGCGCGCGATCGCGCGCCCCGGTTGGCGCGCTATCCGCTCGACCCTGCGACCGACCTCCCGGCGGTCGACGGCGACGGCCGGTGCGGTCCGCTCGAGGTGTACGAGGGGCAGCCCCGGCGGATGCAGGGCGCGGCCGTGCACGGCCGGACGTGGTTCGTGACGGCCAGCACCGGCGAGGAGGCGAATGGAGACCTGTACGTCGGTGCGCCGGGAGCCTGGCGACGTCACCGTGGTGTGCTGCCCAACGGCCCGGAGGACCTGGCCTGGTCCCGTCCGGGAGACGAGCTCTGGTGCGTGTCGGAGCGGCCCGGTCGCCGGTGGGTCTTCCCCGTCGAGGCCGGCCGCTGGCCGGGTCCGCCCGACGCAGGAGGCCCGGCGGGATACTGACCGGCCGCCCGGCCTCAGGAGACGGTGGGCGCCGTCTCGACGTCGTGGATGGTGCCGACCCGGTCCAGCAGCTCCGACACCCGGGCCGCGGGCATCGGACGGGCGTAGTGGAAGCCCTGGGCGATGTCGCACCCCAGCGCGCGCAGCGCGTCGACGTGCTCCGGGCCCTCGACGCCCTCCGCGACGACGGTGAGGCCCAGGTTGTGGCCCAGGTCGATCGCCGTCCGCACGAGCACGGCGTCCTGCTGGCTGGTGCACATGCCGAGCACGAAGGAGCGGTCGATCTTCAGCTCGTCGACCGGCAGCCGGCGCAGGTACGCCATCGAGCTGTAGCCGGTCCCGAAGTCGTCGATCGACAGGCGGACGCCGAGATCGCGCAGCCGCTGGAGGACCTCCATGCAGCGGGCGGCGTCGCCCATGACCGCGCTCTCGGTGACCTCGAGCCGCAGCAGCGACGCGGGCACGCGGTGCTCGGCCAGCAGGCGCCGCACCATGTCGGGCAGGCCGGCGTCGAGCAGGCAGCGGGTGGACAGGTTGACCGCGACGGGCAGGACATGGCCGCCGTCGAGCCAGCGGCGCTGCTGGGCCAGCGAGATGCCGAGCACGCGCTCGGTCAGCCGCAGGATGAGGCCGGTGCCCTCCGCGACCGGGATGAAGTCGCCCGGCGGCACGAGGCCGCGGCTCGGGTGCTGCCAGCGCAGCAGCGCCTCGGCGCCCTCGATCCGCTCGCCGTCCAGCGTGTACTTGGGCTGGAAGTGCAGGAAGAGCTCGTCGTTCACCTCCAGCGCGCGGCGCAGGTCGCCGAGCACGGTGAGCCGGTTGGGGGCCGTCGCGTGCTCCTCGGGCTCGAAGACGACGGCCTCGCCCTTGAGCGCCTTGGCCGCGTACATCGCGATGTCGGCGTTGCGCAGCAGGTCCTCTGCCTCGGTGCCGTGCCACGGCGACAGCGAGATGCCGACGCTGGCCTCGACGTCGAGGACGACGTCGTCGACGTCGAACGGCTGGTGCAGCGCCTCCCGCAGCCGCTCGGCGACCGCCCGGGCCTCGGGAACGCCGTCCACCGTGGGCAGCAGGACGGCGAACTCGTCGCCGCCCAGCCGCGCCACGGTGTCGCCGTCGCGCAGGACCGACCGCATCCGCGGGCCGACCTGGCAGAGCAGGCGGTCGCCGTAGGTGTGGCCGAGGGTGTCGTTGATCTCCTTGAAGCGGTCGAGGTCGATCAGGATGAGCGCGGCCTCGCCGGACTGCCGCGCGGCTCCGGTCAGCGCCTGCTCCAGTCGGTCGCGCAGCAGCTCGCGGTTGGGCAGCCCGGTCAGGGCGTCGTGGGTGGCCTGGTGGCGGTCGCGTTCGGCCGAGGTGCGCAGCTCCTCGGTCTGGCGGCGCAGCCGCTTCGACGCCGACGCGATGAGCCGGAAGACGACGAGGTAGAAGACCGCCAGGCTGACGCCGAGAGCGACGGTCATGGTGCGCACGTCCTCGCGGACGGCCGCGGCGACCGGTGCGTAGGGCAGGTAGAGCTCGATGACGCCGTCGGGGCACTCGGCGCCGTCGAACTGCAGCGGGACGTAGACCTCGAGCAGCTGGTGGTCGCCGTCCTCGCTGCCCGCGCTGTCGTCGGCGGAGTGGGCGAAGCCGGAGACGACGTGGCCGGCGAGCGCGGCGCGCAGCTCACCCGACCCGGAGCGCCGCCCGACGACCGAGGGGTCGTCGGAGTGGTAGAGGATCGTCCCGTCGCCGCCGTACACCTTCAGCTCGACCGGGTCGAAGGCGGCCAGCGCCTGGTGCGCCCCACCGAACTCCTCGGCCGCGCCGTCGACGACCGCCTCGACGTCGACCAGGACGGCGGCGTCGAACCCGCCGGCGAGCTGCTCCTGCGTGACGTGCGGCTGGAGACCGAGACGCACGGCCATGAGGGCGGCGTCCTCGGCCTGCTGGCGTGCGCGGTCCTCGATGGCGGTGCGCAGCACCGACGACAGCACGACGCCCACCGCGACGGTGAGGAGCAGGCTGATCACGCCGAACCGCGCCAGCAGACTGGTGCCCCGCATCCCGCGGAGAAGCTTCATACCCTTTCGATCGGATGCGGGCCGGAAATCCTTGAATTCTCGGATTCACCCACCCCGGCGGGGTGAGGCGCGGCGCCGGCGCAGACACGCATCGCCCCGCCGGGCTCACGCACGGTGCGGACACGCAGAAGGAGAGTTCCGGAACGCCTCCGGTACGCTCCTGGCCGGGCCCTTGGTCCCTGGGGAAGCGCCCGGCAGCCCGCGACGATCACCGCATGAGCGAGATCCGTTCCTCCCGTGAGCCCGACCAGGGGCCGGAGACGGAGCCGCTGCCGCCACTTCCCACGGCACCTGCCCCGGCCGGTCCCGCAGCCGGCGTCGAACCGCTGCGGCTGTCCCCGCTCCTCCCCCGCCGGCAGACGCCGTGGCTGCTGGTCGAGGTGGACGGATCCGCCGCGACTCACGGCGGACTCGTCTGGGCCCTCCGGGAGGCCGCCCGCCGGGAGGCCACCGTGGTGGCGGTCTGCGTGCTCGACGAGCTCTCAGGGAGCCCGCTCGAGGGCGCCACCCGTGTCCTGGCCCGCGAGCACCTGGCGGCCCAGGACCGTCTCGAGGCCCAGGTGCTCCGTGCGATCGCGGAGACGGGTGTGCACGGGCGCACCCGGACCGCCGTCCTCGGCCGGCCGGTGTTCGAGGCGCTCACCGCGGCGACGCGCGGGGCCGACCTCGTCGTGGTCGCCGCCCACGGCAAGACGCTGCTGCGACCCGCGATCCCCCGTCCGCCGACCCGTCGCCTGGCACGTGGCGCCTGACCTCCGCGACCCCAGCCCCTTCCACCCCGCTCCCCGCTCATCCCGGGACCGCTTCCGGATCCCGGCCGGGACTCCTACCGTCGGGCCGTGACCCCGCCCGATCTCCCGGACCCGGCCCCCTCCGCCGGTCCAGCGGCCGTCGACGTCCTCGTGGCGCCGGTGCTGGCCGCCGCCGTCCGGGCCGCGGCGTCGGGCGGCCGGCTCGAGGCGACCCTGCACGACATCGTCGCCGCCGCGGTCCGACACGTGGACGCCGGCTACGGAGCCATCGGCGTGCTGACGCCCGACGGCCGTCGGCTGGACCGGTTCGTGATCGTGGGGATGGGACCCGACGACCGGGAGCGCATCGGCCGCCTGCCCACCGGGCGCGGCATCCTCGGGCTGCTCATCGCGGAGCCCGCGGCGCTGCGGCTCGACGACCTCGGCGGGCATCCCGGGTCCGTGGGCTTCCCTCCGGGCCATCCGCCGATGCGGTCCTTCCTCGGGGTACCCCTCCGTGTCGGCGAGGCGGTGTTCGGCAACCTCTACCTCACCGAGAAACGCACCGGCGGCTCCTTCACCGAGGCCGACGTCGAGATCGTCCAGGCGCTCGCCGCCGTGGCCGGGATGGCGATCGAGAACGCCCAGCACGCCGAGCGCGCCGACACCCGTCGCCGATGGGGGCAGGCCGCCAGGGAGCTGGCCACCGCCCTGCTGTCGGGCGCCGATCCCGATGACGTGTTCCGGGTGGTGTGCGACCAGGTCGCGGAGCTGACCTCCGCGGACATGGCCGGCGTGCTCGCACCGAGCCACGACCACGACGGATCGCTGACCGTGGTGACCGCGGTGGGCGTGTCCGCCGGCGACTACGAGGGCGTGCGGCTGCCCCTCACCGGGACCTACCTCGGTGCGCTGTACGAGGCCGGCCAGCCCCGTGCCATGGAGGACATCAGCACGATGCCCGTCATGGGTCGGCGGGCAGCGGTGGTCGTGGAACTGACTGCCGTCTTCGGTCCGGGGATGATCGTCCCGCTGGGCAACGGCCCCGGCCGGGGGCTCCTGGCGGTGCTGCGCCTGGCCGGCCGCGAGCCCTTCACCGCCGAGGAGCTCGACCTGTTGGCGGACTTCGCCACCCAGGCCGCGGTCGTCCTCGAGCTGGCCCGCGCCCAGCAGCGGGAGCGGCGGCTGCAGGTGCAGGCCGACCGCGACCGCATCGCCCGCGATCTGCACGACCACGTCGTCCAGCGGATCTTCGCCACCGCCTTGTCGCTGGACCGGCTCGGCCGCACGCTGGAGCCCGAGCACGCCGACGTCGCCGCCCGGCTGGCCCGCAGCGTCGACGAGCTCGACGGCACGATGGCCGAGATCCGGACGGCCATCTTCGAGCTGCACGAGCAGGAGGCCGCGGGCGCGGCGAACTCCCGGCACAGGCTGGCCGACGTCGTCCACCGCGTGACCGAGGGACAGACCCTGCAGCGCGACGTCCGATTCCGCGGCCCGATCGACGAGCTGCCCCACGAGCTGCTCCCCGAACTGGTGGCCGTGGTCCGCGAGCTGGTCACCAACGTCGTCCGGCACGCGTCGGCGACCCGCGCGACCGTGACCGTGACCGTCGGCGTCGAGGTGTCCGTGGCCGTGGTCGACGACGGGCTGGGGTTGCCACCGGTCACCGTCCGCAGCGGGCTGGCCAATCTCGCGGAACGGGCCGAGCGCCGCGGGGGCCGGCTGACGATCTCGACCGGTCCATCCGGGACCGAGGTCTGCTGGGCGGTGCCGCGACCCGCGGAACGGTGATGCCGGTCAGTCGTCGGCGCGGTCGCGCAGCTCGGTGGCCAGGATCGCGGCCTGCGTGCGCCGCTCCAGCCCCAGCTTGGCCAGCAGGTGGCTGGTGTAGTTCTTCACCGTCTTCTCCGCCAGGCCCATGCGCTCGCCGATCTGCCGGTTGGTCAGGCCCTCGCCGATCAGCCGGAGGACGGTGCGCTCCTGGTCGGTCAGCATCCCCAGCCGGCTCGCACCGGGGCCGGCCGGCGCAGAACGGCGCGGCAGTGCCGGGCCCACGTCGTCGAACAGCCTGCCCCCGGCGGCGACGGTCCGGACCGCCGAGACGAGCGCCGGGCCGCGGACCTGCTTGAGCAGGAACCCCGACGCCCCCGCCCGGACCGCCGCGTCCAGCGCGGCGGGCTCGGAGAAGCTGGTCAGCACCAGGCAGCGCACCCCGGGCACCCGGTCCAGCAGGTCGCGGCAGAGGTCGGCGCCGTCGCCGTCAGGCAGGCGCATGTCGAGCACGACGACGTCGGGACGGACGGCGGGTACCCGCGCGAGCGCGTCCGCCGCGGAGCCGGCCTCACCCGCCACGGTGATGCCCGGATCGTCCTCGAGCAGCTCGCTCACGCCGCGGCGGACGACCTCGTGGTCGTCGACCAGGAACACGCGCACGGGCAGGGGAACGGGCTGCACGCCACCGGCCTCCTCGCCACACGCCAGATTCCCCCCGGCGGCCTTCAGGTCCGGCGAGCCTAGGGGCTGCGCGGTCGCTCCGGTACCGGAATGGTCACGCCGGGAGCAGCAGCGCCGCGTACAGGGTGAGGCCCGGCCCGAAGGCCATCGCCACCACCGGTCCGTCGACGCCGGCGAGCTCCTCCAGCACGAGCAGCACGGTGGCCGACGAGCAGTTGCCGTGCTCGGCCAGCACGCGGCGCGAGGCGGCCATCTGCGTCTCCGACAGGCCCAGCTCGTCCCGGACGACGTCGAGGATCCGCGGGCCGCCCGGGTGCACGGCCCAGCCGGCGACGTCCTCGGTCCGGAGCCCGGCCCCGGCCAACAGCTCGTCGACGACGTCCCCGACGTGGCGGGCGAGGACGTCGGGCACGCGCGGCGACAGCCCCATGCGGAAGCCCAGGTCGGTGACGTCCCAGGTCATGTGGTCGGCGGTCGACGGGTCGGTCCGCGCCACGATCGAGGCCACCCGCCGACCGCGGGAGGCGCCGGGCTCGACGACCACGGCGGCGGCGGCGTCGGAGAACAGGGCGTGGGCCACGACCTGCTCGAGGTCGGCCTGTGCCGGCTGGACGTGCAGGCTGGTCAGCTCGCAGCAGAGCAGGACCGCGGGCCGGGACCGGGCGGCGACGAAGTCGCTGACGGCGGCCAGCCCCGGGACGGCGGCGTAGCAGCCCATGTGTCCCACCAGCAGCCGCTGCAGACCCGGCGGCATGCCGAGGTCGCTGGCCAGCCGGATGTCCAGTCCGGGCGTCGCGTACCCGGTGCAGGTCGCGACGGCGAACAGGCCCACGTCACCGGGAGCGAGCCCGGCCGCGTCCAGCGCACCGGCGACCGCCTGCTTGCCGAGCGGCAATGCCTCCTGGACGAAGCGCTCCATGCGGGCGCCGGTGCCCCACTGGCTGAGGTCCTCGTCCACCGGGTTGGCGACCGCGTGGCGACGTCGTACGCCCGCGCCCGCGAAGATCCGGCGGGCCGCGCGGACGCCCTCGTAGTGCCGGGCGAAATAGCCTTCCCACACCGCGTCCTGGTCGAGCGCGGCGGGGAGCGCGGAACCCGCGCCGGTCACGATCGCGCTGCTCATGCGGGCGTCCGGCGGGCGCACGGGCTCGGCGTCATGGCCCGACGGTACGTCGGCGTCCCGGCGCGCGCCGCCTCACCGCTTGCGCCCGATCCCCGCGAACACGCTGCCGGTCCACCGGTGCTGCTTCATGGTGACCATGTCGCGGCGGCCGAACTTCCATGCGATCGCCTCCCGCATCGACGGACGCAGGCCCACCAGCCGGAGATCCAGGCCGTGCCGGTCGGCCGCCGCGAGGAGCCGCGAGCGGTCGACGAAGAGGGCCGGGTCGTGCAGTCCCCGCGGCGGGCCCCCGGGCAGCCGCTCGAGCAGGTGCACGTTGATCAGCACCGACAGCCAGGTGGCCGCGAGCGTGTCGAGCAGGAGCAGGCCGCCGGGCCGGAGCAGCCGCGCGCACTCGGCCAGCACCGCCGCGTCGTCCTCGACGTGCTCGAGGATCTCGCAGGCGAGCACCACGTCGGCGCAGCCGTCGGCCAGCGGGACCTCCAGCGCCGACCCGCCGACCGGCCGGACGCCGTGCTCGCGGGCGAGCGCCAGGCCGGGGAGGCCGATGTCGACGCCCACGTGCCGGTAGCCGAGCGGCGCGACGTGGGGGCCCATCAGGCCGCCGCCGCAGCCCAGGTCGACCAGCACGGCGCCGTCGCGGTCGGCGGGCGGGAGGTGCTGCGCGCGCCAGGCGGCCAGCCAGTGCAGGGCGGCGAACTCCCCGTGCGGCTCCCACCACTGGTCGTGCAGGTCGTGGTACTGGGCGGGGTCGTTGCGCCGCCGTCCCGTCACCGGGCCATGATCACCGGGAACGCCGCCCGCCGCACCCCTGGATCGCCGGAGGTCCCCGTTGTCCGTCGCCGTCGTCGGCAGCCTGAACGAGGACGTGCTGGTCGCGGTCGGGCGGCTGCCCGGCCGGGGCGAGACGGTGGTCGGCCGCTCCACCCGCCTGGCCCCCGGCGGCAAGGGGGCGAACCAGGCCGCCGCGGCCGGGATGCTCGGACGCGGCGTGCACATGGTGGGCCGGGTCGGGAAGGATCCCGCCGGTGACCGGCAGCTGGCCGAGCTGGCCGCCGCGCGGGTGGACGTCAGCCACGTGCACCGGACACCAGGGGAGCCCACCGGCTCCGCCACGATCCCCGTGGAGGAGGGCAGCGGCGAGAACCTGATCGTCGTCGTCCCCGGGGCGAACGGCGCCCTCGCTCCCGAGGACGCCGACATCGAGCCGGTCCGGACCGCGCGCGTGGTGCTCCTCCAGCTGGAGGTGCCGATCCAGACGGTGACGGCCGCGGCACAGGCGGCCACGGGCACCGTCGTCCTCACGCCCGCTCCCCCGCGGCCGCTACCACGGGCGCTGATGGAGCGGGTGGACGTGCTGGTGCCCAACGAGCACGAGCTGGCCCAGCTGGCCGGGGTCGCCGCCGGCGAGCGGCCGGTCGGGGAGCTGGTGGCCCTGGCCCGGTCGGTGGCGACATGCTCGGTCGTCGTCACGCTCGGGGCGCGCGGTGCCCTGCTCGTGCCCGACGACGGGCCGGTCCTGCTGCAGGCGCCGCCCCCGGTCACCGCCGTCGACACCACCGGCGCCGGTGACTGCTTCTGCGGCGCGCTCGGACAGGCGCTGGCCCGGGGCGGCGACCTGCCCGAGGCCGTGCGCTACGCGGTGGCCGCCGCGGCGCTGTCGACCACCGGACCGGGTGCCCGCGGTGCCCTGCCCCACGACGCCGACGTCCGGGCGCTGCTGCCCCGGGTGCCGGCGTCGGAGACCGTCGGCTGACCTGCGTTTCCGCCGCCTCCGGCCGGGCACAGGGCGGTCGAGCGACGGACCGAGGAGGACCCGACGATGACCGAGCCGGACAACGCCCACACCGCCGAGCCGGCCGAGGGCGCCGAGGAGCCCGGCACCGGCGAGGGCGGGCAGACGCCGCATCCCGAGCAGCCGGCCGAGGGCGAGGACACCGACGCCGGCGGCGCCGACAGCGTCTAGCCGCCCGACCCCTCCTTCTCGCGCGCCCGCAGCTCGCGGCGCAGGATCTTGCCGCTGGCCGACTTCGGCACCGCGTCGATGAACTCCACCCGGCGCACGCGCTTGTACGGCGCGGTGTGCTCGGCGACGTAGGCGAGGACGTCGTCCTCGCTCGCGGTACTGCCCGGCGCCCGGACGACGAACGCCTTGGGCACCTCGTCGCCCCGCTCGTCGTAGACGCCGATCACCGCGGCGTCGGCGACGTCGGGCGAGGCCAGCAGGACGGCCTCCAGCTCGGCGGGGGCCACCTGGTAGCCCTTGTACTTGATCAGCTCCTTGACCCGGTCGACGACGAACCACCAGCCGTCCTCATCGACCGTGCCGATGTCGCCGGTGTGCAGCCAGCCCTCGGCGTCGATGAGGGTGTCGGTCTCCTCCTGGCGGCCGAAGTAGCCTCCGCTGCGGCCCGCGGATCCAGATCTCGCCGTCCTCGCCGGGTCCGACGTCCTCGCCCGTCTCCACCGACACCAGGCGGGCCTCGGTGGAGGGGAACAGCTTGCCGACGGTTCCGGGCGGGGCCTGCCGTGCCGTGCCGTCGGGCACGAGGTGGGTGCCCGGCGAGAGCTCGGTCATCCCGTAGGCCTGCCCGATCTCGGCGTCCAGCCGCCTCGCGGCGATCTCGGCCAGCTCGGCGTCCAGCGGGGCGGCCGCGCTGAGGATGAAGGTCAGGGACGAGAAGTCCCGGCCCTCGAAGGCGGGGTGCTTCGCCATCGCCAGCACCACGGGCGGCGCGACGTAGGCCCGGGTGATCCGGTGCTGCTCGAGCACGTCGATGAACTGCGCGAGGTCGAAGCGCGGGAGGACGACGACGGTGGCGCCCTTCCGCAGCGCGACGTTCATCAGCACGGTCATCCCGTAGATGTGGAAGAACGGGAGGACGGCGACGATCCGGTCGTCGGTGCCCATCGTGTGCAGCGCGTCGATCTGCCGGAGGTTCACGCCGATGCTGGCGTGCGTGAGCATCACGCCCTTGGGCAGGCTCGTGGTGCCGCTGGAGTAGGGCAGCACGGCGACGTCCTCGGCGGCGTCGACCGGGACGTCGGGCACCGGGCCGGACGAGGCGAGCAGCTCCTGCACGCTGCGGTGCCCCTCCACCCGGTCGCACGTCCAGACCGGCCGGTCACCGGCGGCCTGGGTCGCCACCGGCAGCAGCGCGCCGACGGTGATCACCATCGTCGCCTTGCTGTCGTCGAGCTGGTTGGCCATGTCCTTGGCCGTGGTCAGCGCCGACAGCGTGGTGACGGTGGCTCCCGCCCGGCTGGCCGCGTAGAAGACGACCGGGTACAGCACTGTGTTGGGGCTGTGCAGGGCCACGACGTCGCCCGGCTCCACCCCGATCTCGGCGAAGCCGGCGGCCATCCGGTCCACCATCTGCGCCAGTTGCCCGTAGGTGACCGTCTGCCCGGTGACGCCGTCGACGAGGGCCGGGTGGTCGCTGCGGGCCGCGGCATCGGCCAGCACGGTCTGCCAGATCGGGGTCGAGGGCGTCTCGACCGGCGGGAACTCGCTGGTGTGGATGCGCGGTGCGGACATCGTCGTCCTCCG
>Ga0126306_10000962_pt1 | contig 14812 bp, 12 predicted proteins | sample Plot27_FD_92592 | JGI IMG/M metagenome (GOLD analysis project Ga0126306, IMG submission 92592) | Serpentine soil microbial communities from UC McLaughlin Reserve, CA, USA - Plot27 | ecosystem: Environmental > Terrestrial > Soil > Grasslands | place: USA: UC McLaughlin Reserve, Lake County...
ACGCGCCAGCTCGTAGCTACCGAACTTCGTAGCCGAGCGACGTTAGCAGATCGCTGTACTTCTCGCGGAAGATCCTGAGGTGGGGTTCTCCCAGCTTGTCACGAGAATCCCCCACCTTCGCCGTGCAGACGTGCTGGGACATTCGCTTGCTCATTTTGCGCATGTTGTCGACACTGCACGCTTCAACGGCCTTCTCGATCCGCGCCATGTCGACCGGCTCGATCTGGTTGGTAACGCGGATCAGTGCCTCAACCGGATCGCGGTGAAGATCCTCGTAGCGGACGACGATGGCCCGGCCGCTAGTGACCCATTCGTGGGCCCGCAGGATCTGCTGTCCGTAACCGTCAGCGAGGTAGTCCAGGATGAGCGGGTCATCAATCGGCTTGCCAACCATTGCATCTCGGGGACGTTCCTTCTTGCGCACGCGACCCCGCTCGCGATCGTAGTCCGTTCGAGTCTGGATCCAGTGGTACATCGAAACGAAGGCGTCATACGGATCGCGGACGATGGTCACCAAATGCGCCGGGATCTCATCGATGACATCGCAGATCTTGGGCTTGTATTTACAGTGCTGGTGAAAGATCGTGTTATCTGGGAAGCGCCCTTCACTGATGAAGAGCTCAAATCGCTCGATGTTTGTGTCAGGCGAGTCCTCCCCGATGACCCACTTCAGATCGTAGACTCGGCTCAAAAGGCACTTGATCCACTTGTTCCCCATTTTCGGGGGCGATGAAATGACAATGCGCATGTGCCCTCCGCAAGGCGGCCGCGACTGGTCCGTGTCCCGCTGGCTGCGGGCCCCGGCCTGCGGCTACAGCCTCTAGCGAACCTCGTAACCAAGTGCGTGGATCATGTCGGCGTACTTTTCGCGGAAGACGGCCAGATGCTCTTCGTTCAGTTTTTCCCGCGAGTCGCCGACCTTTGCCGCCCGCACGTGTTTGGACTTCTCGCCGCCCATCTTGCGCATGTTGTCCGCGCTGCAGTTCTCAAGGGCGGCCGCGATCCGCTCGTCCGGCACTGGTTGGATCTTGTCTGTGACAGCGCGCAATTCTTCGATCGGGTCGGAGTGCAGCCGTTCGTACCGGACGACCAGGGTCCGACCACTCTCCATCCACTCTTTGGCCCGCCGCATATTGTTGCGAAAGCCGCCGTTCCGCAGGTACTCGACAACGTCAGGATCGCCGAGAGATTTGCCAACCATCACGTCAGTGCGACGGCCGCTACGCAGTCCATCCTCCTTGTGCTGCTGAATGGTGAAATATGAGGAGACGAACCCATCGTACGGATCGCGAATGATGGTCACGGTGTGCGCGGGCACTGCATCGATCAGATCGACCAGCTCATCCTTATAATCGTAGTGCTGATGAAAGATCGTCCCGTCCGGAAAGTTGTCCCCTTCCACCCACGCCTTGAGGTGGTGGAACAGTGGTCGCTTCGGCGTCTCATGTTTAGTGAGAGGACGCAGCTCGTAGATGTGGCCAAGAAGGCACTTCAGCCAGACATTTCCGGCCTTCGGCGGCCCCGCGATCATGATCCTCACCCGGTCGCGCTCCTCATGTGCTCGTTCGACGTCAAGCTGGCTCAGCCTCGACAGTCTTGAGATTCCGCGCCACGGTCTCGGCTCGAGAGGGCCGTTGCAGGCGAGCGATACGCGGGTTTTCGCTCGGGCGATAGCGGAGTGTAGCAAAAGTGCTGACAGCGGCGGCAATGGGGCCATCGACTAGACTGGTTATGAGATTGGAGTCAGTTGACTGGGAGTTTGTGTGCGGCTCGTCCTCTTTCATCGCAAATACCGCCGGTTTCATGGTGGGCACCTCAAAGTCTGGCACTACTTCAACCACGTTCTGGCCGCGCCGGGGTTCGACGCCTGCGTTCACTTCGATGTCAACTCGGCGTGGGACGATAGCAATCCCTGGACCGAGACGCCGGATCGCATCATCGCCTCAATCGAGTGCGTAAATCCCGACGTGCTTTTCGTGGCCGGGCGTGACTGGCAGCGGCTGGACGAGTGGGGGCTGCTCGATCGCGGGATACCGATTCTCAACTTCATCCAGCATGTGCGGCACGCGGCGGATTGGAGCATCCAGTCCGACTATCTCGATCGAAAGGCGATCAGGCTTTGCGTCAGTCAAGAGGTGGCCGACGCGGTAGAGGCGGCCGGGAGTCGCGGGCCGACAGTCGTCATCCCCAACGGCGTGGACGTGCCCATCGTCGATTCTCACGCTCCAGACGCGAGACCCGTCGATCTGCTCATCGCCGGCTTGAAGCAACCGGTTCTGGCGGTTCGCGCCGCCCAGCGACTGGCTGCGCCGGGTCGGTCGGTCGAGGTGCTCACCGAGCACGTGTCGCGTGATGATTTTCTCGACTCGATGCGGCGGGCTCGCGTGACGTTGTTCTTGCCAAATGAGGAGGAGGGGTTTTATCTCCCCGCCCTGGAGGGGATGGCGCTGGGAACGATCGTGGTCTGCCCGGACTGCGTCGGCAACCGGTCCTTTTGCCTCCCAGGTGTCAACGCGTTCCGGCCTGCGTTCCGATTCGACGACCTGGTGTTGGACGCAGAGCGTGCGCTCACGCTGGAGGCATCAGCGGCGGAGACACTACGGTGCAGCGGGATTGAAACCGCACGCAGTCATAGCCTCGACGCCGAGCGTAAGAGGTTCCACCAGGTGCTTACCGATCTTGATGCCCTTTGGGCGAGCTCATAAGCGGATCAGCACCCTCGGCCGCGACTCGACCTACCGCACCGGGTAGCCGAGTTCCGTGATCATGTCGGCGTATGCCTCACGGAAGGCGTCGAGGTGGTGTTGGGTGAGCTGTCGCACCGAGTCGCCAACGGTCGCCGCGCGAACGTGCTTATTGCCCCCTTTTGTGCGTTGGCGCATACGGTCGGCTCGGCAGTAGTCAATCGCGGTTTGTAATCTGTCGTCGCTGACGGGCGCGATCTGCGCGGTGGCGCGCCGTAGCGCGGCGAGAGGGTCCTCGCTGAGATCCTCGTAGCGTAAGACCACAGCCCGACCGCAACCGGCCCAGTCCCGCGCCTTTTGCAGGTTGTTCGCGTAGCCGCCTCGTCGCAAGAACTCCACGATCGCCGGATCATCCAGCGACTTGCCCATGAGCTCCGTGAACTTGCGTCCCTTCTGATTCTTCTCGGCCGCGTGCTGTTGCAACGTGTAGTAGGTTGATACGAACGCGTCATAAGGGTCGCGAACGATGGTAACCAGCCGTGCAGGTACGGCGTCCAGTGCGTCGGCGATCTCCGGGGCGAAATCGTAGTGCTGGTGGAAGATGGTTCCGTCGGGAAATCGAGCATCCGCCAGCCAAGTTCTCAGTGACGGTAGATCGGCGCTTGCCGGCGTCTCAAATGAGCGCAGCCAGCGCAATCCATACGCTCGGCCGAGCAGGCACTTCAGCCACATGTTGCCGGTCTTCGGCGGACCGGCGATCACGATCCTCACCGTCCCGACACCATCCGCGCTGCTTCAGACCGGTTCATAACCGAGTCTCCGGACGTCATCGCCATATCGCTGGCGCAGGATGGACAGTTGCCCGTCCGCCAGGCGTTCACGCCAGGCTCCGGCAGGCACCGGCGGCATGCGCCGCCCGAGTACCGGGCTGCTCCAGATCAAGTTTTCCGCCGGACAGGTCTCGACGGCGCGCGCAATCTGGTTTTCATCGAGATGGCCGAGAGTCCCCGCAAGGTCAGCGAGAGCCTCGGACGGAGCTGCTTCCAGCAGCTCGAAGCGCACGAGTGGCACGCCGCTGTCATGCCATCCCTTCAGCCACTCGATCTCGTCGGCAAAGCCGTCGATCGCATATTCCATAACCACCGGATCACCGAGATCCCGGCCAGCCAAGAACTCCCAAGGATCCGACTCTCGCAGCCGGCGTCCCTTCTTGCTCGTCCGGCGCTGGGCGATCTCATGGATCGAAACGAGCAAGTCAAAAGGGTGTCGCAGAACCGCGATGACCGAAACCCCGTGGTCCGCCAAGAGCGCCAACAGCTCGGGCGAGTGCTGGAACGACGTGTGGGCCACCCAGCGATCGGGAAAGCTTTCGAACCACGGACCGATCGCCGTGATATCGGATCCATCCGGCGCGTCCCGCGAGCCGATCAGCGCGAGCCCATATGCGGTGGCAACCAGGCACCGTAACTGGGCGTTGCCTGTTTTCCGGGGGGAGGCAATCAGCACGCGCATAAAGGAGCCGTAGCCCCGCGGGTCAGACCTGGTACCCGAATTGCTGCAGCACGTCACCGAAGGCGCTGTTGGCGACGGACTGCAATTCGGGGGATAGAGAGGATTTCCACCGGCCGAGCGAGGTCGAGACGTCGCTACTCGTCAGGTGTCGCTTCATCTCGGGATTTTCGGCTGATGCCCGGTTGATCATGCCGTCAACCGTCGCGCTCGATGCATCGAGCGCGAGATAGGTCAAGACACCATGCAGGGTCTCCGCGGGCCGGGTGATCAGGTCCTCATAGCGGATTAGATGCGCGCGATCCTTTCGCTTCGGCCAGGAGCGGCTGAGATTGCGAATCGTGCTGTTGCGCAGGAAGTTGGCGAAGTCGGCGTCGGTTTCGATGTGCGCGGGCCCAAAGGCACGCCGCCCGAATTTCTGGTTGAAGGCGAGCATGGAGCTGTAGACGTCGCGAAAATCGCGAACCAGGAAGATCTCTTTCGCCTTTGGGTAGAGCTCCCAAACCAGCCAGGGGAGATTGTCGGCGCGGTGCTTCTCAGCCATGTATTTGACATTGGATTGGCCTTGGCCGGCCGCGATACGCAGGTACGTTTCCTCCGCGCTGCGCTGGCAGAATCGAGCGAGATCCTCCACGTAGTCGCGTCCCATCCATTCGCCAAGACCGGGCGTCACCCCTATTGGCTCGGGGTAGAACGGGTTGTAGCCGATCCACTGCTTGTTGGTCTGGAAGTGATCCGCCTGGGCAGAGTGGTACGGGTCTCGCGGTTCGGCGAGCGTCTTGAGCATGTGCCACCAGTAGCGGGCTGTGCGCAGCTCATACGGGTGCCAACGATGGACGACGATCTCGGGATGCTCAGAGAAGAGGCGCATCGTCCAGGTCGTGCCGGCGCGACCCATCGTCGTGAGCATGAGCGGCTGCAATCGCGGCTCGAACCCTGATTGGACCGGTTCGTGGCGAAGCGCGACACTGCCGAGGCGCGATCTGGTGCCATCGGCGAGCACGGCGCGCAGCTGGAGATTGGACCCCGGCTCGAGCCCGATCACACTCACGCAGGTGCGAAAGCCGCTCGTTCCGGAACCCGGAGAGTTGGGGTAGTCGCGAGCGACGTCAGGTCTCTGCTGATCGAGGGGTGCCTTGCGAATGACGACACCACCCTGGTGAATTTCGATCTCCTGGACTGGCTGGCCGATTCCGAGGACCCATCCCGCGAACTCGACGTCGTAGACATTGCGACCGCCGATGCAGGGAGCATCAATCGCAAACGCCTGAATCTTGCCGGGGTGGGGCGCTCCAAGTTCGATATCGTCGATTTCGACCAGCGCCATGAAGCTGGCTTCCCTTTCTGGTTTCTGGTTCTTGCTGACACGCCGCCAGACTCTCCGCATTGCAGAGGATGGCGACCCTTCGATGCGCCGTGAGAAACTCAACTCAAGACCCGGCAACCGTGACAGACGAAAGAGAGATGTGTCAAGGGGTTGACAGGCGTCGATCACTCAAGGTCGTAGTCCCAGCCAGGGTCCCAGCCGAGCATATCCGCCAATCGAGCATTCAACGGGGTAAAGTGCCGCGACAACCGGAGACGGATCGCGGGGTCGAGGGGAGGGCCGGAGGTCCGGTTGTGCGCCGAGAATGTGATAGGTGCCTCAGGGCTGATACCCAGGAACTGCGCTACTACAGCGAACGACTCGGCAGTTTTCTCATACAGGTCTTCGCTGCGGATGACCAGAATCTGCTCTCTCGGGAAGACGCCTAACCACCGCTCGAGCTGCCGTGCATATTCGCCCCTCGCCGTGTAGCTGGCGCGCTTGTGAGGGTTGCTTGCGTACGCGGGGTCGCGCGCCAGCCGTGCTTCTTCACCCTCCAGCCGCTCCGGTTCGGCGTCGAGGGCGGCGGCGAAGTCCAACGTCTCGTCGCCACGGGCGCGCTCCAAGAGGTAATGCGAGTACGCCCGGTCGACCGGGTTGCGCAGCAACACGATCAATCTTGTTGCCGGTGCGACCTCCCACAATCGCTGCGGCGCCAGCGGGTGAAAGAGCGCATAGGGCGTAGCTTCACCAGTGATAACGTCCGGCGGGAGCTCTGCTGGAAACAGCCCGAGGTACCAGTCGAGACCACGCTGGTAGCGGTCGGTAACGAAATGTAACTCCTTCGTCGCCGGGGTCACCACTTGCGGATGGGCACTCAGGTAGGCGTGCAGCGACGTTGTGCCGCCGCGTTGCGTGCCGATGATGACGAAATCTGGCGCCGTAATTATTCGGTTCCCAGGACTTGGGATGTTCGGCTCCGCAGTGACTTGCCCCCCGATCTGGGCGATTCTGACGCCTCTCCCATTGGCCAGAATTCCGTCGACGTCTATTCGCCAGATGTGCTCACCAGGGTCGATCGGCGCCCACGCCGAAAATCCGGAGGAACACGCATCTTGATGCCCTGGGTAGTCCGCCGCCACGTCCGGGCGCCGCACTCCGAGCGGATAGAGGGCACTTTGATGACCCGGGCTTGAGATACGTACCCCCTGGAGCGGTTCATCTCGCCCGATGATCCAGCCGTTGACCTCTAGCCCGAGACCACGGGATCGGTCCCCGGGCCGGGGCTGATCAATAGCAAACGCGGTGACAGCCGCCGGGTCTGGAGAATGGAGGTCGAGCGAATCCACCTCCATCCAGGTGGTGCAGTCGTATCGAGAACCGGCACTCACGTGGTTGGCGTGGGAGCCGGTACGGCGCGGTGGCGCTCCCAGCAGATGCCCCATTTCTCCTCGAACCGACCCTGATTCAGTTTCACCAGCCGCATGTACTCGCCGCTCGGCAACAGTTTGCCGATCGACGCGTGGTAGGCGTGGTGGACGTAGACCTCGGGAGTCCAGGCAACGTGTAGTCCCGCTGCCTTGGCGCGCAAGGCGTAGTCCTCGTCCTCAAACATCCCGACCTCATACCGCTCGTCCAGCGGGCCGAGGCGCTCGTACGTGTCGCGGCGAAACGCAACGCAGAACATCATTGGCATGCGGATGGGTAGGCGCTCGCCATCGTGCCGCTCACCCTGTGAGCGCGCCACTGCCTGGAATTCGCCATACGTCTGGTACGGGATATCGATCTGCGCCTCGTTGCAACTTCGATTCGTCGCGGGGCCGATCAAGCCGATATCGGGATCGTCGAGATGTCGGGCCAGTCGCGTGAGCCAGCCGCGGGGAACGACGGTGTCGTTGTTCAACAGGACGAAGATTTCTCCTGTAGCAGCGGCCAAACCCTGGTTATTTCCCGGTCCGAAACCCGCGTTGTGGTCGTTCAGGATCATCTTGACGAAAGGAATGGAGCCGGCTAGCCGTTTGAGCTCCTCGACCGTGCCGTCGGACGACGCGTTGTCGACGACGATCACCTCGTAGTTCGGGTACTCCGTGTTTTCGAGAACACTGGCCAGACACATTCGCGAAAAGGCCAGATTGTCGTGCGTGAGGATAACAACGCTGGCTCGTGGCCACGATGCCCGTATTGCCTTGTCGATCACCGCCCAACGTGTAGGCCAGGGCATGTCTCGCGGCAAGGTGATTGCTCTCGCATCATGACCTTTGACATCGGCATTTGAGTCGAAGGTGATCCGTACATCGGCCTCGTCCCTCAGCGAGACCGGCGCGTCAGATGAAACGGCGATGCGCCATCCCCAGCGTCGGCGCACCTCGCGGGCGATCCCGGCATCGAGCGTCGGGGGAGCGAAGAAGACGGCGGCCTCGATCGCTTCTGACTGGCGAAGGGAGGCGAGTGTATCGCGAAGCGTATGGTGGTCTCCGGATCGTGCCGGTGGCATGGCGATGCGGTAGAGGGTTGGCGCCGCGGGTAACCGACGAGAGGAGTGTTCGCCGAGATGGAAGACGCGATGCTCGTGTCGGGCGAACTCAGCGGTCAGGCGTGTTGTCCGTTCATCATCTGAAGAATCAGAGACGACGATCACGTCGTAGTGACCTAGTCGGGGCGGGATCGGCGTCGACAACGCCCGTGCCATTGTGGGTTCGGGCAGCTCCGGCTCCCGGGCACGATCGCGAGCCGCGATCACCAGGTCATCTGTCAGTAACGGAGCCGCGGTTGGCGCCGAGCGACGACGACCGCAACTGCAACCTGGGTGGGGTGCTTCGGCGGCCGAATCAGCGGACCGCAAGTGAAGCGCCAGCGACCCCAACTCGCGCTCAGACCGCACTCGTCGCCTCCATGTTGAGGCGGGCGTCTTCGCCCTGACGCGTCAGATTCGGGCTGTAATAGGGGTCGTGGTCGATGATGTGCCCCCATCGCTCCCGCAGAAACTCGATTTCATGCGGGTGAGCGATGATTACCTTGGTTACCGACTCGTGGTGGTGCAAGGTAGCGTGTGGTGTGTAGAGAACCTCGTAGCCGGCATCGCGAGCCCGCAGGCAGAAATCGGTATCGTTGAACGCAACGGGCAGATTGACCTCATCCAGCCCGCCGATTGCCTCGAACACGTTGCAATCGATGACAGCGCAGGCGAAGGTCACCGCGCTGACATTGCGGACCACGTCGGGTAGGTCGAAGAAACCGGGGTCGTCTCCTGGAAGCCGCTTGAAGACGTGCACCGAGCCGCCGAATGGACCGAGAACCACGCCGGCATGCTGAATGGTGTTGTCCGGGTAGAGGAGCTTGGCGCCTACGATTCCGACGTCTGGTCGTTGGGCAAGCTCGACCATGGCGCGCAGCCAATCGGGATCGATCGCGGTGATGTCGTCGTTGAGCATGAGAACGAACGGCGTCGTGACGTGGGGAATCGCCGAGTTCACCAAGGCGGAATAATTGAAAGGTGCGAGGGGATTGCCCAGGCGGCGCAAGCCCGGAAACCGCGGCGAGAGCTCTTCGACGAGGTGCTTGACCGCGTTGCCCTTTGAGTTATCGACCAGCAGAATCTCGAGGTTCGGATAATCGGTCCGCTCGATGAGATCGGCCAAGCAGGGACGAAGCATGTCGAGCTTGCCGCCCGTCGGAATGACTGCAGTCACCGCGGGAGGGTCAGGTAAGGCGTAGCGCACTCGCCACGTTCCGGGGTGGAGCCCACGCTCCACAACCCCGTCCACCTTGCGTCTCGTCAGTGCATCTTCGAGCGCCTGGCGTTCTGACTCTTGCCAGTCCGAAGCGTGCCAAGACTCGCCGGGATCAGGAGCGGTCGCGATTGTGGTCACCAAAATATCTGGCGCATGATGCACGTGGTGCGAACACTCGGTCACCCGCAACGCGAGGTCATAGACCTCGGCCCCGGTCACCTCGTGCCGCAGACCGCCCGCCTCGACTAGCGCCTGCCGGTGAAAGACCACCAACGGTCCAAGATAATTCATCGACAGCAGCAGGTCGGGGGACCAGTCCGGTTTGAAGAACGGGTTCCACCGCTCCATGGTCTCGGGGTCGATGCGGTCGTCATCGCTGTAGATCAGGCACGTTTCCGGGTTCGCCGTCGCCGCGCGAGCAACGCTCGAGATCGCGTGTGGAGAGAGAATGATTCCGGACGGAAGAAAAGTGATCCAGTCGGCCGAGCTCTCTGTGATTGCCGAGTTCACCGCGGCGATGACGGAGTCATCGCCGCCCTCGCGGTATGAAATCCGGCCGTCCTCGCGTGCCAGGCGCCGTGCATATTCCCGTGCGGCACGGCTCACATTACCGCTGTCCACGAGCGATAGGCGCCAATTCTGGTGTGTCTGGGCCTGCATCGAGGTGGCAATCGCCTCGACGGCATCTTCACAACCGCCGTCAAGGGCAACGATAGCTTCGCAAGAGAAATCAGTCAGCGGCTGAGCGAGCTCGGCGGGAGCCTTGGCGTTGTCGGCCGCTCGCCGCTCGAGCCAGGCGCGATAGTGGCGATTGATGACCGGAAGCCCACCATCGACGGTTCCGGCGGCCTCGACTTCAATGCGCGTCGGCATCTTGAGGTGCCGGCCGTCGTTCGCCGTGACCAGCACCAGGAGCTCGTGGCTTCCTTCAGTCAGCCCAAACAGGGGGACCGTTCCGGAAAATCCGCAATGGTCGGCGTCCGCATACTGGCGGCGTCGCTTGGCGATATCCGGGCGGAGCACGCGGTGATCGATGCGCCCGCGGGCTTCTCCGTCAACGAAAGCCTCAATTCGCTCGATGCCCGACGGTGCAAGCACCCAACCGGAGACGATGATGGTTTCCCGCGGGATGAAGATTGCACCACGGTGGGGTTGGTCAAGGCGACCAATGACCCGACCCGTTTCAAACGCGTGATTATCGACCTCGAACGTCGTCGTCAGCTCGGCCTGCGCCCCGTTGGATGCCGTGATGCGGATGGTCGACTCGTGCATGCCGTCGGGCAGATCGCTGACGCTGATCTCGCCGAGAAAGCCGCAACTAGCCCCGGCGGGAAAGCCAGGATAGAGCGCCGCCGCGTCGGGCCGCGGATCGCCATACGGCACGATTCCCCGCGAGACGCCGTTGATCAGCACCTCGATGGTGGCATCGCCCGCTTCGGTCAGGGTCCAGCCCGAGACGGTCAGCACGCCGTCAGTAATGACCTCGGGGATGCGGCCTGGCGACTCGACCATGCCGACGATGCGGTGTGGCAGTGGCGGTTGGGCTGCGCTTGACGACTCCTCGGCCGGACTGTTGGAGGCGGCACTCACCGGTTCATTTTGGGTCATTCCCCCGTTGCTCGCAGAAAGATCAGAGTCCGATCCCGATTCTACTGCTGCAGACTGCTTCATCTGGATTTCGGCAAGGCGACGTTCCGCTTCGACGGCGTGGGCCTCTGCCTCCTGGACCCGGACATTGAGCACGATGTTGTTACGAAGAAGGATCATCACCTGCCGGGCCCGGTCGTATAGCAACCGGTCGGCGAGGCGATCGTTCTCGCCAACCGTCACCCCCGCCAGCAAGGGCGATACCGACAGCCGGATGGGATAGCGGGCGCCATACTGCGCCGACAGGAGCCCATCTTGCCAGTAGTAGCGATAATCATCAGGGGTGATCTTGTCGCGCCAACGGGTTGCGAAGAGCTCTTGATTGGCGCGTTCGGCGTCCGAGACGAGGTTGCGCGTCGCGGACTCGAAATGATAGACAACGCTCTCTGCACAGTAGTGGACCTCAAAGCCGGCCTCGCCGGCGCGCAGGCAGTAGTCGACATCTTCCCAGCCATTCTGAAAAGCCGTATCGAGTCCGCCGAGTTCCTCCCACGGCCCACGGCGAAAGAGTGCGCACGCCGCGGTGACGACCTGGAAGCGGCGGGAGACCGACGTGGCCGGATGGTCGGCGGGAAACCCCGCATATATGTGGTGCGGACGGGCGTCGAGCCCGATGGCGACCCCAGCGTGCTGAATGGTGTCGTTCGGGAAGAGAAGCTTGGCCCCGACCACCGCCGCGGCTGGATGCTGGACGGCATAGTTCACGAGCGCCGAGAGCCAACCAGGGGTGGGAACGGTATCGTTGTTCAAGAGGACTACGAATTCGCCGGCCGCAGACGCGACTCCCACGTTGCAAGCTCCGGCGAAACCGAGCCCGGTCTCATTGCGAATGACGAGAACGCGGTCGCTGTACCGTGCAAGCAGAGATGGGGTCATGTCGGTCGAGCCGTCATCGACGACGACAAGCTGCCGAGCGATCCCGTCCTCGGGTTCGGCGAGGAGCGCATCGAGGCATTGCCGGGTGATCGTCGCCTTGTTGTGCACCGGGATGACAATCGAAGCGGTCAGCCTGCGCTGAAGGTCCGTCCGCCCCGGCTGCGTCAGGTCAGCGGTGGTCATCGTAAAGGAAAACGTCCGACTGGCTGTCAGCCGTCCACTGCGCAACGGTGAGCCCATTGCGGTCCTTATCGGTCATCAGCGCCGTTCTGTGGGCGATTGCCTGGAACTGATCGGCAAGCTCGGGACGACAAAGGGACCAGTCGATGTCGCCGGCCACCGGTGAGATGCCGGCTTCATTGCCGGGGCTGTACTCCCCGGAGCAGAAGTATTCGATCACCGTATCGGCAGGAAATGTATTGCCATGGGCGAATCCGGGTGGCACCCAGATCCATTCGGCGTAATCCTCGTCGCCCTGGACCGGCATGTCGTGGGCGATGATCCTGCCATACGTCGGCGATCCCTTGCGGACATCGAGGACGACGTCAATCATGTGGCCGCGGATGGTGCGCACGAGTTTGCCCATGTACGGATTCCATTGAAAGTGCAACCCGCGAACGGTTCCCGCGCGGGAGTAACTCTCGTTTGCCTGGACGAAGCGGACGCCGCGCATGAAGGGCAGGGAATCGCCGGTCTCGAAATCGCTGAAGCGATACTGTTCGCTGAAATACCCCCGGTTGTCAGGAAAGCGCGCGAAACGAATGACCTTCACTTCGGGAATGGCCAAATCGAAGACGTCCAGGATCTTCACACATCGCTCCCGATTATTGAGTGTCGGCTATCAGCTTATCCTCGTCCTTGCCGTCTAGCAGTCTTGCCGTGACAAGTCCCTTGGCATGCAGATACTGTTCTAGGGCAGCGCGCCACGGCCGCAACGGCGGGACACCGGCCTCCGCCAGCCGCTCGCTAGCGAGCGCGGAGTAGGACGGGCGTCTAGCACGCCGTTCACCTGTGAGCGTCGTCGTGGGCTCCATGTTGACCGCGATGCCGGCGATATCGAACGTCGCCTGGGCGAACTCATACCATGAGCACTCACCCTCGTTCGTGAGGTGAAAAAGCCCGCGCGCCTCCTGTTCCATCAATGACTGAGCCGCTTCGGCTAGGTCGCGCGTGTAGGTCGGCGAAAGGGCTTGGTCGGTGACGACTTTGACCCAGCCATCGCTCCGCCCTTTGGATACCATCAGTTCCGGGAAGGTCCAACCCTTGCGGCTCGTGGCCGTGCCGTAGAGGCCGGCCGACCGGATGACCAGATGCCGCGGATTGGCGTTCATGACCAGCTGTTCACCGGCGAGTTTCGACACGCCGTAGGCGTTGCGGGGCTCCGCCTTGCTCGATTCCGTGTGCGGGTCATGCCGAGCACGGCCCTCACCATCAAAGACATAATCGGTGGAGAAGAAGACCACCCCAGCGCCGATTTCGGTCGCCGCCCGGGCCACATTGCCGGCGCCGACGGCATTGACCGCGAAGGCAAGCGCCGGGTTCAGCTCACAGTCATCCACGCGATGGAACGCGGCGGTATTGATTACCCAGTCCGGTCGCTGCTCGCGCACGATGCGTGACACGCCAATGCCGTCCGTGACGTCGACATCAGCATGCGTGAGCCCGACGGCTTTGTCGCCGAAGGTGCTCATGAGATCGTGGCCGAGTTGACCTGAGGAGCCAAAGACCAGCGTCTTCACGCGGGCACTCCGGCCAGCACGGTCTCCTTGAGCCAGCGAATGTTGAAGAAGCGAGGGTCCTTATCCGGTTCGAGCCCGAAATCACCGCGCTCGAGCGCATCCCAGATGGTGATGACAGCTTCGGCGGCGCCTCGGTCCGGGCTAAACCCCAGAGTGCGCTGAATCTTTTCGCCGCTTACGTAATACGACCGGGCTCCCGCGTTGGTCGAGCGGTCACGCTTGACCCTGACTTCGACGCCGTACTGTTGCTCGATCACCTCGGCGACCCAGTGCGCCAGCTCAAGGACTCGGTAGTTTTTGTGGACGAGGTTGAACGCTTCGCCGCGGATCTTATCGACTGGCGCCGAAAGGAGATGGATATAGGCGTCGGCAGCGTCGCGAATGTGGAGCAGAGGCCGCCACGCCTCGCCATGCCCGTGGACGGTAAGTTGCTGGTTCTTCCAGGCGTGGAGAGTGAACACATTGACGACCAAGTCGAACCGCATCCGTGGTCCGAGCCCGAAGATCGTGCCCTTGCGGAGCAGCACCGGCACGAAGAGGGGATTCTGGTCGGCGATGCGAAGCAACTCGACCTCCGCCAGCCGCTTGGTCTTGCTGTAATTTGCGGTTGGGGCAATCGGCATGTCCTCGGTCATCGCCGTGACGTTCGCTTCATCCGCGGTGGTAGGAGCGTAATAGACCGAACACGTCGAGGCGAAGAGATAGCGCATCGCCTTGTCGTCGCGCCGGGACTTCGCCGCGGCCAGCTCCGCGAGCTGGCGGGTGGCGTAGACGTTACTCTCGCTGTTCAGCTCGGGGGCGAAATCGGCGGTCGGGTCGTTCGAGAGTCCGGCCAGATGAATGATGGCGTCGACGTCTTCCAGCCACGCCGATTCGGGATGCCGGAGATCACCTTCGATGACGTCGAGCCGCTCATGTGGTGGAAAGGGATTGCCGAACCAGAGCGTGTCGACTACCCGCACCCGTTCGCCGAGCGCGAGCAGCTCGCGCACGAGGACGCTGCCGACGTAGCCCGCCCCACCCGTAACCAGAATCATCCAGTCCCCCCTCTTCCCTAACGTGAACCGGCGGGGCGCGTGCAATCCCCGCGGGATCGCTCGGCCTCAGTATCGTTCAGGCGGGAACTTGACCCTGCCGTGACTCTAGGACGTAGATCGTGCCGATCCCCCGCTCGCGGGCGACAACGGTGTATCGCTCTTCTAGGTGGCGCTCGAGCTCGGGGTGGGTGGCCAGCCAGGGCAACGCTGGGCTCGGCACCAGCAAGAACTCCGCGCCAGCGTCGCGCAGTGTCTCGAGCTGGGCAATCGCCTCGTTTCCACG
>Ga0126306_10000963_pt1 | contig 14812 bp, 13 predicted proteins | sample Plot27_FD_92592 | JGI IMG/M metagenome (GOLD analysis project Ga0126306, IMG submission 92592) | Serpentine soil microbial communities from UC McLaughlin Reserve, CA, USA - Plot27 | ecosystem: Environmental > Terrestrial > Soil > Grasslands | place: USA: UC McLaughlin Reserve, Lake County...
CGAGCGGTGTCGTCGCGCGCGCGGTCCTGACCTGGCACGACCGGCGGAACGACCACCCCGAGCTCGGCCAGACCCAGATCGCGACGATCAAGCGGCGCGAGACGCTCGTCGCACTCTTCCAAGACGTGATCGGGATCGCCGGCTTCGTGACGGCGGGCGTGCTCGCGTTCGCGCAGCTGATCGGCGGCGTCGACCGCCTAACCGCGATTGCGGGAGCGTCGTTCATGCTCGTGTTGATCGGCTTCGCGCTCCAGCGCGTCCTCACCGACATCATCGCCGGCTTCGCGATGTTCGCCGAGCGCTGGTACTCCGTCGGCGACACGATCTTCATCCCCGGCCACGAGCTGCAGGGGATCGTCGAGGACGTCTCGCTCCGGCGCACGCGACTGCAGACGCTCGACGGCGAGGTCATCCACATCCACAACTCTCAGATCCCGGCCGTGCGGGTCCTGCCCCAGGGTGTTAAGGAGCTCGCCGTCGAGCTCTTCGTCACCGACGGCGCGCGAGCCGAGTCGATCATCGGCAGCGTCGTCTCCGCGCTTCCGCAGAGCTCGACGACGTTCGTCCGGCGGCCATGGGTCGAGGAGATCGAGGAGATCGGCGACAGCCTCGTCCGCATCCGCATGCGCGCGTCCGTCGTTCCCGGCCGCGAATGGCTCGTGGACGGGTTCTTCGCCGACCTCCTGCGCGCGCGCTCCGGCGAGGCCCTGATCGCGCACGGTCCGGTGGCGCTCGTCGTCGACGAAGGCGCCCAGTCGAGCTTCGCCCGCGCGAGCGCGATCGCGCGGCGCGCTCGGCCGGCCGCGTAGCGTACTCCCGACAGTTAGAAGAAAAAGGCGAGTGCGAAGTCGCTTGTCGGCGAAGGTCTCGTCGTAGTCAACCGATGGGTCCGGGCCGCCGCACGGAGTGGCCCGGACCGAACGTTCCGCAGCGCGTGTCCTTCCCTCTCAGGCCGCGCACGCGGGTGCTGACGTGGGGATGATGAGACCGGCTCCCTGAGGGATGACATAGAACGCCCAAACCTCTGTCGTGCCGGGACCGGGATTGAAGGCGCGATGCACGTGCCCGAACCCCTCGTCGACGAACACCTGTCCGGCGGTGTACGTGGTTGCTGAGCAGTCCTCGCCGTCGACGACCGTGAAGCTGCCGCTCTTCACGATTACGGTGACCGGGCCGGCGTGAGTGTGCCAGTTCGGTCCCTCACCTGGCGACATCACAATCTTCTGGACTGCGGCATCGGTTGATTTCCCCTGCAGTCGCGCGACTCCACGCAAAAGGTTCGTCTTATCCTTGTGGCTCACGAAGGTGCCGCGAGCCGGAACTTCGACCGTGATCGCGTAGACGGTGCCGGCCACCAGCGCCGCAACGCCTGCGAGCGCGACGATGAGTACTGCGAGTCTTGAACGACCTTTCATGACTTCTCCTCACATAGATGTACGGAGCGATCAGTAGATCGCTGCTCCGCAGGTCAGCACAGTGATTAACAGATTGAGCGAATTTTTCAATCCGCACAGCGACTTCCTCGTCGCGAGTTTCAGCACGGCAGAGCACGTCCAGTGATCCGAGCGGGTCGCCGCCTTGGGCTAGCTGCCCCCTAGAACGACGCCAATGTGTCGAGCAACCGGTCGATTTCGCTCGCAGTGTTGTAATGAACGATCCCGATCCTCAGAGCGCCTCCAATGTCCTCAAGGCCGAGAGCGCGCAGCACTTCCAGCGCGTAATAGTTGCCATGCCAGGCAGCGATGCCGCGCTCGGCCAAACGCTCTGCGAGCTCCGCGGACGAGTAGCGATCGTGCGTAAGGGCGAAGGTTGGAACGCGCCCCTCCATCGTAGAAATCCCGTGCAAAGTGAAGGAATCCGGTAGGCCGGTCAGGAAGCGTTTACCGAGCTCGCGCTCATGCTGAACGATGGCGTCCCAGCCGAGTGAGTCGAGGTATCCGACACAGGCAATGAAGCCCGCAAAGAGTTCGTGAGGTTGGGTTCCCGTCTCGAACCGTTGGCCCAACGGCTGGTCAGGCGCGGGCCGTACCTTGTACGGCCGCCAGCGCTCAAGTATTTCCCGTTTTGCAAACGCGATCCCGAGGTGTGGCCCGTAGAATTTGTAGGGCGAGCAGATCAGGACGTCGACGCTGGCCGCGGCCACGTCGATCGGCCCGTGCGGCGCGTAGTGGACGGCATCGACCCACGCCAGCGCGCCGGCTTCGTGGGCGAGCGCCGCCACGCGCTCGACGTCCACGAGTGTTCCGAGCGCGTTCGAGGCCCACGGGAAGGCGACGACCCGCGTCCGGTCCGACAGCCGCCGCTCGAGGTCGTCGAGGTCGAGCCGCCCCTCGTCGTCGATCTCGACGAAGCCGACCTCGAGCTCGAGGTCGCGCGAGAGCTCGAGCCACGGAGAGACGTTCGCGTCGTGGTCGAGCTTCGTGACGAGGATCTCGTCACCGGCGGCGAGCTCGCGGCCCAGCGTGCGCGTCAGCGTGAAGTTCAGCGACGTCATGTTGGCGCCGAAGGCGACCTCCTCCGGCTCGCCGCCCACGAACGCCGCCGCCGCGCGCCTCGCCTCGTTGAGGACGGCGTCGGTCCGCCGGCTCGTCGCGAAGAAGCCGCCGGCGTTGGCGTTCGACTCGCGCAAGTACCCGGCGATCGCGTCGATCACCTCATCGGGGACCTGTGTCCCGCCGGGGCCGTCGAAGAACGCGGTCGGCCCCGAGAGCGCCGAGAACCGCGCGCGAACCGCCTCGACGTCGAGCATGGTTGCACTCACGAAGAAGACGCTACTGCCCTGCGCGAGCTGCCGCGAGCCGTGCGCCGCGACGTCCCTGATCTGGCGGCTTCCTCGCTCCGCCATGGGCGCGTGTGCCCGCATGGGCGTGCGTTGTACATCGCTTCGGCGTCGTCCGGGCGCCGTCGTACGGTACGGCGGTGCGCAGGCTCAGGGAGCTGAGCGAGGCCGAGTGTTATGCCCGCTGCTACGGGAGCGGCGACGACCAGGTCCGCGTCGTGAAGCTTCCCCAGCAGCCAAGGCCCCGGTACGCTCAGGCCGTCTCCGGTGAAGAGCTCCGCCGCCTCTTCGAGCTCCGGCTTGACGCCCGCCAGCCCGAAGCAGCCTAGTGCCGTCCCCGATGTGCTCGAGCCGGGCCTGGACGTCGTGTTCTGCGGCATCAATCCCGGCCGCGTATCGGCCGCTGCGGGGCAGCACTTCGCAAATCCCCGGAACGATTTCTGGCGCCTCCTGCACGACGCCGGGTTCACTCCCCGGCTGCTCGCGCCGGCGGAGCAGCTGGAGCTGCCGCGCTTCGGTTACGGCCTGACCAACGCCGCTTACCGCACGACGCCGGGGTCCGGCGACCTCCGCCGCGGTGACTTCGAGGGGTCCGCCGCACGCCTTCGCTCGATCGCCGAGGACCTCCGCCCGCGCCTGATCGCGTTCGTCGGGAAGGAGGCCTATCGTGGCGCCTTCGGCGAGCGTCCCCAGCTCGGCCTACAGCATGGGACGCTCGGCGAGACCCGCCTCTACGTGCTGCCCTCGACCTCGCCTGCGAACGCGGCGGTGCCGTACTCCGAGCGCCTGCGCTGGTTCCGGCGCCTCTACTGGTCGGTCGTGTTCGTCTCGCCTTCGGGGTCGAAGCCGCCGGACTGATTGAGCGGCTTGCCGTCGATGGCGTCGATGCAGCCCTGCTTCGTCGGCTCCTTGAGCTCCGGCTGGCCGGGGTTCGAGCGCGCGACCGCCTCGCCGACGGACTCCTTCGTCGCTTCCTCGGCGTTGTAGGTCTGCTGCAGGTCCTTGAGCGTGAACCCCGTGCATTGCTGGTACCCGTTCTCGTAGGCGAGCTGGGCTTCCTGGTCGTTCGCCGTCCGAGTGGGCTCCCCGCCGCCTCCACCGGCGCCCGTGTCCGTGCTTCCGCACCCGGCCAGGAAAGCCACGGCCGCGAGCGTCGCCGCAAGTGGGATGCGCATGACCGCGCGAGAATAGCGCTGTTACGCCTCTGGTGGTAGTGCGTGGGGCTACCCGCGCCAGCGATTCGTGATCGGGACGCGACGATCGCGGCCGAACGCCTTCGGCCGGAGCTTCACGCCCGGCGGCGCCTGCCGGCGCTTGTACTCGGCGCGGTCGATGAGCCCGAGCGCGCGCTCGACCGTCTCGCGGTCGAACCCGTCGCTCATCAGGTCTTCACGCGAGCGGTCGAGCTCTACGTAGGCCTCGAGGACGCGGTCGAGCGTCGGGTACGGCGGCAGCGAGTCCTCGTCGAGCTGGTCTGCCCGGAGCTCGGCGCTGGGCGCCCGCTCGATCGTCGTCGTGGGGATCAGCTCCCTGCCCGCCCGCTCGTTCAGGTGCTTGGCCAGCCGGAACACGTCCGTCTTGAACACGTCTTTCAGGAGCGCGAAGCCGCCCGCCATGTCACCGTAGAGCGTGGCGTACCCGACCGCGAGCTCCGACTTGTTCCCGGTCGCGACGACGAGCCAGCCGTGCTTGTTCGAGAGCGCCATGAGCAGCACACCGCGGCTCCGCGCCTGGATGTTCTCCTCGGTGAGGTCGCGCTCGAGCCCCTCGAAGCTCTGGGCGAGCGTCGCCTCGAACGCCTCGACGATCGGCTCTATCTCCAGCTCGCGGAAGTCGGCGCCGAGGTTCTCCGCGAGCCGCGCGGCATCCGCCCGGGTCGCCTCGGACGAGAAGCGGGACGGCATCGAGACCACATGCACGCGATTCGGGCCGAGCGCCTCGACCGCGAGCGCGGCCGTCACCGCGGAGTCGATCCCGCCGGAGACGCCGATCACGACGTCGCGGAAGCCGTTCTTGTCGACGTAGTCGCGCAGCGCTAGCTCGAGCCCGCGGCGCATCTGCTCGAGCTCGTCGAGGAGCGGCGCGATGGTGGGCGCGGCCGGCTTGCCGTTCGTCGATGGCCGGGGAGAGCCGACGTGGATCACCGGCAGGTCGAGCGGCTCGCCGCGGTCGCGCGCCAGCGCGCGGCGGCGGACGTCTCTCAGTCGGCGGGCGATCGCCACCGTCGGCTCGACGTCCACGATCAGCAGCGCTTCCTCGAAGCCGGGGCCGCGGGCCAGCACCTCGCCGTTGTCGTCGAGCACGACGGAGTGCCCGTCGAAGATGAGCTCGTCTTGGCCGCCGACGGCGTTCACGAACGCGAAGAACGCGACGTTGTCGCGCGCGCGGGTGGCGAGCATCTGCTCGCGCTCGCGATCCTTGCCGACGTGGAACGGGCTCGCGGAGATGTTCGCGATCAGCTGCGCACCGGCGAGGGCCAGCTCCGTCGCGGGCGGGCCCGGTTGCCAGACGTCCTCGCAGATGGTTGGGCCGATCAGCACGTCTCCGTGCTCGAGCAGGAAGAGGTCGTTGCCGGGCGCGAAGTACCGGTCCTCGTCGAAGACGCCGTAGTTGGGCAGGAAGCGCTTGCGGTAGATCGCCTTGACCTCGCCGGCCGCGCAGACCGCGCAGGCGTTGTAGAGATCGCGGTCGAAGTGCGGGGTTCCCACGAGCGCCGTGATGCCTCGCGCCGCCCTGGCGATCTCCTCGAGCGAGCGTTCCGCGGCGCGGACGAACCCTGGGCGCAGGAGGAGGTCCTCGGGCGGATACCCGGTGACCACCAGCTCGGGGAAGAGGACGAGGTCGGCGTCGGCCTCCTTCGCGTCCTCGAGCCGGGTGAGGATCCGTTCGCGGTTGCCGTCGAGGTCGCCGACGACGGAGTTGATCTGGGCGAGCGCGAGTCTCATCGATGCAGTCTAGGTTTGCGCCTCTCAGTCGAAAACGTAGCATCGGCAGCGCGGTGAGCGAGCAGATCGTGATCGAGCGGCGTTTCCGCGGGCCGACCGAGTCGGGAAACGGCGGCTATACGTGCGGCCTCGTGGCCTCGTTCGTCGACGGGCCGGCGGAGGTGACGCTTCGCCTGCCGCCTCCGCTCGATACCCGGTTGCGGGTCGAGCGCGCCGACGGCGCCGTCCGCGTCTTCGACGCCGACAGGCTCGTGGCCGAGGCCAAGCCCGGAGAGGTCGACGTCGAGCCCGTCGACCCGCCCGCGTTCGAGGTCGCCTCGAAGGCCGCGCTGCCCGAGGGCGACCTCGACAGCCCGTTCCCGCAGTGCTTCGTCTGCGGCCCGCATCGGCCGCCGGGCGACGGACTGCGCATCTTCGCCGGCCCGCTGCACGACCGTGTGGTCGCGGCGCCGTGGGTTCCGACCGGTCGCCACACGGGGCCTGAGTTCGTCTGGTCGGCGCTCGACTGCCCTGGCGCGTACGCGTGCGGCTTCGGCGAGCGAGGAGTCCTGGTCCTCGGCCGCCTGGCGGCGAGGGTCGACGCGCTGCCCCGGGCAGGCGAGCGGTGCGTCGTGGTCGGGTGGCCGCTCGGCGAGGAGGGACGCAAGGCGTACGCCGGCACCGCGCTTTACGGCGAGGGGGGCCGACTGCTGGGCGTCGCCCGCGCCACCTGGATCGAGCCGCTCGGCCTAGCTTAGCGGCGCAGCCGGATCGCGTTCAGGTCGTCGCCCAGGATTGCGTCGATCCGCTTCTCGAGCTCGTCCGGCGGGTCGTGCTCCGCGTGGAGGTAGCGGCCGGAGAGCCTGTCGAAGCGCCCGGTCGCAAGCTCGCGCACGAGCCGCGGCGCGGCCTCCGGCGGTGTCCAGGACGCGTCGTCGGGGAAGACGCCCTCGGTCATCTCCGTGCGCACCAGCCCGGGGCTGATCGGGAACACAGGGATCCCGTAGGGCTCGAGCTGCAGCCCAAGCGTCTCGCCGAAGCGCGTGACCGAGGCCTTGCTCGAGCTGTATGCGGTCGACTTCGAGCCCGGCAGGTACGCGGCGCCGCTCGCGGTGATCACGATGCGCCCGTCGCCCCGCTCGATCATCCCGGGGATCACCGCGCGGCAGCACAGGTAGACGCCGAGCACGTTGACCTCGTGGACCCCCCACCAGTCGGCCGGCTCGACGTCCCATGCCGACGGCTCCCGGAGCGTGACGCCGGCGTTCGCGACGAGCAGGTCGATCGGCCCGAGCTCGCTCTCGACCTTCGCGACCATCGCATCGACCTCGGATCGCGTCGACACGTCCGCTACCACGGCGAGCCCTCCGATCTCCCGCGCGATCTCCTCGACCTGGTCGGCTGTGCGGGCCGAGACGGCGACCCGCATTCCGGCGCGCGCAAGCTCGCGCGCGATGTTCGCTCCGACACCGCGGCCGCCGCCGGTGACGAGCGCGACCTGACCTTCCAGTTCAGATGGCATTCGCGATCTCCTCCAATGCCTCCGGGTTCTCAAGGGACGACAGGTCGCCCGGGTCGCGGCCGAGCGCCTTCGCACGGACGGCGCGGCGCACGATCTTGGCGCTGCGGGTCTTCGGAAGCGCCGGAATGAAGAGCACGCGCTCGGGCCTGAAGGCTTTGCCGAGGTCCTCCGCCACGCGCGCTGCGACCTCGGACGCGAGCTCCTCGTCGCCGACCCGGCCCGGGACCAGCGCGCAGAAGAGCCACGCGACCTCACCCTTCACGTCATGAGGGACGCCTACGGCCGCGGCCTCGGCCACGGCCGGGTGAGCCACGGCGGCCGACTCCAGCTCGGCCGGCCCAACGCGCTTGCCCGCGATATTGAGCGTGTCGTCCGAGCGCCCGTGCAGGAACCAGTAGCCGTCCTCGTCGACCGAGGCCCAGTCGCCGTGCGTCCAGACACCGGGGAAGCGTGACCAGTACGTCTCGATGTACCGCTCGGGATCACGCCAGAAGCCGCGCGTCATCCCGGGGAAGGGCTTGCGGCACACCAGCTCGCCGACCTCCTCCGTGCCCACGACAGATGCGCCGTCGGCGTTCACGACGTCCATCGCCATCCCCAGCGCCGGCCCGCCGAGCGAGCAGGCCTTGATCGGCATCGCCGGCGTGGGCGAGAGAAAGCAGGCGCCGACCTCGGTCCCGCCCGAGCAGTTGATGATCGGGCAACGCGAGCCGCCGACCTGTTCGAACAGCCAACGGTACGGCTCCGGGTTCCACGGCTCGCCGGTGGTCACGATCGTCCGGAGCGACGAGAGGTCGGCCTCCGGGTCGCCGTGCGGGATCAGCGCGCGCACGAGCGTGGGCGATAGCCCGAGGATGGAGACGCGCTCGTCCTCGACGAGGCGCCAGAGCCGGTCGGGCGGGAAGTCCGGTGCGCCCTCCGCGAAGACGAGCGTCGCGCCGAGCGCGTGCCCGCCGACGACCGTCCACGGGCCCATGATCCAGCCCATGTCGGTGGCGAAGTGGATCACGTCGCCGGGCCGCGCGTCGGCCTGGTAGCACACCTCGCGCGCAATCGAGACGAGGAAGCCGCCCTGGACGTGGACGACGCCCTTTGGCCGGCCGGTGGTGCCCGACGTGTACGTCAGCAGGTAGGGCGTCTCGGAGTCGAGCTCCCCCGCCGGCAGCTCGCCCGGCTGCCCGGCGAGGACGTCGTCCCACGGGGCCAGGACCACATGCTCGAGGGCCGGCGCCTCGACACGCGCCTCCTCGAGGATCTCGAGCATCGGCACCTCGCGGCCGCGCCGCAACGAGCTCCGCGTCGTGATCGCCACCTTGGCCTCCGAGGCCTGGAGGCGCTGCGCGACCGCCGGCGCGGCGAAGCCGGAGAAGACCGGCACCTGGATGGCGCCGAGATGCGCGCACGCGTGGGACGCGACGGCGACCTCCTGCGACATCGGCAGGTAGATCGCCACCCGGTCGCCCACGCCGACGCCGAGCGTGGCGAGCGCTTCGGCCAGACGCGTGACCTGGCCGGACAGCTCTGCGAACGTCAGCGTCCGCCGCCGCCCGTCCTCGCCGAGGGAGACGCAGGCGACGGCGTCGGGCGTCCGCTCGGCCCAGCGGTGCGCGCAGTTGTGCGCGACGTTGACGCGGCCGCCGACGAACCACGTCGTCCATTCCGGCCCGCGCGAGAGGTCAACGACCTGCTCCCACGGGCGTGCGAACTCGAGGCCCATGTCCTCGACGGCCGCGGGCCAGAACCAGTCGGGATCGTCCTGCGAGCGGATGACGAGATCGCTGTAGTCCGCGATCCCGTGACGGCGCATCAGGCGCACGACGTTCGCGCGCTCGAGCACCTCTGGAGACGGCCGCCAGACGATCTCTGCCACGGCGCGAAGCCTAGTGCGCGCGACGTTGACACATTTAGCTAGTAAGTGCTAAGTTAGCGTCCGCTAACCATGCGGGCCAGAATCCTCGATCCGGAGACGCGCAAATGGTGGACGCTCGGCGCGGTCGCCTTCGGCCTGTTCATGATCATGCTGGACAACACGGTCGTGAACGTCGCGCTGCCGGCGATCCAGGAGGACCTGGGGGCCGACCTGTCGGAGCTCGAGTGGATCGTCACCGGCTACGCACTGACGTTCGCCGCGCTCATGCTCAGCGGCGGCAAGCTCGCCGACCTCCTGGGACGGCGGCTGATCTTCGTCGTCGGGCTGGCGATCTTCACCGCGTCCTCGCTCGCGTGCGGTCTCGCCGACAGCGGCGAGATGCTGATCGGCGCGCGGATCGTGCAGGGCGCGGGCGCGGCGCTCATGAACCCCGCGACGCTCTCGATCATCTCCGCCACCTTCCCGACTCACCAGCGCGGGATGGCGATCGGAATCTGGGCGGGCGTCGCGGCGCTGGCGCTTGCGATCGGGCCGCTCGTCGGAGGTCTCCTGACCGAGCACGCCAGTTGGCACTGGATCTTCTTCATCAACATCCCGGTCGGCGTCCTCGCGATCGCGGCCAGCTTCCTCCTGATCGACGAGTCGCGGGACACCTCGGAGAACCAGCGGCTCGACCTCCCCGGGCTCTTGAGCTCCGCGATCGGGCTCTTCTCGCTCACGTACGCCCTGATCGAGGGCAACACATACGGCTGGACCTCGGCTCGGATCGTCATCTCCTTCGTGGTCGCCGCCGTGAGCCTCGTCACGTTCGTCCTCCTCGAGCGGAACCAGCGCACGCCGATGCTCGACCTGTCGCTGTTCCGGAACCGGACGTTCGCCGGCGCCAACGCGGTGATGCTGCTCGTCGCGCTTGCGATGTTCGGGGTCTTCTTCTTCGTCTCGCTCTACATGCAGAACATCCTCGGCTACTCGGCCGTGCAGGCCGGCGCCGCGTTCTTGCCGATGACGCTGCTGATCGTGCTGATCGCGCCGCTCGCGGGCAGGACGTCCGACCGTTTTGGGTCGCGCTGGCTGATGGGAGCCGGGATGACGCTGCTCGCGATCCAGCTCTTCTACTTCTCGCGCCTCGGCGTCCACGAGTCGTACTGGGCGCTGCTGCCGGCGATGCTGATCGGGGGTGTCGGCATGGCCTGCGTGATGACTCCGAGCGCGGCCGCTGCGATGAGCGGCGTCCCGATCGACAAGGCGGGGGTCGGGTCGGCCGTGCTCAACTCCGCGCGGCAGGTGGGCGGCTCCGTGGGGATCGCCCTGATCGGAGCGATCATCGCACACGAGGCGGGCGCCCGGCGGACGCCCGAGGCGTTCGTGGACGGCTTTTCTACCGCCCTCGTCGTGGCGTCGCTGATCGCTCTCGCCGGCGCCGGTCTCGCGATCCTTGTGGTTCGCGCGCCCCGGCGGGCCGAATCCGTGGAGCCCGTCTCCGAGCTCGCGGCGTGAGCGCCCAGCGAGTCCGACTCCCCGCGGAGGAGCGCCGCGCAGCAGTGCTCGAGGCGGCGTGCACGATCTTCTGCCGCGGCACCTACCGGAGCACGACGACGGCCGAGATCGCCAAGTACGCCGGCGTCACCGAGCCGGTTCTCTACCGCCATTTCAGCTCCAAGCGCGACCTCTACATCGCCTGTCTCGAGGAGGCCTGGGGCGACACGCGCGAGCTCTGGGACAACGCGGTGGCAGACGAGCCGGACTCGACGCTGTGGCTGATGGCGATGGGGAGGGCTTATCTCACCACCAGGGACCGGCGCGGGCAGCTCGCCCACCTCTGGCTCCAGGCCCTCGCCGAGGTGAGCGACGACCCGGAGATCCGCAAGTTCGTGCGGCGCCAGCTCCAGGACGTGCACCGCTATGTCGCCGACGTTATGCGGCGCTCCCAGGAGGCCGGTGGGATCCTCCCCGAGCGCGACGTCGACTGCGAGGCCTGGGTCTTCATCTCGCTCGGGCTGCTCGGGACGGTCGGCCGCAGGCTCGGCGGCGTCGTCGGCGGCGACTTTCCGCGGATCATGGACGCGCGTCGCGAGTGGATGACCGGCCGTCGCCCAAACGGGTCCGCTTAGGCCACAGGCTCGAGCGTCAGGCGGAGGACGTTCGTCTCGCGCTCTTCGAAGCCCAGACGGCGATAGAGGCGATTAGCGGCCTCGCGTGTCGGGCGTGAGGTGAGCTCCACCGACCGGGCGCCCGCGTCGCGGGCGATTTCGACCGCCCGCATGGTGAGCGCCTCACCGATCCCACGCCCGCGGGCGGACTCGTCCACGACGACATCCTCGATCCAAGCCCGAACCCCGGTCGGAATCCGAAAGACGGCGAGGGTCAGCATCCCGAGAACCGAGTCCCCGTCGCGAGCAACGAGAAACGAGGTAGCCGGCGAGTCAACGATGGCCGCGAGCTCCGCGGCCGAAGGCGGTGAAATAGAAGAAAGCTGCGGGAGAAGCGCCGCAATCCCTTCCACAAGCTCCGGCGAAACAGTGGCCACGACCTCGATTTGCATCAGGGGATTGTGACCCGAGGCGGCGGCTTGCCGCCGCCTGGTGAAGCAAACCGTGAACCAGCGAGACGCATCGCCGTCACGACCAGGGACCGGCAGGCCGCGAGCCCAATAAAAAGCCCCCGGCTGCGGCTCCGGGGGCTCTATGTGCGGCGACGAGAAGCCGCCTGTATGTGTGGTGGCGACAGGTCGGAGGCTTTTGGCTCTGCGGCCCAGCCAAGGCCTCCGACCCATGTGTCGCCATCTCTGTGGCGCGCCCCTTGCACCTCCGCTCTGGCGTCGGAGCGAGCTGCGAGGTGGACTGACTATAAAGGCCATATCCGCAATCGTCAAGTACCTCGGTCAAGTGATTTACAGAAGGCGAGGTTGACTGCGTAACCCGCATGAACATGCCCCTTTTGGGGGATGGCTGCTATAGGCACTTGCAGGAAGGTGAAGTGTGCGCTTGACTACCATGCGCGCCAGTCGACTATGCGCCGAACCACCGACCTCCCCGCTCCCACCCGCACAGCGCCTCGCAGCACAGGCCTGAAGCTCGGCGAGCGCGTGCGCCAGCTGCGGATGTCCGCGGCGATGACGCAGACGGAGCTCGCCGGCGATCGCTTCTCGAAGGAGTACGTCAGCCAGATCGAGCGCGGCAAGACGCGCCCGACGAAGGAGACGATCGAGTGGCTCGCCGCCCGCCTGGGCGTGGACGCGGGCTTTCTCGCGAACGGCGTCTCCGCGAACGAGCGCGGCCGAATCGAGACGGCCCTGACCCGCGCGGAGGCGCTCACGGAGGATCACCGCTACGACGAGGCGCTTGGCGAGTACGAGAAGATCGGCGGCTCGATCCAGGGGATCGCCGCGCCCGAGCTCGAGGTCCGTGCCCTCGGCGGCGAGGCGTGGGCGCGGATGCAGGAAGGCCAGCTGCGCGAGGCGAGCGACCTGCTCGACCGGGCGCGCCAGCTCGCGGAGAACCCCGGCTTCTCCGACGTCGACCGGGCGGACGTGCTGTTCCGCCTCGGCGTCTGCCGCTACAAGCTCCAGAGCGTCTCGACGGCGCTCGCCCTCTTCAACGAGTCGCTGACGCTCGCAGAGCGCTCGGGCATGCCCTGCGACCTGCTCCGCTCGAACATTCTTGGCTGGCGCTCGCGCTGCTATCGGCGCCAGCGCGACTTCGAGGCGGCGCGCGAGGACGTGGAGCGCGCGCTCGAGCTCGCGGAGGGCCTCAACGACCGGCGCACGGTCGCGCACGTCTACTTCCAGGCTTCCCTCGTCGCCGAGCGCGACGGTCACTGGGTGCTCGCCCGCTCCTACGCCGAGCGCGCGAAGGCCCAGTACGAGGAGATCGCCGACCGCGCCAACGTCGGCAAGCTGCTCAACAACCTCGGCGGCCTCAACTTCCTCCTCGGCAAGCCCGACGAGGCGGTCACGTACCTCAAGGACGCATTCAAGGTGCTGCTCGAGCACGGCACCGAGGAGGACGCGGCGCGCGCCGTCAACTCGCTCGCGCAGGTGCACCTCCGCTCGGGCGACGTCCGGCCCGCCGAGGAGCAGGCGCGCCAGGCGCTCGAGCTGCTCAAGGGCCGCGTCGACCACCTCGACGAGATCGGCAATGCGCAGCTCGTCCTCGGGCGCGCGCTGCTCGAGCAGGACCGCCTCGACGAGGCGGATTCCGCCTTCCGCGCAGCCGAATCGAGCTTCGAACAGCTTTCCAGCCTCAGCCACCGAGCCGCAGCGTGGATCGCGCAGGGAGACCTCGCGACCCGCCGCGGAGACGACCGCGCAGCGGCCGGCCTCTACAGGCGTGCGGCCGAGGCGCTCCAGGACGTCCGCTTCTAACCCAGGGAAGGAGGTGACCAGCTTGAGGCACTACCACAACGCCAGAATCCTGCTTCTCATCGCGCTCGCCGTCATGGCGGCCGTGACGGGCGGCGGCTTCTTCGATGGGCACATCGCCGAGTGGTAGGACGGGCGAGCCCAGCTCTGGGACTCGTCCGCCTATCCAGGCAGGGAGCTCGGGCCGGCCCGCCCGAGATTCCATGGGGCCGGACCTCCGAGGACAGCCGCCTCGCTTGACCTGAGCGGTCGCGAGGCAGGAGTTTTTGGCGTCTTCCCGCGGGGGGAGCCGGCGCCGTTTCCTCCCCGAATCGACACCGTCTGAGATACGGTGCTGTCGTCGTGCCGCAAGATGCTGGCCGGTGGCGAGGCGAAAGGAGCAGCTCAGGCGCGCGCTCGAGGTGACTAGCGTCGCCCGGCGCACACGTCTGCTACGCGTCGTCCGCGAGATCGGCGTCCGTGGATCGCGCGAAGCGTCTCCGGAAAGCGCACGCGAGTTCCGGCTCGCACTGGAGGAGCTCGGGACGACCTTCGTGAAGCTCGGACAGCTGCTCTCGTCGCGCCCAGATCTGCTGCCGGACGTCTACGTCGAGGAGCTCGGAAAGCTCGTCGACGAGGTCCCGCCGCTGCCGTTCGACGAGATCGAGCCGGTTATCGACGGGTCGCTTGGCCTGGACGTCTTCGTACGGATCGATCCGGAGCCGCTCGCGGCCGCCTCGATCGCGCAGATCCATGCGGCGCTGCTGAAGGACGGCCGCGAGGTCGTCGTCAAGGTGCGGCGGCCGGGCGTGGTCGAGCAGGTGAAGCTCGACCTCGAGCTGCTTCGCCGCACTGTCGGGTTTCTCGAGGGTCGCTCGGAAACCGCGCGCCTTCTCCAGCTCGGAGCGCTCGCCGACGAGCTCGAGTCGCACTTGCTGGCCGAGCTCAACTTCGTCGAGGAGGCGAACAACGCGGACCTGATCGGCCGCCTCGTCGCCGACTTCGACGCGCTCCACGTACCTGCCGTGATCCATCCGCACGTGCGCGAGGACGTTCTCGTGCAGGAGCGTGTGTACGGCGAGAAGATCGAGCGCGGTGTCGCCGTCGATCCGGAGCGTGCGCAGGATCTTGCGCGGCAGCTGTTCTCCGCGTATGTGCGCCAGATCGCCGCCGAGGGCCTGTACCACGCCGACCCTCACCGCGGGAACATCCTGCTGACGGCCGACGGGCGTCTGGCGCTGCTCGACTTCGGGCTGCTCGGCCGGCTCGACGACGACACCAGGCGGACGATCGCGCTGCTCTTGCTCGCGATCGCCGTGCCGCTGATCCTGCTCAGCGACTGGCTGGGGCTGCCCAACCTGCGGCAGCGCGCGTGGGA
>Ga0126306_10000964_pt1 | contig 14808 bp, 21 predicted proteins | sample Plot27_FD_92592 | JGI IMG/M metagenome (GOLD analysis project Ga0126306, IMG submission 92592) | Serpentine soil microbial communities from UC McLaughlin Reserve, CA, USA - Plot27 | ecosystem: Environmental > Terrestrial > Soil > Grasslands | place: USA: UC McLaughlin Reserve, Lake County...
GCGGGTCGCCGTCAGCGCAGCATCGAGGGCTGCCAACCATTCATTGTCGGTCTTGGTCAATCCCCAGACCTGGTTTGAAGTCAGGCCAAGACCACGGAGCACTCTCCTGAAGGATTGGCCAGCGTAAATCGCATCTAGAAGCCGCTGCCGCACCTCAGGCGGAAGCCGCTCCTGCGCCGTGCGTCGACCGCGTGCCCTGGCGGCATCGCTTTGCATCTGGCGACACCGAGCGCAGCTACAGCCCGAATTCCACCGCGCCATGGTGCCATGGGCGGCGCGGGAGCCACGGCGCTGGCGCTGCGCATCGGTGACATCGCGGACACTCCGCAGTTGCTCGACTGTCCATGGCGACGCAGAAAGCAGCCCCAGCGAAAGCCACCTCCGCACTACCGGCGGCGACACATTGCAGGCCGCTGCCGCTTGCCGTACCGAGAAGAGGGAGCCGTTCTCAATCTGCTTACGCCGACTCACCACTCGTACGCTAGCCGCCTTCACCGCTCCCCAAGACATCGATCACCTTCGAACGCCTTTGATCAACAGCCCAGTTCACCGCCGCGACGCATGATGACGCCAGCCCGACGAACCTGCTCGCTCACTGTGGTTGAGCGAAATGCCCAGCTCGGCACCGATCTGGCGCAGCGTTCGACCCTGCGCGTACAAGTCGCCTGCACGCCTAACGTCCACCGCGACACCGTAACTGCTCTCAGCCGGCAGGCACTTCGTTGGTCATCTGCCAAAGCGGCCAGACGACTAAACCCCGCAGCCCCGAAGACCTAAGAGACATCATCGCCGGGATCGCCTGGATCGGCTCGAATTACCGTCTCGGCATGTGGGTGACATCCACGCCAACGACACAGAAGGCAGAGCCCGAACCACAGCATCGGCTGACCACATCCTGGCTACCTCAGGGTTGTTTAGCCGCGGCGCGGCAAACGCTGGGGTCGCGAGGCGCTTGGGGGTCACGCCCCAAGACGGTGCGTAACCACGTATCCAGCATCATCACCTCACCAAGCTGCAGTCGCCGACCGATCGAGAGCCATCCTCCGGGCCGCGAGACGCCTGCTGGGCCTGAGCCGGGTCGGGCTGAATTACCCCGCCACTTGGTGTCAAGAAGCTCGAGTGCCATCATCGATGATCATCCGACGATGAGTGCCCACGATGTCCTTGATCCCCCCGTGGTTGCGACCACCGCGCGTCCGCGAGCGCCTAGCCGCATACCACCTGCGCTCAGACGTGCTGGACACGGCGGCTGCCATGGCCTCTGACCAGCGCTCCGATATCTGCGTAGTCCGGCTGGAGTCCGCTCTCACTGACTCAGAGACTGTGCTGCGGATGATGGACGGGCGGCACGCCAGGGTGATGGGCCTGCTCGTGCTGACCAGCGAACGCATCCACTTCCGCTCCCGCCGCACCGGGCCCAACTTCAGCGTGCCGCTGGAGGAGGTCCTTGCCATCGAGGCCTACACCCGCAGGGGCACCGGCACCGTCCGCATCATCACGCCATACGGCAGCCTGACTGTCGACCAGATCCTCGGCAGACAGGGGGAGATGCTCGCCGCTGACGCCCAAGCGACAATCCGCGGCGACCCCCTGCCAGAGCGAGACCCGCTCCGGCTATTGGCCGAACTCCGCGCACTGCGCGAGAGCGGCGTGATCAGCGCCGCTGAGTTCGAGATCCGCAAGTCTGCTATCTGGCGCGACATCTAGGGGACCGTTCGGGTCGCCAGCGCTCGACGATCTTGCCGCCGGCGATGCGGAAGATCTTGACCCCGCAGAAAACCACGTTGGCGTCCAATGGGCGGTTCGCCCATCACTGAGGCGCGGCGCGTTCCGCGGGCACTAGGTAATCGCGCGCAAGGCAGCTACCGCTCGGAGGCTCGCATCGGAGCTCGTCGGTACCAAGCCGGCCCTTCAGCCGCGCCACCAGGACGGCTCCGGTGCTTGCTGGACCTCCACCTGGGCGCCGAGCGCACTAAGAGGGCTCAGAAGGGATCGCGGATCCGGATGCTCGATGTGCAGTGATTCGAGAGCGAGTCCAGGAAGCGCTGACGAGGCGGGGATGTGTGGTCTCGCCCCAGCTGATAAGGAAGGGGATCAGACCTCCGGTCAGTGCATTGCGGGTGAGGCGCCACCACAACCGAGTGCCGGTGGTCGTGACTGCGTTGCCCTCGATCACATCACCTGGGTCGAAGCCGGTGGCACGGGCCCTTGCCAGCGCCTCATCGATGTCGTGCATGCGATCGCCCAGCCCACCAGGCGACCGCGGATCACGCCGTCCACTCCATATAGGGGCGTGGCGACGCCGGCTCGGGTTGCTCGGGATCCGGCGCAATGATCTCTAGATAGGTTCGAGGGCCGAGCCGGAGCAACATGTTGTGGGTGCCTTGTCCCATGTGCCGCCCACCGGCAGCGGCGGGAACCCCGAAGCGCTGCTCGATCTCCGCCGAGGCAGCCTCCAGATCGGGGGCGGCATAGATGATGTGGTCGATCAATATCAAGACCTGAAGGTAGCCACTCATGTGATCCTTCGCGAATCACCATGAGAACCAGGCCGAAGATGGCAACATTCACTAAACGTCGGCCTGACCGTGCGCCGATCCGGTATGGCGATCGCGGTGCTCTCTGTGACCTGATTGCTCAGCCATACCTCACCAGATCAACCACCGTGGCAGGCCCCCGTTTCAGTGGAGCAGCCGAGCTTTGCTTGCGTCGGCGTAGCGTTGCTTCGTGACGAGCTCATCGGATCAGAAGACGCATGTGGCAGGTGTCTTCGACCGCGCCGCGCCAACGTACGACCAGATCGGGGTGCGTTTCTTTCAGCCGGCCGGTGCCGACTTGGTCACAGCTGCTGAGCTTAACCGCGGTGATCGAGTACTAGACGTCGGCTGCGGTCGCGGTGCCAGTCTGTTTCCCGCCGCGGCAGCGGTCGGTCCTGAAGGTGCAGTTGTCGGCATCGATTTGGCGCCCGGTATGGTCGCCGCCGTTGCGGAGGAAATCCATCGCCGCGCCCTGCAGCATGTCACCGTCCGTGTGGCCGACGCCGAGGCGCCCAACTTTCCGGACCGATCCTTCGATGCTGTGCTCGCCGGGTTCGTACTATTCATGCTGCCTAATCCGGTGACGGCCGTGCGCGCCTACGCGCGGCTACTCCGGCCGGGCCGGCAGCTTGCGCTGAGCACCTTCTCCGAGGTCACCGAAGAGGACCAACAGCGCGTCACAAGTTGCCAGCAGGTGCTTGCACCGTACCTGCCGCCATCTGCGCCTGCGCCACCGGATGAACCGCCTCCCGAACAGCGATTGCGGACCCGCCACTCAATCGCAGAGGTGCTCGACGAAGGCGGATTCACCAACCTTCGATTCGCCGAAAACCGCTACCGGATCGAGTTCTCCAGCCCAACCCAATATTGGGAGTGGATGTGGTCCGGCGGTTTCCGGGGAATGATGGAGCAAATCCCTGCCAACCGCGTGGACAATGCGCGCAACGCCTTCATCCAAGTTGTGGAAGGCTGGCGCGGCAATGGCGGCATCATCACGTTCGCAGTAGGCGTCCGATTCACCACGGCCCGAACCGCCATGTGATGGTACCCGTCCGTCGCTGGCGCAACGCTGCCATCGGCCGCCCGGCTAACCCAGCCACTCATATCGGTCCAGGACCAGATTTCCACAGCCGACAACAATCTGGTTCGTTTTGCCATCAAGATCACGATCACTGATCCGCAGCGGGTGAAACCACGATCGCTGATAATCATCCTCGCTCGTACGTCTGCTCGGCTGGCACAGATCGACCATCCGCCGCGGCGACGCGGTCGTGTTCGCCTGAGTTGGGATCGACCCGCCGCCCATGCCGCAGCCTGCGATCAGCGGCTTTCCAAAACGTCGCGGGCTTCCAAAAGATCAGCTGTCGCAAAGCCTTCCGTGATGCTTGGACGTTGAGAAGCAGCGGTGAAAACACCGGCGGCGTCTTCAGGCTGTGGTACAGATCGAGGCCGTCACGGACCTCCGCCAAGCCATCCTCGGGCCGCCCGATCCCCTTGTTCGCCGCACCGAGCAGACACCTTCCTAGTGCCTTTCCAAATTTGAGATCATGTTCATCCGCTACCTGCAGCACCCAAAGCGCCCGATCTTGCACGGTCTCCAGCTCTCGCTTCCACAAGTGAAATTCTGTGGGGCGTTTGGACTCTTGCGATGCCGCGCCGACCGGAGCATCTTGATTGAAAGGGGACTTGTCGCGCGCTCGGGCTCAACATCGGGAGGCGGAGATGAACAAAGACGACCTCATCGCGCTAGATGACCGCGGAATCGGCGCCTGGGACAACCATGATGTCGACTCGCTCGCGCCGACGTTCGCCGACGACTTTGTGTACACCGATGACACCGCTCAGGAAACCATGACCTCGCTCGATCAAGTCCGCGACTATATGTCGGGCTTGTTCACAGCCTTTCCCGACATGAAGGTCAAAGAGCAGAACCGAGTGGTCGGCGATGACACCGTCGCGGCTGAGGTTGAGTTCACCGGAACCAACAGCGGTCAGTTGAGTATGGGTGGTATGGAGCTGCCAGCGACCGGCCGCCAGATTACGGGTCATGGGACCTACTTCGTTCGTGTCGAGGATGCGAAGATCACCGAATTCCATGCCCATCCCAACGCCGCCGAGATGATGATGCAGCTCGGCCTTATGCCGGGCTGAAGTAGCAGCGCACTCTCATTCCGAGTTGGGTCGTAGTTCCTACCTGCTAACGATATGGCTGTAGCGACTGCAAGCACCGTACAGCACCTGCGATTGTTCCTGGCTCACGTGAGTGTCTAGCTAGGATTTCGGCCGATACGAGGACGGCCTAACTAGTTTTGCGTCGTGGACGTCGGCATTTGTTGCCGCAGCCAACAGTTGAGCGCTACGAACTGTCAACAGTGTCATGTTTAGCCGCGGGCAGAACGATCACCTCGATCGGCTCCGTACGCCCACGGATCTCCACGGTGCGTCGCTCGAAGTGGTCGGTCGCCATGTCGGCGGCCTCAGCGGGCTGCCGCACTCGCCCCGGTCCTGGCCAAGCAGTCGCCGGCGGTGCTGGACTCCATTAACCAATACGTGCCCGTGGTGATCATCAATGGGCTGGCGGCAATCCTGTTCATGATCGGTTACATCCTGTTCGGCGTTGCCATGATCAGGACCGCGGCACCGCCTCGCTGGTGCGGCGTGCTGGTCGCGGTGGGCGCTCCATAGCTCAGCTCGTTTCGACCGCCGCTTGGCCGATCGCGATCTTGGGCAGTGCGAGTCTCGGTGCGGGCCCCGCCTGGCCCGGCTATCGGCTGTGGCACCTCGGCCGCGTCCATGTCGTTGTTCCAGATAAGCCGACACGTGTATGAGCACCAACTCTTCCGACAATGCCGCAATGAACTCGCCCAGCACTGCTCACCGCGTACGGGTGACCATTTTCCGGGTGGCTGCAGCATTGGCCGGCCTCTTCTTTGTGGTGGCCGTGGTGCTTATGGCGTCGGCGCGCCGTGGGTGCTGCGGCAGCCTGACCAGGTAACACGTACGGAACTGAATCGGTGGTTCCTCACCGTTGCCGGCAGCGTGGACGCGATCACCGCCGGTGTGCTGCTCGCCCTCGCACAGCGGCCGCGCCGGACACTGTTGGTTGTCGAACTGGGCAGGTGCGGTCATTGTGGCCGGCGCGATCATCCTTCCCTTCCAGCCAACATTCGCTGCCATCCTCGCAATCGGCGTGGTCCCGCTGATCGCTTATCAGTACTGGCGTGACGTGAGGATGTTGCATATGCCGAGGTCGGCGGGTACCTTGCCGCCCCAATAGCCCGGCATTAGATTGAAAATGGCGATTATGTCGTCGCTGGCTCTGACGACGGCTGACCTCGTACACGGGTCCTCGGGGGAGGACGAACCTCGACCCAGGAGCTCCGAGGGACGGGTGAGGGCTGATGTCATATCAAGGTGCGATTTTCGACGTAGACGGTGTGCTGGTCGATTCGCCACATGAGCTGGCGTGGCGCGAGGCCCTCAAGGAGTTGATGGAGGGCGACTGGCGCGACATCCGTGACCAGACCAGCTGGACTGCCGAGCGGTTTACCACACAGGTGTACCAGCAGGTCATGGCCGGCAAGCCACGGCTTGCCGGCGCTCGGGCCGCGCTCGAGTACTTCGGCGTGCCCGACGTGGACAGACGGGTCAAACAGTACGCGGCCGCTAAGCAGGAGCACGTCGTCCAGCTGATCGAGCAGGGCCGGTTCAGGGCCTTTCCCGATGCACTGCGGTTCATCCTCGCCGTCAAGGACAGCGGGATTCGGGTGGCTGCGGCGTCCTCATCGAAGAACGCCAAACTGTTCCTCGAACGGATCCGGCTCGACACATTCGCCGCCGAACAACGCCTCGACTACGACTTCGTGCACGATGGGATGACCTTGGAGCAGCTGTTCGACGCCGACATCTCCGGCCGCGACTTCCCCCGCGGAAAACCCGACCCGATGATCTTCCTTACCGCGGCCGAGGAACTCCGACTTTCCCCCGTAGTCTGTTTCGTCGTCGAGGATGCGACGAGCGGCGTGCAGGCAGCCAAGGCTGGTCGCATGGCGGCGATCGGTGTGGCGCGTCTCGGCGACGAGCAGCAGTTGGCCGAGGCCGGGGCCGGCCTCGTCGTGACGACGTTGGACGACGTCTCCGTTCCTGCGCTCATCGAGGGTCGATTGGAGGAACGGCAGGCCGCCGAGGAGATCCGACGGCGATACACCGAGCGGCCACCGGACGTATGGACACTGGTTTACGAGGGCTTCGACCCGGGACGTCAAGGGTTGCGCGAGGCGCTGTGTGCGCTGGGCAACGGCTTCTTCGTTACTCGTGGCGCGCTGCCCGAGGCGAAAGCCGACGAGGTCAACTACCCGGGCACCTACGTGGCCGGTCTGTATAACCGGCTGGTCAGCGAGGTCGCAGGCCGTCAGGTGGAGAACGAGGATTTGGTCAACGTCCCGAACTGGCTACCACTGCAATTTCGCATCTCGGGTGGTCCGTGGTTCGACATGCAGCAGCCCGGCGTCGAAGACCATCGCCTTGAACTGGACATGCAGCATGGAACGCTCATCCGCAGTTTTGCTTGGCAAGACGCTCAGGGCCGGAGGACCAGGGTGGTGCAGCGCCGGTTCGTGAGCCGTCAAGAGGAACACTTGGCAGCTCTGGAGACCGAGCTCACGGCTGAGAATTGGTCGGGCACCATCCAGATCCTCTCCGGCCTGGATGGCAGAGTTGTCAACGCTGGCGTCAAGCGTTACCGCGACCTGAACGGCCAACACCTGATAACCCCGGGTCAGGCCGATGTCGACAAGGAAACGGTCGACCTGCAGGTTGAGACAAACCAATCGCACGTACGGGTTGCCCTGGCCGCCCGGACGAGGCTGCTGCGCGATGGCGAGATTGTCGAGGTTGACCGCAGCCTGGTCGAGGAGCCCGGGTTTGTCGCTCACGAACTCACCTTCCAGGTGCCGCAGGGGCGGCCAGTGATGGTCGAGAAGATCGTCGCGCTCTATACCTCTCGCGACCGCGCAATCTCTGAGAGCCGGCACGACGCCGGCCTAGCAGTGGCTAGAGCGGGAAACTTTGCGGAGCTCCTCAGCAGCCATGAGCGCGCATGGCTCCACACCTGGGACAGGTTCGATATTGCGATGGACAGCGCCAACGAATGGACCGAGACGGTCCTGCACCTGCACCTCTTGCACCTGTTGCAAACGGTCCCGCACCACAGCGCCCACTTGGACGTCGGGGTGCCGGCACGCGGCTGGCATGGGGAGGCCTACCGGGGTCACATCTTCTGGGACGAGTTGTTCATCTTCCCGTACCTCAACTTCCAGCGTCCCTGGCTGGCCGAGGCGTTACTCCAATACCGGTACGCGCGTCTCGGCGCGGCTCGGGCGGCGGCACGAGCGGAAGGATTTGAAGGCGCGATGTTCCCCTGGCAGAGCGGCTCCAACGGAAGGGAGGAGACCCAGCGGCTGCACCTCAACCCAAAGTCGGGGCGATGGCTGCCCGACCGCTCGCACCTGCAACGCCATGTCAACATCGCGATCGCCTACAACGTCTGGCAGCACTACATGATCACCGGCAGCGTTCGATTCCTACGCTTCACCGGTGCCGAGCTGCTCATCGAAATCGCGCGGTTTTGGGCCAGCATCGCCACGTACAACCCCGCACAAGATCGCTACGAGATCCACGGCGTCATGGGCCCAGACGAGTACCACGAGGCTTATCCCGACTCCGACGAGGCCGGGCTGCGCAACAACACCTACACCAACGTCATGGCGGTCTGGGTGCTGCAGCGAGCGTTAGAGGCGTTGCAAGAGCTACCGCCTCACTACCGCCAGGAGTTGGTCGAGGAGCTCATGATCCGCGACGAGGAGTTGGAGCGGTGGCGCGATATCAGTCAGAAGATGACCGTCGTGTTCCACGCCGACGGTGTGCTGAGTCAGTTCGAGGGCTACGAGCAGCTGCGCGAATTCGACTGGGAAGGTTACCGGGCCAAGTACGGCAACATCCAGCGGCTGGACCGCGTGCTTGAAGCTGAAGGGGACAGCACGAATCGCTACAAGGTCTCCAAGCAGGCCGACGTATTGATGTTGCTGTACCTCCTGTCGCGAGACGAGCTCTGCGGCCTACTCGCCGGCCTGGGTTATGAGGTAAGTGAGGAACAACTGGCCCGGACTGTCGACTATTACTTGGCGCGCACCTCGCATGGTTCAACGCTCAGCTCTGTGGTGACCGCCTGGGTTCTTGCCCGTTATGACCCTGACGAGGCCTGGCAGTGTCTGCAACGGGGGTTGCAGAGCGACGTCGCGGACGTTCAGGGCGGAACCACCGCAGAGGGCATCCACTTAGGAGCGATGGCCGGCACGGTGGATCTTGTGTTGCGCTGCCTGACCGGTATGCGCGCCCGCGGACAAGTGCTGCGATTCGACCCAGCAATCCCGCCAGAGATCAAACAACTGCAGTTCAGCGTGCACTATCGCAGCCACCGCGTCGAGCTTGCGATCTCCGAGGACCGGATCGAGGTCAGTTCACGCCCGGGCCCGGCAGCACCCATTACTGTCCTGGTGCGCGACGAGACCGTGGACTTGCACCCGGGCGAGCGACATACCTTCTCACTTGGCCACCAGTCGTGACGCCAACACCTGACACGGTATTGGCCGAGCACGCTGCCCGAGTGGCGGCGCAGGCGCAGACGACCGCTCTGTGCCTCGATTTCGACGGCACGCTGGCCCCAATTGTCGATGATCCGAACCAAGCAAGACCGCTGCCCGGGATGATGGAGCTGCTGGGTCAGCTGGCTGCCCGGTTTGCCGCCGTCGCGCTGCTGTCGGGTCGCCCGGCTGACTATCTGGCTCAGCATGCTGCCGCCCCGGGAGTGCGCTACCTCGGACTGTACGGGCTTCAAGAGATCCGCGACGGGCAGCTATGGGTAGATCCGCGGTTGGAGGCGGCGCGTCCGGCTGTTATGGCGGCTCAGCAAGATCTGCGCGATTGCGCTGCAGTACGTGACAGCGGCGCCTACCTGGAGGACAAGCAGTACGCGGTTGCGATCCATACGCGGCGAGTCGCCGACCCCACCCGCTGGGCGGCGCCCATCGATGAAGCAGCGCGGCAAATCGCTGAGAGGCACGGGCTGGAGGTCATAGTCGGGAAGCTGGTCTGGGAGCTGCGCCCAGCCGTGCGCAGCGACAAGGGCGAGGCCGTTCGTCGGGTCACTGCCGAGTCCAAGGCCCGCGGTGTCGTGGTGGCTGGCGTCTGCATTTGCCGCGGCACTAGAGCTGAAGGCTGCTGGCGGCGATGCGCTACGCATCGCGGTGGACTCCGCGGAGGCCCCACCGGCACTGATCGACGAGGCCGATCTCATCGTGGATGGTCCGCGAGGACTGCTGGAGTTCCTCAGCCGGTTGCTCGCCTGAGCGAAGTTGAGGCACCGGGAGGGCGACGTTTTGCTCTCCCTCTTGTTCACGTTCTGATGATCGCCCGGCGCGGGCCAGTTCGCTTTCTATTGGGCGTTTTGGTTTTCCGCCTCGGCCATATGGTGTTGGCCTATCTGTACCTCAAAACGGCCGGTACGCGGCCGTACACCTCCACGAATCTGACGTTGCAAAGAGGCGATGCCTAAGCTAAGGCATCGGAGGGAGCAAAGGCATGTCGGCAACCACATATGTCAACGGAAAGGTCTTCACCGGGCGGGCGTGTCGCGTGCACTGCTCATCCTGGCCGCGTTGTCGGGCGCCGCGCTTCTTGTCACGGCGGCTAATGCATTCCCACGATGGATCGGCGGGACGGCAGCTCGCGGGGGGCTGGTGGTTGGACTGAGCATGCGACCGTGCTCGCACTGGCGGGGTGCTCGCCGCAAGCCGCGGAGCTGGTTGCCGCATCCTGAGAGGTCTGTGCAGCGCGGTGTGGCTGTACCTGGGACTGGTCGCCGCGCTGGTTCTGCCACATCACCCGGGTCCTGTGGTCGCATCGGCGGCGGGGTTGCAGTTCTGGTCGGCATCGGTTTCAGTGTTGCGGCCTAGTGCGGCTCTGAACGTGAAGTGACCGGCTCTCCGCGCCGTAGCCATGCCGTAGACGCGCAAGATCAAATCGTAAGATGCCTGGCAGAGGTCGTGGCTGCGTTGCGGCGTATTTAGGGGTCGGTCAGCTCAAGCGCATCTTTGTGCAGGCTTGGTCAGCACAGTTCTTGAGCTGATGCCTGGGTTACTTCGTCGACTTTTGAGCGGCGCCGGAGCAGGGCGATACCCATGCTCAGCATGAAAACGAAGAAGCCGATGAAGCCGATGTTGGAGATACTCGAGATCACCGACGATGCCGGGCTGAGCAGCCCCAACCAGCCAGCGAGCGCCCCGACGAGCAGGCCAAGCCATCCGATCCACCGCGGCAGCGCCCGTGTGGTAAGGATGGCCACCGCGTACAGCGGAACGACCACGCCGAAGCCGAGGAAGTTGCCGGCAGCGTCGGTCACCAGGGCAATGGCTGCGAAGGTGTCGGCAGTGGCCGCCAGCGTGGCCTGTCCTGCCGGGTCTGCGGCGAGGTAGGCCGGCACCAGTTCGTAGCCCATCGCGATGGGGATCAGATGGGAGACAGTCACCAGCGTCAACCCGACGGCGCCGAGAATCGGCGCCAGAATCATCACCGGCCCAGCCAGTCGAAGGGTGTCGTAGAAACCCACCAGCGCGACGATCCCCAGAAACCCCATCAGGATGACCAACCAGGCCCCAACAAGAACAACCCGCCGGCCCCATCCACGGCCGCGATCCAATCCCGACCGGGCCGTCCGGTCTCCGGAATCAACACCCCCACACCGCTGGAACCCATCGCCGCGGCGCCAGCCACGAAGCAGATAACCGTGCCGAGTGCACATACGGCTGCGACCGTGGAGAGCCTCAGCGTCCTCATACCCCCCACCCTCGCACTGCAGTAGCCGGATGGCACATCTGAGGGCCCCACTTTCTGGAGGGTCTTGATCTTGGTCGGATTGGGCGAAGGAGGAGCTGATTATCACTAGCCAGGCATCGAGCCAGCTGACGAAACGGCCCGAAACTGCACCGGCGGGGCCACGCTCGAGCATGGATGCGACCACCCCGAGTCAGGGATCTACGCTGGCTGACATGGCGTCGGACGTGTACGCCAACCGCATGGGATGGCCCAGTTTCGTGGCTGTCACCGCCCCGCCCCTCCTGCTGGCTGGGCTCGGCTTGACCCATCCGAGCGACCTGAGCGGGGCCTCGGCCGGGTGGTGGACGAGCCTGCACATCATTCTGGTTCCGCTGTTCCCTCTCCTCGGGGTCAGTCATTGGGTCCTGCTTCACGGACGGCCGGGCGTGATCGCGTGGACCGGCCGGGTTGCGGCCTTCTTATACATCGCGTTCTACGCCGTGACTGACCACATCGCTGGCATCGGCACCGGCGTGGTGATGCAGCAGTCTGGCGCATCCAGCACCTCGGAACGTCCCGAGATCGGCTGGCTCTTCGGCGTCGCCAACGATGTCGGCGGCGCGGGTGCGTGGGCTTTGGCGTTGGCGGCGGTCGCGACCGCGGTGGTGGCAGTTCGCGATGGCGGTCGGCGTGTGCTGCCCGGCGGCCTGCTCCTGGTCGCCTCGAGCGGATACTTCGCGATCGCCGGCGTTCACATCTACTGGCCGCGCGGAGTCCTCACGATGCTGGTGATGGCCCTCGCCTTCGGTTGGGTGGCCTTGACGGTGCCCGCGGCCGGGTTGGTTCGGCAGCGGACCGCCGCGGGGAGAGCCGCCAATCAAGGCCTCGCAGAATGACCGGACCGGTGGTAGCTTGCACCGTTGGCTGCCTTCGACTGTCATGCCAGGTTCGATGACCAGGTCTTCGGCAAACCACTCGTCTTGCCGCAGCGGCGGTCAGTTCGAGTCCGAGGGCTACCGCGCGATTGCCGGGGAGACGCTCAGCTACTTCCACCAGCGCGTCCTAGAGGCACACGGGCTTCAGACACCCGTGCTTGTGATGGGGGACTTCAACGACGAACCGTTCAAGCTTCCCTTGTGCGCCATCCACTCAGCACCCGGCAGCGGGCCAAGGTCCGCTCTGCACGGGAGGAGCCGCTCTTGTGGAATCCTATGTGGCCGATTGTCGGCGCGCCCGATGGCAGCTTCTACTTCGATAACCAGCCCAACATGCTCGACCAGTTCTTGGTTAACAAGAACATTGCCACCGCCCGACGGCCCGATCAAGGTCGACCCAGCCATGGCGCAAATCCTCAAACTGCTGGCCATGATCAATCCGGGCATCTCCCCAAGCCGCTACCGTTCGGCGGAATGGGCAAGCCGGTCAATCAGAACGGATTCTCAGACCACTTCCCGGTCACCATGACGGTCACCGAGGCCGACTAGGTCTACTGTCGCCAGTTCGGCAATCCTCATCCAACCTGCAGGAGACCGACTGGAGCCTGGGCGGGGCACGCGCCGCACGCACACCTTGTACTGTCTCTTCGCCTTTGAGATGGTTGGGTCGCAGAAGAAGAGGTGAGGGCGATGTCGGCGGCGACGCCCACGGCTCCCGATCAGGAAGTTGACCGGTATGAGGCCGTAAGGCAATACTCCCTGGGCGGGATCCTTGTGGTGTGGGCCGCCGCGGCCGTCCCGATGGGCCTCCTGGCATGGGTCGTGGCTCCCTGGCTCGCAGACAGACTCGGCGGCGTTGAGCCACTCACGCAGGCGTTGCTGATCCTCCTCACCGTGGGGCTCATCTGGCAATTCGTGCTGGTGTTGATCCTTCTCAGGCGGGAGCTGGGCTCACTCGAATGGTCGCGGGTGCGCGACGCACTTTGGCTCCGGCCACCGCGAGATCCCAAGACCGGACGCGTGGGCGGAAAGGTGTGGTGGTGGGCGCTGCTCTTCGTCGCCCTCGTCGCCGTGTGGGGGATGGTGCCCGCGATCCCAGGTCCCTCGGCCAGAGATTTCGGCGATTTCCTTGGCTCCGAGCGTGGCGCGGCTTTCTTCAGCGGCGCGTGGGGCTGGTTCGCGCTCATCGTCGTGTCTGTCGTGTTCAACACCGTGCTCGGCGAAGAGCTGCTCTTTCGGGGGTTGCTGCTGCCGCGCATGCGAGCCGTCTTCGGCAGGGGCGACTGGGTCGCCAACGGGGTGCTGTTCACCCTCTATCACCTGCACGTGCCGTGGGTCATGCCGGCCACCCTGGTGGATGGCATCTTTCTCGAGGCCTATCCGACGCGGCGCTTCCAAAGTGCGTGGATGGGGATCATCGTGCACTCGGTGCAGAGCGTCTTCGTGATCGCCGTCGTCCTTACCCTCGTCCTCAAGTAGTGCGGTACTGCCACTTCGTGACCGGGCGGCGCTTCACTCTGGACTCGTTAGGGAAGTGACGCCGCATATACACCTCGAACTGCGCCTCATTGTCGGGCTCACGGACCGTTCTGGTCGGATGGCTGCCGAACAGGCCCGAATGATGATAAGCGGTGCGAATCGAAGGAGTACTGATGCGGCAGCAACGAACGGTTGAAGAGCCGGCGCCGGTGAGAACCTACCGTCCCCGACGTCAAATTGTTGTGTTCTTGTGCATCGCGTAGGCGATGGCGCTTGCGATCGCCCCCGCGCTACCGCACGCCGGCATTGCACCGCCGATCAGTATCGCGGTGCCGGTGACCGCGGTCGCCCTCACCGTCGTCTTCGCCGTTCCAGGTCGTCAACGGCGCGCGGTTCGACCGGTTCCTGCCAGTCGTTACGGAATCCCCGCCGAGCGCGCGGGAGGCGGGTTACGTCGGTCGAGACGATGCTCGACCGATTCAGCCCGGGTGAACCGAACGACGACCAAAACGGACCAGGACACTAACACAGAGATCGCTTGGCGGACCGGCGGCTGTCGTAGCAGATTCACCTGGTACGACGTGGACTCGATCTTCGATCTTTCCCACTTCGTCGGCTGCACTCGTCCCTTCGTCGACCAGATTCGCAACGTCGAACAGTCCGGCGAGAAGTGACGGCGCGTAGCCGCGCAGCCACGGCGCGATCACCTGACGGGGCTTGGTGAGCAGTTGGGGTGAGTGGGCAGGATCTGGGGTGTGTAGCTCGACAACGCAACACGTCGAGCCTGGTGATCTTGCCAATCGCAAGCGGTAACGTCGGCCCGCTTATTTGAGTTTCAGTCTGCGCCCGATTCGAACGCGGGTCTTCCCTGTGTTATTGCAGAATGACCACCGTGATTCCGGACACGCGAACAATGGCACAGGCGAAAGCCAATGCGGCAGGGGCTGAGCTGCCGCCGCTGGGCCCGGAGTTCCTAGCCGGGGTAC